>Ga0163146_10008358_pt1 | contig 11092 bp, 10 predicted proteins | sample OliLakLV19MP7G1_FD_148648 | JGI IMG/M metagenome (GOLD analysis project Ga0163146, IMG submission 148648) | Freshwater microbial mat bacterial communities from Lake Vanda, McMurdo Dry Valleys, Antarctica - Oligotrophic Lake LV.19.MP7.G1 | ecosystem: Environmental > Aquatic > Freshwater > Lake >... | reverse complement strand
CTTTGGAATCATGGGGCCAGCGCTGTTCGGCTTTGGCGTGGGTCTGGCCTTGGAGCGCGAAAGTGGCTGGTTGGCCTTGAAGCAAGTCTCTCCGATGCCAACGGGCGCCTATTTTTTTGCCAAGATTGCGATGAGCCTGTGCTTTGGGCTGGTAGTGGTGATCTTGCTGTCGATTGCTGCGGTCGGCTTTGGCGACGTCGAAATCGCGCTGGATCGCTGGTTGCTGCTGGTCGCCGTGCTGCTGCTTGGCACCCTCCCCTTTTGTGCGATTGGACTTTGGATCGGCACCTTGGTCAAAGGCCAGGCAGCAGTCGCCATCGTCAACCTGGTGTATCTGCCGATGTCGATCTTGTCGGGGTTGTGGATGCCACTGTTCGCGTTTCCGCAGTTCCTGCAAAAGGCAGCGGTAATCTGGCCATCGTGGCATTTGGCGCAATTGAGTTTGGGTGTCATTGGTCAAATCAGCGATGTGCGCTACTTGCTGCACGTCAGTGTGCTGCTGCTGACCACGGCATTGTTTTTGAGCTTGGCTGCGATGCGGCTGCGGGGTCGCTGAGAGCATGCGCCCGCTGCCTCTCATTGTTGTCGGCTGTGCCTTTGCGCTTGCCGCACTCATGCTGATGTCGATTCCGCCGCAGCCGCCCGCTCCAGGCAAGCCGGCGACCACGCCTTCACCCAGCGAGTTCGTGATCAGCAAGGCTCGCGTGTTCGATGGTGAAACCACCTGGCCTCGCGCCGATGTTCGAATCAAGGATGGCTTGATCACAGCGATTGCCGAGCAACTCGAATGGCCCAGTGGCCTTGCCGTCGTCGATGGCAGCGGCAAGACCCTGCTGCCCGGCTTGATCGACGCCCACGTCCACAGCTGGGGTGAGGCGCGCCAGCAGATGCTGCGATTTGGGGTGACCACAGCGCTCGACATGTTCAGTGACCCTGCGCAATTGCCTGGCTTCCGACGTGATCGAGCATCATTGGCAGCAACCGACCGCGCCGACATCTGGGGAGCCGGCGCACTGATCACTGCGCGCGGTGGCCACGGCACCCAATTTGGGATGGCGCTGGAGACCTTTGATGACGCAGCGCAGGCACAGGCGCTGGTTGAATCGCGGATCGCCCAAGGCTCGGACTTCATCAAGTTTGTGGTCGATGACGGCCACGCCTACGGCGAAGGCCATGAGCTGCCGACCCTGGATTCGACCCGCATCACGGCCTTGCTGGCCGCCACTCGCGCCGCGAAAACGATGGCGGTGGCGCATGTCGCCCAAGTCGATACCGCCGTTGCCATGTTGCGTGCAGGTGCGGATGGCTTGGTCCACGTCTTCAGTGATCGCCAAGCCAACCAGCAAGAGATCGCCGTGATGGCCGAAACCGGTGGCTGGGTGATCCCGACCTTGAGTGTCATCAGCGGATTGAGCGGCGAATCGGTTGGGCCGGCACTTGGCGATGACCCAGCCATCGCACGCTTACTCGATGCGGCCCAACGCGACAGCTTGCGCGCAACCTATCCGCCGCAGTTTCAAAACGCCAAGCACCTTCCCAATGCACTGGCCAATGTCGCCGCCTTGCGGCGCGCTGGCGTCGATATTCTGGCTGGTACCGATGCCGGCAACCCCGGCACCGCGCACGGCGCCAGCCTGCATGGCGAACTTGAGCTATTGGTCCGCGCTGGCCTCTCGGCCAGCGACGCGTTGCGTGCGGCCACCGCGCTGCCGGCCACGCACTTTGGGCTGGCAGACCGTGGTCGCATCGCGGTCGGTCTGCGCGCAGATTTGCTTTTGGTCGAAGGCGATCCGACCACCGACATTCGCGTCACGCGACAGATCGTCACGATCTGGAAAAACGGTGCCGTGGTTGCGCGCAAACCAGCGCCATCGGCGGTATCCAACGTGCAAGCCAGCCCTGCGCTTGCAGCCATTGACAGTCCCTTCTCCGGCAAAGCCTTGAGGACGACACAAGGGCAGCATTGGGCGCCCAGCATCGACGCCTTTGTTGGTGGCAAGTCCACAGCCGTGCTCACACTCGAGTCCGAGGGCGATACCAGCTTCATGCGCGCCACTGGCGCAGTCGCTACTGGCACCGTCTATCCTTGGGCAGGCGCAGCCTTGTTGCCCGGCGATCCGCCCATGTCAGCGGTCGACGCAAGCCAGTTGACCGAACTCAGCTTTCGCCTGCGTGGTGACGGCCGCGAGTTGCTGCTGATGCTGCTCACAGGCGAGAACAATCAAGCCCCGGCGATGCAACGTTTCAGCAGTACCCGCGATTGGCAGACACATCGATTCAAGCTGGCCGACTTTCAAGGTGCCGACGCCACCCGCTTGCGCGCCATCGCTATCACTGCCAGCCTGCCGGCCGGCGAGTTCGCCTTTGAATTGGATGATTTCGAGTTGCAGTGAAAACCATGACGTCTTCCCAACGGCCTGAACTGGCAGCCACGGTGCCTGCCAGGTCCGTGCTGCGCATTCCGGTGACCAGCACAGCCAGCGCGGCCAACGGAATGAACAATCCCTGGTTCACGCTGAGCTATCTGATCTTCGTGTTTGTGCCGCTGCTGTTCGTGCCGCAGGTGACAACCCGCGCCATCGTTTTGAGTCTGCTGGCCTCGGCGATTTTCGTACCGCTGTACATGCGTTCTTGGCAAAACGGTCGGCAGCGCCCGCTGCCATTCATTGCGGCCACTTTGGCGATTGGTCTCGCCCTGATTCCGTTCAACGTCGGCGGCAACACCTTCATCATCTACACCATGGCGATGGCCGGCGCGCAGTTGCCGCCGCGCCGTGCAATGCTGATTGGCATGCTCAGCTGGCTGTTGATGACCGCGCAGTTTGCGCTGCTGGGCTATGGGCTTGAGACGATGGTGGCGTATTGCGGGATGACCTTGGTGGTCGGCGGCATGGTCTTGCTCAGCACGGCGTTTGCACAAGTCCAAGAGCGCCAAACCGCCGAGTTGCGACTCTCGCAAGACGAGGTGAAGCGCCTTGCCGCGTTAGCCGAACGCGAGCGTATCGGCCGCGACCTGCATGACCTGCTCGGTCACACGCTTTCGCTGGTGGTGTTGAAGAGCGAACTCGCCGGCAAATTGCTGGATCGCGATGCCACCGCCGCGCGGCAACAGATTCGCGAGGTCGAAACGGTCGCTCGCCATGCACTGGCCGAAGTGCGGCAAGCAGTGAGTGGCATTCGCCAGAGCGGGCTGTTGGCCGAGATCGCGGCCTGTCGCTTGGCCTTGCTCAGCGCTGACATCGAATTGGTCCTGCAGATGGCGCCGCTACCGATAAGCGGCGAAGTGGAAGCGGTGTTGGCGTTCAGCCTGCGCGAGGCTACTACCAACGTCCTGCGCCACGCCGGTGCCACTCGGGTAGACATTGAACTGGGCAGTGAACTGGGCGGTGAACTGGGCAAAGAACGCGACGTTTTGCGTTTGCAGATCACTGATAACGGTCGCGGCGGCAGCATCGAGCCTGGCAACGGCTTGCACGGGATGCGTGAGCGCCTCGCTTCGATCAATGCACAGCTCGAAATCGAGCATCCGAAAAATCGTGGCACCCGCCTGAGCATCCGCGTGCCAGCACCGTGGCGCGCCAACACCGTCGCCGAGGTGACAACGTGATTCGCCTGCTGCTGGCCGAGGACCAGGCCATGGTACGCGGCGCATTGGCAGCGTTGCTTGGGCTTGAAACGGACCTGAAAGTGATCGCTGAAGCCGGCGATGGCGAAGCGGCCTGGACCCTCGTCGATGCCCAACGGCCCGATCTGTTGGTCACCGATATCGAGATGCCCAAACTGAGCGGCCTCGAATTGGCCGCGCGCATCCAGGCCGCGCAATTGCCGACCCGCGTCGTCATCCTCACCACCTTCGGTCGCGCCGGTTACCTGCGGCGGGCGCTGGATGCCGGGGTTCGTGGCTATTTGTTGAAGGACGCGCCGAGCGACCAACTCGCTGACGGGTTGCGGCAAGTGCACCGGGGTGGACGGGTCATCGACCCGCAACTGGCGTTGGCCGCATGGTCGGAGCAAGACCCTTTGAGCGAACGCGAACGGCAAGTGCTGCGACTGGCCGGAGAGGGTTCCAGCAGCGCCGACATCGGCCAACAGCTGCACCTCTCACAAGGCACGGTGCGCAATTATCTGTCGGAGGCGATTGGCAAATTAGGGGCCAGCAATCGCATCGAGGCCTATCGATTGGCGCGGCAAAACGGTTGGTTGTAGAGCATACCTGGCAGCCCGGAGGCAGCGCCGCGCAATCCGGGGCGCAATCGGGGCCACATAGCATCCCGGATTGCGCTTCCCTGCATCCGGGCTACGGTTGCGGCTGATTTTTGCCCAGCAATCAACCCACGCTGCTGCGCAACGCGGCGATGCGCTCTGCCAGCGGCGGATGGGTCATGAACAAGCGCTTCATGCCGCTACCAATTCCGCCGGAGATACCAAACGCCGCCACCGCCGTCGGCAAGGTGCTCTGGCCGTGGTTCTGTGCCAAGCGCTCAAGTGCGGCGATCATCTTTTGCCGACCCGCCAGTTGCGCGCCACCTGCATCTGCGCGGAACTCGCGCCAGCGGCTGAACCACATCTGGATCATCGAAGCGAAAATGCCGAACACGACTTGCAGCACCATCACCACCACGAAGTAGCCGATGCCACCGCCACCTTCGCTGCGGCCGCCGCGCAACCACGAATCGACAATGGAACCAACCACTCGGGCCAACACGATGACAAAGGTGTTCAGCACGCCTTGAATCAGCGCCATCGTCACCATGTCGCCGTTGGCCACATGGCTGACTTCATGCGCTAACACGGCCTCAGCTTCATCTCGCTGCATGGCGCGCATCAGCCCAGTCGACACGGCCACCAGTGAGCTGTTGCGGGTCATGCCAGTGGCAAAGGCATTGATTTCAGGCGCTTCGTATATCGCTACTTCCGGCATCTTGATGCCAGCCGCATCGGCTTGCCGACGCACGGTGTTGAGCAGCCACATCTCCATTTCATTGCGCGGGGTTTCGATGACTTGCGCGCCGGTGGCACGTTTGGCCATCCACTTCGACAGCGCCAAGGAGATGAAGCTGCCGCCAAAACCAAAGATGGCTGCCATCACCAGCAAGCCGGCACCGCCTTGCAACTGAACTCCAAACACGTTTTGCAGCACAAACATGACCACGCCAAGCAGGACCAGCACTGCAAGGTTGGTAGCAAGAAAAAGTACGATCCGCATCATGGCGCAGTTCTCCGGGGGTCGATTGCACGCCGTCACACAGCGGCGCCCTGTCGGTCATCATGGGGGATGAGTGCAGTGTTTCAAGCCTCACCTGAAGGATAGTTCAGACTCATGACCAGAAAAGTCATCGACTCGCAATTGCTTACTGGCCCCGCGTACCTGCTGGAGGGCTTTCGCCGACTGCCACTTCTAGGCTTGCGTCGTTACGTAGTCATGCCGGTATTGGGAAACGTGCTGGTGATTTTGCTGGCTGCGGTAGCGTTGTTCTTCGGCCTGGATTGGCTGCTTGATCGCTGGCTGCCTGATCAGTTTGATTGGGTGCGCTATCTGGTGTTTCCATTGGTGGCCGCGGCCCTGTTGGTGGTCGCGATGCTGGGTTTTACCTTGCTTGCCGCCCTGCTGCTATCGCCATTTCTCGGCCGTCTCGCCGCCGAAGTGGAAAAGCTGGATGGGGTGACGCCGCCCGAGCTTCCACCCGCAGGCTGGTGGAATGGGCTGCGGGCGGATATGGCGCTGGAACTGCGTCGACTCGCTTACATCGCGACCTGTTTGCTGGGCGTGCTGTTGCTGGGTCTCACACCACTGCTCAACTTGCTGGCCGCCCCGGTCGGCGTATTGGTAAGCAGTTGGTTGCTGGCGGTCGAATATGCCGGCAATCCGCTGGGCAATCACAAGCAAAGCCTGCGCGATCAATTGAACCTGTTGCGCAGCGCACGCTGGAAAGTCGTCGGTTTCGGGGTCGCCTCATTCGCCTGTTCGCTGGTGCCCGTCATCAATTTTGTGGTGGTGCCAGCATCAGTCATCGGCATGACTTTGCTGTGCCGCGATCTCAGAGCCCGCGCCTCTGCGGGCTGAGCTCAATGGCAACGTATCGAGGCCGTTTCGCGCCTTCGCCGACCGGACCCCTGCACTTTGGCTCGCTGGTGGCCGCGCTTGGCAGTTGGCTGGATGCGCGTCATCACCGTGGCAGCTGGCTGGTTCGTATCGAGGATATCGATCCACCGCGTGAGCGCGCGGGTGCCGCTGACACCCAACTTCGCGCATTGGCTGCCTTGGGCCTTTATGCAGACGAAGCCGTGCTCCGCCAAAGCACACGACGAGAGGCATACGAAGCTGCCTTGGACACGCTGCGTGCAAGTGGGCAGGTTTTCGAATGCCGGTGCAGCCGCAGCGACCTGGTGCCCACTGCAGGCTTGCATTTCGCCTGTGTAACCAGACCCAGTGGCAAGCAAGTGGCGCTGCGTTTTCGTCCGCTTGCAGCCGTGGTCAGCTTCGAAGATCGCCGGCACGGTTCGCAGACGCAATCCGTGCCGGACACGGTTGGCGATGTGGTGCTGCGTCGCGCAGATGGCCAGCACGCTTACCAACTTGCCGTTGTCGTCGACGATGCCGCGCAAGGCGTTACCGATGTTGTGCGCGGCGCTGACCTGCTGACATCCACAACACGACAGATTGCCTTGCAGCAGGCGCTGCATTTGCCCACACCGCGCTATCTGCATTTGCCCTTGGTGCTGGACAGCCAAGGCCGAAAACTCAGCAAATCGCTGGCTGCGCATCCTGTAGATGGCGAACAACCCGTCGCTGCCTTGTGTGCGGCTTGGCGCTTTCTCTTTCCCGAATTGGTCACGCCTGCAGCCAACCAACCCGCCGATTGGCTGTTGCGAGCAGTGGATGCCTACTGTCCCGCCGCACTGGATCGCCGAGATCGACGGGTAGCCGAGTCAATCGTCGCCGCGAACACTGTCAGCACCCGTTAGAAACCGCTGTGTAGAATCCGGCGAGGTGCCCCGCCCAAGAGGGCACCCCACGAGGGAGGAGATTCACATGACAACTGCACGCACAGTGCTGGTGACGGGCGGTACCGGCGGCATCGGAACGGCCATCTGCAAGCGTCTGGCAACGTTGGGGCATCGCGTGGCCAGCAACTACCGCAACGAAGCCAAGGCTCGCGAGTGGCAGGCCAACTTGAAGGCGCAAGGTTTCGATATCGCCTTGGCAAGGGGCGATGTCGGCAGTGCCGATGAAGCCGCTGCCATGATCGCTGAGGTGGTTGCCCAGTTGGGGCCGGTCGAAGTGCTCATCAACAACGCCGGCATCACCCGCGATGGCACCTTTCACCGAATGAAGGCCGAGCAATGGGGCGACGTGATCAACACCAACCTGAACTCCTGCTTCAACGTTACCCGCCCAGTCATCGACGGCATGCGTGATCGCAAGTGGGGCCGCATCATCCAGATCAGCTCAATCAACGGACTCAAGGGCCAATACGGTCAAGCCAACTACGCCGCCGCCAAGGCCGGCATGCACGGCTTCACCATTTCCCTCGCCCGCGAAAACGCCAAACTCGGCATCACCGTCAACACCGTCTCGCCCGGCTACGTAGCCACCGACATGGTGATGGCCGTGCCCGAGGATGTCCGCGCCAAAATCGTCGCCGAAATCCCCACCGGCCGCCTCGGCACCCCCGAAGAAATCGCCCACGCCGTGGCGTTTTTAGTGTCGGAAGAGTCTGGTTGGATCACCGGATCCAATTTGGATATCAATGGTGGGCAGCATATGGGGTGGTGATTTGATTGATTGATTGGGCTTGCCGGGCGGACGAGGGTTCCGTTTCGCTTGGCGGCCCTTTTCGCCATTTCGGGCTTGGTTGGAACTAACTTCTCAGGCTTCACTCGCCGTGTTGAAGAGTTGAGGCCGGGTTTCGTCCACCGCTGAGGTGGCCGAAACCCGGCCTCGAAACAACAGCAAGGCGAGTGCAGCCTGAAAGGCTGGATACACCGAAACCACTCCCCTACGCCCGATTGGGTGCCAAAAGCCCAACTCCCCAACCACCGAAATTCGAGCAAATCCCAACCCCGCAAATACGCCCCCAGCGAGCAAGATCGCCCCACAAGTTGCACCCCACCCCATGCTGCGCCATGCTGCGCCGCACGATCTGGGAGGATCACTCACGCATGGCCGTTAGTCGCATCATCAAGAAATATCCGAATCGGCGTCTTTACGACACCGAAATCTCCAGCTACATCACGCTCGAGGACGTGCGACAACTCATCGTCGACAACGAGACGTTCGAAGTCGTGGATGCCAAATCCGGCGAGGATTTGACCCGTCAGGTGCTGCTGCAAATCATCGCTGAGCATGAGCAGGACGGACAGCCGATGCTGTCCACGCAAATGCTCAGCCAGATCATCCGGTTTTACGGTGATTCGTTGCAGGGCTTCATGGGCAACTATCTGGATCGCAGCATGCAGCTGTTTGTCGACCAGCAATCGCAGTTCCGTTCGCAGGTCAATGGCTTGCTCGGGCAAACGCCGTTTGCAATGCTCAATCAGCTGACCGAACGCAACATCGATATGTGGAAGCAGATGCAGCAAGGCCTGCTCGGCAGTCTTCGCGGGGCGGCGGCTGGCACTGCCGAGCGACCGAAACCAACGCCAAAATCCTCCGCTCGGTAGAGCAGGTTTGCGCGCGCGAGGCGGGCTGCCGGGCCGCTTGCGCTGCGCTTTGACCGACTGCTGGTCGCTGCGTATGCTGCAACGCACCATACGCAGCCAAACACACCCATGAACTCACGCATCGCTGTCGTCACGGGCGGCATCGGCGGGCTCGGCACCGCCATTTGCGGGCGCTTGCTGGCCTCCTCACACACCGTAGTCGCGGTAGATTTGCCAGGCCGTGACGAGGCGGTCGCCGCATTTCGTTCGCAGCTCACGGATCAGCCGGCGCATTTTTTTGCGGCCGACGTTGCCGACTTTGACGACTGTGCTCGGCTGGTCGCGCGCATCGAAGCGGAACTCGGATCGATTGACGTGCTGGTCAATGCCGCTGGCGTCACCCGCGATGCGACCTTGCGCAAGATGACCCGCGAGCAATGGGACAGTGTGCTCGGCGTCGATCTGAACAGCGTGTTCAATCTGTGCCGACACGTGGTTGAGGGCATGTGTCAGCGCGGCTTTGGCCGGATCGTCAACATCAGCTCGGTCAATGCGCAGACCGGACAGTTTGGACAGACCAACTACGCCGCCGCTAAAGCCGGGATGCATGGTTTCACCATGTCATTGGCGCGAGAAGTCGCGCGCCGCGGAGTGACCGTGAACAGCGTTGCGCCGGGCTACATCGACACCCCGATGACCCGCGCCATGCGTGCCGATATTCGTGACGGGATTGTGGCGTCGATTCCAGTCGGGCGGATCGGTCAACCCGACGACATTGCCCGCGTGGTGGACTTCCTTTGTGCCGCTGAATCGAGTTATTTGACCGGGACCTTGATCCCGGTCAATGGCGGCCAGTTCATGAGTTTTTAGGCTTCAGCCCCGCGCCTTCAACCAACGATCAATGGCGGGCGGAACTTCGCGCTGCGCTCGGCCAGAGACATAAATGCCGATGTGGCCGCCTTTGAAGCTGATCTCGGTGTAATCCTTGCTGCCAACCACCCGCGCCAACGCGCGTGAGGCGGCCGGCGGCACTAGGTGATCCTGCTCGGCAAAGATGTTCAGCACCGGCATGCTCAACTTGGCCAGATCGACCGGCTGATCGCCGATGCTCAAGCCGCCTTCCATCAATTTATTGCCTTGATAGAAATCGCGAATGAACTCGCGAAATGCTTCGCCGGCCTGGTCGGGTGAGTCAAAAATCCACTTTTCCATGCGCAAAAAATTGCGCAACTCGTCGCTGTTGTCGAGGATGTCGATCAAGCCGACGTACTTCTGCGCGTTCAACCGCCAAGGCTTGAGTGTGAGGTAGCAATAGTTCATCAAGTCGCCTGGCACGTTGCCCAAGGTATCGACGAACAGATCGATATCGAGGTCGCGGGTCCAGTGCGACAACATGTTATCCGGCGTATGGAAATCGACCGGCGTGACCATGGTGATCAGGTTTCGCACCGTTTCCGGATAGATGCTCGAATAACACAATGAAAATGCGCCGCCTTGGCAGACGCCAAGCAGGTTGATCGCGGGCAGTTTGTGTGCTGCGCGGATGTGATCGACGCAGCCGCGAATGATGCCGTTGATGTAGTCATCCAGCGTGGTCATGCGATCGGAAGGATCGGGATAGCCCCAATCGATCAAGTACACGTCGTGACCGGCGGCAAGCAGATTGCGAACGATCGAGCGGTCTGGCTGCAAGTCGACCATGTAGGGCCGATTGACCAAGGCGTAGACGATCAATAGCGGCGTTTTCTCGGTCGCCGGCGCATCGCCTTGATAGCGATACAGCACCGCCTTGCCATCCCGATGGACAGCCGTTTTCGGCGTCAAACCAAACTCGTGATCGCCAACATTGCGCAGGCTTTCCAGACCAGCCGCAAGTTTTTGCTGCATGCGCAGGCCTTCTTGCAACAAGACTTCCGGCGTCACGCTCAAGGGGGAATACATGGACTAGGCTCCTTTGGAAACGCGCTTGGTGGCTTTTTTGGTTGCGGCGGCCGGCGCCACAGCCGTGCTCACGGGTGCTTGCTCAAGCTCAGCGGAAAGGCTCGGCTGCACAGGCTGCCGTGAGGTTGCGGATGGGCTTGCGTTACTTGACGTCTTCGCGGCTGGCTTGCTGACCGCTGGCTTGCTTGTTGCTGGCTTGCTTGTCGCTGGCTTGCTTGTCGGTGGCTTGACGTTCGCTGGCTTGACGTTCGCTGGCTTCATGATCGATGGCTTACTGGCGACGGACTTGCTGGAACTTGCCTTGCTTTGCTGCGCAGGTTTACCCGCCGCCGGCTTTGCTTTCGGCGGTGGCTGAATCGACTTGCTCAGCGTGCTTCGCGACTTTGCCGCTGGGGTTGCCGCTGCCGTTGCCGTTGCCTTGACGGGCTTGGTCGGTTTGGTCGGCTGACTGGCTGGCGTGGATTTCGTCGGCGTTGCTTCAGCGACCGGGACGATGGTCGCTGTGGTC
>Ga0163146_10008350_pt1 | contig 11097 bp, 9 predicted proteins | sample OliLakLV19MP7G1_FD_148648 | JGI IMG/M metagenome (GOLD analysis project Ga0163146, IMG submission 148648) | Freshwater microbial mat bacterial communities from Lake Vanda, McMurdo Dry Valleys, Antarctica - Oligotrophic Lake LV.19.MP7.G1 | ecosystem: Environmental > Aquatic > Freshwater > Lake >... | reverse complement strand
ATGGTGTCCTCAAGGTCGCCGTGACACCATGACCTGCAAGAGGCACGGGACCGACAACACGAACTTCGTCAGCAGATCGGCAGACAGCGCGGACCCTGCGCTGCTGACTGCCCGATGCCGGCCAGACACCATACGTCCACGAAGCAGCCCAAGTGGACACCGCAACGCTGACCAGCGTCAGGCACAGCAGCAGAGCGCGTGACCTTCGCGCGGGCGTTCAAGCCCTCGCTCGACGGCTCCTCCAGAACGCCCAGCGGCTTGTCCTGGCCTCACGCGGGCGCCGCATCAGCAGGTACGCCGCCGGGATCACGAACATCGACAGCAGCGGCGCGGTGATCATGCCGCCGACCATCGGGGCGGCGATGCGCTGCATCACCTCGCTGCCGGTGCCGGTGCCCCACATGATCGGCAGCAGGCCGGCCAGGATCACCGCCACCGTCATCGCCTTCGGCCGCACGCGCAGCACCGCGCCTTCGCGGATCGCGTCCAGCAAATCCTCGGTGCTGGTCTTGCCCGCTTCGATACGCGCGTCCCATGCGTGTTTCAGGTACAGCAACATGATCACGCCGAACTCTGCCGACACGCCGGCCAGCGCGATGAAGCCCACCGCGCCCGCCACCGACATGTTGTAGTCCAGCAGGACCAGCAGCCAGATGCCGCCGACCAGGGCGAACGGCAGCGTCAACATCAGCAGCAGCGCTTCGTCAATCCGCTTGAAAGTTAGATAAAGCAGCACGAAGATGATCATCAGCGTGAACGGCACGACGACTTTCAGCTTGGCCGTGGCGCGCTCCAAAAACTCGAACTGCCCCGACCACGAGACCGAATAGCCCGGCGGCAGCACGACGTCCCGGGCCACCGCGCGCTGCATGTCCTGCACGGCGCCACGCAGGTCGCGGCCACGGATGTCGACGTACACCCAGCCCGACAGCCTGGCGTTTTCGCTGCGCAGCATCGGCGGCCCGTCGGTGATGCGCAGGTCTGCCACGTCGCCGAGCAACAGGCGCTGACCGCGGTCATTGACGATGGGCAGAGTCCGCAGCTTCTCCAGCGAATCGCGCGTCTCGCGCGGATAGCGCACGCTGATCGGGAAGCGCTGCAGTCCTTCCACCGTCTCGCCGACGTTCTCGCCGCCCACGGCCGAGGTGATGACGGACTGCACATCGGCGATGTTCATGCCGAAGCGGGCCGCGTCGTCGCGGCGGATGTTCACGTCCACATAACGGCCACCCGTCAGGCGTTCGGCCAGCGCGCTGCTGACACCGGGCACGTCCTTCAGGGCCTTCTCGATCTCGCCCGTCACGCGGTCGATCACCGCCAGGTCGGCGCCCGCCACCTTCACACCCACGGGGCTTTTGATGCCGGTGGCGAGCATGTCGATGCGGTTGCGGATCGGCGGCACCCAGATGTTGGACAGGCCCGGCACCTTGACGACGCGGTCGAGCTCATCGACCAGCTTGTCCTGCGTCATGCCGGCACGCCATTCGCTTTTCGGCTTGAACTGGATCGTGGTCTCGAACATCTCCATCGGCGCCGGGTCGGTGGCCGTCTCTGCCCGCCCGGCCTTGCCGTACACGCTCAGCACCTCGGGCACGGTCTTGATCAGCCGGTCGGTCTGCTGCAGCAACTCTGCGGCCTTGCCCGCTGACAGACCCGGCAAGGCCGACGGCATGTACAGCAGGTCGCCTTCATCCAGCCTCGGCATGAACTCGCCGCCGATGTGCTGTAGCGGCCACAGGCTGGTGCCCAGCAGCATGGCTGCCACCACCAGCGTGAGCTTCGGGGCCCGCAGCACCACGTTCAGCAGCGGCCTGTAAACCGTTATGAGCAAGCGGCTCAGCGGATTGCTCTTCTCGTCCGGAATGCGGCCGCGAATCAGGTAGCCCATCAACACCGGGATCAAGGTCACCGACAAGCCCGCAGCCGCCGCCATCGCATAGGTCTTGGTGAAGGCCAGCGGTGCGAACAAGCGCCCTTCCTGTGCCTCCAGCGTGAACACCGGGATGAACGACAGCGTGATGATCAGCAGCGAGAAGAACAGCGCCGGCCCGACCTCGGCCGCCGCATCGCCGATCACGCGCCAACGCGCTTCGCCTTCGAGCTTCTCGCCGGGATGCGCGTGGCCCCAATGTTCGAGATGCTTGTGGGCGTTTTCGATCATCACCACCGCCGCATCGACCATCGCGCCGATGGCGATCGCGATGCCGCCCAGCGACATGATGTTGGCGTTCACGCCCTGGTAGTGCATGACGACGAACGCCGCCAGGATGCCGAGTGGCAGCGACACGATGGCCACAAAAGCCGAACGCAGGTGGAACAGGAAGATGAAGCACACCACGGCCACCACCAGGAACTCCTCGGCGAGCTTGCGGGTGAGGTTCTCGACCGCGCGCTCGATCAGTCCCGAGCGGTCGTAGACCGGCACGATCTCGACCCCCTCGGGCAGGCTCGCCTGCAGGGTTTTGAGCTTCTCCTTGACTGCCGCAATCGTCTCGAGCGCGTTCTTGCCGGAGCGCATGACGATCACGCCGCCGGTCGCCTCCCCTTCGCCATCGAGTTCGCCGATGCCACGCCGCATCTCGGGGCCGATCTGGATGCGTGCCACATCGCCCAGGCGCACCGACACGCCCGCTGCGTTAGTCATCAACGGCACCTTGCGAAAGTCGTCCAGCCCTTGCAGGTAACCCGACGCGCGCACCACGTACTCGGCCTCGCCGAGCTCGAGCACCGAGCCACCGGCTTCCTGGTTGGCCTTCTGCAGCGCTTCGACCACCTTGGTGATCGGGATGCCGTAGGCCGCGAGCTTGTCTGGGTCGAGCACGACCTGGTACTGCTTCACCATGCCGCCGACCGACGCGACTTCGGCGACGTTCGGCACCGTCTTCAGCTCGTACTTCAGGAACCAGTCCTGCAAGGCACGCAACTGCCCCGCGTCCTGCTTCCCGCTGCGATCAACCAGCGCGTACTGGTAGATCCAGCCTACGCCGGTGGCGTCCGGCCCCAGCGATGCCTTTGCCGCCGCGGGCAATCGGCCCTGCACCTGGTTCAGGTACTCCAGCACCCGCGAGCGCGCCCAGTACAGGTCGGTGCCGTCCTCGAACAGCACGTAGACGAAGGAGTCACCGAAGAACGAATAACCGCGCACCGTCTTCGCGCCAGGCACTGACAGCATCGTCGTCGTCAGCGGATACGTCACCTGGTTCTCGACGATGCGCGGCGCCTGGCCGGGGTAGCTGGTGCGGATGATGACCTGCACGTCCGACAGGTCGGGCAGCGCGTCGAGTGGTGTGCGCTGCAGCGCATAGACGCCCCAGGCAGCGACCATCACCGTCGCCAACAGCACGAGGAAACGGTTGACGATGGACCAGCGGATCAGCCTGACGATCATGGCTTGCTCCCGGCGGCAGGCGCTTCGTTCAACCGCGCCTCCACGCCCTTGAGACTGGCCTCGGAGTCGATCAGGAACTGCGACGACACGACCACTCGCTGCCCAAGCTTTAAGCCGCGCCTGATCTCGGTCTGCCCGTCACTCTCGATGCCGGCTTCCACGTCCACCGGCCGAAACCTGCCGCCCTCTTCGGCCAGCATCACCACCGTGCGCTTGCCGGTCTGGATCACGGCTTCGGTCGGGATCAGCAGCGCCTTCTCGCCACGCGGGTCCATGAACTGCATCTGAACAAACATGCCGGGCACGAGACGCGACCCGGGGTTCAACAGTTCCAACCGCGCCTTCAAGGTTCGCGTCGAAGCGTTCACGTCGGGCAGCAAGGCCTGCACCTTGCCATCGAAGGTGGCACCTGGAACGGCTGGGCTCTTCGCCTGCACCCTGGCACCGGGCCGCACCAGTGCGGCCTGGCTCTCTGGCACCTCGGCGTTGGCCCACACGGTGGACAGTCCATTGATGCGGAACAGCATGGCGCCCGCCATCACGGTCATGCCGTCACGGGCCAGCAACTCCGTCACCACGCCGCCGATCGGCGCCGTCAGCGTGACGCGCGGCTGCGTGTTTCCGCTGCTCTCGACCAGCCGAATCTGCGCATCGCTCATGCCGACCTGGCGCATGCGCTGGCGCGCGCCATCGACCAGTGATGCGAGGTCGGTGCCCTGCATGCGGCGTACCGACAGAAACTCTTCCTGGGCAGCGATCCAGTCGGGCACGTAGAGGTCGGCGAGCGGCTGGCCTTGCCGCACCGCATCGAGCGTGGCGCGCACGTAGAGCTTCTCCACGTAGCCGGTGGCGCGAGCCTGCACCACAGCCTGGTCACGCTCGTTGAAGGTGATGCTGCCGACGGCAGAGATCTGTGGAGAGAGCGTGCCTTGCGTCACCTCGGCGGTACGCACCCCCAGGTTCTGCTGGATGCGCGGGCTCACGGTGACCGTGTTCTGGTCACTGCCTGCGTCGGCATACATCGGCACCAGCATCATGTCCATGAAGGGCGACTTGGCTGGCTTGTCGAACTTGTTGCCCGGCACCATCGGGTCGTGGTAGTAGAGGATCTTGGCTCCGGTGCTCGGGTCCATGTCGCCCGCCTTGAGGCCGGACTGGATGTGGCGACGCGTGGCTTCCTCGCCCTCGGTGATGCTCTGCGGCAGCTTGCCGACAGCGGTCCGCTGGCTGGCTGCTGCATCGGTCGAGGCGGGCACGGTAGCGGGTGCGTTCATGCCCATGCCGCGCTGCATGCCGAACATGTACAGGCCGTAGCCGGCTGCACCGAATGCACTGAGTGCACTGATGACGACCCCGGCGATCACGAGAGACTTGGGTTTCATGATTCGCTTTCTATGGGGGTTCAAGGGCGGGCCGCTGCCGGTGTGTCGTGGCCGACCGGCATGAGATAGTTGATTTGGGCCCACAGGCGCGCCGCTTCCATCTCCAGGCGCAGGCGGTCCATGCGGGTATCGATCTCGCCGCGGCGCGCTTCGAGCACCGCCGTCAGCGGACCGCTGCCGCCGCGATAAGCGGCGATGGACGCGCGGGTGCGCTCGGTGGCCAGCGGCAACAGCGAAGCGTCGTATTGGGTGAGCCGCCCGCGGTCGCTGCTCCATTCCTGCAGCATGGCCAACGCTTCGGCGGCAACCATGCGCGTAACCTCATCGCGCTCTGCGCGCATCTGCTCGACGATGGCGAGCTTGGCGGCCACCTCGCGGTCCTGCCGGTTCTTCTGGTCCCATTGCAACGGCACCGCCAGATTGATCGAGATCATGTTGGAGTACGCCGGCCCGCGCTGGTTGTACATAAATTCGACGGCGACATCGGGCTTCTTGTTGGCCCGTGCCACCTCGGCATCGGCCTGCGCCATCGCCTCTTGCCGGGACAGGACCTTGATCTGCGGGTGGTGCGCCAGTTGTAGATCGAGGTCTTCGGCGCGGATTCGAACAGCGTCGAGCGCAGGCGGCGCTGCGAGCGCTTCGGCCGCTGGCGCGCCGATCCAGCGCGCCAGTTGCGTGGTCGCCGTGGCGATCTGTCGCTGGGTCTGCGCCAGACGGTCTTCGATCTGGGCAACGCCGGACCGCGCCGCGAACACATCGGCCTGCGATCCGCGGCCACCGCGGTAGGCGGCGTCCGCCGCGTCGATCTGCAGCTTGGTTTCATCGCGCTGCAACGCCAGCACGTCGCGCATGCGTTCCTGGTAGTGGCGGTCCAGCCAGGCGATGGCCGTATCGCGCCGCAGATGGGCCAGCGCCAGTTCGCGACCGGCCACAGCGACCTCGGCCTCACGCTCGAAGCGCGCGCTGCGCGCTTGCAGCTTGCCCACACGCGTCAACTCCTGCATCACGCCGAGCGAGCGCATGGTCATGAAGTCGCGGGACAGGCTGACCCGGTCCGGACCGTTGATCGGCAGGTTATTGATGCCCGCCTTCAGCGTCGGATCAGGGCGCTGGCCAGCCGCGACCGCCATCTCGCGGGAAGCCGCAGCCAACGCCTCCTGCGCGGGCAGTTGACGAGAGCGTTGCTGCGCCAAGTGCAAGGCGTCATCGAGCGTCAACGGGGCGGCGTGCGCCTGGAGTGCCCCGAAGCCGACGAACGCGATAAGCGCGACGAGCGCAGCCAGTGCAATGCGGTGGGAATGAGCAGACATGGAATCTCCTGACGAACCTTGATGGCCAAGTTCGGCTCGCCGTGCTGGCTGGGGCCAGGCAGACGAACGCCACCGCGCGTGCTGCGGGCTGACGTTGCCGTCAGGCCCGCAGCGCGCGCGGCGTCAGAAGATCAGATGCGGAAGACGCAATGCAGGATGGCGTGCGGCGGCTCGGGCGCTGCATCCACGCTGGCGTCTGGGGCCGGGAAGGACCGGCCTGAACCGAGCGCATGCTGCGGTTCGATGGGGATCGAATACAGCAAGGTCGGGATGCCCGCGCTCACCGAAGGCGCCGGCGCCGTGTCGGCACTTTGCTGGCCCTGGCGGCAGTGTTCGGCGCACAGGTTGGCCGCGTCGGGATCCATCTGGTCACAGCCGGGTGGCATGCCCGTGGGCTGCACGGCGGACGGCGCATCCGCAGCAGCCCATGACATCGCCAGTGCCACGCCACCGTTGGGCAGTGACATGGAATCCTCGGCGCTGAGGCTCGGGCACGCGTAGCCGGCCACCGCCAGCTGCGCGAACAGCAGCACGCCCATCAGCGTGCGGCTGATCGACTTTCTGATGGCGCGGCTCAAACCCATGGAGTCCGATTCTATTTCGCCACGATGCGCGACGGTGCGCGCTCGGGCGTGGAACAGGGCACGACGCTGGCCAGACTCATGGCGCTCGCCGCTTGCGTTGGCTCCACGCCAGCCACGTGCAGGCCAAAGCCAGCGCCATGTAGTTGACGACCATGAACCACGGCGTATTCCACGCCACCCCGTCGAAGCCCCGCAGCGTGATCGGGTACAGCACGGGCGAGGGATAGAACTCGGCCGAATGTGTGAACACGTCGATCACGATGTGCAGCCACCAGCCGAGCAGTGGTACCCAGCACGAGCGCATCGCGGCCCACAGCAACACAGTGGCCGCGCCGGCAACCACCGCACTGTGCATGGCGCAATGCAGATGGAACACGAGCCGCTCAACCGTCGGCGGCAGCACCGGCTCGGAGCTTGGCAACGCCTGGATGTAGCCACCCAGCGCCGCCACACCCTCTTTGCTGACCAGCGCTCAACCGGCCATCGGCAGCAATTGAAGCAGGTCCGGCAGCACCGCCATTACAACCGTCAGCACAACGGTGCGCCGCGACAGCGCCCAGCGGCGCTGCACCAGGCCGGCGCCGACGCCAGCCCAAAGACCATGCGCAATGACGTCCATCCAGGCGCGCCGGCGTGCCGAAATCAGTCGGGCTTGAGCGCCGCCACTCGCAGGCGCAACGCGTTGGTGATCACCGAGACCGAGCTCAGGCTCATCGCCAGCGCCGCGACCATCGGCGACAGCAGCCAGCCGGTGAACGGGAACAGCACCCCGGCCGCCAGCGGCACGCCCAACGCGTTGTAGACAAACGCAAACGCCAGATTCTGTTTCATGTTGCGCACCGTGGCCAACGACAAGGCGCGGGCTGTGGCAATGCCACGCAAGTCGCCCTTGACCAGCGTGAGCTGTGCGCTGTTCATGGCCACGTCGGTGCCGGTGCCCATCGCGATGCCGACATCCGCGCGTGCCAGCGCGGGCGCGTCGTTGATGCCATCACCGGCCATCGCGACGACGCGGCCTTCGCGCTGCAGTTGCTCGACCAGACCCAGCTTGTCCGCCGGCTTGACCTCGCCATGGACTTCTTCGATACCCAGCTTGCGGCCCACCGCCTTGGCGGTGGTCAGTCCGTCGCCGGTGGCCATGACGATGCGCAGCCCCGACTTGCGCAGCGACGCCAGGGCTTCTGCAGTGGTCGGCTTGACGGGGTCTGACACGGCCAGCAAACCGGCCAGTCGGCCATCGACGGCAAGATGCATGACGCTGGCGCCTTCGGCGCGCAGGGCTTCGGCCTGATCTGCGAGCGGCGCCACGTCGATGCCGACCTGCTGCATCAGCGCCGTGTTGCCCAGCGCCAGCTTCTTGCCGGCGACGACACCTTGCACGCCGATGCCCGATGCGGAATCGAATTGCTCGGCCTTGTCCAGAGCCAGGTTGCGCGCACGCGCCGCCGTGACGATGGCCGCGGCCAGCGGATGCTCGCTGCCCTGGTCCAGGCTCGCGGCCAGACGCAGCACCTCGTCTTCGCCAACCCCGTCCATCGCCACCGCACGCTCGAAAACCGGCTTGCCTTCGGTCAAGGTCCCCGTCTTGTCGACGATCAGCGTGTCGACCTTGCACAGGTTCTCGATCGCCGCCGCATCGCGGAACAGCACGCCCTGCGTGGCGCCGCGGCCCGTGGCCACCATGATCGACATCGGCGTGGCCAGCCCCAGCGCGCAGGGGCAGGCGATGATCAGCACGGCCACGGCATTGATCAGCCCGTAGACCCAGCTGGGCTGCGGGCCAAACAGCCCCCAGCCGAAGAACGTCAGCAGGGCGATGGTCACGACCCCCATCACGAACCAGCCCGCCACCTGGTCGGCCATGCGCTGCATCGGCGCCTTCGAGCGCTGCGCCGTCGCCACCATCTGGACGATCTGCGACAGCACCGTCGCCGAGCCGACGTGGTCGGAGCGCATCACCAATGCGCCGCTGGTATTGAGCGTCGCGCCGATGAGCTTGTCGCCGACCCGCTTGGTCACAGGCAGCGGCTCACCGGTCAGCATCGACTCATCGACTGCGCTGCTGCCTTCGACGACCGCCCCGTCCACCGGCACCTTCTCGCCGGGACGAACACGCAGCCTGTCGCCGACATGAACGTGGGTCAACGGCACGTCTTCCTCTTGGCCGTCGGCGTTAATGCGGCGCGCCGTCTTCGGCGCCAGGCCGAGCAGCGACTTGATGGCTGCCGAGGTCTGCGAGCGCGCCTTCAGCTCCAGCATCTGGCCGAACAGCGTCAGGGAGATGATGACCACAGCCGCTTCGAAGTAGACCGCCACGCGACCCATCGAGATGAACGATGCCGGGAACACACCGGGCGCCAGCGTCGCAACCACGCTGTACACGAACGCAGCGCCCGTTCCCAGGCCGATCAGCGTCCACATGTTCGGACTGCGTTGCACCACCGACTGCGCACCGCGCGCGAAGAACGGCCACCCCGCCCACAACACGACCGGCAAGGACAAGACCAGCTCGATCCAGCTTTGCGTGGCCATCTCGAACCAGCCGAAGCGGTGGCCGAACATCGCCAGCACGGTGACCACCACGGTCAGCGGCAAGGTCCACCAGAAGCGGCGCTCGAACGACGCCAGTTCCGGGTTCTCTTCGTCGTCGAGCGTGGGGAGCAAAGGCTCGAGCGTCATGCCGCACTTCGGGCAGTCGCCGGGGTGGTCCTGGCGGATTTCCGGGTGCATGGGGCAGGTGTAGACCGCGCCCGAAGCGGCGACCGTTGTCGGCGTGTCAGGCACCTTGGACGTGGCCTGATCGCCTTTCCCATTCGCCTGCGGGGCTGTCGCGTCGCGAGAGTGTTGGTTGTGCCTGTCCATGGGTACGCCGCTGTCAGTTCCGGGCCTTGGCATCAAGGTCGAGCAGCGCCTTTCGTTGCTATTGCGTGGCGCCTTTGACCAACGCGGCCTTCACCCTGTCCAGCCGCTCGCGGACTTCATGGGCGACGCGCGCCACCTCGGGGTTGGTGGTCATCTGCAGTACCGCCACCGGGTCCATGAAGGCAACCACAAGCTGGCCGTCTTCTTCCTGGCGAACGACGACATTGCAGGGCAGCAACAAGCCGATATCAGGTTCGGCGTTCAACGCGCGGTGGGCCAGCGGCGGATTGCAGGCGCCGAGGATTCGATAGGGCCGCCCGTCGATGCCAAGCTTGGCCTTCATGGTCGCCTGCACGTCGATTTCGGTCAGGATCCCGAAGCCCTCGGTCTTGAGGGCCTCGGTCACCTTGGCAACGGTCGACGCGAAGTCTTGCTTCGGCAGAACGCAGTGGAATCCGTAAGCGCTAGATGACGGTGTAAACGGGGTTCCCGGAGTGGCGCTCATGACGGCACCCCTATTTGGTGGCCGGCGCGGCGGGCATCCGGTCGGCCATCATGTCCATCATCATCTGCATCGCGGCCATGTGGTCGGTCATCATCTGATGGCGCTTGGCCATATCGGCCGGCATGCCTTTGCCGTCGCCCATGCCGGCCATGCCCTGCATGCCGCCCGTGCTACCCATGCCACCCATGCCCTGCATGCCGCCATGCATCTCCTTCATCATGGCCATGCCACCTTGCATGGCCTTCATGTGATCGGCCATCAGGGCCTGACGTTCTGCGGGCGTCTTTGCACCCGTCATCTTCTGCTGCATCTCCTGCATGGCCTTCATGCGGGGCTCCATCGCGGCCATGGGCGCGGGTGCAGCCATGCCGGACATGCCGGGCGAGGCGGGCGAGGCGGGTGCGGCGGGTGCGGCGTTCATGCCACCTGGGCTTGCACATGCAGTGGCAAGGGTGGCGACGGATAAGGCAACGAGTGTGCGAATCGCGGTCATGATGAACTCCTGAGGGTTTGCTGATCCGGTGTGGACCAATGACAAGGGGAAGGACGCAGGTTGCTCGGTCGCCAGGCGATGACGGGAAACCACCAACGAGCCGCTCGGCGAGCCGATTGACTAAGGGCCTGCACCGGCCCGCGCTGGCGGCCTGGCAGAGCGCGCGCTCTAAATCGTCAACCGCAGCAAGCGGATGAACAGCGGCGGCCCGCTAGAAGCGGGCCGTTCGACCAGCGGCCACTGAGCGGCAGCAGCAACAGGCGCCGCCGACGGCCGCTGCACGCTGGCCACGACGAGGGAGCCAGGTACGTCGGCCTGGGGCGCTCTGCTCTTGGTGACCGCCGAGGACTCGTCGGCGCAAAATTTGAGGCATCCCTCCTTGGCGCTGTGCCGGCCGAGTCCATCGTCTTCTTCGTCGCCATGATGGTGGCTGCGCTCGGCCTGTCTCGTCACCGGCCCTACGGCGCCCCCGACCACCGGGTCTGCCTGCGACGAGGTGGACCCCAGCCCGGCTTGCGCGCTCGGTTGAGTCAGGCACGCATTCGCAACCCCGGACGCCAGTGCGAATATCCA
>Ga0163146_10008348_pt1 | contig 11097 bp, 10 predicted proteins | sample OliLakLV19MP7G1_FD_148648 | JGI IMG/M metagenome (GOLD analysis project Ga0163146, IMG submission 148648) | Freshwater microbial mat bacterial communities from Lake Vanda, McMurdo Dry Valleys, Antarctica - Oligotrophic Lake LV.19.MP7.G1 | ecosystem: Environmental > Aquatic > Freshwater > Lake >... | reverse complement strand
GCGGATCTCGCCGAGCACGCGCTGCACGAGTACGCGGAACGACTCCTGGCCGGCGAAGCGCGCGAACCGGACGGAACGTGGCGACCGGATCTCGTCGTGCCCGAGTCGCACGCGCGCTGGCTCGACGGCGCCTACGACGCGGCCGTCGCGACGGGCGATCATGCGCTGGGCCGGGTGCTCGCGAAGCTCGACGAGCTCTCCCTCCGCGAGAACACGGTCGTCGTGTTCACGAGCGATCACGGCGAAGAGTTCCTCGAGCACGGTCACCTCCAACACGGGCAATCCGTGCACACGGAGCTGGTCCACGTTCCGCTCGTGATCGCGGGGCCCGGGTTCGAAGCCGGCCGGCGCGTCACGGAGCCGCTTTCGAATCGACACGTCGCGTCGACGCTCGCGCTGTGCGGCGGCGCGCGGCTCGATGTCGCCGACGCGATCGACTTGCGCGCCGCTGTCGAACCGCGGCCGATCTTCCTCGCGACCGAATGCGGTTGGTGGGCGGGAAAGCGCGACGTGCCGTCGCGCGCGATCCGCCTCGACGGGTTCTCGTTCCACTGGACGCCGTCCGCGGAGGACAGCGCGCGGCTCTTCGACTTGCGCGCGGATCCGGGCGAGCTCGTCGACATCGCCGCTCGCGACGTCGGCCTCGCAGCGTCGTTGCGCGAGCGACTGTTGCGGCACGAGGCGGAGCAGAACGCGTTGCGCCCACGCGCGCTGCGGTCCGGTGCCGGAACGCGCGAGCTCTTGCGCGCGACCGGCTACGCGGGCGACGAGCGCTGACCGAGGTCGATGAAGGTGTCAGACACGGTCATCCACTGATGAAGGTGTCAGACACGGTCATCCACTGCGCTTCTCGATCTTCGCCCAGGCGTCTTTCAACGTGACCGTTCGGTTGAACACCGGCGCACCCGCCCGCGATTCCACGGCATCCGCCACGAAGTAGCCGACGCGCTCGAACTGGAACTGCTGTCCAGGAAGCGCGTCACCCAACGACGGCTCGAGCTTGGCGCCGAGCACGTCCCCGCGCGAATGCGGATTCAAGTTCGTTTTCCAGTCGACGCCCTCCGGCACTTCGTCCGGGAACTCGGCCGCGAACAAGTGGTCGTAGAGCCGCACCGGCGCCTCGATCGCGTGAGCTGCCGAGACCCAGTGCACGATGCCCTTCACCTTGCGGCCGTCGGACGTCTTGCCGTGCGCGGACTGCGGGTCGTACGTGCAGATGAGCTCGGTCGCGATGCCGTTCGCATCGCGACGCACTTCCTTGCACGTGATGCAGTAGGCGTAGCGCAAGCGCACTTCCTTGCCCGGCGACAGACGGAACCAGCCTTTCGGCGCGTCGTCTTTGTAGTCCTCGCGCTCGATCCAGAGCTCGCGCGTGAATGGCACCTTGCGCGTGCCGCTCGTCGGATCCTCGGGATTGTTCACCGCGTCGATCCACTCGACGTGACCCGCGGGCAGGTTCTCGAGTCTGACCTTCAACGGCTGGAGCACGGCCATCGCGCGCGTCGCCGTTTTGTTCAGGTCGTCACGCACCGCGTTCTCGAGCACGAGCTTGTCCACCGTGCTGTTCATGCGCGCCACGCCGATCGTGTCACAGAACGCACGCAACGCCGTCGGCGTGTAACCGCGCCGCCGCATGCCGCGCAGCGTCGGCATGCGCGGATCGTCCCAGCCGTCGACGATGCCGGCCTTCACGAGCTCGAGCAGCTTGCGCTTGCTGAGTACCGTGTAGGTGACGTTCAACCGCGCGAACTCGATCTGCCGCGGCCGATGGGGGACCGGGAGGCGATCGAGGAACCAGTCGTAGAGCGGCCGATGGATCTCGAATTCGAGCGTGCAGATCGAGTGCGTGATCCCTTCGAGCGCGTCGCACTGACCGTGCGCGAAGTCGTACATCGGATAGATGCACCACGCGTCTCCCGTCCGATGGTGGTGCGCGCGCAAGATGCGATACAGCACCGGATCCCGCAGGTTCGGGTTCGGCGAGCTCATGTCGATCTTGGCGCGCAGCGTGCGTGCGCCGTCCTGGAACTCACCCGCGCGCATGCGACGGAAGAGATCGAGGCTCTCCGTCGGCGCACGATCGCGGAACGGGCTCGGACGTCCGGGAGAATCGAGTCGACCGCGGTACTCCGACACTTGATCGGGCGTGAGATCACACACGTAGGCAGCATTCGTCGTGATCAAGTGCTCGCCGTACTCGTAGAGCTTCTCGAAGAAATCGCTGGCGTAGAACAGCGCGTTCCAACGGAAGCCAAGCCATTCGACGTCGGCTTGGATCGAGTCGACGTACTCCTGCTCTTCCTTCGACGGGTTCGTGTCGTCGAAGCGCAAGTTGCATTTGCCGCTGAACTCGGACGCGAGACCGAAGTTCACGCAGATCGCCTTCGCGTGCCCGAGGTGCAGATATCCGTTCGGCTCGGGCGGGAAGCGCGTCTGCACACGACCCTGGTTCTTCCCGGCGGCGAGATCGCGCTCGATCTCGTCGTGGATGAAATGGTGGTGGCGCGGCTTCTCGGGCTCGGTGCTCGACGGACTCTCGTTCTTCATGGCTCGTGGTCGCGCGCGGCTCGTTCCTGCGCGGCGAAGCGCGGGAAGATACCAGCGGCCTCCCTTCGGCGCCGATCGACCCGTGACGACCGCGCTGCGCGACCGTACCTTGGAAGGAATGTCCATCCTGAATCCCACGCCTCCCGAGTGGATGGTCGACGGTCAGGGACGTCCCTATTTCCTCTGGGACACGGAGATGACTCTGGACCGGTTCCGTGAGAAGCTCGCGGGCGACGATCGCGAAGTGCGCGCGTACCTCACGGCCAAGCTCATGCGGCAGGCGAAGCCGGACGACGTGTTCCAATTCGTGACGTTGAAGGGGATTCGCGCGGATTGGACTCTGATCGAGCCCCATCTCGGGAACTCGCGCCGGTTTTGGACTTGGCTGCTCTCGGTCTGGGCCGAACAACGCAATGGCGGATAGTCGCCTCACTCTCTTGCAGCAGCGTGTCCTGCGCGAACTCGCGGGCAATCCCAGCGGATGGACGCTGACAGGAGGTGGAGCACTCGCCGGGTTCCATACTCGTCATCGCACGACGCGCGACCTCGATCTGTTCTGGCACGGGAGGTCCGAGCTCGGAACCCTGCCTGCCGAGGTGAAGGCTCGCCTCGAGGCCTCCGGATTCACGGTCGCGACGTCGAGGACATCACCCCACTTCACGCGGTACCTCGTTCGACTCGGCGAAGAGCAGGTGGAGGTCGATCTCGTTGCCGACCCGGTCCGGGCCATCGAGGAGCCTCGAGAGTGTGAGCTCGACGGCCGAACATTCCTGGTCGACACGGCACACGAGATCCTCGTCAACAAGCTGAACACGCTCATCCAGCGCATGGAGCTGCGTGACCTCGTCGACGTCGGCGCCCTCTTGGCTCGAGGTGGCGACTTCGACCGGGCCTTGGTCGAAGCGCCGCGGAAAGACGCAGGATTTTCAGCCCTGACGTTCGCTTGGCTGCTGCGCGAGCTGCCCATCGTCGCGATGGTTCGGGCTGAAGACGTGCCGTTGGCCGAAGCGGATGTCTTGATCGAGCTTCGCGATCGTCTGGTGTTGCGTGCCACACAGATGGCGACTCCGGAAACCTAGCAGCCCGTGGTGCAAGTCACTACTGCGGCCGAGCACGCTCGAGCGCTGCGGCGTCAGGCTAGGAAAGTCGTGCTCAGTGGCCGTGGAGGCCACCTCCGCCGTCTTTCCGTCGCCTGCCTGCATCGCTCGAGCGTGCTCGGCCCCGCGACGTGACTTTCACCACGGACTGCTCGCGTCAGCGGCGACAGATCAGCGTGCGTTCGCGGCGAGCCAATCCGCCGCCAGATTCGCCAGCGCTTTCGCGCCGACCGGCAGCGCGCTCTCGTCGAGGAAGAAGCGCGGCGAGTGGTTCGAATCCGCCGTCTTCACGTCCGCGGCCGGCGTGCAGCCGAGGAACACGAAGAGGCCCGGCACACGGCGCGCGTAGAACGAGAAGTCCTCGGCGCCCGTGACTTTGCGCGCGTCGACGACCCTTCCCGGCGCGACGCGTTCGAGCGTCGGACGCATCACGGTCGCGAGGTTCGCGTCGTTCGACGTCACGGGATAGCCGGTCTCGATGCGCACGTTGGCCGTCGCGCCGTGCGCCTCCGCGATCTTCTTCGCGATCCGCTCGATGCGCGCGTGCACGTCGTCGCGCATCGCGTCGTCGAACGTGCGGATCGTGCCGACGAGGCGCGCCGTCTCCGGGATGATGTTGTTGCGCACGCCGGACTCGAACTGGCCGACCGTGACGACGACGGGCTCCAACGTGAGGTCCTGCGAACGCGAGACGACGGTTTGGAGCGCCGTGACGATCTCGCTGCCGATCACGATCGGATCGACGCCGGCCCAGGGCTTCGAACCGTGCGCTTGACGGCCTTTCACGATGATTTCGAAGCGATCCGCGGCGGCGAGCAGCGGTCCGGACTTCACGCCGATCATCCCGGCTTCCATCCCGGCGAAGACGTGCAGGCCGAACACGACGTCGACTTTCGGATCGTCGAGCACGCCTTCCATCACCATGAGCTCGGCGCCGGACGGTTGCTCCTCGATCGGCACGCTCTCCTCCGCGGGTTGGAACAGCAGCACGACCTTGCCCGAGAGCTGCGCGCGGTTCGCCTGCAACGCTTCCGCCGCAGCGAGCAGCATCGCGGTGTGTCCGTCGTGACCGCACGCGTGCATGACGGCGACCGTCTTGCCTTCGAACGTGCCCGTCGCCTTGCTCGCGAAGGGCAAGTCGACTTCTTCCTTCACGGGGAGAGCGTCCATGTCGGCGCGCAACGCGACGACGCGGCCGGGTTTCCCGCCTTCGATCACGGCGACGACGCCGGTCTTCGCGACGCCGGTGCGCGGAGTGAGGCCCATCGCACGCAGCTTCTCCGCGACGAACTTGGCCGTCTCGACTTCGCGGTTGCCGAGCTCCGGGTGCTCGTGCAGATGACGTCGCCACGCGACGAGTTGCTGGGCGTTCGCGTCGATCTGCGCGTCGATCGCGACGGTGAGCGGGGTCGCCGCGGCTATCGGCGCGGACGCCGGTTCTGCGACGGCCACCGCGACCGAACTCGCGGAGGTCGCGAATGCATCCACCGCGGGCGCGGCGGCACGTCCGGCTCCTTTCGCCTCGCTCTCGGGCGCGGCGCAGCCGACGACGAGCGTCGTGACGAAGAGGATGGGGAGGAGTCTGGCGCGCGTCGATTCGGTCATGAGGTCGAGTCCTCGACGCATGCTACGGGTGGACATCGTCCCGCGACACCGTAGCCTGCCCGTGTGATCGTCGATTTGGCGGAGAACGCGCTGCCCGAACTGCAGGAGTACGACCTCTGCATCGTCGGGACGGGGCCTGCGGGAGCGACACTCGCGCGTGAACTCGCCGGTGGAGCTTTGCGGGTGTGCGTGCTCGAAAGTGGACGACGACGACCGACACCGCTCGGCGATGCGTTGCGCGCGACGGAGAGTTCGGGGATCCACGTCAAGGACTGGTCGCGCGAGCGCGTGCTCGGCGGTGCGTCTACGACCTGGGCGGGACTTTCGAGTCCGCTCGACGGAATCGACATGCTGCCGCGACCCTGGATCGGATCGGAGGGCTGGCCGATGGCACGGTCCGAGATGCTCGCGCTCTACGACGAAGCCGCGGAGCGCTATCGGTTCCCGCGGAGCGACACGTTCGGCGCGAGCGGATTCGCCGCGTTGCGCGAGCGCGGAGCCTTTCAACCGGTGTGGAAGTCGCTCGAGGAAAAGGTCTTCCTCGCCTGCGCGGAACCGCAGAACTTCGCTCTCGAGAGCGGCGCAGCGTGGAGCGCGTCGAACATCGACCTGCTCCTCGACGCGACGGCCGTGCGCATCGACACGAGCGGCGGTCCGGGTCGAGCGCGTGCGCGATCCGTCCGCGTGCGCACGAGTCGAGGTCACGAGTTCGAGGTTCGAGCCCGCGCGTTCGTCCTCGCGACCGGCGGCATCGAGAATGCGCGCCTGTTGCTCGTGTCACGCGACGCGACTTCGGCGGGTCTCGGGAACGAGCACGGCCAGGTCGGACTCGGCTTCATGAACCACCCGAAGAACTACTTCGGGATCCTGCGGCTCGCGCGACCGATCGATTCGCTGCCGTACTTCTTCGGCGCGTTGCACAAAGGGTTCGCCGGTTACGCGGGCTTGCGTCTCTCGGATGAACGTCAGCGTGAGCTCGGCGTGTTGAACAGTTATGCGCGCTTCGAACCCTTGTTCCCGTGGTCGGACAACGACGGCGTCGAGTCGCTCGTGACGTTGGTGAAGCGCAGCAAGGGCCTCTTTTCGCGCTGGAAATCGGGCAAGTCGGGCGAAGTCGTCGAACTGCGCGACTGGTCGGAGACCGGCGACGACTCCGAGCGCCAGAACGCGCGCGGCGGAGCGCTGCCCCGTCTCGCCCTCTTCGGCAACGTCATCCTGCACGCGCCGAGCGTCGCGCAGTACGCGTGGTTCCGCTTGGGCAGGAAGAAGCCGAAGGTCCGCCGCGTGCGCGTGCGTCACTTCCTCGAGATGCAGCCCAGCAACGTGAACCGGGTCGAGCTGTCGAGCACTCTCGATACGAATGGAGTCCCGATCCCGCGTGTGCACCACTCTTGCAACGAGCTCGACAAACGCTCGCTCGTCGAGCTGTGGAAGGCGCTGCGCGTCGAGCTCGCCGCGAACGGACTGGGCGAACTCGATGGAGATCTCGAACACGCTGATCCGTGGCCGATCGATCAAGATGCTTCGCATCACATGGGCTCGACGCGGATGGGCGCCGACGCGCGGACGAGCGTCGTGGACGCGGACTTGCGCCTCCACGGCGCGCACAACGTGTGGATCGCGGGCGCCTCCGTGTTCCCGACGAGCGGATGCGCGAACCCGACGATGACGATCGTGGCGCTGTCGATCCGGCTCGCGCGGCGATTGCAGGTCGAGCTCGCGCGGGCGCGGGAGTCCGTCGCATGAGCCTACGCCGCATCTGGATCGTCGGAGCGGGGAAGCGCGTGCGCGAAACGGCGCTGCCCGCGTTCACGTCGCTCGGTCGCGACGTGGAAATTGCTGGAATCCTCGCTCGATCCGCACGCGATCTCGAAGTCGGCGGTCACAAGTACGCGATTCGCCCGCTCGACACGCTCCGCGCGACGGACTTCGGGCAAGACGACATCTTGTACGTCGCCGTCGGCAAGGACGCGCTGCCGAGCGTGCTCACGGCGCTGTCGCGCTGCGATCGCTCGCGACTCGAACTCTTGATCGACACGCCGGTCCTCAAGATCAAGCACCTGCGGTTCGCGCCGCTGCTCGAAGGTTGGCAGCGCGCCAGCGTCGCCGAGGACGTCGCGTACTTGCCGTGGATCGAGACGCTGCGCGCCGCAGCCGGAGACGTGCGCTCCGTCACCTTCGATCGCTCGGCGTACGCGTACCACGGGCTCGCGCAGTCGAAAGCCGTGTGCGGGGCCGACCGCGTCGTGCGCGCGCGCCGCGTGAAGACCGCCGATGGCACGTCGCGCCGCGAGATCGAACTCTCGAACGGCACGCGCGCGCTCGTCATCGACCCGCGCGACTACTCGCGCGGCCGCGTGATCGTCGAGGGCTCGCGCGGCCGCGTCACGGATCGCGTGGAGTCCGGCGAGAACGCGATCGCGCTCGAAATCGTGCTGGAAAGCGGCCGCTGCGTCGGCTTCCGAGCCGGAGGTTCCACATCACGGCTCGCCGACGCCGAGATCGCGCTGCAAAACGTCGATCCATCCAGCTCGACCGTCATCGCCCGGATGGAATCGATGAAGCGCATCGCGTTCCGACGCTTGGCCGCGGAAGTCGTCGCCGGCCGCGGCGGATATCCGATCGCGAGCGGCCTCGACGACATGGCCGTCGATTGGTTCCTCGAACGACTCGGATCATGGCGATATGGAGGTGCGCTCGACATCCGCCGCCCCGTGGTCCGAGTCCTTTGGGGCGCTATCGGACGGTTGGGATGACCGAGAAGGCCCGGCACCTCAGCCGCCGGCTGAGGGCCGGCCGGATGCTCATTGTTCGGCGCAATCGACTCGATCCGCGGACTTGACCAATCCGGGGCGGGGGGGCGAAACTACCGAGCCATGAAGTGCTTCCCTCGAGTGATCATGTCGCTTTCCGTGCTCTTGGCGTCGCCCTTGGTCATGGCCAACCCGCGGCCAGAAGGGTGCGGTGCCGGATGCCAAGGTGCGGGGGGCGGATCGCCAGGGAGCGTCTCTGCCCCGGGATGCGGTTCTATCTCGATCGGTGTGCTCGTGACCAGCGGGACTTGCGTAGCCGAGCTCGAGAATCCGTCGGCGTGTGCTCAGCGCATGAAGTGTCTTGCCACCATCACCCGAGCTTGGAATGGGATCGGGGCCAATTCTGATCTGCTCATGTGTGTTGAAAAGAACGGAATTACCCGATGTCAGGTGCCCCCTCCGAGCAGCGGGTCCGGCACAGGCAGCAACACCAACTCGTGGCAGCTCAGCTGCGGCGACGGCTTCACGTGGACCTTCTCGGCACCATGTTCTGGGAGCGAACTGTCGACCTCGCAAGGTGCCTCGTGCACTGAGTGCTAGGGTGGTCAAGGCCACACTCGCCACGACGACACGCTCACGCCGGGCCAAGTCCCGGTGGGCAATATCGATTGCCCTGACGCTTGTCGCGTCGATTGCGCTTGGACTGGTCGTATTCATGGGTATAGACCCTCGCCCTGTCGAAGGAGTTCAACCGGTCGCTACTGTCAAATTGGCTTCGCCTGACGCGCCAAGACTAGCAAGTGAACCCCAACGCCAAGTCCAGACGCGCATGGATATCAGTCCAGCCGAACAATGCTTGACCGACTACTGGGGTAAGGATTGGCCTCGCGTGAAAGCAGCAATGGACGCCGAGGGGTTTCGTTACGACCGTCTAGGTGCGGTGACCGTGCCATGGGAAACGGCCGCCATCGAGATCGAGAAACAACTGACATTCACGCCGGACGATCTTGCTGCATACAAGGAGTCGTTCATGCGCTGGGATGGAATCGCAGATCAAGAATGGTTGGTCAACCAGTTCGGCGGACACCCGAAAATGGATAGTGACTCGTTGGCTCACGTCCAAGGGCTCGCGGAGGCCCATGCCCCCGAGTTGGAAATGCTGGCGGATGAGCTCATTCGCGGGTTGGAGAGCGAAGTGAAGACTGCTTTTGCTCAAGGGCGTTTCATTCGCAGCCTCTACACCACGAAGGGGGCAATCGGTTTGGACCAGAACAAGCAGGTATTTTATACCAAGGGCGCGGGGTTCGAGGGTTGGACTGTCGGCCTCGGCCTTGCGTGGGAAGACGTTCCTCACCTACAAGCCATCGACCAGGAGCTGAAGCAACGAGTCAAAGCTCGAGACAAGGAGATCATGGCTTACCTCGGGAACTTGAGAAAAGCCCAGTGGGCGAAGTAGCACTCTAGCGGACTGTCGATGCTCGAGGGTCGAGTCCGCCCGGACGTGAGACTCTGGCTGGCGAGCGCGCCAAGTCTGTGTCCGTACGTGACGCTCCGGTCCGTGATGGCGTAAACCTGATGTCGGAGCCATGAGCGGTGAACAACGCGACTCCCTGAGGCACACTGACGCTGAAGAGTCCACGCCATGCCCGTCCACGTCATCACCCCGATCCTGCGCGTCGAGAGCGTCCCGCGCGCGTTCGCTTGGTTCGAGAAGCTCGGTTGGAAGCGCAGTTTCAGTTGGAACGCCGGCGGCATGATCTCTGCCGGCGCGGATCGCAACGAACACGGTGAAGCGAGATTCGGCAGCGTCGGTTCGGGCATGGTCGAGATCTTCTCGTGCCACGGCGGCCAAGGATCGATCGGCACACAACGACCGATGTTCCCCGGGGACGACTCGACGGACGGCACGTGGATGATCTGGTTCCTGCACTCGCCGGCCGAAGTGGACGCGATGCCCGCGCTGGCCCTGGAGCACGGCATGGACGCCTCGATGCCGCCCCGCGACGAACCGTGGGGCGTGCGCGAGTTCCACCTGCGCAGTTCCGACGGTCACACGTTCCGCGTCAGCGCCGGCATCGGCAAATGCGACTGAGCGCGTGATCACGACCGTCCTCTTCGACCTCGACGGCACGCTGATCGACTCGATAGAGCTGATCCGGCTTTCGTATGCGCACACGTTGCGCGCCCATCGCGGCGTCGAGCTCGATGCATCCACCTGGATTGCCGGTCTCGGCCGTCCGTTGCGCTGGCAGTTCGCGCAGTTCACCGCGGACGAGCGCGAGATCGACGCGATGATCGCGACGTACCGCGTGTTCAACATGGAGCACCACGACGCGATGGTCGTCGCGTATCCGGGCGCCGTCGACGCCGTGCGCGCCTTGAAGGACCGCGGCCTCGCGCTGGCGATCGTGACCAGCAAGTTGAACGCAGGAGCGGTGCGCGGACTCGATCACGCCGGATATCGCGGGATGTTCGAGGTCATCATCGGGGTCGACGACGTCGTGGAGCACAAACCGCATCCCGCGCCCGTCCTCGCAGCGCTCGCGAAGCTCGGTCGCGACGCGACATCGGCCGTGATGGTCGGTGATTCGCCGCACGACCTCGCGTCCGGTCGTGCCGCCGGCACGCGCACCGCGGCCGTGTCGTGGGGGCCATTCCCGCGTGCCGAGTTGGAGAGGATGAAGCCCGACGTCTGGCTCGAGACTACGGCGGAGATCACCCGCCTCGCCGTGCCGCGCGCAGCTGGCTGATGCGCAGCACGGCGCTCCGGGGGCAGCGCCCCCGCAAAGCATTGGGCGAGGTGGAGGAGACTCAAAACTTGTGGAGAGTGATCACGACGCACCGTCGTCGCGATCGACGCGCGTTGTGGAGCCCATGCGCGGCCTCACTGATTCCTCGCGAGACCAAGTTCGTGCGTCGGAGGCCGTGTCGGCGTCGACGATCGCGACGTCAGACGGCGCTGCGCCTCGAACTCGATCAGGGAATCGATAGCCGAGCGTCGAGTGGAGTCGTTGGCGGTTGTAGAAGACCTCGATGAACTCGAAGACGCTCGCCCGCGCCTCGGCGCGCGTGCGGTACTGCTCGTGATCGCAGAG
>Ga0163146_10008326_pt1 | contig 11120 bp, 7 predicted proteins | sample OliLakLV19MP7G1_FD_148648 | JGI IMG/M metagenome (GOLD analysis project Ga0163146, IMG submission 148648) | Freshwater microbial mat bacterial communities from Lake Vanda, McMurdo Dry Valleys, Antarctica - Oligotrophic Lake LV.19.MP7.G1 | ecosystem: Environmental > Aquatic > Freshwater > Lake >... | reverse complement strand
ATGCACTGGCAGCGATGGCGAAAGTACGGCTTTTTATGATGGCGAAAACCCCACTCAAGGGTCTCTTTTTCTAGGGCTGGAAGATCTGATACATATAGCATCTTGTAAAGATATTAAAAATGTCGATTATTTAAGCCGAACTACTTAAAAAGATAAAAAAAGAGGGAATCAGTTCCTAAACTTGAGTTTGAACCACCAAATAACAAGTTATATGGAAACGCGCTACAAAGTGCTAACTGATTCCCAGTGGGAAGTTATAAAAGAATATCTACCCGTACAAAGAAAACGTAAACATGATTTGCGGTTGGTCGTCAATGCTATATTGCATCTGTTGCGCACGGGCGAACAGTGGCGGAATTTGTCGGAAAGCTCCGTTCCATGGCGCAGTGTATACTACTACTTTCGCAAGTGGAAATCGGATGTCACCCTGGAGGGGTTGAACAGTAGGTTGAATCAAAGAGAGCGCAAACGACAAGGCAAAAAAGTGACACCGAGTATGGTTTGCATTGATAGTCAATCTATTAAGGTGGCTCCCTTTATCAAAAACGACAAAGGGATTGATGGCAATAAAAAAGTGAATGGACGCAAACGTCACATTTTAGTAGATACCCTGGGCTTAACTTGGGCAGTGGTGGTACACGCCGCCGACTTACCAGACGGCACCCAGGCGCACTTGTTGGTCGAGCATCTGCTGGGCTATCTACCTCGACTCCAGAAAATCTTAGTAGACCAAGCCTACAAAATTGCCTTTGTGGAGTGGGTCGAAAACAACATTGCTGGCTTGGAGGTAGAGCTGGCTTCTAAGCCCCCTTCCACCAAAGGTTTTATTCCTATCAAGTGGCGATGGGTCAATGAACGGACTTTTGGCTGGCTCAATTTCTTTCGTCGCCACTCCAAAGATTATGAGAAAACCGTACAAAGTGCCGAAGCTTGGATACTTTGGGCGAATTGCCAAATTATTCTAAACCGTTTAGCCAAAAATTGATTTTTAATTTTTAAACTTACTCTTAGTTTGGTGGGTACCTGTTTTGAATTGATGCTACTAAATATACGTTTATGAATAAGTTATACTTTGAGGAAGAAGCTTTATTTAATGCAATACAAAGTAAAGAAATTGCCGACCGCAATCGAGCGTTAAAGTTTCTATACATGGATGTGGTTATCAATGCAAAAGTAAAACAATTTATAAATGAATTTGGCAGTAAAGCTGATCCTGACGATGTGTTGCAAGAAGGTGTTATTCTGTTAGACGAAATGATCCAATCTGGTAGATTTCGCAAGGAAAGCAGTGTGCGTTCTTTCTTACTGGGTATTTGCAAAAATATTATTCGTAATAATGCTCGAAAAACGGATCGGGTTATATTAAACGACGATATGAGCCAATATAATCACGTATCTTCAGAAACACCAGACGAGCAACTACTGCTTTTAGAGAATAATTCGCTGGAACAAAAAAGGGATGAATTGTTACAAAAGTTATTATTAACATTAACTGATAATTGCCAAAAAGTCCTAAAAATGTACTACTATCTATCTTATAATATGTCTAAAATTGCAGACGAACGAGGCTTGAAAAATGCCAACCAAGCTAAAAAAGCTGCTGACCGTTGCCGTAAACAACTCCGAGTGCTTATTAGCGAGCGACCTGATTTGATGAATTTTCTAAAACAATGGACATGAAAGAAGATTTTTTCGATAAAATAGATGATTATCTTTTTGATAATATTTCTGAGGAAGAGAAACTTGCTTTTGAAGCGGAAATGAAGTCAAACGTGGAATTGACAGAAAGTGTTACCCAACAGCGTTTAGAACATCGGGCTATGCAATTGTTAGTACGTAGCGATTTGCGTAACCAAATATCAGCTTGGAAGGAGGAAAAACTATCCATGCAAGACACAAATACATCCCAACCGAGTGTACCAAAAGAAGCAAAGCGAATTACCTTAAATAGCCGCTTGTATCGCTGGGCAGCAGCAGCAGTAATATTGTTAGCAGTAGGCTTTTTTGCCCGCTGGGTATTCACATCTCCTTCAATTTCAGACGAAACCCTTGCCACTTTGTATTATGAAACTCCTTCATTTGGTACGCAAAAGGATGTAAATGGCGATCCTGCTTTCACGGAAGCAATACAACAAATGCAATCGAAACAATACGAAAAAGCAATCGAAATACTTCGCAGTATCCAAAACCCTGCACTTAAAATACCCAGCCTTTTTTTAATAGCAGATGCTTATTTTAAATTAAAAAATTATACTTCCGCAGCAACTACATCAAAAGAAATTATATCTACGACCGATGATATATTACTCCAACAACAGGCAGAGTGGCTTTTACTAATGTCAAAATTAGCATGTGGACAAAGAGATACTGAATTTGATATGCTTTTAAATAAAATGCTAAATACAAACCACGCCTATACAAATCAAGCAGAAAAAATTGCAAAAAAATTGTGATTTAAAATGTAATAAGCAAGGCTTAATCTGGCATAGCCACATAGTAAGGCTTTTATACTGACACTTTACATTTTATCCTATTTCATTTTCTTCATCAGGCAGCGTCTGCTCAAATCTAGATTTTCTCCGAGGTGGATTTCCTCTTGGTCGCTTTCCATGCTTTTCTATATAAGCATTTACACATTCATCTTCTAACACTTTAGCTAAGATTCGATTTGCAATATCTTTTATCAAAACGCGTCCAATATAGCGAAGCCAATTTTCAGGCAAGTTCATTTGATACACTTGGTTACGCGCACGGCTCGACAAGCCATCTTCCACTTCAATTGGCTCATCGCTAATCCCATATTTGTACACATCATCCAGCTTCTTATCCCAGATTTCATAAAGATGATGTGAGTTATCGTTGTTGTTAGAATTACCGTGATCCACTCCAAAAAGATTAATGGTTACTGCCAGCCTTGTTTGTTATTACCTGTTTCAAAGTTGTAAGCAGGCGTGGAATTAAATTTATTGCCGGTTTTGCGATCATAGGCACGACCTGCCACGTAGAGCAAAGTCTCGAAGGTCAAGTTGGTTGGAAATTTAGTAGGTTCAATTAGTACACTGTCATACGCCTCTTTACCATTAGCTACGACACAGCAACGTGCATATAAAAATTCATCAGCAGAGAAATATCCATCTTCATCTTCCCGCATCATTGCATCTGCATATACTTCTGTATCCAATCGCCAAAGTTTTTCTGAGAGAATATCGTAAAATTGATATATTTTAGCAATATGCAGCTTGGATAATGCTTCAACAATAGGTTCAACAATTTGCTTATTGTCTTCAGGCTTTGACCAATCCAATATCTTTATCAAAGCCCAAAATTCGGGTTCGCTCATCACTTCAGCAGCATCAGGCATCTCATATACTCGAATTTCCAACTCCGCATTTCGATAATGCTCTTTAAGGTCTCGAACCACTGCCTCATTCAAATTTTGCGTATTAATTTTCAAAACGGTAGTCATATGTTCAAAAGAATTTATTGTAAAGGTATGGTTTTTTGAGAATATAAGCAACGTTTCTCCGTCGGGCTTTAATGCGGTTTGTATATCTCAAGGAATGAGTAGTGAAGGGTGCTATTGCGCCGTGCAGGGGTTCTTAGGGGCTTCCCCTAAGCAAGTTGCAAGTTTACGGTAAACACAAAAACAATCGTAGAATTGTTTACCGTAAACTTGCGTACTTGCTTCTGCCTGCGAGGACGCCATGCTACTACCTTCCATTAAAGCCTACCAAAGTATTTTGGAGTGGCAAAACAGTTAAGGGTAGCAGAATATCTGCCTCAAAAGGGAAATTACGAAACAAACAAATTGGTAGCGTATCCCCATAGCTTTTGAATGAAAATACTCAAGGCTTTTTTCTAAATCTCCCGCTCCTACTCTACTGGTCGCAATTGACGACATTTGCCCTTGCAAGCCCGCTGCTTCGTCCGAATGTCCATTTTAATGCCTCTGATTTTGAAGCCTGCATCGTATTTGCGCCGCTGCTGGTTGGTGGTCTTCCGTTCCATTTTGCACCCAAATTTATAAAGAGTTTAGTGTGTGTCGAATTTGGACTATCTCAGGTATTATTCTGCTAATCCTGCACTCGTCCTAAGATGCGGAGCTTCATTCAACTGTACGTGATTCGAGAAATCAAAATAGTGTTAGTGAATTTATAAGTTGTATTAGTTTCAATAATCAGAGGGACGTAATTTAGCCTATGATATGAAACGATTATTTACTTGAAAAATAATTAAAAAAATTGCCATAACATTCATCTGAATTGATTGCATCTTCATTTTCACAATGCCCATATTTACCCTGATATAAAGGTACATAGCTATAATTATAGGAGTGCATACTTAAACTGTTGTAGCCTTATTAATGATGTTGAAAACAATCAAATTCCCAACGCAGCACTTTCTCACAGATTCTTTAATAAATCACTATAAATGTATGAAACTTACCACACAACTAAAACCAAAAATCCGGCGACTCTTGCAACTTACTATTTTGCAATTGATGCTGGTCACTATTTTCAGTAGCCTCGCCAATGGTCACAACCTCACAGGGCAGGAAATTTTCAATAAACCGCTTACCCTGGAGTTAAAAGCAGTCAAAATGAAACAAGTGCTCCGGGAAATCGAAAAACAAACCGATGCGCGGTTTATTTACAGTGCCAGTGCTACTCCGAATAATCCATCTGTATCCAAATCAGAACCCAAGCCACCGCAAACCATACGCGGCATTGTCGCCGACGAACAAAATGTGCCTTTACCAGGTGTTGGCGTGCAGATTAAGGGTACGCAAGAGGGAACGCTGACAGATGTGTCGGGCGCATACGAAATCGTTGTGCCGGATGGTAACGCCGTGTTGGTATTTAGTTTTATTGGATATGAAAAGCAGGAAATTGTAGTAGGTACTCAAACCACCATCAACGTCACGATGAAAGTCTCCTCGCAAGAGCTAGAAGAAGTGGTGGTCATCGGTTATGGCTCGGTACGCAAAAAAGACCTCACCGGTTCTGTTGCATCTATTAAAGGCAAAGCACTCACTGATGTACCAGTTAGCTCAGCCGATCAGGTACTGCAGGGCCGGGTGGCAGGCGTGCAGGTAACCCAATCATCCGCTGCTCCGGGCGGCGGACTTTCTATTCGCATACGTGGTTCAAACTCTATTAATGCCGGCAACGAGCCTTTATACGTTATTGATGGCTATCCTGTTTACAGTGATAACAACATTACACCAACAGGTGTAGGAGAAAGAGTTGGCGGCAATGCGCTATCCCTTATCAACACCAATGATATTGAGTCAATCGAAATTTTAAAGGACGCATCAGCCGCAGCTATATACGGTGCAAGAGGCGCTAATGGCGTTGTTTTGATTACTACAAAAAGAGGCAAGGAAGGACAAAACAAGATTAGCATCAACTCCTACTACGGCACGCAGGAGGTAATTAATCAGTACAGCCTAGCTAATAATACGCAACTGGCTGGTTTTGCAAATGGGTATGGTCAGTCATTAACTCCGCCGGTCACCCCGTATCCAACAGTGCCATCCACTAATACGGACTGGCAGAATGAGGTTTTTCAAACTGGTAATGTTCAAAATCATACGTTAACGTTTTCTGGCGGTAATGGCGGAACAAATTATTTGATTTCCGCTGACTATTACGGAGAGAAAGGAGCTGTTATTGGAAGTGGTTTTGACCGGGGGTCTTTCCGCTTTAACCTTGATAAGATAGTAAGTAGTAAATTGACACTCGGCAATAGCCTCACCATCAGCCGCTCTTCAAGAGATGTGCGGGACATTTTGCCACAAACACTTGCTTCCCGCCCCTTCAGTCCCGTATTTCGTTCGGATGGCACCTATCATTTGGAATCCGTTGCTTCTTTTGGAGGGCAGCCTTCCCGGGTAGATAATCCGGTGGCACTTGGTAAATTGATAACGGATAAAACAATTGTAAGTAGGGCTATTGGAAATATATATGGGGAGTACCAAATAAGCAATGCCTTATCGGCAAAAGTAGTGATAGGTGCAGATGCTTCTTACTTGAGTGGCCGTGGATACCTGCCCCGTACTACCATAGCAGGGTTAGACGAGCAGGGACTTGCTAATTTAAGTTCTGTTGAAAATATTTCATGGTTAAATGAAAATACCATAACCTATAAAAAAACAATTGGGGAGAAGCATAACCTTAGCATACTCGTGGGTAATTCATTTCAGCGCCAAAAGGTATTGAACTACGGAATCAGGCGCAGCGGTTTTCCAACCGATGTTACTTCGTTTTATGTAGTAACCAGAGGGGCTAATGACCGCACCTATATACCATCAGGAAGTTTTGATTTTGCTATTAACTCCTTCTTTGGACGTATCAATTATGCACTCGATGATAAATACCTCTTTACGTTTACAGCAAGGGCAGATGGCTCTTCAAAATTTGGGGAAGGCAATAAATATGGCTTTTTCCCATCGGGAGCATTCGCCTGGAGAGTAAGCGATGAAAACTTTATGCAAAATATACAGCAGGTAAGCAACTTGAAGCTACGCACCAGCTATGGTATTACTGGTAACCAGGAGTTGCCGCCCTACCGTTCGCTGGCAAGATTAGTTGCCGATGGTGGACAGATAATCGGCGGGCAGCAGGTTACTGGCTTTACTTCCAGTTCGGATATGCCGAATCCTAACCTGACTTGGGAGCAAACTGCACAATTTAACGTCGGTCTTGATTTGGGATTATTTGCGGACCGGGTTACAATAACTGCAGACTATTATCAAAAAACCACTTCTGACCTCTTGTTTCAATCTCCTGTTCCCGTTGAAACCGGATTTTCAACTCAATGGCAAAATATTGGAAAAGTCAGAAATTCAGGTTTTGAGTTTTCTATCAATACCGAAAATGTGCGGAGCAAGTCATTTACCTGGAACACCTCTTTTAACGTGTCCGCTAATCGAAATGAAGTGCTGGAATTAGACCCTAATTCAAGCCCGAATAGTGACGGAAGCCGGCAGTTGCTGGTATCCCTGTTTCAGAATACTGCGGGTGGCGTTGATGGATTGGGCATTATCAAAACCGGCGAATCCATTGGCTCTTTTCATACGCATGTACACGATGGCATCTGGCAATCGCAGGAGGAAATTACCGCTGCCGGAGCAGGTTTTAGCGCTTATAAACCAGGAGATTTCAAATACAAGGATTTAAATAAGGACGGTAAAATAGATGGCAATGACCGAATGATTACCGGTAATGGCATTCCAGAACTTATTTACGGCATCAATAACGATTTTACCTTCAAAAATTTTGATCTTACTATTTTGATACAAGGTGTTGCAGATGTGGATGTTATTAACCTCACCCGTTATAACCTTGAAAATTCAATCGGAGCTACCAATACGACCGCAGAGCGGGCAACCGAATTTTGGGGTGGCGCGAACAAATCAAGCACTTACTCAAGACCCGGACCCACCGATTTCTTCTTAACCGACCGTTTTGTTGAAAATGGAGCCTTCCTGCGTCTAAGAACCGTTTCACTTGGCTATAATTTGCCTCTAAGCAAATGGAAGCAAAAAGTAATCTCTGGATTGAGAGTTTATTTAACCGGACAGAATCTTGTTACAATATCCGATTACAGCGGTTTTGACCCGGAAGTGAATGCAGCAGGACAGGCACAGGTATTTCAGGGGGTTGACTTATTCTCCTACCCCGTGCAAAGGAGATTTTTGTTTGGTATTAATGTTTCATTTTAAAAAAACGGAACATATCATTTAAAAATTATTAAACACAACCATTATGCAATCTATCATAAAACTATTGGCTGTTTTATTCATCTTTTTAGCGGTTTCATCCTGTATAGACGAATTGGAAGAAACACCGCTGGACTTTACTTCGCCCGAAAACTTTTTTAAAACAGAGGCGGAAGCGAAGTCTGCTGTTTACAGCCTTTACAATACGGTGGTAAATGCCAACGCATATAATGTTTCCTTGTACCTGCTGAATGATTTGCCAAGCCCTGCTTTGGATGGCGTTGCAAACCCTACCTTTTTGGCAGTTGACAATTTCCAGCACGGCACCGCTTTTTTCTGGCTGGATTATTATCAGGGAGCTTACACTGCTTTTCAAAGGGCGAATCTGATTTTAGAGCAGGTGCCTGCTATCGCTATGGATAATACGCTCAAAAATGCTTATTTAGGCGAGGCAAGGTATATGAGAGCCCTTCATTATTTTAACCTCGTCCGGCTTTTTGGAGATGTACCCCTGGCAACAAAATATGAGGTAGATTTAAGCGTTGCAACAAATAATCCAAGAGTTAGTAAAGAAAATATATACGCCCTTATTATTGAGGATTTAAAGTTTGCGGAAACCAGCCTTCCGCTTAGCTATCCGCTTACGGAGGTTGGCAGGGCTACGAGAGGGGCTGCTAAAACGCTGTTGTCATTGGTTTATCTTACCCGTAAAGAATTTACATTGGCAAGAGACAAGAGCAAGGAAGTAATGGATTTGGGCGTGTATTCATTAGCGGCTAATTACCGCGATGTTTTTGACCCTGCAAAGAAGAACAATACAGAACATATTTTTTCTGTACAGTATAAACAGTTTCGGGTTGGGTCATGGTTTGAGTCTATTTTAAGCCCGGCTGGCACTACCGGATGCGGATTTGCAATAGACCTTTGCGGCGCTAATCAAACTTTTTTCAACAATTTCCCCAATACGTACCGGAAAGAAATTTCCATGCTTACTTCTTACATTACTACAGGAGGCGATACCCTAAAGTACAGCCGCCCTTTTGTGAAAAAATTTATTGCCTGGGGTCCTGAAAGTGTTTGTTTCAGCGGTGAAAATAATTTTCCTGTTTTCAGGTATGCCGAAGTGTTGTTAATTTTTGCAGAAGCCGAGAATGAAGTAAGTGGTCCCACTGCTGCCGCCTACAGCGCCATAAACCAAGTAAGAAAACGGGCAAGAACGAATGCAACTGGTGTGGAAAACGTTGCCGCCCTGCCTGATTTTGCAGGTTTATCAAAAGATGATTTGAGAAAAGCAATTTACAGGGAAAGGGAGATGGAATTATGTTTTGAAGGACATGGTTTTTTTGACCTAGTTCGTACCGATAGGCTTATTTCAGAAAATGCTTTAATTGGAAAAACAGTGAGCCCGAAATATACGCTGTACCCAATACCGCAATACGCTATAGATGTTAATAAAGGTTTAACCCAAAATCCAGGGTATTAATTCATTCATTCATTTAGTTAAGTAATTGAGCAGAATTAAACGACATTTTTATTTTAGAATAATTAATTGATTTTCAATGTTTTGCGAACTGCCAACTGCTTACTGTAAACTGCCTACTTACTTAGTTAGTTAGTTAGTTAGAGTATTATTATTAAATGGTAGTTGCACAGAAGAAGCGTTCACTTATTCTTTTGTGCAACTTTTTAGTAGGGTAGTATACCGCAGAAAAAACAGGCAAACCTGTTGAAATAAGAATTTACCCAAGCAGTAATTCCACGTTTACTTTATAGGAGGATGAAAATGATAAGAATAAAACACTAAGCATTTCAGCATTGAAAGGGATGTATCTGAGTATGCAAAAAAAGAAAGTATTTCATGCTGCAGTGGTGAAAAAATAATGGAATGGGCATTACGCCAAGTGAATCATGTAAAAAGACTATTCAATACTTAAGTAATAAATTTAAAAGAAATATCTTGTTTTTATGAAATTTTCTTTACACTTAACCCGTATGAAACCAACTATTCTGTTATTTTTTCTGACGCTTTCCTGCTTTTTGCAAGCGCAAACCATTCATTCTGAACGATTAAACAAACCTTGGAACGCCTTCTGGATTTCCGTGCCAAACGAATCGCCCAAAGATTACGGCGTGTATTTATTTCGTAAAAATGTAGAATTTTCAACAAAACCGGATTCTTTTATCATTCACGTTTCAGGGGATAATCGCTATAAGTTATTTGTGAATGGCAAGCTCGCGTCCCACGGTCCAGCGCGGGGCGACCAGTATCATTGGTATTTTGAAACGGTGGATATTGCACCTTTTTTACAAACGGGTAAAAATCAAGTAGCAGCAGTGGTTTGGAATGATGGCGACCAAACGCCTTTAGCTCAAATGTCGCTGCGCACGGCGTTCATTTTGCAAGGCAACACAGCGGCGGAGGAAATTTTGAATACGAATAAAACTTGGAAATGCACGCGAGATGAAAGTTATACACCGCTGACACCTGATTTGATTTACACCTTTTATGTAGTAGGTCCGGGTGAACTCGTGGATATGAACCAAGCAAAAACCGGCTGGAAAAATGCCAATTTAGACGATACCAATTGGAAAAATGCGCATGAAATCGAAACGGGTTTGCCCAAAGGCGTTTTCAATTGGACGAATGGTGGAATGCTCGTGCCACGCCCGATTCCGCAAATGGAACTAACGGTACAGCGTTTGCAAGAAGTGCGCAGCGTAGAAGGAACCCAGATTGCAAAGGCTTTTCCAGCGCAAAAAGTAGCTTTTCCGATTGCTGCGAATACGAGTGCCACGATTTTGTTAGACCAATCTTTTTTGACGAATGCGTATCCAACCATAATTTTTAGTAAAGGAAAAGACGCGACGATTTCTCTGCGCTACGCGGAAGGTTTATATGTGAATGAAGGCGACCGAAAAAATTGGAAGGAACAAAATCAAAAGGGCAATCGCGATGTCGTGGAAGGCAAACGTTTTGTTGGGAAACAAGACAGCGTTATTTCAAACGGCAGGGACAATCAAGAATTTACTGCACTTGCGTGGCGCACGTATCGCTATTTACAACTAAAAATACAAACGAAAAACGAGCCATTGATTATTGAAGATTTATACGGCACTTTTTCTGGTTTTCCATTTGAATTCAAAGCCAAATTGGACGTTCGCAATCCGGTTTATAATCAAATGATGGATATTGGCTGGCGCACCGCTCGGCTTTGCGCAAATGAAACCTACATGGATTGCCCATATTACGAACAGTTACAATACATCGGTGATACGCGGATTCAAGCGTTGGTTTCTTTTTATAATGCCGGTGACGACCGATTGGCACGCCATGCGATTGACCAAATTGATGATTCGCGCATCGCGGAGGGCATCACGCTCAGTCGCTATCCGAGTG
>Ga0163146_10008325_pt1 | contig 11121 bp, 7 predicted proteins | sample OliLakLV19MP7G1_FD_148648 | JGI IMG/M metagenome (GOLD analysis project Ga0163146, IMG submission 148648) | Freshwater microbial mat bacterial communities from Lake Vanda, McMurdo Dry Valleys, Antarctica - Oligotrophic Lake LV.19.MP7.G1 | ecosystem: Environmental > Aquatic > Freshwater > Lake >... | reverse complement strand
CATCACAACATCTAATAGGGGTTGTCAAAAAGTCGCCAGTACAGAAGTTAGAAAGATGCCAATGCATTCGTCTATGTAATGTGAGAAGCATTGCTACTAGCTAGCTAGCGTGTTGGTTGGCATGTTAGTTACGGTTTTGTGGCATGATATTCGTTTCGTTCTCCCAATGGCGTGCTGCTATCCTTCCCCGGTTGTTCCCGAGGCTTGTCACCTGCTTTTTTGTTTTTACCTTGCTGGTGAGTGCTGTTTTATGTTTGCTGAGTGTTCTCCTTGTTGCCCATTTCTGTTTCCCCGTTACTGTTTTCGTCGCTGGAAGAAGTGTAACAACTACTAGTTTCATTTGTATTGGAGGGATGCCCTGCCTTCCACAATGATTTCGCCCCGTAGTTGCGCTGCAACAGTTCGATAATGACATCCATGGTTCTTGCTTTTGCCGATTTTGTGGTGGCGGATGTAATATCACAGAGACGATCCGACATGTTGAGCGCCAATGTCATGGGAGATCCAATGGTGGTGGTGCTTGACCTATAGTAAGGATTGGCTCCCAACTGCAAAAGTTGCTCGACAAGGTCCGAATTCTGCAAGAGAATGGCGGCATGAAGCAAACTCACATTATTGTAGTTGGGAGCACAAATGTGAGCCGTCAATAATTGATTTCCTGCTGCGGTTGTCGCTGTCAATTCTTCCTTGTTGAATCGGTGGATCCACGAAACAATGCTGGTCAACTTGTCGTGGACAAGCTTGCGTTTGGTAGACAGAAAGTCTTTTGTAAAAGGGACCTTGCGAAATGCAAATTTGACCTTGATTGCAGCTGCTGGAGAGGGCATATCAGTATCTTGGCCGTTATCCGCCATGGTCAAATCCCGTTCCAAATGGTAGACTTCCTTGGGTGGTTGTGTACCAAGAAATCCGAAAAACGTACTTGGAATTTTCACTTTTCCCAGGAAGAGCTTTTGCTCGCCGCTGTGACTACTGGCGCTCGTGTCGGTGGTGTTCTTGTTGGGGGGTCCATTCGTGTAGATGTGTAGGTAAAAGTCGGGTTTCTCCTCCACTAATCCTTCATTATGGGTGACACAATACTTGGTCCTAACCGTGGTGTTTCCTTTGCTCGTCCTGTCCACATTGGATGGTCCGTGCGTGTAATAGACCATGGCGTAATCGTCGCCACTGCTAGCAGTTTCACTAGTTGTCGTGGCACGAACGGCTTGTATGGGCAATGTCCCGAGGATTTTGGGATCCGGTACTTGAGGAGACGACAAACAAACCTCTCCCTGAATGCGCAAACGTGCCCGCCCTCGTTGCCCCCCAACAAGGCCCGAAGGAATGGCAATGCTTTCAATGGAGATTTCAAAACGCGACCATTGCTTCAAGGCTAATGCAGCAGAAGTCGCTTCTTCGGCGTGCATATAAATGTAGAGAAGCCGTTCGACTTGTTCTAGATTTTCTAGCTTGGCACTGTTCGGCTGTTGCTGTTTCTGGATGTAATTGTACAAATACGTGAATGTTTGGGAGGAAGAGGATCCATCCTCGAGCTGTTGTTGTTGAAGGGTATCGAGAATCTCTTGCACCGGCTTTCCCGATTGGACGGCACTTTGAATTTCGTCCCAATGCATTGTCCTAGTTGGACCATCCTTGGTGGGTGCCATGGTGGGTTGATAGTTGTCGTTCTTTTCCGTGTGACTTGTCTTGTTGCTCGGATCACGTCCACGACCCCGACTACGTCGTGTGGAGGATGGGAGTTGCACCGCATATCCCTCCTGGTGCAAATCACACCATTCCCGAGTGTTGCTCATGACCCAATGCACATGCGTCATGCCGGATTTGGAAGAGTGATCCAAAAGATAGGCGGCATGTTCCCCGGTGCCCCGACCAAGAAAGACAACTTGATGTTTGTTACTTTCAGTAGAACACCACACAGCGGGATCGACAGTAGGAACAGTAAGCTTTGTTGTGGAAGATTTGTTGGAGTGGTTGTTCCCCTCCTTACTGCTGGTGTTGGTAGAAGTAGTGATTTGACTGTTCCTCGATGGCCTTGTGAAAAGGGGGTGACTGCTCGGACTGTCCTTGTTATAAAACCGACGATCGACTAGTGAGTGTGCAAAGCGAAGCTTATGATTTCGGTTTTTGACGGGTTGGCTTTGACTTCTTCGGTGTTGAGGAAGAAGCCAAGAGGATGAATGGCGTGGTCGTAGTCTCAAGATGGGCGTCAGAGCGTCTTCTGCTTGTAAATGCCGCTCCTCGCGGCTCGGATATGCCGAGCTCTTGGTGTTGAGAGGCATGGTTTTGGCTTTTGTATGCTTGTCCTGTTGTTGTGGGGTTAAGTCGAAGAGAAGAGAAGAAAGATGTAAAAGCTATATTGTAGATTCATTGATCATGAAGGCTGCCTGATGACAGATTCATTGATTCAAGGATTGAGTGGCCAATAGCAGTGAAAGTGAAGAAAATGTTGTTGGAAAAAGTGAGAAGTCTCATTCTCTCAGTAACGAGTCAAAATTTAAATTTGTTTAATTGCGGACAGTCTTCGTGAGAGAAATAGGGTGTGCCGGCGACTAATAACGGTAGGGACTCACTGGTCGATCACCCCTTGTTTGGCCGCGCACGTGAACGTCGTGTGTTTGTTTTGTTTGCTTGAATCCAAACTCTGGGAAACACCAAAAAAATGGTTGGACAAGGACAAACAACTGCCTTCAAAGTTTGGTAAACACATAACTAAAATGTTTTTGTTTGCTTGAATCCAAACTCTTGGAAACACCCAAAAACTGGTTGGACAAGGACAAACAACTGCCTTCAAAGTTTGGTGAACACATGACTAAAATGTGCTTGTGTCAGTGTCTGTGTCAAAATTGATGGCATTGTTAATAACAAATGCGAACAGATTTCACTGTTTGTTGGTCAATGTCAATGAGGACATTGCTCAGCATCAGCACTGTCATCAACAGCACAATCATCACTGCAGCTGTGTCCACATCAGCGTCAATGTCAACATCAGTTGATCTTTCAGCATCAATGTCAACACATTCCATTTAAAAATGCATTTTGTTCAATCAATCATCATCTTGTTTGTCTCCGTCATTCTTGCTGACAAAGGGAATTCCCTTGTCATGTTGTTGACCGTTTCGCATCACAACCAACAATTGTTAATCTTTTCAATTTTCATTTGGTTGCATTTCACACTTGAAATTTGTCTGAGGTCTTGTGGATGCATTGCATGTGTTGTGGTCACTAGAGGTGTTGTGTGCCAGTGCAGCATCCTGTCATTTCTGGAACTGGTGGCTTCTGCCCACTCTTTCAACTTGTCATCTGCTTTCATTGTTCCATGATCATGACAATGCCCCAATTCAAAAAATGTGCTGGAAAAAGAGAAGGACAAAGAAATGCTGGGGGTGAACATGATGTTTTGTTTGTTTGGGAGTTCAAGCCAATTGTGGTGATGTCAAGAAAAGAAAAGAAGAAGAGCCAAAGCATCTCAGTTCTCCAACAACAACAACACAAAAGCCCATCAGAGACATGTGTCACTTTCAAATGCTTTGCTTGCGACAGAGATTGCAACTTGAACATTCCCAGAAATGTTGACAATGTTCTCTCAGAGCCAATTTGTTCTCACAAACTGTTTGCATTCAAGTTCAGTTTTGCACAATGCGTTTTGGAGAAATGGAGAAAACTCAGGAGATTGCCCCTCAATGGCTTCTGGACCAGCGCAGCGCAGCGCAGGGCCTTTGCCTTTGCCCATGCGCATGCGTCAATGGCCGTCGGACGAGTTGCAGACGGACAGTGTCCTCATCATCACTCTGCTGGAAAAGAAAACAAACACAATTGGTCACAATGACACTTTGCAAGCATTCATTTTTCTTCTGACTTCAGTTCAAAGAAATGCTCGGGGAACTGCATGATTGAACTGAACAGAGATCTCCATGTGTGCACCATGTGGTTTCATCTCCTGGTTCAATCACAGTTTCATTGAAGGCTGAGTGCTGTTGGAGGATTCCAAGACAAACAGACCAACTTCAATGACATTTTCATTGATGTTGCGAAGAGACCAAGCAAGCAACAACCCTTTGTTGTTTGCACAATCAAAAAAAGGACAACAGATGACATTTCAAAAGTTCATGCACATTCACATTCTTTTGTCCAGCTAGCATCATTTCAACCTGAGCCAGAAGCATTGCCGTGGTCTGTTAAGTGACATGGTTGTGGAGAGTGGTGCAATGTGCAGAGGACATTAAAAAAAACATGATGTGTGCATTGTTGGTGTCATGCAATGCCCAACATGGGACATGCACAGAGTGTCCTCACACATGACTCATTCATCCGGGATTCAGTCGCGGAAGTGATGCTCCTCAGCATCACGGGACCAGTTGGCGCTAGCCCTGTTGTTCACTGCAGGTGAAGACAGAAGGTTGCCCAGGAGAGCAATGAACACATCATCACAGATGATGTGACAACAATGCCTGTGCAACATGACACATCTCTCTGACTCTCACATGTGATCAGAACACGTTTTGTTCTGTTTGGCACAACACGAGCTATCGTTGCAATCAAGGTCATGACAAATCTGCAACTGGCACGCTGATTCTTCATGCAGAAGCATCGTTCAGCTCAGTGGAGAGAGGATTGTGCCGAGGGATCTTGAGCCGCACCTCTCTCAAATGTCACATTTAGTTTCAGGTCATTCTGAGCTTGTGATTTTCATTTGCAAACAACTCAAAAGGCCCCTGGCTTTTAGCGCAGTGCAGTTGACAGGAAGTTTTGGTTTTGCTGTGCTTTCCCAAATGTTGTCAATGCTTTGGCGAGCAACTTTGAAGTTGCTAGGATTGTCATGACTTTGGGCATCAGCCACCACATGAACATGCAACACCACAACCATTCTTTCAGTGAGCACCAACAAGATGTTTCTGAATGAGAAATGTCATTTTGAATCCTGCAATGAATGAGTCTGGACAACACACAACCCCACTGTCTTTCTCATTTGGTCAAACAGCAAAATGCACTTCATCAGAGCATGTCACCAGAGCATGTTGGTCCCCATGTGTTCATTGGAGCAAGGTGTGCAACATCTGGCAAGAAAGCAAACAGCAGCAATCAACAACTAGCATCGGGCAGCATCTCTGTTAAACTGATCCAGCAACAGGAGACTGCTTTGCACCATTTGGTGATGACAATTTTCTTGAATGTTGAGTTCACAGGTTTGACAATGTCCAGTTTGCATTGGAACCTTGATTGGCATCAGATAAGACTCGCAACTCAATTTTTCACACAGTCAGTGATGATGCTCTCATTGCTTATGAAGGCAAATTGTTCTAGTGTTTTTATCATCGTTGCTCTTGTTTCTGGAAAGACAATGCCAACACTCCCATGCTTGCTATAAAGACAATTTGTTAATGCCAACAACACCACAGATGTCAAGGCATAATCTACAGCACCACCCACCCACCTCAGAGTCAACAAACACAGCATCCCAGTGCAGTGTACTGTTACTGTGTCTTCTGTTGGTCTGGTAAGCACTTCCTTTACACAAGAGTCAGTAGTTTGTCAGCATCCTAATGCTCCTTTCAAGGGTTTCTGTTCTTTGATGGATGTTGGTGTACCAAGTAGAATTCCATTGCTGATTAAGAAAGTGGATTTTGGCGCTTGGGACTGATTAGGTTAGGAACAGTCAAAGCAACATAGGAAGAGACGTAGTAGCTCTTGATCAGCAACATCATCAACTAAATATGTTTCTGAGATGAGCTGGAGCCATAATGTCAAGATTGTGACGGGGTTCAGAGAAATTTAATACTACAAGAAGTGAACCCTTGTAGCGAATAAATGCTGTAGAGGAACTAATATTGATTATTTTAAGGATGCAGCAGCATTGGGGTTTGAACCGCCCAAACCGAGACCGTTTTGGATTGGTTCCCAGACGCCACATTACTCGGGGGACAATGGCTTCCACAATCTTGGCTTTGTGTTGACTTCGCTGGAGAATCCTCCACCTGCGAAAATTGAGATGGCTCAGCAAGGAGGTCCTCTAATGTGTGAATCTCTGTGAGGGACGATTATGAGAATGACCCTCACTGAATGTTCATTCTAATCCTACTAGCAAAAACCGTTCGCCGAGGCTCAGCGTTTGTGTCATCGTACCCGTCGCATCATCCTTACTTGAATTCTGCGGCAATTCGTTCCGCTCTCCTTAATCTCTGCTGTAATTGTTGCTTCTTTTGCTCTGCTTCTGCCGTTTTGGCTTGGTCTTCTGCGATTTGCTTGGCTTTTCGTTCTGCCGCTTTCTTCCTGTCCATGACCCTTTCCCGGATGGTTTCAACACATGTTGCGTGTGCTTCTGTCATGTTAATGTGGATGGGCTGTTTTTCCAAGCTGTCGGCTGCTACTGCCAAAGATGTTGCAGCACAGTCCAGGTCTTCCTGAAAGGTAACTCGTCTCAAAATCTCACAATTGATTTCCAGTGCCTGCTCGTAAGAACACTTGTCGCATTCATGTACCATATCCATATCTCCCATGCAAATGCCGGCGTTTGAGAGTATATATTGTTCGGCATAGATATTGTCCGTATCGGGATCGTTGTAGGGTCGTAGTAAATAGGGATGTGGCAAATGACCCGCAAATTGTTTTGCAATCACACGAAAATCCTCCAAGTCGTCGGATGTAAATTGTTGAGCAATGCACTTTCGGTACTTGTTAATATCCCTGGAAGTCATGGTTTCTTCGGTGAGCCACGTTTTGATCAAGGGTTGCCCCAATTCCATGACGGACGTGTACCCCACCAAAAAATCCGTCACGTCGAATTCTGGCGTGTACTCGTACTTTTCAAGTTGCTTGGCACGACATTTCCGACCACAGCGTTGGGGTGGCGGTGGCGGTGGAGGTTGACACGCTCCAAAGACTTGGAGCGTCGCATTGCCGTATTGGTGTTGGAGTTCCGAGAGAAAGGCAAATTCGTGTTCGAGTCGTTTTTGTTGGACGCATCGTTTGGTTTTGCATCGTTTGGCCACAGCATGCTCACCCCATGGGAGTTTGACTTCATAGACTTGCTTGTGTTTTCCAACGCCCATGGATCGAATAATCTCAAGGTGTTCCATATCCTTGCACTCCAACACTCGTTGTTGTTGTTGTTGTTGTCCGCGTATAGGTTGTATCGAGGAGGAAGAGGAGGAGGAGGTATGTTCGCCCTCCACGTCTGTATCATTATGATTGCCATCAGTAGTAGCAGTAGCAGCAGAAGTCGATGGTGATGATGGTTTGCCGAGTTGAATAATGGGCGGATGGCCGTCCAGCATCCGGGCAACATCCACGACGCTCATCAACTCACGTTCCGTTCGTGGCAACGTGGTGAGCAACTCCACAGCACTCAGCACGAGTGCCGAGCCGATGCAAGTTGCTATCCATGGTAGTCTCATGATTCTGATTCTACCACACTAGCTTTTTGGTCCGATATTATTGTTGTTGGAGGTTTATCTATACGCTAGTTGCTAGATGATGATCCATTTTGTTTCTTTCTCCAAGAAAGGAGATTGCTACAGTACCTACCATTCTTCTACTTCCATTCGTCCACCCGCAATAACTTGGAGAGAAAAAAGTACGAGCACGTGCTGTACGAATGTCTGGAAGGCATCAATCTTGTGAGGTCGGCGAAATTTTGAGACAAACTGTCATGTCACGCGATTACAGTCGTCTCGACCCCATAATTCCATGAATCGTGGTATTTTATCGCGCATGTATGCAGATAATAACATTGTTGTTTGATTCGCATTCGTATTGATTTTGACTGCCCGGGTGAAAGATCCATTCGTATGAAACTTGGATCTATTGTAAATATCTTGTGCTAGCGAGTCTGACGACCCCAAACGATCCGAGAGAGTGTGACGTTTCCAAAAATAAGAAGAGATGTGCGTGCAAACATGGGGATAAGTCGCAAGATCTTGAGGATGCGAATCCTGTTGGTTTTTCACGGATCTCCTCACAAGCAACCAATACCACTATCAGTAGCACCAACAACCAACAAGTTTCCACACCACAACGACCATCCATCCATTATTGTTATAATAATTTGTCAAAACGAATAGCAGCAAAAGCTGTATTAATTATCATTGAATTTTAGCAAGCACCAAAGAAGATCAGGAATACAAAAACAACAAGAACAAGATTCGCGCCACACCAAATCCGACTTTCTTTTTATTTCCCTCAACAATCATTCATTTTCAACATGGGATCCTCCTCCTCCGAAGATACAAATGCCTCTTCGGCTGTCGCTGTGTTACCCGTCAAAGTCCCTCTGAAATTCCCCGAACCACCTTATATTTGTGCCGGCGCCCTGGGCGGTCCTACCGTCATGTTGGTGGTGACGCCCATGCGCAATGCCTTGACGTTGGGCACCCTCAATCAAAGCTTGGGCGTCGTGGGTATTTACCAACAAGTCTTTCAAGGCGGTTTTCGATCGGGCTTTGCCGGTGGGATTTCTCCCGCCATTGCCGCCGTGCCCGGATTTTTAGTGCTGGGACCCGTCTTTCACGTCTTTAAGGATTTGGCCCAAAGCAGTTCCGCGGCGGTTTGTTTGACGGCCGTTTGCGAGTCGCTCATTTTTTTTGGACCCGAAACCCGGAATGCGCAAATGGCGTACAACAATAGTTTGGTACCAACAGCAGCAGCAGCAAGTAGTAGTGGTAGTGGAAGTGGAAGTGCAGTGAAACCTACAACACCCGCAAAGCAACCACAACAAATGAAATTGACCAATTTACAACACCCCCTCAAACCCTGGACGGGCGGAATTTCCTTGGGCGTTCACGTGACCCGCAACATTTTGGCCATGTCGGGCTTGCGCGTCTTTAGTGAACCCTGTCAAAAAGGCATGGCCCAACTGTGGCCTTCGTTGAAAGACTCTCCCACCAATTTGAACATTGCCGGGGATTTGGTCGCCAATGTGGTCGTGTCGGCCTTTTCGGCCCCCCTCCATCAAGTCTATGGATGGTCGGTTACCTTGAGGGCCGCGGCGGCCTTGGATCCGGCGGCATCCAAAGAATCCTTTGTGGTGGGGGCCATCAAGTTTCTCAAAAAACAATACTTGACACCTTCGGGCAGCATTAGCAGTGTGGCAGGACGGGATATCGTCTTGCGTGTCGCATTGAATGCGACGATTTTTACCATGTATGGCTTTATTGAACGAAGCTTGGTTCAAAATTGGTCCAGTATTACTGGAACATTTACGTCATAATAATAACGGACATTGAAAACCGCAATACACACGTCATCCATAAGCAAGCACAAGCGCAATATTATAATTTAAAAATATATTCATGTCTATGGAATACCCTACAAGTGAAACTGCTTCTTCTTGTGGGTGTTCAAAGCTTGCTTGCTTGCTATGATTTCAAAGATCCAAACGATAGGACCAAAGTGGTGCGGCTCTTTCAAAATCTAAGAGTCGTTGACAGAGTTTGCGGCTTCAGAAAAAAATAAACATCATGGAATCAACGATACCATGTTCTATCTCTCTACCTACAGTCACTCATCTTTCATGGGTTGTCCCTCCTACATAGCTAGCTAGCTAGCTAGTAGCCAGATCGGGAATGGACAATCAATTGTCAAGCGAACAGCTAATTCTAATCAAGAGAGCCAGCAAACCGATAGCTCTCTATGAATGCACCTTTCTATATGAGAGCCTCGATCTGCGTAATGAAAACAGAGTGCTGTCTATCCAAACAATAATGTGAAGGAATGCTATGTTTCTTCAACATTTATGAAACATTATATTTATTATCTTCAGCAACACACCAAAGAACTGCAGTTGGCCCGTACATCAATACTACTATTAAGCTGACAAATAGAATCGGGAATCGTACCCGCCAGAGAGGTCCCCATCACATTTATATAAGTCAGAGCAGGCAATGCTCCAAGCTCTGTTGGAATGGTACCGATCAAGAATTCATTTCCTGCCACATTCAATTCCGTCAAACCTGTCAACGTGCCCAAGGTAGAAGGTATACTTCCGTGATACGCATTGTTGGCAATTCCAAAATAGGTAAGATTCTTCACCACATCAATTTCGGGAGCAATGGTGCCCGAGAATCGATTGTTGGAGACATTGAAAATCTCGAGATGCCGAATAAAGGACCACACCAAACTATCATAGGTTCCTTGCAACTGATTCCCATCCAATTTCAAGATTTGAATGTTGAAAGCGGTAAAGGTCCCCGCCTTGATTTGTCCTCGAAAGCCATTGTTGGACACCACAAAGGCCCGGAGCGCGCTGGCGTCGTAGAGGGATGGTACCTCGCCTGTCATGTGATTGTGGGAGATATCGATCGTCTGCAGGGTCGGTATAAATTGTCGATGGGGCGCAAAGCTTCCACTCAAATTGTTGTGGGTTTGATTAATGACCAGAATCTCTTCTTGGTCATTACAAACGGGTACGTCGGGAGGACTTTTGGTGAACCATAAACATTCGGAAATCTCATGGGATAGCCAATGATCCTTTTGAAACCAGTCCTGGCCATGGGTGTAATGAAAAAATGCGACAAAATGAAATCGTTGGAGTTGTCGATCGGGAGAATAGGAATGTAAATGCGGGTCTTGCAACATCCACAAGTTGGCATGATAATGCTGGGAACCAATGGTTTGGATTCCAGGTAAAATCGCTGGGTGCAGGTCCTCTCGAAAGGGAGGATACAATAGACTCGTATCATTCGTATTGGCTTGACTACCAGTATAACTTTGGTTGGCCAATGGCACTTGGACATTGCTATTGTTGTTGTTCTTCTTGGCAAGTACCAGCGGTAAAACGATGGCCAACGTGCCCACTACAATCACCAAACCAACAACAAGACCCATCCACAGCCACAGGGCGCGCCTTTTCTGTATAGCGGTTCGACTTTCGGGTACCCCTCCCGGTACTATGTCTTGACCTCGGTTACGACGAGTCGAAGGGTTTCGAGTCGTAGGGCGGTCGGGAATGACTTGTCCCAGAATGACTTCTTCCGAGGGCAGGCTGTGGGCCGCACTAGTAGCATTAGTACTAGTATGTGTATAAGGCGATGGACGTTCGACCAGTGGAATGGAGGGAGGAGGTGCTTCGTTGTCATATTCCGTATCGGGTGGGACCAAAAAAGCATCCGTTCCATAGACTTCTTCTTC
>Ga0163146_10008309_pt1 | contig 11135 bp, 9 predicted proteins | sample OliLakLV19MP7G1_FD_148648 | JGI IMG/M metagenome (GOLD analysis project Ga0163146, IMG submission 148648) | Freshwater microbial mat bacterial communities from Lake Vanda, McMurdo Dry Valleys, Antarctica - Oligotrophic Lake LV.19.MP7.G1 | ecosystem: Environmental > Aquatic > Freshwater > Lake >... | reverse complement strand
GTTCATCATTTGCTCGGCCGGCATGTATCCAAACGTTCCCGCCGTGGTGGATCCGACACTGCGATCGGAACGCAAGCAATCTCGTACCGAACCAAAGTCCACCAGATGTGGCTCGTCGGTCTCGTCGAGGATGATGTTGCCGGGCTTGATGTCGCGGTGAACGATGGGTGGCGCAAGGGAGTGCAGGTAGTCCACAAGCGCAAGCAAGGCATCGAGCAAGCGTGTCACGGCCGCCGATGGAAGCGCACCGTTCGTTTTCAAGCGTGAGGCTAGTGAATCGCCAGCGATGTACTGCTGAACCAGCATGAAGGTGGGCTGACCCCGGACCTCTTCGGCACGGGCAACGGCGCGTCGGCCGTCCAGAATGAACGAGGACAGGTAACGCGGAATGCCGGGATGGTCGATTCGTCTGAGGGTCGCGGCCTCGCGCTCGAACAACTCAAGTACCTTCCATTCAGAAAGCCCTCGCAACTCGATGGCTTTGACAATCGCCTTCTCACCGGTCCTCGAATCCACGACTCGGTACGTGACGCCGGACGATCCCATGCCCTGAACCGCCTCGACGCGGTACGTCCGATCCAGCCCCGCGATTTCGTCACCGGTGGCAAACATTCAGTCTAGATGGATCGGCAGAGGGCGAGCCGTCCTCAAGCACCCCACGCAAATGTTTCGACAATCCGACCGGAGTCAGGACAATAACGGAATGCGACCTTTCCGTGCCCTGACCTTGACCGCCCTCCTTTTGACCAGCCTTTGCCTTTCCGTGCAAAATGTCGCATGGGGTCAGGTCAAGACGGCCGCCGAGCTCGTCGAGGCTGTCAACAATGGCCAGCCCAACGCGACGGTCCGCGTCGCCGCCGGAACCTTTGAACTGTCGGCTTCCCTGCGCCCCAGGATGGGAATGAAGCTAAAGGGAGCCGGCATCGGCAAGACCATCATTCGCAACACGGCGAGCTGGGCGCCCGGCAACGCAGGTCTCTCGAATGATGAAGGCGCGCAAAAGGCCGCCATTGCGTGCAATTCGTATCTCGTTGATCTGGGCGAGAACACGACCGACGTGAGCCTGTCGGAGATGACCCTCACGGGTCCGCAGTTACACGGTGCCATCTGTGGGATCACCCCGCATCGACTCGAGTTGATGCACCTCGAGATCAAACATTTTCTGTGGGCGGGCCTGCGCACGTTCATCATGGATGGCGCCCACATTCACGACAATTTCTTCGAGGATGCAGGCGGAAAAAGCGGGGTCACGACGGGATCATCCGGAGGCGGCCTGTTTCTGACCTACACCAAGGATGCGAATATCCACGACAACCGTTTCAAACGCAGCGCCGGAAACGACTACTACGGGATAAAGGGTCGCGAGGCCCGCAATGTTCGCATTCACCACAACAGCATCGAAACCGATTTTGCGATCGAGTTTCCCTTTGAAAACGACCACGTTGTCGAGATCGACCACAACTACCTTGGCGGCACCATTTCGATCCCGAAATACGGCGGCGGAACCTTTCCCGCCGGTAGCCATTCGTTCCACGTTCACCACAACTATTTCAAAACGTCCTACGCCTTCGAGTACCACCGTGGGGGCATCGAGATCGATCACAACCTATTTGATTTCCCCACGACCGGCGATTACGGGAACCTGATCTCGGGATTCGACCAGTCACCCGCCAGCCAGGGTGGCACGTCGATGCACGACAACCTGATTCACAATCCGGGTCGGGGCCTTTACTGGAACGAGGGGATCTACAACAATTTTGCGTTCTTCAATAACCATGTGATCGCAGAGACCACGGTGACGCCCCGAACCGAGGGTCTCTTTGATTTTCGCCCCGAACGCAACGGGATGAGCACCGACTGGAAGACCATCGAAATTCGCGACAACATCTTCGATTGCAGGGGAACGTCACGACCGCTGCTGCGCAACGAACCGAGTCGCGCTGCTGTTATCGAGAACAACACGTTCATCAACATCAAGGATTCTGCAAACCACCCAAACCGTGACACGGGCAAGAAGAAGGGACCGCTGGAAGGGCTCGCGTATCGCCTCGGCGCCAGTGAGGAATGGACTGTCAAAGATTGGACGATCTCAAAAAGCCAGGCCATCACGCCCCAGGGCGGCGCGGGCGGCACCGGTACACTGGGAGGCGCCGGCGGCATGATTGGTGCCGGCGGCATGATTGGTACCGGCGGCATGATTGGTACCGGCGGCATGATTGGTACCGGCGGCACCAACACGGGAGGCAGTGCACCCTCAATCGACCCGGTGGGCGGAAACGCGGGCGCAAGTGTCGATAACGCCGGAACCACAGGCAACCCGGCTTCGAGCGATCACGGCAGCGGTTCCTGTTCCGTAATTCGCTTGCGAGCAAGCAAAGCACAGCCCTACGGGTGGATGGTTGCTTTTGCGGTGTTGCTGCTCCTTCGTCGCCGCGGCCGACGGAATACTTGACCGCCCCTTTGCCCGATGCGACATGATGACGCACCTGGCTCGATCTTTGTGCATTCGCGCATGACCATGGTTGGCTCTCTGCCTGGCTTCGACAACGAGGTCTTCGGACTTGGATATTCGTTCTTTTTTCTCGGTTACGTCCTGCTTGAGATCCCAAGCGGGCTTATCGTCGAGCGCTGGGGCGCAAGCCGATGGATAGGCCGCATCATGATCACCTGGGGCATCGTCGCCGCGGTGCAGGCCTTCGTCAAAACGCCGACGCAGTTCTATGTAGTACGGTTTCTTCTTGGCCTTGCCGAGGCAGGCTTTTATCAATCCCAGGATATCGAACGCCTTGTTGACCATCGGATTGCCACCCAATCAGCCGCTTTTCGGTATGGTTGGCTGGCAATGGGTGTTCATCGCGTGGGCTCTGCCCGCGGTGCTGCGTGGCCTCGTGGTTTATTTTTTCTTGCCCGACAAGCCCAACAAGGCACGCTGGTTGACCGGCGAAGAGCGCGAGGCGCTACAGGACGAGCTTGCCCGGGAACACGCAACCCATGCGCACCTCAGCTTCGGGCAGGCCTTGCGCGATAAAAAGGTGCTGGTCATCGCTCTGTCCTACGTTTGCGCGGTGATTGCTTTTTACGGACTCGACTTTTTTGTTCCGAGCATTCTCGGCAGCTGGTACGGGCTCGACATGTCGACCTTGACCTGGTTGCTCGTGCTCGTCGCCGGTGCGTCGCTCATCGGTCAGGTTTTCACCGGATGGAATTCCGATCGCCTTCGCGAACGGCGTCTGCACACCGCAATTCCGCTCGCCCTTTCCGCTGTTGCGCTCGCCCTGCTTCCGTTTTCCCGGGGCAACCTGACCTTCACCGTGACGCTTTTTTTCTCGCAACCCTTGGCACGAAGGCGTACCTGCCCTCGTTCTGGTGTCTGCCCTCGCTCTTTTTGACCGGGACGGCTGCGGCGGGGAGTGCCGGTTTCATCAACACGCTCGGGAACACCGGCGGGCTCATCGGATCGGATGCGGTCGGCAAGATCGAGGCGGCAACGGGTTCGTTCGAGGGGGGCATGTACTTCATCGCTGCCGCGGCCGCCGTCGCCTCGCTCGGCTTTGCATCATTAAGGATAGGGAGACGGACCTGACTACAACGATTCGCCGAGTACCATCAGTTCGAACGCCAGCGCGGAGATCTCGGCGCATTCAAGCAAGCGGGCGTCCACGGCCTCGTTCGATATGTCAACCATGGTCTCGTCAGCCCGAGAGAACCTGAGCGGGGGGCGACCGCGAAGGTCAAATTGGCCATCGAATCGTCACTTTCAGGGTGAACCATCTACCGAATATCGGATGTTTGGGATTTTTTTGCCTCTTTGGATTTGCCTTTTCTCCACAAGCGGCTAATTTGTCTCTCCCGGCGTCACTTTCGGACCTCAACGAAGGAAAGTCGGTCAAACTCGAAGAAAAGTACGAAGATGAACCAACCGATTGCAAACAAGGGTGAAACGACCACCGCTGAAACGCCCGATCGCATCCCGACCGGGGGCGAAATGCTTATCCGCTGCCTCGAGCGCGAGGGCGTCACACACGTATTCGGTCTGTCGGGTGGAGCGGCGATGCCGATCTTCGACGCGCTCTACGATTCCAAGATCAAGCTTATCCTTACGCGTCATGAACAGGGCGCGACCCACATGGCCGACGGCTGGTCGCGCGCCACGGGCGGCGTGGGTGTGGCACTCGTGACCTCGGGTCCGGGCGCGACCAACACCGTGACGGGTCTTTTAACCGCGTTGATGGATTCGGTGCCGATGATCGTCCTTTGCGGCCAGACCATCAGTCCGATGCTCGGCAAGGACGCCTTCCAGGAAGCCGACGTGACGGGCATTACCTACCCGGTCGTCAAGCACAGCTACCTCGTTCGCAATACGAATGACATTCCCCGCGTGATGAGAGAGGCCTTTCACATCGCGACAACCGGACGTCCCGGTCCCGTGCTCATCGACCTGCCGAAAGACGTGACCTCCGGTCCCTGCACCGCATCGATGGTGGACGAGATCAACCTGCCCGGCTACGAGTTGCCTTCACGGGCAAGCGCCGACAAGTTGAAAGAGGCCGCCGCGATCCTGTCGCGCAGCCGTCGCCCCGTGCTTTACGTGGGACATGGTTCGGTCATCTCCGGTGCAGGCGAAGCGATCATGCGCCTTGCCGAGAAGCTGCGAGCCCCCATCGTCAATACCTTGCTTGGCAAGGGTGCAACGCCCGAAGACGGTCCCTTGCACCTTGGCATGCTGGGGATGCACGGCACCGCTTACGCCAACAAGGCCGTGGCGGACTGTGATTGCATCATGGCGATCGGCGCACGCTGGGACGATCGCATCACCGGCAAGCTCTCCGAGTTTTGCATGGGCGCGGCCAAAATTCACATCGACATCGATCCGGCCGAGTTCAACAAGATCGTGCGACCCGACGTGTCGCTTTCGGGCGACGCCCGCGCCATCGTGGAAGATCTCATCCCGCTCATCGAGCCAGCCGAAACCAAGGACTGGCTTGCGCAGATCGCACAGTGGCGCAAACAGTATCCGCTCAAGTACTCGAAGAAGGGTGGACTCAAAGCGCAACACGTTTTGGATCGCCTCGACAAGCTGACCAAGCGCGAAGCCATCATCACGACGGACGTGGGTCAACATCAGATGTGGGCCGCACAGTTTTGTCTGACCACCAAGAACCGGCACTGGCTGTCTTCGGGTGGCGCCGGCACCATGGGATTCGGCTTTCCAAGTGCCATGGGTGCGCAGTTCGCGTTTCCGGATAAACAGGTTTGGACCGTGGTCGGCGACGGTGGCTTTCAGATGACCCTCTGTGAGCTTGCCACGGCTTCGTTGCACAAGCTTCCGGTCAAGATCCTCATCATCAACAACCACTACCTCGGCATGATTCGGCAGTGGCAAGAGTTGTTCTATGACAACCGCCTGTCGGGCGCCGATCTCGATGGCAACCCGGACTTCGTCAAGCTTGGCGCGGCCTACGGCGTCAAGGGCTGGAACATCAAGCGCGCAGCCGATATCGATCGCGTCTTGAAGGCCGCCATCGCGTACAACGACGGCCCCTGCATTGTGAACGCAGAGGTTGTGAAGGAAGACAATGTGTTCCCCATGATTCCGGCCGGTGCCGCACTCAAGGACATGTTGATTGAGCGGCCCAAGCGCAAGCTGGCCAAACCCACGGGCTCGACATAATTCTTTTTTGGAGATTCGTATGACCACCAGCGCCTTGGCCCTCAGCCCATCCACCATCGATTACCCCCTGCACACCATTTCGATTTTGGTGCGCAATCAACCAGGCGTGCTTGTCCGTGTTTGCCTTGTGTTTGCCCGCCGCGGTTACAACCTGGAAAGCCTGGTTGTGAGCCCGGGCGTGCAGGACAAGAACTTCTCGCGCATCACCACCACCTGTCGCGGTGAACTCGCAACGCTTGAACAGATCATCAAACAGCTCGCAAAACTGGTGGATGTTGTGCAGGCGATCGATCATACCGGCCAGCAAGTGGTCGAAACCGAGATCGCGCTCATCAAGATCCGTTGCGAAGGCGAGTTGCGTGCCGAGGTGCTACAGATTGTCGAGCACTACAAGGCCAAGGTAGTCGACTACAAGAGCGAGTCCCTGGTGGTGCAGATTGCGGGTGTGACTGCAAAACTTGATAACTTCGTTGAACTCGTCAAGCCGCTGGGCGTGACCGAGATGGTTCGCTCGGGCAAGCTGTTGATTGCACGCGGTTCGGACGAGACGTAGGGGACAAATGACGTTCTCAGGGGCGGAACGTCACAAGTTCGATCTCCTTGATGGCCTTGAAATGTTTCACATTGGACGTGATAAGCGGTTGTGAATTCTCAACTGCAGTGGCAGCAATAATCGCGTCGGCGGCCCGCACGTTGGACGAAAGCCCATACTCTTCCACGTAGATCATTGCGCGATGACCTATCCCCTCAGTGAGGGGCAGAGCTGTAAAACATAATTCCGCCAGAAACCGTTTGATTGTTCGCAGATCGGCCTTGCGCGGGCTCCCTGTAGGAGCTCCATGATGGTCTGAACAGAAACGTAGCGCTCATCCACGCGGTCGATGACGTTTGCGGCACCGGTGGATCCTCGCTGCGCGTAGTTCAAGACGTCCGTATCAAAGATCACGGTGTCGACCGCCTCTTAGAACATCCATAACTTTCGCCACTGTTTGCTTTTCATGCGAATGCATCCCGAAAAACGCAGTCTCTCGAACGCGTTTGGGAGCCGTTGCAGAAGCTGGCACGATGCGTGCCTTGAGTTTTCCTCGGTAAAGCACGGAAACCGTCTCACGCCGATCCAACGCCGCGAGAATCTGTTTGGTCTTGTAGCGAAGATCGACAATGGACGCGTTCATGCACACCTGTCTTAAATGTCTACATCGTATAGACATATTGCAGCGACGCGCAACCGTTTCAAAACGGAATCGTCACCGCGACCGAGGTTGACGTGCACCATCCGAGTGACACCTCAAGTCTTGAGGATGTCAGTCAGCACACCTTGATAACGGGCATCTCCGAAGCCATTTACCTTTAAACCAAACGGGTGGCAAAGCGCGGCAAGGAGATGGTTGTGGGGCGTCGTGGCGACCTTGGTACTGGGATACTTCCGGTGAAATCCCGTTTGAAGGTAGTTGCGTCCGCCGAACACCACGAACCCAACGTTGCGGCCCGCGTGACCCGAGGGATCGCCAAACTCGGTGCCCCAAAGTACGATCGTGTTGTCAAGCAAGGTGCCGTTGCCCTCGGCGATCGATTGAAGGCGCTCCAGCAATCCCGAGAACAAGCGCGCAATCGATCGCATGTAGATTGCCATTCTATCGCGCGCGATCTTCATCGCGTTGGCGTCGTTCGTACTGAGGTAGTGCGCCACCTCGTGATGCATGTCCTTGATAGACGAAAGCGATGGCTCCCACGGTACGGTACCCGACATACCACCGTATCCCAGTACCACCCGCGTCCGATCGCACGCGAATCCGTGCGCGATCACATCCGCAAGGGCGCCGAACTCGGCGGCTCCGTGGGTCATCGTCCACTTTTCTTGATAATCGGAAACACTGGTCGGCCGCACCGGCGCACGCGGCGCCGTGCATCCCACAATCGTCGGAGCCGGTGCCCCCAGCTTGCGTTCAATGTCGGCCAATCCCTGCAAGTGCATCTCCAATTTTTGACGCTCTTGGTTTGCGAGCCGACCTTGAAAGGTTTTCGCCTGACGCGCAAGGGTTTGCACCACGCTTCGGCGTCGCGCCAGTTCTCGATTGGCCGCAGTCGGATCCGATCCGCCTCCGGCCGGCGCGGTGAAGCCCCCGAACAGGCGTCGATACAACCCGCTCGGAACATCATCTGGCCGCATCAACCCAGCCGTCGGCTTTCGGTTGGCGTCATACGAAAAGGTGTTGTTGCCACTCTGCGCGTTCGGACCGGCATCCAGCATCGCAACCACCGCCGAGGCGATGGCAGTTTGACCTTGCAGTTTTGACCCAAGAAACTGGTCTAGCGTGGGACCGGAAACCGCAACACCACCTTGCCCGAGATTGGGAACCCGCTGTCCCGAAAGAAAAGTGGTCGCGGAATCTTCGTGCCCAACGTAATCCTCGCCACCTGCGTTCTGATCCATGCGGCATTTGTATGACAGGCCCTCCAGAATCAAGGTTTGATCTGCAAAGGCCTTGCACGGCTCAAGAATGGATTGGTTGTAGACAAGAGAATCCGGGGTCAACTGACCACCCGGCCCTGTGGTTTTGGGGCGGAGGAATTCCCATGGCGGTCCATGGGGGGTCCACAAGATCACGAGGCGGGGTGGCGGCGATCCCGCTGCATACGCTGGAGGCGCCAACCATTGCAAAAATGCCGATGCCGCCGGTGCGGCACCGATCGCCTTCAACAACAGCCGTCGTTCATGGGATGGTTTCACTGGGCGCCTCGCAGGATGAAGGTTTGAGACGTGATGGTGGCCAGAAGCATATCGCGTAAATTCAATTCGCCAGTGCGCAACCGCTCGCCGGTCGCCTCGGACCAGATCTTCTCATCGTCCGTTTCCTCGCGGGCCGAAGCGTGGCGCAACCAGTTCATCGCGAAACAGGCATTCGCCTCAGGGGTTTGTGCGAGCGCCATAGTCAATTCGATGGGACCGGTGACCTCCTGCCGAAGGTTGCCGACCTCGAGAACGCCGCGCGCATCGATCGGGTGGCCATTTTCCAGGGTTCGGTAGCGGCCAATGCCATCAAAAACCTCGAACGGAAATCCCAGCTCGTCCATCACCGCGTGACAGCCCGCGCAGGTGGGATTTCGGGAATGCTCGGCAAACAGCTCGCGCGTGGTTCGTGGGGCCATCGTGGGGACCGTGGCGTTGATGTCGGGTGGTGGATCCGGAATCGATTCACACAACAGTCGCCGCCGAACGAACGCGCCCCGCATGACCGGCGATCCGTAGGCACTGTGGCCGAGGGTCGAAAGCAGACTGGCTCGCCCCAGGATGCCGCCCCGCTCGGGGGGCAATTCAACCGTCGCAGGAAAACTTCGGGGTTGCGGTTCAACGCCGTAGAACTGTGCCAACGTCGAATCCACGGTGGCAGTCCGACTCGTAAAAAGCTCGGCGACGCTTGCATCTTTATCAGCCAGGATTCGTGTCACGAAATCCAGGCTTTCGGCTTTCATTTGGTCTTTGAGCGTGGCCGTGAATTGGGGAAAAACCGTCGTGCTCTTTTGATCAAACCGAAGCGTTTCCAGCATCAACCAACCGCGTGCAAACTCGTTCAACGCGGCCTGCGCGCGTGGCCCATCCAGCAGACGACGAACGTGTTCAGCGCGCGTGGCCGACGAACCAAGCTCGTCACGGGCTGCCGCCATTCGCAACCCGTCATCCGGGGGGCCAGCGGTCAGCATGAAGGCGATCTGGTTGGCGATCTCCTGCTGCGTGAGGGTGACATAGCCAAGCGCATTCGGTTGATCGCCGAGTTCGGTGCGAAACATCGTGTAGGGCGATTGCAACAGCACTTCGTAGGCGAGCCGCACACCGGCTTCAAAGGTCGATCCGGTCCGACCCACCTCAAGTACGGCCATCAGTTCGGCAACGTCGCCGTCGGTGGCGTCGCGGTGGTAGGCAATCCGTACCACATCGCGGAAGGTTTGGCGTGCGCAACCGAGTTCGTCGTTTCGATTGGTACACTTCAGCAGGGTGGTCAGTGGCACGCCTGCGATCCACGATTTCGCCGCAACCCAGAGGTTTTCGGTCAACAAGGGGCGCATTTCGAGCGTGTCGCTGAAATTGTGAAAACCGTGGACCGTCGGATCGGAGGGAAACTGGGTCGCGTAGGCCGTGGCGCCACCCAGAATCGCCTCGACGGTTCGGCCGTATTCGAGCGGCGTCAGGCGCCGGATGCGCCGCGGCGTCACGGACAGGCGCCCCTCGCCGAGGGCGACCGGACCGGGCGTCACGTCGCCACGGGGCATATCGATGGGCAGTTCATCGTCCTGTGACACCCCGGTTCCATCCGAACCACCGCCCGGCCCAGGGTCGTCCGGATCCAGGGAATTCGGATCACCCGTTGAACCCGAAATGCTGCCCGTGCAGCCCATCGACAGAAACGCCATCCCGAGGAGTAACCTCGCCATTTCAAGATGCCTGGGTGATTCCACAATGTTGACAACGCGCGAACGGCCGCAGCCATGCAATCTTTTTTGTGGCGCATCGGGCCAAGGCCGCATCGGTCTGTAGAAACAAATCGTCTTTGCCGATGAAGATATCTTGCACAGTGCGTTCGGTTGGTGCGTTTTCCAGGTAGGCCGCGAGCAAGCGGAACGACGTGGCCATGTCTGACGAGCGTGTTGCAGCCGCCTACCGGAAATACGGGGGGATCATCTATGCCCGATGTAAGAAAATCCTCGGAGACGAGGCCGAGGCCGAGGACGCGACGCAAGAGTCGTTCCTGCGCCTACATCGCCATCTGGCACGCCTTGACGATCCGCAGGAGGCCATTCGTTGGATCTATCGCGTCGCCACCAACTATTGCTTCAGCGAGTTGCGCAGTCGACGTCATCGACCGATACCGGTGGAACGCGTTCCTGACATCGCGATCGAACACAGAGCAGAGGATTCCATGATGGATCGCGATCTCGTCCGAGGATTGCTGGCGCGGGTTCCGGAAAAAGTTCGCACCGCGGCCTGGCTGCATTTTGCAGAAGGCTTCGGGCAGGACGAAGTCGCGCAGATACTGGGGCTTTCCCGTCGGACGATTGCGAGCCGAATCTTGCATTTCAAACGCTCCACCCAGCGCGCAGCGGGAGAACATCTGAAATGATCCCGATCGAAAACGCCGATCGCCACCTGTCTCCCCTCGAGCTGGATTCGTTGCTGCTTCCGGATCCGGTGAACGCCGACATGGCAGCGCATCTGAGAACATGTGCGCACTGTGCCACCGCCCGTGATGAACGGGAACGCGATGCACGCCACTTCCAGCGCCAAGTATTTTCGCGCACGTTGCCCGAGATTGAACGCCACCTGGTGCGACGCGCACGCGGTTTTTTTCGCTGGCCCTTCATATCGGCACTCGCGCTGCCGGCGCTGGCAACCGCGGTATTGCTGTTGCCGAGTGCACCTTCGAAGGTGTCGACACCCGTCGCAAACACCGAGGCCTTTGGCATCAAG
>Ga0163146_10008290_pt1 | contig 11156 bp, 9 predicted proteins | sample OliLakLV19MP7G1_FD_148648 | JGI IMG/M metagenome (GOLD analysis project Ga0163146, IMG submission 148648) | Freshwater microbial mat bacterial communities from Lake Vanda, McMurdo Dry Valleys, Antarctica - Oligotrophic Lake LV.19.MP7.G1 | ecosystem: Environmental > Aquatic > Freshwater > Lake >... | reverse complement strand
CCTTCCCAGCGGATCGGGATTCGGAGCCGGAGGCGAAGACCAGTCCATGATGAGCCGTTCTCGGCGTTCGCTCCTGGCCATAGCACATGACCATTCGCACCGTGCCCCTTTCCTGCGAAATTGCTCGCGTCCTATATTTTCGCTTATGATCGCGTTTCTACCCACAGATCTAGCCACAGAGCCTCCTTTTCATTATTATCGGGTGTTAGCATACAAATCGTCGACATATAGTCAGCAGTTAACTTCAACAGCGTCCCAACCTTGACGAAATGTGCCGGGAAATGATTCCTCGACCAATGACGGAAAAACGCAGTCAATTGACGCATAAGGTCATTGAAAATCAGGCCACGAGGCGCGATACTTTGCCGAGCGATCGGTTCAAATGAAAAATGTTGTTAATGCAGAGCACCCACGGCAGAACACATACTGAAGACAATGACACAATCCATAATTGGTGTACTGTCTCCGAATAAGTATAAACTGTTTGGCCGACCGCTGCAAAGGCTGGGACCAACAGGTGTTTCATATGATAATAGTGGCGACCAGACACCAAATAATATATGATATCTTTTTGCCATTTAGCTCGTCGCAATAGCACATCGTTCGGCGCAGACCACAATGGATCCATTCACCAACATTGTACTTTTACATAAAACTCGACTATCGACGTACTGTACTGGTACTATTCAACGATAATGAATCCGATCGATCTACAGCGCAAGTGGCGCGAGCTGCTGCTGAACTTTAAATTTGTTAGTGTTTTTCTTATTCAAGTTCTGACGCTGAGTGTGGATTCAAGCGCTCGACCGAATGTGTTGATCTTCCTGGCTGACGACGCAGGCTGGGGCGACTATAGTGCATCGGGGAACATCCATCTTGAAACCCCAAATATTGATTCAATAAAGCAGGACGGGGTGTCACTCGAAAAGTTTTATGTAACACCGATCTGTTCTCCCACACGAGCTGAGTTCTTAACCGGACGGTACCATCCAAGAACAGGTGTCAACGGAGCAACCTTGGGGCAGGAGCGAGTAAACCTGGACGAGCGCACGATTGGTGATTCGTTCAAGCAGGCAGGTTATGCGACAGGTCTCTTCGGAAAGTGGCACAACGGATCTCAATGGCCCTATCATCCGAATGCTCGGGGATTCGAGAAGTTTGTTGGTCATACTGAGGGACATTGGGGAGAGTATTTCGACCCGATCCTTGAGGACAACGGCACCTTTGGCAGGACGGATGGTTATATAGTGGACATTTGCACGGACAAGGCGATCGAGTTCATTGCGACCCGGAGGGACGAGCCGTTTTTTTGTGTCATACCCTTCACAACACCTCACTCCCCTTGGGCTGTCCCGAACAGGTTTTGGGAGAAGTTCAGGGATATGAAGATTACCCAGCGAGAGACGCAGCCTGACATGCAATTGACTGATTACTCTCAATATGACGACTGGACGCGGTGCGTTTTAGCGATGATGGAGAACCAGGATTGGAACGTGGGCCGGGTTCTGAGAGCCCTTGACGATGGACAACTTGCCAGGAACACGATTGTCATATATTTCACGGACAACGGGCCGAATTCACCGCGGTGGAACGGGGGAATGAAGGGCCGCAAGGGCAGCCTCGACGAAGGCGGAGTGCGGTCCCCATGCTTCATCCGTTGGCCCGCCCAATTACTTTCCTCCTTGAAGGTATCTAAAATTACGGGTGTGATTGACTTGTTTCCGACACTCATCAAGCTTGCCGGAATAGAACGCGTGGGGGAAAAGCGATTTGATGGTATGGATATTAGTCCATTATTGACCCAAAAGGATTCCGAGTGGCAAGATCGACTGATCTTTTCCTTCCTGAGGGGTAGCGTGAGCGTTCGCTCCGAGACCCATAGGCTCGACGCAAATGGGCAGCTGTACAACATGATTTCCGACCCGGGCCAGCGATGGCCTGTAAATCTACAAGCAACGACAACGGCAACAGAGCTGAAGGCGGCCGCAGCGGCGGCTCGATTGGATGTATATGGAACGTCCCAGCCCAGGCTGCCGAAGCCGACGGACATGGACTCCAGACCATTCGGAGTTGGATATAGAGAGTGGCCGCGCACTTGGCTGCCTGCGCGAGATGGTATTCCGAGTGGCGGAGTCCGCCGCAGTTCTACTGCCCCCAATTCTTCATATTTTGTCAACTGGAGGAACACCCAGGACACCATCTCGTGGAGTATCGAAGTTGTTTCTTCTGGGGATTATGATGTCATTGTGCATTATACCTGCCCGATTCAGGATACGGGATCGATCGTAGAGGTCCGGTTTCTCGATGAAGCACGCACTTTCCAAGTTTCGCCAGGTTGGGATCCTCCTCTTTTCGATAATCAGGATACGGTGCCTCGAAAACCGGGTGAGTCGCAATTGAAACCATTCAAGGATCTTGATGCCGGCACACTGCGAATGACGCAAGGGCGAGGCAATCTGACTTTCCGGGCGCTGAAGGTGCCGGGGAGTTCTGTGATGGATATGAGAGCTATCACACTCATAAGACGCCGATAGGCCATGTGCTTTAAATCATGTAAATACCTCGTTAAAACAGGAAAAAATTCGTCCAATGGTTCGTAGGCCGACTTTATCGCAGGCTCAATCCACAAGGGTGTGTTAACAGCAATGTCAAATATCGAGTTAGGAGAGGTGCAACTATGCGTTTGAAAGACAAAGTGATAATTATTACTGGAAGCACGACCGGCATTGGTGAGGCGATGGCAGAACGTTGCGTTGCCGAGGGTGCCAAGGTTATCCTCCATGGCACCAACCGATCGCTCGGAGAGAAGGTTGCGGCTCGTCTTGGGAAGGCCGCAGTGTTGCACCTTGATGACCTCGCCGATCCGGGATCGCCAGAGCGCATCGTTCAGACCGCCCTCGCGGCGTTTGGTCGGATCGATGGAGCGGTCAACAACGCGGCGATTGTACCTCGCGGCGATTTGTTGACGACCGACGTCAAGCTTTTCGACAGCACCATGGCGATTAACATTCGCGCCCCCATTCTGCTTATTAAAGCTGCGTTCAATGCGTTGCGACATACCCAAGGGGCAGTACTTAACATTGGTTCTGTGAACGCGTTGAGCGGTGAACCCACCTTGCTGGCGTACAGTGTTTCCAAAGGGGCGCTCCAGACGCTGTCTCGAAATCTGGCAAATGCACACGCTGTCGATGGGGTGCGCATAAACCATTTGAACGTTGGATGGGTATCATCCGAACGGGAGCATCTGCGCCAGGTTGAACAAGGGCAACCGGATGACTGGATGAGTCGCCTTACTCCCGAGCAGGCGCCATCTGGTCGTTTGATCAGACCGGAAGAGATCGCCTCCGCTGCTGTCTACTGGATCGGGAACGAGTCTCGTCCCATTAGTGGTTCGGTGGTGGAATTGGAGCAGTATTCGATGATTGGTTGCAACCGACCAAAAAAGTTTTCAGATCAGGTTACGGAACCTCAAAGGGATACCCGAAATTCCTGTGTCGATTGATGCGAAGCTTGAGATTTCGTTATCGCCTTCGGCGCGCAGCGGCCCCTGGCGGATAGTCGGGCTTCGCTCGGTGAAAAATTGATGGTTCTCCAAGTTCAGCTGTTTACCTTGAAGCTTCGACACGCCAGCCATGCCGCGATCGTGGCAAGGCTTCCCTCAATGCCCTCCCCCGACGATGAATAACATGAAGCAGTCTCTTTCAAAACTGTACGCCGCACTGCTAACCTTGGTATTCTTGAGCGGTCCATTCATGCTTCGAGCGGAAGGAAAAACCTCTGGCATGCGGCCAAACATTGTTCTGCTAGTGGCTGATGATATGGGCTGGAACGACGTCGGGTACCACGGTAGTCTGATACGCACCCCTAATATCGATCGGCTGGTCGCCGAAGGTGTCGAATTGGATCGATTTTATACCGCCCCGATTTGCTCGCCAACGCGGGCAGGTCTTCTAACCGGAAGATATCCGATCCGCTTCGGCTTGATGCGCTCAGCCATACCACCTTCGGAGTCTTTTGGCTTGTCACCGCATGAAGTCCTTCTAACCGATTATCTCAAAGAGGCTGATTACATGCATAGGGTGATTTTGGGAAAGTGGCATCTTGGACATTCGGACCTTAAATATCACCCGTTGCGTCGGGGGTTTACCTATTTTTATGGTGGCTATCATGGCGCCATCGACTACTTTAGCAAGCTGCGCGATGGGGAGCGGGATTGGCACCGAAATTTTGATCCAAGTCCAGAAAATGGGTACGCCACAACCCTTATCGCAGAAGAGGCCGTAGAGTTCATAAATAATCAATCAAAAGACGCTCCGTTCTTTTTATATGTACCATTTCACGCACCCCATGGCCCCCTAATGGCTCCCGAAACTTACAAAATAAAGTACCGCCATCTTAGCGAGCCGCGCCAAGTCTATGCGGCGATGGTGACATGTATGGATGACGCAATCGGCGCCATTATGAATGCACTTGATGCAAAGGGAATCGGTGGGAGCACCTTGGTTTGGTTTTTGAGCGACAATGGAGGGAACGGGGTTGGGTCAAGCAACGAACCCCTTCGCGGCCTGAAAAGTTCAGTTTTCGAAGGAGGCATTCGTGTGCCGTCCTTCGTGCGTTGGCCGCAAGAGCTTGACGGTGGGCGGAAGGTTGAATCGCCCATAGCGTATATTGATATTATGCCAACCTTGATGAGAGTACTTAACATCACAAGGGAGGATGGCATAGTATTCGACGGAATTGACGTATTTGAGCTACTTAATGGTCGCCGGCCGTGGATAAATAGGGATATATTTTCTTATATCGCGAACGAAGGGGACCTCGATGAAAGAATCGCGATAACTGAGTTTCCGTGGAAGGCTATTTGCTTGGGTCCAAGCATAGCGGATGAGAGTCACCCCGAAAATAGTCGTGAGAAGCTCTTGTTTCGCCTGGATTCGGATCCGCACGAAAAAGTCAATCTTTGGGGACTTCACGAGGAAATAGAAACACGTCTCGTCAAAAAGCTCAAGGAGTTTCGAGGTCTGCAGGTGGCGGAGCGGGTGAAGCCTTATAGCATGCACAGATCATTTGTAGCACCTGATGGTTACCCTCCTCCGGATTGGAGAATGGAACTATTTCCCAGAAACTCAGACAGGTAGTTTTGTGCACACCCCTTCCGTACCAATCGGGAGCACCAGCGATGCCCCTTCCCGCGAAGCGTTGAAGGATTAACGTGTCGCGGAACACTTCGGCCCCGTGAGCAGTTTCGTTCGACCACTGCCGACAAGCCGGTTCATTTGTCTTGCGCGAGAGTTTTTCGATATCGACCCGGAGTCACCCCGGTTCTTTTCTTGAATAAACGGTACAAGTACTCGGGATGATGGATCCCGGACATCTCCGCAATCGCTTCCATGGTTAACGAAGTATCGCCGAGCAGATAGCAGACATGATTGATCTGTTGTCGCTGGATTTCCTCTTTGGGGGTTCGACCCAACAGGGTGGAAAATTTTCTCTCCAATGTACTCCGCGACATATGTACGTGATTCAACACATCTGCCACGTTGATTCCGTTTCCAACCTGCCTTCTCATAAACTGCAAGGCACGTTCCACTTGGCGGTCCTCGATCGCCAGACCATCAGTCGAATGGCGGGAATGAATTCCAATCGGTGGGTGCTTTATTACGCTTTCTTCAATTCTCTGTCCATTTAGCATACGACTTAGCATCGACGCTCCCTCAAAGCCAATCTTCTCCGTCGCATGAATGATACTTGAAAGCGAGGGATTCGCCAGTTCACATTGCTCTTCATCGTTGTCTACTCCAAGCACGGCCACTTCATCCGGCACGATGTTTCCGTTCCGACTGCATGCACTAAGCACCTGACGTCCTCGGATATCGTTAGACGCCAGTATTCCCACTGGCTTTGAAAGGGTGCGAATCCACGCCCCCAGCTCTGTTTCATCACAAACTGCGGCGCCTTGTAAGGAGGATATCAGCAAACTCCTGGTTTCCGGATGGCACGCTCGATACACTTTACATTGGAGTCCATGTTGATTGACGATTGACACGAAAGCTAGCTCGCGCTGATTGGAAAATCTTGCTCCGTGAACTCCGCAGTACGCGATCTTCTTAAAACCACGCTCTAGGAAATGGTCAAATGCCATCTGAGCCACCGCACACTCGTCGCTGGTCACAGTAGGGAACTCGCTTAGATCGCTTGAGTCATAGAGCGCAACCGTGGGTACTCGAAGTCTGCGAACGCGCTCTATGGCGTGAGGATTGTCTGTGCGTAACATAACTCCGTCACAGTCATCTAAGGCCAACTTATCCGGAATCTCGTCGCTAATTGTGCGGATGGGTAGATGAACGGACCATTCTCGGGTCGAGTGTATGAAACGAGCTACACCCCGGAGCAATCCGCGCCCGTACGCGCCGGATGACTCCACAATAAGCGCTATTTGCTTCACCACATCCACTTTAGAAGACACAATGCATTTTTAGAAATAGAGACTAACTCTTTCGGATTCTGAAACAGGCAGGCCACAGCCTTGCCCGCCCTGCCGGTGTTATGCCTGCCACCCATGGATAAACATGATAATCAAACCGCATCTCCACTGACAGTCGCTTTGATGCTGGACTTCGACTGTCCTGACCGGGGCGTTCATGGATGTCCAAGTACATTTGTCCGAAATCTTGACAGGTCGGGGGCATTGGTTGAAGACGGTACCGTTTTCAAGCTACCGAAGATTGCAGCCCGGTCAATTCGTAAGCGCTCAACACCGCAAGTACGGGCGCATCTCAGTTTCTTGAATGGCATGATAAAATGGAGGCATGAGCCTGAAATGCGTGGAGGCCGCCGTGAAGGCGGAGACAAGAGGGGCGTGCGCACGGCGGCTGTGCGTGACTGCGGCCAGTTTGGCCGTCGCGTTGGAGGATGAGGTGGAGCGGTTTGTGGACAGTGCGCAGGAGAACCTCGGCACCTGGAGGCGGAGGTGGGCAGGCAGGGGCAGGAGTTGTTGCGGCAGGCGGTCGAGGCGGGGGCACAGAAGAAGGCGGACGCGGCCCGGCCGGTATGTGCGTTGTGTCAGCGGGCGCTCACGAGGGTGTCCCATGGGCACGAGCGCAGCTTCACCTCGCGATTTGGAGAGATCACGGTGCAGCGCAGTCGCGGGTATTGCCGGCGATGCCGGAAGTGGCGCACCCCGGCCGACGCGGTGCTGGGGCTCTCGGAGAGCGCCGGGTATTCCCCGGCGGTGCAGGAGATGAGCGCCTTGCTGGCGAGCAAGATGCCGGTGGGCGAAGCCAGCGTGGTGCTCGAACGGCTGAGCGGGCGCAAAATGCCCCGTGCCACCTTGGACCGGGAGGCTCGCCGGCAAGGCGAGAGAGCCCAGGCGCTGCGTCGCCAATTGGATGCGCATCCCGTCGCGCCGGCCCGTCAGTGCGAACTGCCGCTGGAGCCCTATCGTGTAGCTTCGGCAAGCGTGCGGATGGCTAAAAATCTCGGTCGCCGAGGTCGGGGCGGCGCTGGGCGATGCACCGCGGCGGCGGGAGCAGCTGGGGACGAGCTCACCAGGGTAACCGGGCGGATCGTGAAGAAACTCGACCGGGATTTCCGGCTGCGGGACATCCAGGGCAGCCAGGCCGACGGGCGCGCCTTCACTTCCTCGGGGTGAGTCGCAATGGCTAGGAGATAAGCGAAGGGATTAATCTGATTGAGCCGGCAGGTATTGATCAGGCTCATGAACAGGTCGCCCACGCGGGCGCCGTTGAGGGTTTTGTAGCTGAGGCTGTTTTTGCGATGCAGGATGGCCATTTTCAACGCGCGCTCGCAGGTATTGTTGTCCAAGGGGGCGCCTGCCTGGCGGAGGAATAGCGTCAGCGGCACCCAGTGTTTGAGCATATAGCCGATGGCCTGGCCCAAGCCGGAGTTGGGCTCGACGTGCTTGCCGTCGATCTTTTCCTGCATCCACGCTTTGAGCCGCGCCAGCACCGGCTGGCTGTGGGTTTGATGGTGAACGAGCCGCGGCTCGGGCTTCAGCCCGAGTTCCCTGGCCTCGGCGTCAAAGCGGTAGACCTCGCCGAGGGAGTCGAGCACGTGCCGACATTCGGCGGGGAAGCTCGGCGCCACACTCACGAACTCACGGCGACCGTGCGCAAGACAATGAGCGAGGATGGTATGGGCCTCCGGGTGCATATTGCGCGAAAGCGCATCGCACATCTGGATCGGCGGCGCCAGGTCCGTGGCGCGTTGGCGCAACACCGCGGCCAGGTTTTCTCCCGCATGCTGCCAGCCGGTAAAATACAGCGCCACCGGGTGCTGCGCCACCTCGGCCAGGATGTTCGTCGTGAACGTCCCCTTGCGTTGGCGATCGATCAGGGCGGCCGAGGGACTGCCCGGCCGCCGCAGATCCAAGATCCGCATGGTGGTGTCGTCATGGTGCAGCAGAGGCGAGTTGGCCACCTGCGCGACCAATTCCGAGAAGATCGGTTGGGCCTGCGCGGCGTGCAGCGCCATGATTTCCCACTGGGTCGAGGCCGGCATCGGCACGCCCATGCTCTGCTGGTGGCGCTCCAGCCGGTAGTGAGGCAGCCCGGTGCCGTAACGGAAAATCGCGATCGTCACCCCGACGCTCGGAGCATACTTCTCCTGGCCGGCCTCCGCCGGCACCGGGGCGGTGAACACCTCGCCGCAGGTGTCGCACCGCAGCCGTTCCATCGCGTAACCGGTGGCCGCAATCGGCGGCGATCCCACGATCCGCAGTACGATCGCCTTGGTCTTTTGCGCCCTTACGGTGCCTTTGTTGCAGGCCGGACACCGCGCCCCCGGTGACAAGTTGGGATGCGCCACCTGCACCCAGCGCGCCCCGGTGTAATCGGCGGCCTTGATGCGACCGTGCCCCTTGCGTTTGGGCTTCGGCGGCGGGGGGATCAGGGCCGGCGGGGAGGCCGGCGGGCACACCCGGTCGGTCTGCTCGGTCTTCGGCCCGAAGAGCAAGTGCTGCAGCTTGCGCAGCGCTCTGGGATGCTGCTCCAGGACAGCGAGCATCTCCGGCAACAGGTGGATCATCCCTTCGATCAGGCGGTAATCCTCCGGGCTGACGCTCGCGTGCATCCGGGCGAGGAACGCGGCGCGTTCCGCCTCGCTCATGCTGATCTCAGCGCAACGGCGGACCTGATTCATGACGCTTGGAGCAGGCGCTGACGAAAGTGTTTACCCAACGGATACACCCACAGCTCCTTGATCGAGCAGGTCGCGTGATGCGTTTTCGCTTTGGTGCCCAAGCCGAGCGAGCGGCCGAGGCAAATCCAGTTGGCCGCCCGATAGCAGGTGCCCCGGAACCGTTCGATATCCACGAAACTCTCCAGCAGTTGGACCGGATGGTGATAAAGTTCCTGCCAGTCCGCGCTGATCCGCCGGGCGATCCGGCCCAGGAGGTGACTGGCCAGATGCGGCACCTTCACCCAAGGCAAAATGAGATAACGGGAGTTGTAGGCGATCTGGTGCAGATTGTGCCGGTACGCTTCCTTGGGCGCGCCGACGAACTGGTCGCGCAAATTGAGTTGCCGGGGCGCCGAACTCCACGTCAGGCAGGCCACCGGTCGCTCACCCGCCAGGACCAGATACTTCAGGTGCTCGCCCACCGGCCGGCTATAGCCGAGATAGTGATGATCCCGCAGCAGCTGCGCGAAGAGCGTTTCGCCTGCGGCCCGCCGAACCAGCCGGATCGTCAACGGCCCCAGCGCCGCCAGCGTGCCCTCCAGGGGAGTGGTGTCGAACGCGTCACCGGGGAAAAGCAATTGGGGTTGATCGGCCACCGCCGCAATGCGCCGGTGGGCAATCGCGTTATTAATCGTATCGCGGCGCTTGGCGGGCAACGCAATGTGCCCGGCCCGATGCAACGCGAGCATCAAGCTCCGGCAGACCATGTCGCGGAGCTGCCCGTTGGGCTGCACCCACTGCCAGGCTTCGCACACCTTGGCCGAGAGCCGGCGACGGCTCAGCGCGGGGTTTTCCGCGATCAACTCCCGCAGGAAAACGACGTCGGCCGCACGGATGAGGCGACCACGATAACTCAGCAGCACATCGGACATGCGGCGGAGAGTGAGCGGAAAATAAACGGAACGCTATTTTATTCGGAAAAAACTTTTAGGGCGGTTCCGCCGGGGCCACCGGCCGCCACAAGGGAGCGGGGCCGGCTTTGGCCGGATCACCGTTCCACAACAACAGGTGCAACTGCTGGGGATCGAAGCGCACGGTGCCTGCCGCATCGGCTTTCGGCCAGTGCTGAAAACGGCCTTGCGAAAGTCGCTTCTGGCAGAGCCAGAAACCCTGGCCATCGTACATCAGGCACTTGATCGCGTGGCGCCGGCGCGAAACAAAGACAAACAGCGCGCCGCCGAGCGGGTCGCTCGCCAGCGCCTGCCGGCACAAGGCGGCCATGCCATCGATACCTTGGCGAAAATCGACGGGTTCGACCGCCACCAGAATCCGCATCTGCGGGGTAATCTGAATCATGCGCGGTGCCGCAGGAACAGTTCCACCACGGACAGCAGCCCGGCGGGGCCGACGTCCGGCACCCGCAGGATGAGGCGGGCCCCGGACGCGGCGACCAGCTCGACGGTACCGCGCGCGCCCCCGTCGGGTGGCAGCGGCAGCGACGGCACTTCCACGAATACCGGCGGCCGACCACGTCGGTTGTCACCCGCCGCGCCGGCTTGGAGTCGGCGCCGCAAAGCGTAGTAACTGAGCTTTAGCGCCGTCGTCGTGCGACTCAGACCGTGGATCCCCGCAAGGTCCGTCGCCGCTTGCCAGAGATCTTCAGGAATACGCTGGCCGGGGCGTCGCGTCGCCCGCCACGTCTTGAGGCGTTGCGCCAGCATTTGCAGTTCCGCGGACGCCGCGCCCAGTGAGCTCGTTGATGTCTTTGCCATGGTTCCGCCCATCGTAGCAGGAACCCGCCCCGGAGTTACGCACGCTTGCCGAAGCTACACGGTCAAAGCTAAGGCGAACGCCGACTGGAAAGTCGAGATCGCCGGCCGTTTGTGTGCGCGAAATGTCGGCGCTCCGTATACTTGGATCGCTGAAAAACTTCAGATCGGCAGCCCAAGCACGATCCACGTCTATCTGCACCGGGCAAAAAGTAGCATCTGACGGCCTTCCCTTTTGGCTTTGCCCAC
>Ga0163146_10008277_pt1 | contig 11167 bp, 10 predicted proteins | sample OliLakLV19MP7G1_FD_148648 | JGI IMG/M metagenome (GOLD analysis project Ga0163146, IMG submission 148648) | Freshwater microbial mat bacterial communities from Lake Vanda, McMurdo Dry Valleys, Antarctica - Oligotrophic Lake LV.19.MP7.G1 | ecosystem: Environmental > Aquatic > Freshwater > Lake >... | reverse complement strand
CCAACGCCTTGGCGAGTTTCGCCTCGGGCGACCGGGCCTCCTCGTATTCATCCCAGAGCGCCGTAATCTCGTCGCGGAGCCGTACGGGCAACGAGGCGAGCAGGGTCAGAAGGTCTAGCCGCTCCTGGTTTGCCTTGGGCGTCTTCCCCACCTGCGCGGGCGCAGGCACGTCTCCCCCGATCGCCTCCCCCAGATCGTGCACAATGCAGATCCTGATCAGCCGGGCGAAATCGACGTCGGGGTAGTCATCGCGCAGGACCAGCGCCATGAGGCAGAGCCGCCAGCTGTGCTCGGCCACGCTTTCGTGCCGCCCCTCCGACGTCCTCGAACTTCGGGTGGCGTTCTTGAGGCGCTCGGCGGAACGGAGAAAGTCGAGAGTGCCAGCCAGATCAGCAGAATTCATTGAGCGAATTGAAGGGTCGGTGCAATGTCATCGACGTCGTGCTCGAGCAATAGAGCGGGTTGACGTCTATGCGCGACGCATTTGCAGCATGTCGTCCACCTCCGAGTACCCCGAGGGAAACACGACGCCACCATCGGCCGCCGAGGCGCCTGCGTCAAGTAGCACCCGCACCGACTCCGGCGACCGCCGATTCGACCAGTACGGGTCCACGCACGCACGAACGGCCAGGGCCAGCGGAGTGCGTCCCGTGCCGTCACGTTTATCAATCGGTGAGCCGCGCTCGACGAGAAGCCGGAGTGTGGCATGGCGTGCTCGCCACGCCGCCACATGAATCGCCATGCTATTCCTTGCGATACCGTAGTATCCGTCGCCCTCCTCGTACAGCGCTGTGATAGGCACGCCGAGATCGAGAAGGTGCCGAACGCCATTCACGTTCCCCACCCCCGAGAACTCGGCCAGGGGCCGTCCACCGTCAGCACGGAGCTGCCGCACGACGTCCGGCTCGTCCGTGGCAATCGCCACGATCGCCTTCGGGTCATCTCGCGCACAAGCTGCCAGAAGCATGTCGAATCTGTCAAGCTCGATGGGTAGTCCGCGCTGCTCGAACAACTCGAGTATGTCCCCACGCCCTCTGCGGGCGGCCAGCGCAACCGCAGAAGTACCTGACGCGGTCGTGTGCGCCCCGCGAGTGGGAAGGGCGAGCTTCGACGGGTCCGCCCCGTGTTCGAGCAAGACCCTGATGATGGCGAAATCGTTGTCGCGTTGAATGGCCTGATGCAGCGCCGTTCGGCCCCAGCGGGTGAAGTGGTTGGGGTTCGCGCCCTGAGCGAGCAGCCACGTGATGCCATCCGCATCGTGCCAATCGGCCTTACGGAGCAGCATCGTCGTTAGGCTTTCGTCGGTGAGCTTCCCGCTCGCTACCAGCTCCTTCAGGGCGGCGTTGTCGTGCGTTTCCGGCGCGTGATACGGAGTTTCTTCGTCATTCGGGTCGGCGCCGCGCGACAGGAGCAGACGAGTCAGCTCCGGGTGGCGCGCCACCCCTGCCGCGCCGTAGATCGCGCTCTCCCACTCGGGCTGGGGCTGGTGATTGCGTTCGAGCCACCCGGTATTCGCGCTGGCACCAGCATCGAGCAACGCTGTGGCCGCGCGCACGAACGCGTTGGATCGGGCGCGATCGAGTCGGAGGTAGCGAGAAAAACAGAGATGGGTCAGCGCGTCCCATTCATGCGGACCGCCCTTCGATGTCGCATTGCCGGCGTTGATCTGGAGCCATCGGCGTACTTCGGCATCATCGCCCAGAATCGCTGCCGCATGAATGCTGGTCGTGGCGATGTCAGGATGGGCGAGCAGTAGCGCATCGGCCCGATCGAGCGTACCCGAGGCGTGTCCGGCGTCGAGTGGAGAGACCGCTGCCACAATGAACGCCGCGTGCGGATCGTTAGCTGTTGGCATGTTGCGCACACTCCGTCCAAGATGTTGAAACGGCTGACCTATCTGCAATCTGACTCGCCCTTCGTGCTTCCAACGCTCCCCCACAAAGACTACCTCCCTGCCGGCCGCATCCTGACGTCAGTCCAGAGGCGCGTCGAGCACACGATGCATGCGCACAAAGGGAATCACGATGCCACTCGGCGTTGGTTCAAGGACGTCGCCGACGGGCGAGAAGCCGAACGCTTCGTAGAGCGGCACCCCGGGCAGCGTTGCCACAAGTTCCAACTGTCGGAAGCCATACGTGTACGCAGCGTTGGCACAGGCGCGCATCAGGAGGCGCGCTATACCTTGCCGGGCAAATTCCGGTGCCACGAAAAAGGCCCGGATTCTTGCAGCGTCCACGGCCGGATCGAGCAACGGATCGTCGGTCGGCTTGTGTTGGTCGCCTCCAAATAGCGATCGCCGACGGCTCCAGCCGCCGCATCCGCGGATCTCCTCGCCGACCGCTGCCACGAGGTAGGTTCCATCGGCGATGAGCGCAGAGTCGACGCCGAAAACGTGGCAGATGGCCGCCTCGATCTGAGCCTCCGAGTAGAATCCGGCGCTCAGGGCCCGCGCCGAACGCGGAATGAGTGCTGCGATCGCGGGTTCGTCGGACGCGAGGGCTGCGCGGAGGACGAGCGATGTGTTCATGCGCTACCGACTCACGGTCGTTGGGGTGGGTGTGACGCCGATTCGGTCGCGAGAGAGTGCCGCGCGAGGTTACCATACGGACGTAGAAGAGTTGCCCTCCTGCCCGATCGGCGTCAATGTGCATTCGGCATGAAATAGTGAAAGCTCGGGCGTCATGGTACGGAGAGCGGAGCGCCCGAGCGCCCGAGCGCACCGAGCCGCTACACTTCATCCATTCGCATTCACTCGCTCAACCGCTCGATCCCCTGACACCGACGAAGGCCACGCATGAAGCTCTGGATCGACGCCGACGCCGCGCCACTCGCGGTGAAAGAGATCTGTTATCGTGCCTCCGAGCGCCTAACGCTCGACACCGTGCTCGTGGCAAACCAGCGTCTGCAGCCACCCGTCGGCTACCAGTACCTATCGGCCGTACGGGTGGACGGTGGACCCGACGTGGCCGATCGGTACATCGCAGAGCACGCCACCGCGGGCGACGTGGCCGTTACCGCCGATATTCCGCTCGCTGCGCTCCTCGTGCCGAAGGGCGTCGTGGTCATAGACCCTCGGGGCGAACTGTACACGGCGGAGAGCATCGGTGAGCGGCTCTCGGTTCGGAACTTCATGGACGGCCTCCGAGGGGCCGGCGTCGAGACAGGGGGCCATGGCGCCTACGGGCCGCGCGAGAAGCAGCACTTCGCCAATGCGCTCGACCGGGCGCTTACGCGGGCGCTCCGAGAACGGTGACAGGGCTCGCTCGGAGTCTCGGCGATTGCAGCGTCGGCGATCGTGGTCGCGCTGGACGTGCAGTCGGGATCACGACAGCTTCACCACTCGATCAGGCGCACGCGTCCAGTAGGTCCACGATCAACTCCTTCATACCGCCGAGCTTCGGAAGACACGCATGCGATTTCACGAGCACCTGGAGAATCTCGCGCAGGACATTCGGTACGCCGCGCGTGGCCTCATCCGCCGGCCGGCGTTCACTGCCGTCGCCGTGCTCACGATCGGGATCGGTGTTGGTGCGACGACGACCATTTTCAGCGCGGTGAATGCCCTCCTTCTTCGGCCTTTGCCATTTAGCCGGCCCGAGGAATTGATGAAGGTCTCGCTCACCGCGCCGGCGGACGGTGCACGCCCGGCGAACAATGACGTGCTCTGGATCTATCCTCGCGCCGCGACATTTCGTGCCGATCAACAGGAATTCAATGGCACCGCCCTCTACGTGCCGCGGCAGTTTACCATCACGAGTGGTCAGGTCGAGCTGGTCCGCGGCGAGATCGTAAGCGCCAGCTATCTGCGCACGCTCGGGCTTCAGCCGCTGCGCGGCCGAGATTTCGATATGGGCGTCGACGCGCATCCCGGCGCGGCAACCGAGGTGATGCTCTCCGAAGCTCTCTGGCGTCGTCGGTACAACGCCGATCCGGCGATCGTTGGCCGGAACATCGATATCGATGGGATCACGTATGCGATCATTGGCATCGCACCCGCGAGTTTCCTCGGATTGACGGGTGAGGGCGAGTTTTTCGTTCCGATCACCGCGCGGAGCGCAGCCAGTGTCGCGCTCACGCGGACCTTCATGGTGGCCAGGCGAAAGCCGGGCGTACTCGAGGCGAGGCTGCATGCCGCAGTCGCGCTCCTCGGAAAGCAGGTGAGCGAGATCTATCCCGACAACTTCGCGGTGGGGCGTCCTTGGTCGGCCGTGGCGCGGCCGCTCGACGTCGTGCGCGTTGCGCCGGTCGTCAGACAATCCTTGCTGGTGCTGGCCGCTGCGGTTGCCTTCGTGCTCCTTATCGCCTGCGTGAACGTCGCCAACCTCCTCTTGGGTCGCAGCAACACGCGGCAGCGCGAGATTGCCGTGCGACTCGCACTCGGCGCAAGCCGTGCCCGCGTCGTGCGCTTGCTGCTCACCGAGAGCACGCTGCTCGCGATGCTCGGCGGCGCGACGAGCCTCGTCGTCGCGTGGCTCGGAATCCACGCGCTGAGCGCCATGAATCCCGCTGCCCTTCGCCTGCAGCGGGGCGTTGGGTTTGGTGCGGTCACCTTCTCGTCGATCACGCTTGACTGGGCCGTGCTCGCCGTCGCGGTCGCGCTTGCGACCATCGTCGGCGTCGCCTTCGGATTGGCGCCCGCCCTGCATGCGACACGCGCGTCCCTCTCGGAGTCGATGAAGGAAGGTGCCTCAACCGCAGTCAACGCGCGACGGTCCCGCATGTCGCCCGGGCGTTTACTCGTCGTCGCCGAGGTGGCGCTCGCGCTGGTGCTGCTCGCGAGTTCGGGACTGATGATTCGGAGTCTGGGCAAGTTGCTTGCGATCGACCCCGGCTTCGACCCAACGAATGTGCTCTCGGTGCGACTAACGATCCCGCCCGGGGGCTTGGCGCGCGACGCGCTTCCTGGTTTCTACACCGAAGTCATCACGCGGCTTGGGGCCCTTCCTGGAGTGACCAGTGTTGGACTTACGAATTGCGCTCCGCTCAGCGGTGGGTGCGAAGGCGCGCCCATCGACGTCGAGAATCGGCGAGATCCCAGTGCCCAAGTGCCTATCGCAGCGGTTGTGCTGGCCACGCCCGAGTTCTTCGCCGCCGCGCGTGTTCCGCTCAAGCGAGGTCGGTTGCTCACGACGGCCGACCACGCGGCGTCGTCCAAAGTCACCGTGATCAGTGAAACAGCCGCCCGCGCGCTCTGGCCTAACGAGGATCCGATCGGGAAACGCGCCGGATTCGGGTCGCGCCGATTCGAGGTGATCGGCGTCGTCGGCGACGTTCGAGAGTGGCCGGATTCGGTGCCGAGAGCGGCCCTGTACCTCTCGTACCATCAATGGCCGTCCAATGGCATGTTCATTTTCATTCGGACCGCAAGTAATCCCGATGCATTGGGCGAGAACGTCCGTCGCATTCTCCACGATATCGCGCCGCAGCATCCGGTGTACGATATGCAGCTCATGACCGAGCGAGCCGCCGTGGCCACTGCGCCCCAACGATTCATAGCATCGCTGCTCGGGCTCTTCGCGGCGATCGCGCTGTCGCTCGCCACGGTCGGGATCTACGGCGTCATCTCTCTCAGCGTCGCTGCTCGGACCCGCGAAATCGGGATTCGCATCGCGCTTGGCGCCGACCAGGGCCGCGTTCAGCGGCTTGTCGTCGGAGAGGGCATCGCCATGGTGTCGGTGGGTGCGGTGATCGGCCTCGCCGGTGCGCTCCTCTCGACCCGTGTGCTGCAAGCTTTGCTGTTCGATCTCAGGCCATCAGACCCGTTGACGTATGCCATCGCGCTCGCCTTGCTCGGCGGGGCCGCCGTTCTCGCAAGTTGGATTCCGGCACGACGCGCATCGCGCGTTGATCCGGTGTCGGCATTCCGAACGGACTGAAGGACCACGCGCGGGGTCGGCGCAGGGTTGTCGCTTCTGAGCCAATCGCGTTTGCTCCGGCATCAGCATGTGTTCGCAATGGGGGTCGAGCGCGCTGACACTTATGCGGGCGAGGGTGGCTCGTCGTTTTCGACGCGGAACAGCCGCGCTAACGTGAAACAAACGAGCGGGAAAACGACCGCGTATCCGAGTATTCCGACCCGTTGAAGACGCATGTCGCCAACTGCTGGGCCAATGATACCCGCGAGGGAGAGCGACCCGGAAATCAGCAGGCCATGTCGCGCACGTCCGGCGAGGCCGCCACCTTCGAACACGGGGGCAGCGAACAGCAGCGCCAGACCAAGAAAGAGATCCCATGCGGCGTCAGGATCTCCATAATCGCCAAGATAGGATCGACGATTGGCGTCGCGAGGCCGTGGACGGCGACGCCAGCTCCGAGCGTGGCTACGTACATGCCGCCGATAACAATCACGGCGGTGGCAGACCAGATTCCCAAGTGATTCTTGCGCACGTGTATACCGGATTAAGGCAGCCTAACGCCTAGGGTTCAGCAGCGATGTCGTATCCCCAGGATGTGCGGCGTAGCCGCAGCTGACAGTTTGTTGTGTGAGCAATTCGTGGTTAGTCGGCATGCACTCCGCCGGTGAATCCTGAGCACGCTATCGAGATCGAACAGCAATGCCTGTGCGACAATGGAGGGCATCGTCAGCAGTGGCATGCACGGTCTCCGGTGCATAACGATGATGTGGGATACGTCGACGATGGCGTCGGCTTTGTCGGAAGCACCCAGACTCGTCGCCTGTGACCGGCGATACACCACCGTCACGGAATCTGCCGGGAATGCCGTCGAAAGGACCCGTTCGGCACGCGACTCCGGCGGCGAGGAGGCACCAGATTGACAGGCCTTGCCCACGAGCTGTCATGCGATGTGTGCCTAACGATGGCGCAGGACACGCCCGCGTGACGTCCGCATACACCGCTTGTGGAAAACAACCTTACCACCATGCATGCCCCGGAAGCGAGGCGCACTATCGCGAACGGCTGCGCCCCCTAGTGCTTCGAGCGCCGCCCGCGCCACTGTCCTTCGACCGTGACCGGCCTCCGGCTGCGCGCGGGGCGCGTGGCTCAGTCGGGAACAGGATCGCGCTCATCAGGTACGGTCTCCGTTCCGGTGACGGCTCGTTCTTGAGTCGCGAGACGAGCGTCGTGCGGACTTCGTCGATCAGACCGGCGCATTCAGTTTCCGTCAGCCAGAGCGCGGACTGCCGATAGCCCACCGAGTCGGCATGCGGGTCCGCACCCTCCTGCTCGAGGTACGCGTTGAACTCGGCGATCAGCGCGGCCATCGCTGCGGCGAACCCGTGGCGCTGCTCCTCCAACGACATCGACCTGGCCGTGTCTGCGGTGACGCGCGCTCGCTGCTGGCAGAGCCGGTACCGCCGTTCAACCGCCCCGCGCACTTGCTGCTCCCCGTCGACCTCGAGGATGCCCCCCAAAACGAGCATCCCCACGTGCCGGTAGAGGGTGGCCTGCGAAATCTGCGGCAAGCGCGCGCACAGCTGCGCGGTCGTGAGCGTTCGCCCGCCAGACATGGCGTTCACAATGCGGAGCCGAACGGGATGCAGTAGCAGGTCGAGTACGGTCATGGACATTCGGGCTTTCCTCCCATATCATTCTCAATATTGATAATGTAACCCGCTCGCCAGTGAACACCACCTAAGACCACGAAGAACCTACAGGAACCCAAGATGCGCCCCCTCTCCCCCGAAAGCGGCTCCGCTCCCTCCGCCGATTCCATACCCCCCGTGGGGCGTCACTACGACGTCGGAGGCCGTAGGCTGATGCTGCACCGGTCGGGCGCGGGAGGTCCGGCCGTGATATTCCTGCCCGGCGCCGGCATGGTGGGGCTCGACTTCCTGAACGTGCACCAGCGCACCGCCGAGCGAAGCACGAGCGTGGTGTACGATCGCGCAGGGACGGGGTGGAGCGATCACGCGGACCTGCCCCGCTCGGCCAAGGAGGTGACGGACGAATTGCAGGATCTCCTGCGCGTCGCAGACGTACCTGCCCCCTACCTGCTCGTCGGTCACTCTCTGGGCGGAGCGTATGCGCGGCACTATGCCCAGCGATTCCCGTCGGAGGTGGCTGCCCTTCTTCTGGTAGATCCGGCGCACGAGGACCTGTCTGCTCACTGGCCCCGGGAGGTGCTGGAGGCCTAGGCGCAGATGAAGGATCAGCCGATGCCCGACTTCCCCCCGGAGATGTTCACCATGTATCGCGCCCTCTTCGAGCAGAAGTTCGCGACGTGGCCCTACGAGGTTCGCGAAGAGCTCATCGAGTACCACCTCGGGAAGTGGCGCACAGGAGTGCTGGAATCGGGCAACGCGGACGATGTGGTGTACCCCGAGCTGCGCCTCGGCGGGGCGATCCCCGACGTGCCCCTCATTGCGCTGACGGCCATGGGGATCGACGCCTCCCACACCATGGGTATGCCCGAGGACGTCCAGCGACGAGTCAACGAAGGCAAGCGAATCGTCAACGCCGGGCTGGCTCGACTAGTCACGCGGGGCGAGCACCGCGAGCTTCCCGATGTGGGACACGCGTGGGTACACATCGATCTACCGGACGCCGTGCTGCAGGCGATTTTCGACCTCCTGGAGCGCGTGGGCGGGGACAGGGGCGCGATTGCACCTCCGGCTGCTTAGCGTGAAATTGAGCTGCGGGCGGGCGAAGCCCGACCGTCAGATCCAATTTCTGGTTGGGCAGCGTCTTCATGGTCATGCTGACGCCACGGCTCACGGCGTATCACCTGCTCCAGTCGACGGTGGGTTCTCGGGATTCACGATTCGCTGAGCGATCCCAAGGATGGTCTCAAGGCGCGCTTCTCGGAATTTCGCATAGGTCGCAACATCGAGGGTCAGCAGGCTCGGGTTGCTCGCCCACGGCTCAGATAGGAGGTGCTTTTCAACGGGCACCTGAGCCTTTTTCATTCGCGTGAAGTGCGCGTCCGGATGCTCCGCGCGCTTGCGGATGTTGTCTTTCGCGCCGACGAAGCGGAAGCTACCGAGGTGGTTGATGTCGTCGCCTGAGAGGCCCAGTGGCTTGAGGCGAGCGCGCGGATAGATATGATCGATGTGTGGCGCGTTCCCGGGGAACTGGCTCTCGAAGAGTGATGCGTTGAACTTCTCGCGGTAGACGAGATTCAGCACCATCGCCCGGACTCGCGAGCCCCCTACGTTTTCCGCAGTGAGCTCGACGTCGCGTCGGTATCCGGTGAAGAAAGTCTTGATCTCTTCCAGCGGGAACACCCCACTTGAACTGAGGATTTTTGCGCGAAGCCCGGAGAGTAGCTGGTCGGTGGACGCGCCGAACCAGTTGAAGAGCTGGGCCTTATGGAAATACCCGGAAATACGTTGACGCTGGGTCGGATCCGGCCCTGGAAAATGATAGAGGAAGTCCACCACTGGGATCAGCGCACCATAGCTGCGGACGAGCCGATCCGTTGTCACGCGGATGTCGTTCTGGATCATGTCGTGAAGCCGTTGGAACGCCGCCTCGATCAGTGGCCAGTCGTCAGCGACACGCTTCATGAGGAGATCGCCGGAGGTTCCCGAGAAAAGCCGGGGCCAAAAGGTCGCGTTGCCCGTCAATGCGACCACGATAGCCTTCAGCACCCATGCCTTGTCGAACGCGAGGTCCGCGATGCAGAGCTGGCTGGCGATCTCCTCAACCTGCTCTTCGATGTCGTCCGACAACCCCTTCATGGCGGCGAACATCAGGTTGCCGCCCTCGAGCTTCGTACCGCCATTGTTCACGCGAACGAACACCTCGAGGACACGCTCGTAGGGGTAGTCGCCGACGACCCCGTCGAGTTCATCGTACCAAAAGACGCCCTCGTCCTTGAGGATCCGAATGAGACTCGTCGCATTTTCCTGTACACGGTCGAGCGTGGCCTCGATCTCGTCGGGAGGTCCGGTGAGCGTAGGTTCGATCCGCCGTGCCTCCTGGCGTCCAAGTGCGGGCCCACCCATTTTGCTGTTAATCCTGCGGAGGTTGGCGATCCGGTACCAACTTGGCCCGGGCGAGTCTTTCGCAAAGCGGATGCCATACAAAAAGCCGTCGTCGTTCTGCTCGTGACCGCTGGTGAGGTCGATCCATGCCTCCAGACGGACGCCTTTTTCGGTCTGGATGGCCCCGTCGAACAACGTACGAAGCCCTTGGAGTCGTTGCTGGCCGTCGAGGACGAAGAGGCGTTCTTGGCCCTGTTGAGAAGCATGCGCATCGTAGAGCGTGTGCAAGTCGACGTCCCCGGATACCGTATCCATGAAGCGACGTGCCTTGATCTCGTTCTTCGTTCGCCAGAAGAGCAATGTTTGAATCGGGTATCCGCGCAATAGACTGTCGAGAAGCTTTCGCACCTGCTCCTCGCCCCACACGAAGGGCCGCTGGATGTGCGGCAGGTAGATCTCCCGGTTGAGGTCGTCGAGGATCTGGTAGAGCGAGCGGGTCTTCATGGATCTCCCTTGAAGTCGGCTGTGTGCTTGTCGGTACTTGTCTGCTGACAATGTCTAAGCAATGGATGCGCGTTTACTCGGATCACCAGGGCGCGAGGCTCGCAGGCCGGTTCCGCGCCCGACCGCGACATAAGTCGAGCCGTACTTCGGCCTTCGCCAGGTTGTTCTCTCTCATCTGCTCCAACGCCTGTTGGTCGGCAAGCGTCCGGTGCACGGAATGGCGCGGGAATACCTCGGACGGATGCGCCCGAGTCATCGGCGCTGCCTGGCGCGCGGACTCGAGGGCTCGGGCGACTGCGCTCGAAACTAATGAGGGCACGCGGGACATCGCCCACGGGGCCACGCGCCCCGGCCCGATCGCGCGGGCCGACATCCGCCGATTCACCGTCAGCGCGCGCGTCTCTGCCCGTCCGCCAAACCTCGCCCTCGCTCGCCGTGGTCATTGCAGCGCTCCCCTCGAATCCCAAGCCCCAAAAAGCATCAATCGCCGCGACCGCTCGTCTCTGCCGCCTAACGAAATTTTAGGATAAGTACTTCAGCTGCCTCGCGGGGGGTGCCCGCACCATGGTCGTTAGGCCGATCGTCGCTCACAGGGCATCTGAGAAGGACAATTCGATCCACAGGCCGTGCATTCTCGCCCCGACGACCTTTTCCTACATCCTCAACGCCGGCGTTCAGCTGCGAGCAAATGAAATAGAGCGAGCGAAGCGAGCGCACAATAGCTTGCTCGTCTGCTGCAACGCTTTGTTATACCGCCTCGACGGCAATTTCGAACAG
>Ga0163146_10008270_pt1 | contig 11170 bp, 7 predicted proteins | sample OliLakLV19MP7G1_FD_148648 | JGI IMG/M metagenome (GOLD analysis project Ga0163146, IMG submission 148648) | Freshwater microbial mat bacterial communities from Lake Vanda, McMurdo Dry Valleys, Antarctica - Oligotrophic Lake LV.19.MP7.G1 | ecosystem: Environmental > Aquatic > Freshwater > Lake >... | reverse complement strand
AACCACTGTCCCGGCCGGAGTCGCCGCCTGGCTGGAGACAACGCAGACCGATCTCGAGCAGGAACTCCGCGCCCACCCGGTTTCCGGAAGCGCGTCTGGTTCGCCGCGTCAGAAGGCCCTTGCCCGCCGGGAAATGCTGTTCGCCGTCCGCGACATGCGGCAGTATCTCGCCTCTCCCTCGCCGTTGTTGGCAACGCACATTGAAAAGTCTCTGGAAGCCGCCTTGAACGCGCTTTCGGCGACCAAACTTGAACGCCGCGCTGTCAGTCCTGCGACACCCGCTGGTAACTGCGGGGCCTCTTCCACAGGCTTGAAGGCCATGCTCGTCGTCAATGCGCTGCTGCTCATTCTCGTTGTTGTCTGGTGGTTGTGGCGGCGGTCTCGTTGAGAACTCCCGCCCCCATCGCACGTTCGTCCAGGTCAGCCTCTCGCTCGCCCCGTTTTCGATTCGCAATCAGGTCCTCGGACCACCGCTCCGCAGCCGCGGCGGCTTCGTCGTCCAGCGCTTCCGCCTCGTGCAGGACGCCCTCGCGCGCGGTCCCGCCGCTGATCTTCACCATCTTTTCGACGACGCGTTTCCAGGTGAGATCCTGAAACCAGTGACCCGCCGATTTGATCGCCAGCCAGTCCAGTGCATTGGCCGCCCGGGCAAACGTCTCGACGGAAAATCGTAGACCGGGTCCTTGCTGCTGGGCGGAAAAGGTGACGATGCCTGCCAGGGGATGGCCTTCGATCGTGACAAACGTGACCCGGTCCGCGTCGCATTGTTCGACGCGAACCTGCACATGACCGCGTGCCGGAAGATGAGCCGACAACGTGCAGCCGGGTTCAATCTGAAATGCCGCGCCCGGCTCGGCGCAGAAATCGATGGGCATCACCTCCGTGATCCGCGTCTTGAACAAATTCATCAACCCGGCGGAGTCGAGGTCAGAGCCGGAGAGGTCGGCCCAGAAGCGTTTGCGCTCCAGCCGGCCGACGCCCGTTTTCGGCGGATTTTCCGGCACCAGGTCCGCCAGTTGCTTCAGGGCTTCGACGAGCGGTGTCGGCTGAATCGACAGCACCCCGGTGAGGGCGTTGGGGGTTCCGTCCGCGACAATGTTTTCCTCGACCAGCATGGTGAGTTTCGATGTATTGAGCGGTAGGGCCAGTGTCTGACGGCTGCCGATCAGGCCCTGGAGGCGCTCGGTCAGCCAACAGGCCACACGCACCAGAACCGCGGGAACCGGGACGACCAACCCCGGGCGATCGGTGATCTTCGCCAGCGTCGAAATCAGCTCGTGAACCGTCAGAACCTCCGCACCGGCAATTTCGATCGTCTGGCCCGCGACATCGGGGTGGCTGACACATTTGGCCAGCGCGAGGCCGGCGTCAGCGAACCACAGCGGCTGAAAACGATGCTGCCCCAGACCCACCTCCGGCACCAGTGGAGAGACCCGCACCATTTTGAGTGCCATCGAGATCATTTCATCACCCGGACCGAACACATGGCCGGGCCGCACGATCACGAACTCTCGGGAGAACTCACGGACGAGCGCTTCCGCTTCCCGTTTCGACTGGTGATACGGCGATTGGCCCCGCTCCGCGCCCAGCGATGAAACGTAGATAAACCGGCGAGTACCGGCCCGTTCGGCCTCGCACAGCAGGTTTCTCGTCCCCTCCACGTTGACGCTTGTGAACGTGATTTCGGGGGGCTTCTCGTCGACGATTCCGGTGACGTGCAACACCGCTTCGCAGCCGTCAGCCGCGTTCTTTATCGAAGTGGCGTTCGTGACATCGCCATCCACGGCCTCCACGCCCGCTGGCCATTCACTGACGTGTTCACTGGCCGCGCGCGACAGGAGACGGACCTGATATCCGGCGGCGAGGAGTTCGGGGATCACGCCGGTCCCAATCACTCCCGTACCGCCCGTCAAAAGGACTCGCATGCCGCTCTCCGCCAAAGTTCCGAAGGATAGCCCGGTCAACGGCACTTCGGCAATCGTTGGATGACTGACGGGCATCGGCGCAGCGTAGCCGAATCGGTCTGAGGCTGTCTTGTGGCGCGACGGCCGGCCTTCAATTCCCGTGAAAACAGCCGTGTGATCGCGGTTTTTCACACTGGGCGTAGGCCGTCCCCGCTTTGCCCCGTTGCGGGCGGTTCAGAGTAAGTGGATGTCGATCACTGGTAGTTCGTCGGCTGAGGCTTGCACGACGTCGCGGTCGAAAGTGGCCCTGCACGAGCTTGGCCCACGCGATCCGGGAGGTGTCGTGGGAGCGAGTCGCTGCGATTGCGGCGCCCTCGGCGTCGTGTGCCGACAGGGCAGCGGAGGCACCCTCACCCCGTCCCTCTCCCGGAGGGCGAGGGAGTAAGGCGACGTTGCCGATTGCCATCTCCGTCACGAGCGACCGCAGCGGATGATTCGGCGCGAAGACGCCGTGATAGCGATGCCGATGTCTACGCGGCGGCGGCACGAGGGCCGCAAGGCGACTCAAAAACTCGTGCGGCGTGAGGTTGAGACCGAGAACTTGGTAAGCTTGAATGCGCGGGAAGCGGTCTCAGCATGACGGCTTGCCGCAGGAACTGATCACATTCGCCGGACGACTATGTAAAGAGCAAGCTGGCTGTGCCAGAGGGCTAGTTATCGAGTAAGCCGACGTGATGGAGCGCCTCAGGGTGTTTCGCCACGTCGGCTTGTTTAATTTATCGTACCCGCGTGGCATCTCGAATTGAAGGAGCATTGGCCCCTTCTGGAACAGGAAGATTCGTGACAACCAATCAGACACCGATCAAACAAACGACCGATGGGCGTTCGAGTCGAGAGCGTGGTTCTCCGTCACCGGCGGAAGCTTGGCACATGTTGCCGCTGGCCGAGGCGTTCGAGCGGTTGCAAGCGGATGGCGTGCGCGGTCTGAGTCCGTCGGAGGTGACTCGCAGACTCGCGCAGTACGGCCCCAATTCGTTGTCGCAGGCGCGCGAGCGTTCGACGCTGAGTATCTTGCTGGCGCAGTTCCGCAGCCTCATCGTCGCTCTGCTGGTGGCGGCCACGGTGATCGCGGTGGTCATGGGTGACATCATTGAGGCGGCCGCGATTCTGGTGGTCATCGTCCTCAACGCGGCCATCGGCTTTTTCACCGAATGGAAGGCGCAGCGGGCGTTGTCCGCTCTGCAAAAGCAGGCGGTGCCAGTCGCGCATGTAATTCGAGACGGGGCCGAGAACGAGATCCCGGCGGCGGACTTGGTGCCGGGCGATGTGGTGGTTCTCTCAGCCGGGGCACGAGTGCCCGCCGACGGTCGGATCGTCGAAAGCGCGCGGCTGCAAATTGAGGAAGCGGCACTGACAGGCGAATCGCACGCAGTCACCAAGACGTCCGAAGTGTTGGACGACAAAGACGCGTCGCTCGGTGATCGGCTCAACATGGCCTTCCTGGGTACGACGATCACGGACGGACGCGGCCGGTTGCTGGTGACGGCGACCGGCGCTCAGACCGAAGTGGGCAAGATCGGCATGCTGATCGACGAGGCGGTCACACGCGCCACGCCGCTGGAACGAAAGCTGGCTCGCCTCGGTCGCTTGCTGATCGTGATCGTGTTGGCATTGTGCGCCGTCATCGTCGGGGCGGGCTGGCTGCGCGGTACGACCGACTTCTGGCACATGTTGGAGATCGGCCTGTCGCTGGCCATTGCCGCCGTCCCCGAAGGGTTGCCCGCCGTGACCACGATGACATTGGCGCTGGGGATGCAGCGCATGGCCCGCATGCGCGCGCTTGTGCGGCGGCTTCCGGCTGTTGAGACGCTCGGCGCGGTCACCGTGATCTGCACCGATAAGACCGGGACGCTGACCAAAAATGAAATGACTGTCTGCGTCTATGCCTTGGACGAAGGCCGCGTCGATGTCACCGGCGTGGGGTACGAACCGGTCGGTAAGTTTCAAATGGGCGATCGGCAACTGGACCCGCTCACCGACGAACGACTCGCGTTGGCGCTGCGCATCGGGGCCTTGTGCAACGATGCCAAAGTCGACCGCAAAGACGGCGTTGACACGGTGCTCGGCGATCCCACCGAGGCGGCTTTGACCGTCGTGGCAGAGAAGGCTGGGATGAAACTCGCCGCGATGTCCGCCGAGTTCGCGCGCGTCAGCGAGGTGCCGTTCGACAGCGTCAGCAAGCGGATGGTCACCGTCCATCGGACGCCACAAGGTGGGACGATGGCGTTCGTGAAAGGCTCGCCAGGGTCGATGCTCGCGGCCAGCACGGCCTTGGTTCGGGCCGCCGGAGTCACGCCGCTCACGCCGGAAGAACGCAAACTGTGGGAGCAGACGAACGAGCAGTTGGCTGGCACAGCACTGCGCGTGCTGGGCTTGGGCTATCGCGACTTGCCCGAGGGCTACAGCGAAGAAGATTTCGCGAGGGAGCTGATCTTCGTGGGTTTGGTCGGCATGATTGATCCCCTTCGCGAGGAAGCGAAGGCCGCCATGACCACTTGTCGCACGGCCGGGATTCGGACGGTGATGATTACCGGCGACCAACAGGCGACCGCCGCCGAGATCGCCCGCCAATTGGGGATCGACCACGACCTCCATGGAAGTCCCCTCCGCACCGTCCACGGTCGTGAACTGACAGACCTGGACGCTGAAGGCTGGAAACGGATCGTCGCCGACGCAGCTGTGTTTGCCCGGGTCTCTCCCGAGCACAAGTTGCAGATCGTCGAAGCCCTGCAACAGCAGGGGCACATTGTCGCCATGACGGGCGACGGTGTGAACGATGCCCCCGCGTTGAAGAAGGCCGATATCGGCATCGCCATGGGCATCAAGGGGACAGAGATCGCCAAGGAAAACGCCGCCATGGTGATCACTGACGACAACTTCGCCAGCATCGTCGGTGCGGTCGAGCAGGGACGAATCATTTACGCCAATATTCTCCGGTTTCTCCACTACCTGCTCTCCTGCAATTTCTCGGAAATCCTCACCGTATTCCTGGCCCTCATGCTCGGCTGGCCACTTCCACTCGTGGCTCTGCAAATCCTGTGGCTCAACTTAATCACGGACATCTTCCCGGCCTTTGCGCTGGCACTCGAACCGTCGGACCCGGACGTGATGCAGCGTTCCCCCCGCAATCCGAACGAGTCGCTTCTAAGCCCCAGTTTTGCGGGCCTGATCGTGTGGCAAGGACTGCTGCTGGCGGGAGTGACCCTCCTCGCCTTCGCAGTCGGCATGCACTGGCATGGGGACGATGGTGACGGCTTACGTCGCGCTACGACGATGGCGTTCATCACGCTGGCCCTGTCCCAGGTCTTTCACGCCTTTGATGCACGATCCCAGAGGCGGTCGATTTTCACGAGTCGCCTCTTTACGAATGGTTGGCTGTGGGCCGCAGTGGGGGTGTGCATAATTCTCCAGATCGCAGCGGTTTATGTTCCACTGTTGCAAAAGGTCCTGCAGACGGTCCCGCCAACAATGGCGGAATGGGGAGTCATCCTTGGCTGCTCGCTGCTGCCTGTGCTCGTCGTGGAGTTGGTCAAGGTGATCCAACGATTCTCATTCTCATCAGGAAAGACAACAGCTCAATGACGACCTCTCTCTCCACCGATCTGCTGCGAAAGATGGACGCCTACTGGCGAGCGTCCAACTATCTTTCTGTCGGACAAATCTACCTGCTCGACAACCCGTTGCTGCGCGAACCGCTGAAGCGGGAGCATGTCAAGCCGCGACTCCTGGGCCACTGGGGCACCTCGCCTGGCCTGAACTTTCTCTACGTCCATCTGAACCGCGTCATCCAGCGCGATGACTTGAACATGCTTTACATCACTGGCCCCGGTCACGGCGGTCCTTCGCTCGTGGCCTTGGCATATCTGGAGGGAACCTACAGCGAGGTGTACCCGAACATCAGCCAGGACGAGGATGGAATGCAGAAGCTGTTTAAGCAGTTCAGCTTCCCAGGCGGCATTCCCAGCCATGTCGCGCCGGAGACGCCCGGCTCGATCCACGAAGGGGGCGAGCTGGGCTATTCCCTGTCACATGCTTTCGGGGCCGCCTTCGACAATCCCGACCTGATCGTCGCTTGTATCGTCGGGGATGGCGAAGCGGAGACCGGTCCGCTGGCCACCGGTTGGCACAGCAACAAATTCCTCAATCCGGCACGCGATGGTTGTGTGCTGCCCATCCTGCATCTTAACGGCTACAAGATCGCCAGCCCCTGTTTCCTGGCCCGCATTCCCAAGGATGAGCTACAGAAACTCTTCGAGGGCTACGGCTACAAACCCTACTTCGTCGAGGGCGACGAACCGGAGAAGATGCATCAGGCATTGGCCACCGTCCTGGACCAAGTGATCGCCGAGATCAAACAGATCTGGACTGAGGCGCGTACTGCTAGCTCGCCACACTCAGCAGTGAAGCGGCCAGCTTGGCCGATGATCATCTTCCGCACGCCCAAGGGCTGGACCTGCCCGGCGGAGATCGACGGCAAGAAGTGTGAGGACTACTGGCGCAGTCATCAGGTGCCGATGGGTGAGATGGACAAGCCGGGCCACGTTGCGATTCTCGAACAGTGGATGAAGAGTTACCGCCCGGAAGAACTGTTCGATGCGGCTGGCACACTTGAGCCGGAGCTGGCGGAACTAGCACCCAGGGGCGAGCGGCGGATGAGCGCCAACCCACACGCCAACGGTGGACTGTTGCTTAAGGATCTTCGTTTGCCCGACTACCGCCAGTATGCCGTGCACGTGCCCAGTCCCGGAGCGACCACGGCGGAAGCGACGCGGGTACAGGGGACATTTCTCCGCGACGTGATGAAGTTCAACCTCGACAGCCAGAACTTCCGCGTCTTCAGCCCCGACGAAAATAACTCCAACCGCTGGCAGAACATTCTGGAGGTGACCAATCGTTGCTTCATGGCTGACATCTACCCGGAGGACGACCACCTGTCGCCAGACGGACGTGTGATGGAAGTCCTCTCCGAGCATCAATGCCAGGGCTGGCTGGAGGGTTACTTGCTGACGGGCCGGCACGGCTTCTTCAGTTGCTACGAGGCGTTCATCCACATTATTGACTCGATGTTCAACCAGCACGCCAAGTGGCTCAAGGTGTGCAACGACATCCCCTGGCGGCGACCGATCGCATCTCTCAACTACCTGTTGTCGTCGCACGTCTGGCGGCAGGACCACAACGGCTTCAGTCATCAAGACCCTGGCTTTATCGACCATGTGGTGAACAAAAAGGCGGAGATCATTCGCGTGTACTTGCCGCCTGACGCAAACACGCTCTTGTCCGTAACCGACCACTGCCTACGCAGCCGCAACTACGTCAACGTGGTCGTGGCCGGCAAACAGTCGGCCCCGCAGTGGTTGAACATGGACCAGGCGGTCACGCATTGCTTGGCTGGTATCAGCATCTGGGAGTGGGCCTCGAACGATCAGGGTGGCGAGCCCGACGTGATCCTGGCCTGCTGCGGCGACGTGCCGACCCTGGAGACTCTCGCCGCCGTCGAGCTGCTGCGAAAGTTTTTCCCGGACCTGAAGATTCGCGTGATCAACGTGGTCAACCTCATGAAGCTCCAGCCGACGAGCGAGCACCCGCACGGCTTGAGCGACCGGGACTTCGACTCGCTGTTCACGACGGACAAGCCAATTATCTTCGCCTTCCACGGTTACCCGGTGCTGATTCATCGGCTGACTTACCGTCGCACGAATCATATGAACCTGCACGTACGTGGCTTCAAGGAAGAGGGCACGACCACAACCCCCTTCGACATGTGCGTGCTCAACGACTTGGACCGCTTCCACCTCGTCGCCGATGTCATTGACCGCGTACCCCACCTGGGTGCGCAGGCCGCTGATGCCAAACAGGCTGTCCGCGACAAGCTGATCGAGCACAAGCAGTACATCATCGAGCATGGCGAAGACATGCCGGAGATTCGCGACTGGAAATGGCAGGGGGCAATGCCATGCTGATTTTGTGCCTCAACAGCGGCTCATCGTCCCTGAAGTTTGCCGTCTATCGTTGCGATCATGGCGACGAGGTCGAGCTGGCACGCGGGGCTGTCGAAGGCATTTCGCAAGAGCACGGACGGCTCTGGATTCGGCAGCCGACAGACAGCCAACGACAAGAGAGCCAGCGTTCCTTCAGCTCTCATCAAGCCGCGTTTGAAGCGATGATCGATTTGCTTTCGACGCTGAAGTTGCCCGCGTTTTCCGTCGTCGGTCACCGAGTGGTGCATGGCGGCGATCAGTTCGATCGTCCCACACGCATCGATACGCAAGTTCTTGGCACGCTGCGAACTCTGGTGCGTTTCGCTCCGCTGCACCTGCCTCCGCAGATCGCCATGATCGAGCTGGCTCAACAACGATTTACCGAACTGCCGCAGGTGGTCTGCTTCGACACGGCCTTCTTCCGGCAGATGCCGGAGATTGCGCAACGTTACCCGTTGCCGAGATTCCTGTGGGACGCGGGAGTCCGCCGCTATGGCTTTCACGGCTTGTCATATGAATCCATCCTCGCTTCTTCTGACGAAGCGAAACGCGGACGCACGATTATCGCGCACCTCGGCAACGGTTGCAGCATGGCCGCCGTCCGAGACGGTCGACCTGTTGGCACCACGATGGGCTTCACGCCGACAGGCGGTCTGGTGATGAGCACCCGCAGCGGAGACCTCGATCCGGGCGTGCTGATTTATCTGATGGATCAACTAGGCTACGGCCCGCACGAGATCGAACGCCTGGTGAATCACGAGTCCGGCCTCAAAGGTGTTTCGGGACTCAGCGGCGACATGCAAACGCTGCTTTCCGTCCGAGACACAAATCCCCAGGCGGCGCTGGCCATCGAGATGTTCTGTGACAGCGTCCGCCAACAGATCGGAGCCTTCGCGGCGGTCTTGGGCGGCCTCGATCGCTTGATCTTCACAGCTGGCATCGGCGAACGCGCCGCACCAGTGCGTCGCGACATTTGCCACGGCCTGAATCATCTAGACATCACCCTGGACGACGACGCCAATGCCACACACGCCCGCCGAATCAGCACCGCTCAGAGCCCATGCGCCGTCGAAGTCGTCGCGACCAACGAAGAGCTGATCATCGCCCGGCACTGCGATTGCGTAATGAACACGAGCCATCCATGAACAACCCAAAAGATTCCGCGACGATGCGGCGCAATGGATTGGCGACACACTTGGCATTGAGCAAAAGGAGATAGAGATGAATTACGTGAGTTGGTTGGGATTAGCCCTGTCTGTGATCGGTCTGCTTGGTCTCGGTGCTTCGGGACCGGGCTATCGTTCGGGATCGTGGGGTTACAAGACCGGGATCAGTTTGGTGAAATACGCAGGCTTCATCAGCGCCGCGGCCGTGGTTGTGTGCCTTGTCGGTTTGGCGCTTTGGCAATGGAAAGTGTTCCCACAGGGTATGAGTCCCGCGCTCATCGGCTTGGTCATCGGGGGTTGTGTTCTCGGTCTGACGCTGAAGTGGAAACACAACTTGGCGAGCGTCCCGTACATCCACGACATCACGACCGACACCGACAATCCGCCGTTATTCGTGGCTGTCCTGCCGCTGCGCGTCGGCGCTGAAAACCCTGCCGAGTACGGTGGGCCGGAACTCGCCCAGCAACAGAAGGACGGATATCCGGATCTCAAACCAGGCTTGTTGAACAGCCCGCCCGATGTGGCATTTCCCCGAGCTTTGCAGGCCGCCAAGGACATGGGTTGGCAGATCGTGGACTCCGATCCGAAGTCGCTGCGGATCGAGGCGACCGACACCACCTGGTGGTTTGGTTTCAAAGATGATGTCGTCGTGCGACTGACTCCCTCACCGACGGGGAGTCGCATCGATGTGCGCTCGGTCTCACGCGTGGGTAAGAGTGATGTCGGCACCAATGCTCGTCGAATCAATGCGTATGTGGCACGAGTGAAGTAGGGTCGATTGAGTCGTTGAGTCAACAAAACAACCGATTCCCATTGAAAAAGGCACAAACGATGGCGATTAATCCAGGAGCCACCCCTGTGTGTGAAGGATAGGACGGTCAACGGCACTTCTGCCACGTGGTGATGGCGGCTGATCGGCTCCAGAGCGTAGCCGATGGGGCTCGAACGTGTCGTGCGCGGCGATGATTTTTCGAATCTGTCTTCACGCGGGCGAAGCCATCCTGGCGTTCGTCCGCTTGCGAACCTCCGGTTCGAAGTGAGCCGGCTCCAGCCGGCGGTCTGCGCCGCTACGCAATGAGCCTGATGTCGCCGCCGCAGGCTGGGCACACCATTGGAAACGCCTCGGCGTCGTGTGCCGACGGGGCAGCGGAGGCGCCCTCACCCCGGCCCTCTCCCGGAGGGCGAGGGAGCAAGGCGGCGTTGCCGATTGCCATCGCCGTCACGAGCGAACGCAGCGGATGATTCGGCGCGAACACTTTCGTGTTGCGATGACGGTGCTTGCGCGGCGGCGGCACGAGGGCCGTAAGCCGACTCACAAACTTGTGCGGGGACAGGGTGATCACGCTTCGCGCGTCAGAAGTCGTCGTCTTCTTCTTGTTGCGGCCAGGCCCGATCCACTGCCCGCGCTGGTGCCGCGGGAGCGTGTAGCGGATGCGCTCCGCGCCGTCGTCGCGGCCACCGATGACCGTGAGCCGTTCGAGGACGAACGCGGGCCGAGCGCAGTATCGCACGAGATGCTCGAGGGGCTTGCAATAGGCACGCACTTTGGGGCATGAAAAGGAGATCCGAACGCAAAGCGTCTATCGAACATCCGCTGTGCTCCCATGCGAGCATGTCGGTCGCGGCCTCCGCGTCAAACAGCCCCGCTCGCCGGAACCACCGGATGAGCCGCTTTCGCATTCGCGCGGTGAGGGTGTCGAGGTCGCCTGGGGTGGTGGGCCGTGCCGGGAGGAAGGTGACGGCGCCGATGCGGGGCAACTCATTGGCGGCCCTGTCCGATGTCGGCGCCACGCCCGCGGCCTCGCGCACGAGCCGATCCACCTCGCTCATGAAGATCCGCGCCAAGGCCCGCGCAAACCCGAAGCTGAGAATGCCGCAGCGGAGGTAGCCACGAAGAAAAGTCTTCCACGTGGCCCGCAACGGGCTGCTCCCCGAGGCTCCGCTCGCAAAGCCACAGCAAACCGCGAGGCGCGACTACCGCCGCACGATGCGGCAGATGCCGACCATGGCAAACCTTGGCTTTGCCATCGGTCGGCCAAGTGGCCAAAGGCCATGGATGGCT
>Ga0163146_10008266_pt1 | contig 11176 bp, 10 predicted proteins | sample OliLakLV19MP7G1_FD_148648 | JGI IMG/M metagenome (GOLD analysis project Ga0163146, IMG submission 148648) | Freshwater microbial mat bacterial communities from Lake Vanda, McMurdo Dry Valleys, Antarctica - Oligotrophic Lake LV.19.MP7.G1 | ecosystem: Environmental > Aquatic > Freshwater > Lake >... | reverse complement strand
ATATAGCGGATACTCTCGTCGATCGCTTCGACGATCTGGTCTTTTGAAAGTCCCGCCGAAAAATCGGAGATCGTGTCCGCGTAGCTCCACTTGAAAATCGGGCTGATCACTTCGGTGCCCATATCGAGGGCAAGCAGCGGAAGTCGCACGAGCGCTCTGGATAAGCGCCCGCCTCGCGGCTGCATATCCAAGGGTAACTACACGCTCCATAGCGTGCGCGTAATTCGGACAGAGGCGACGGCGTTTGGCGCTGTGGGCGCCTCGCCTCTTAGATCACCCCCACTGCAACCAATAGGACGACGGATGTTGTACTCCTGCCACCCTGGCGCCGCCGTTAGATCGGGAGACTTCGGCACGCTTGGGCCACAACATCACGCCGCTCGTGCAGGTACATCCGCCTTTCGAACGTCGTCGCTGACCTTCATCGCATCCGTAAGCTGGCGGATATCTTTGCAGTGCTCAATGCCCTGTAGCAATTCGTATAGCCGCTCGATATCGTCAGCTTTCATGACGCGGCTCGCGCAGCTTGCGAACTTTGCCTTGAGCATCTGTGCGGACAAAGGGTTATTGGTCGTTCTGCCATGTGGCTGATCGACCTTGTGGCTATGGACTTTGCCGTCCGTGGTCGTAATTCGCACCTCGGCGCCGAAGTGGTTTTCGGGTGGGAACTGGGCGTCAGTGTACGGTGCCGCGAAAACTTTGGTGAGCATTGAGCGCGCCGTTGCGTCGGTGTGCGCATTGTTCTCGAAATGCTCGAGGCTTACCGAACCGTGCATCACCGCACGCGACACGCAATATTGCACGCTGAACTTGGCGTCCAGCGCCGTTCGCGGATCCGGCCGGTTGGTGTGGTTAAGTCGCCTTTTATGCGTCCAGGATTCAAGCTTGGCCACCTTGGCTGGGGTGAGGCCGTACTGCTTGACCAGAGTGATCGTCGCGTCTACCGCCGGATGCGTGCTTGCGCAGCACGGGTATTGCTTGATGGCGATGCCTGGCCGGAGTATGTCATACGGTTGCGCCCAGCCTTCGAGCACGCATTCCGCTTTGTAAGTGCCCTCGCCGTTGAACACGTTGAAAAAACCCTGCTTGTGTTCGAACGCTAGCATGCTGGCATCAAACCCTTCACGTGCCAGTTGCGCGGCCAGCAAGCCGTTGCGCGCACAGTGGCCGACGTGCAGTGATTTCACCATGGTACCGAAATTTACCTTAAGGCCCGACGCCAGCGAAGCGGCGATGGCGATCGCGTTGGCGATCTGCTGCGCATTTAGCTCCAGCAGTTTGGAGCAGGCGGCGGCGCAACCGAACACGCCAATCGTTGCGGTCGGATGCCAGCCTTTTTCATAGTGGTGGAAATTGACCGCACGCCCTATGCGCGCTTCAACTTCGTAGCCCATGACATACGCTAGGATTAATGCCTTGCCCGATGCGCGCACATCTTCGGCTAGTGCAATCAGAGCCGGCAGTATCGACACGGTCGGGTGCCCGCCTATGGTATTGCTGCAGTCGTCGAAGTCGAGCACATGGGACGAGGCGCCGTTGATCATCGCCGCATCGGATATGCTCGCATGATAGTTGCGCCCAATTACGCGGCTGGGACCAGTAGCGCTCGGTCCAACCATCGTCCGTTCGACGATGCAAGGCGCCGGCTCCAGACTCCCCGCCAGCGTGACGCCGACATAGTCGAGCAACGCGATCTTGGCCCAATGGATTACTTCTTCTGGAAAATCTTCGTAGCAGGTCGCGTATATACGCTCGCCCAAGCCCAGAGCTATGCTCATTTCTCAGTCCTTTTTGGTGAGGATGGACGGAATTTCCACATCCAGCATGGGTGCGTGTTGCTGCGCGCCGTAAACATCAGTGTCGCCGATGTCGCCTGACGATATATGGCGTGGCATCGTTCCCTTCATAGCCAGCGCAGCGGGATAAGGCGTGTAAAGCACATCTTTCACATCAACACCGTAGAGCTTTGCAAATAGCTGTGCATTGATGACGCCACTGGCAACGACCTTATCGTAAAGATACTGTGTCTCGAACATGATGTCGATCGTGATTTCGAACGGGCCAGCGTTCTTGCTCTTGATAATTTTTGCGATATCGCGCAATTTGGCCATGATCAGCGAACCTCTTCGTATTCGGTTGGGAACATCGCATACGGATCGTCGGTTCTGACGACATGGAATAACGAGAACTTATAGGTAAATCCGACTGGAATATCCGATGGCGAGAACGGAAACGCCATGTTGCCGCCCTTGCACAGTCGCCCGATGAAATCCACTTTCGCCACCACCACGCGGGCAATGGATAAAACGGCGATTGCATCTTCTTCGCTGTCCGAAACGACTTCGACGATGATGCCCAGTTCATGCGACCTGATCTGCGTAACATGCTCGGCGGCGCCCATGACGCCGTCTTTGCCGTAGACATGGAAAACAAGCTGATACTTTTCAGCCGACACGCCGAATCCGGCGGCCCGCACCGCGATGTCATCGCGCGCGGTGTGCAGGTAGGAATCGAGCTGACCTATCAGGATGGGGTCGCGCGTCCCGCATATCGTGATCGCGCGAAAGCCCACGCATTCAGCGCCTTCAAGCTTGATGTCGTAAGGACGCTGCGTCCACCGCATGCCGCCGACACGCACCGCGTGATCTGAAATCGCGGTGAAGGTGCAGTCGGTGGCGTCCAGTAAGCCGCCCGGTTCTTCGTGCAGAGTCGGGCTGGCGTTCTCGTGCATGCCATGCATGGCGACGGACAGCGGCGTACACTTGCGGGCGTGATTCATCGGCTCGAGGTCGACGTGATCGTCGCACACGGTCGCCATCAGGCAGTCGTGACCCTTGGGCGTCGCGGATGCGGATCCGCACTCGAGCATTTTCCCTGCGTACCAGGAAGGAGCGGCTTGGGCGCCGTTGCGCATCGCGCAGCCCGCCCACGACGCTGCATCGCTGGCGCGTCCCGCCAGCACTACCTGCGCGCCTTGATTCAGCGCGCGCGTGAAAGGTTCCGCCCCCATCATGCCGACGATGCGCGTGGCGCGCGATATGGTGGCGGTGGTTAGCGCCGGCACATTGCGCAGTGCGCTGATCTTGCCGTTGTCAAACCACGATTGCACCTTGCTTGGCTCCTGCTCGGCATGGATAAGTGCCATGCGGAACTGCAGGCCCTCCTCGCGCGCGATGGTTCGCGCGAGTTCCGCGACGGCTTGCAGGTGCGGCTCGCCACCGGCGCCGCCGCATGTGCCTATGACCACCGGCACGCACTGAGGGACTGCGCCCGTCAGCATCAACCGCAGATCGCGCTTCATCGCCATGTGCGCGCTCAGGCATTCACCGGAACCCAGATAAAAAGCACCAGGATCCGTGCTTCCGCCGTCGACGCCTACATAGTGTGGATTGCGAGCCAGGCCGGCTTTCAGTGAATCTTCCGGAAAGCCATAGCCCAGGATGCTGCTAACGGAAAGCATGCGGCATTCGGAATCAGATTTTTGACTCATCGTCATTTACTTTATATGTGGGATTCGCGGCAGGAGATTGCATGGCTGCACGCGTGCCGCGCGGCAATCCAAACGGCAAGGATATTGCGGCGGCGCGCCACCTGATACACGGGGCGCATCAGGTGCCGCCTTCGCCACAGCGTGATCAGTCACCCTTGATGTTCTGCTCTTTGATCACCTTGCTCCAGCGTATCTGCTCACGCTTGAGATGCGCCAGGAATTCCGGCCCGTTGCTGCCGACTGTTTCGGTACCATCAGCGGCGAAGCGTTTGGAAAATTCCGGCTCGCGCACGACTTTTACCATTTCCCGATGCAGGTGATCGATGATGTTGCGAGGTGTCTTGAGCGGCGCCAATATGCCATACCACTGCGTAACCTCGTAGCCGGTGACGCCGGATTCGGCGATCGTCGGTAACTCTGGCTGCGCCTGCGCGCGCGTTGCACCGCTGACGGCCAATCCGCGCAGGCGTTGCTGGCGTATGAAGGGCTGCGAGGATGTGATGTTTGCCAACGTCCAATGGACATGGCCGGCGATCAGATCGGGGTAAGCAGCGCCCGTGCCCTTGTAGGGTAAATGCACGGTTTTGATGCCCGCCATGTTGTTGAGCAGTTCGCAACCCAAATGAATCTGGCTGCCGGGCCCTGAACTCGAAAAATTGAGTTTTCCCGGATTCGCCTTCGCGTAGGCAACGAATTCCTGCACCGTTTTGGCGGGTATCGACGGATGAACGACCAATACGTAGGGATTTCTCGTGACCTGTAAAATGGGAATGTAATCGCGCGTGGCGTCGTAGTCCGACGGATACATCAAGGGACGAATCACTCCCGTCGCACTCATGAGGCCTATGGTGTAACCGTCGGGCGGCGCATGCTTGGTCAGCTCCGCGCCTATGCCACCGCCGCCACCGCCGCGATTGTCGACGACGACGGCTTGGCCCAGAGTATCCGTTAGCCTGATCGCCATCGCTCGAGATACGATGTCCTGGCCACCACCCGGCGACGATGGCACGATCAGCCGGATGGGGCGATTGGGGTAATTGTCTTTCTGTGCGTATGTAGGCGTTTGTGCCGCCAAGGTTACTCCCACCATCGATAGTGCGCAGAGCATGTATCGCATTTTTATTAGCCTCGAAAATAAATACCCTCTTGGGGAGCAGCGCTTTGAAAAATTGCCTGCCTGCGATTGTCTGCGCATGCTTGCGTAAAGTCGAGAGGCTCTCAGCACACCGTCAGTTAGCCACATCGGCCTTCATGACCGTTGCTTTTACGATGCCCGACCACTTCACGATTTCTGCAGCGATGAATTTGTCTGCCTGTTCCGGCGTGCTACCCACGGCGTCGGAACCCAACTCGCGCAGACGGTCTTTGAAATTGGGCGACTGGATAATTTTGACAGTTTCACGATTGAGCAAGCTCAGCCGATCGTGCGGCACTTTTACGGGCGCCAGCATTACCGTCCACACCGCCGCCTGATAGCCGGGGACCCCGGACTCCGCGATCGTCGGCAGATCCGGAAGAAATGCCGAGCGCTGCGAATCGGCAATCGCGAGTGCGCGCAGCTTGCCGGACTTTACGTGAGGCGTCGATGCGACCGCGCCCGCGATCGATGCCTGGATCTGCCCGCCTAGCAGATCGATCATCATCAATCCCGATCCGCGATATGGGATGTGCGTAATGTTCGTTCCCGTCATCAGTTTGAACAACTCCATCGGCAGCGCTACCGCAATCGTGCTTGAACCATAGTTCATGCCGCCGGGCTTGGATTTTGCCAGTGCGACCAACTCTTTGACGTTTTTGACCGGCACCGTCGGATGCACAACCAACAAAAGCTGCTGGTTTGCAACGTGGGTGATTGCTGCGAAGTCCTTGAGGGTGTTGTAGCGCAGGTCCGGGCGCAGCGCCGGGTTTATCGCATGGCTACTCGACACCATGAGCAATGTATAGCCATCGGCATTCGCACCAGCCAAGATATCGGTCGCTAGGACGCCGTCACTGCCGGGCTTGTTGACGATGACCAACGTTTGCTTGAGGGCGTCGCCCAGCGACCGCGCGATGATGCGAGCGATCGTATCGGTGCCACCGCCCGGCGATGAGCTCAGCAATAACTGTATGGGCCTGACGGGATAAGTTTGCGCGCTGGTCTGCGCCATGCAGTTGCCGCCAGCAGATGCAGCCACCCAAGCGGCGACGAAACAACCAAGTGATCTACGCTTGCACACAAGTCCCCCTTTGTAATGTCGACAGCCTGCAACCGCAGTCGGCATCGACGGTGCAAAATATTACCGAAGCCGAGGTTTTATTTAAGCGGCAGCTGCAACGCACTTGGCCGGACGAGAACTGATCAGCGCAGTGACTGCTCGCACGTCAGCGAGTTTCTCGAATTCGCGTATGGACTCGTATAGCGGGGCGACGTTGGCGTCATGCACGATACCCGCAATGCAGTTGTCGAACTTGGCTTTCAATTGCTCAACGGACAGCGGCGCAGTCGACGTGCGGCCTAACGGTTGATCCACCTTCTTGACCAGAACTTTTCCATTGGTCAGCGTGACTCGCACTTCGGCGCCGAAGTGGTTTTCGGCCGGAAACTGCGCGGTGGTGTAAGGCGCAGCCTGCACTTTTTTCATGACGGCCTGGACTTCAGGGTCGGTATAGGCGTCGCCTTCGAAGTATTCGGCGATTATTTTTCCTTCGACGAACGCACGCGAAATCGCGTATTGCACGCTAAACTTGGCGTCAAGTGAAGTTTTAGGCTGGGGCCTGTTGGTATGGGCAAGCCGGCGAGTATGCGTGTAAGACTCGATTTTCTCAACGTCCGCGGCCTTGAGCTTGTGCTCCTGCACCAGCGACAGGATGCAATCAATCGCCGGATGCGTGCTCGCGCAGCACGGATACTGTTTGACGCCGACTCCGGGCTTGATGATGTCCAGCGGATTGGCCCAATTCGGCAGTATTTTCGCCATGTCGAAATTGCCGGCGCCATTGAAGCAGTCGAAGTAACCCTGATTGCCTTCGAACGCAGTCTCGCTCGCCGTGAAACCCTCGCTCGCCAGCAGCGCCGCGAATACACCGTTGTGCGCGCACTGCCCGACGTGCAGCGGCTTGGTCATGGTGCCTAGATTGGATTTCACGCCGGCCGCCATCGAAGCGGCTATGCTCAACGCAACGGCAATCTGCTCGGCCGGCATTTTTAACATGTGGCCCGCGGCCGCGGCGGCGCCGAATATGCCTATGGTCGCGGTCGGATGCCAACCCTTTAGATACTGATAGAGATTGACGCCCATCGAAATCTTGCATTCGGTCTCGAAGCCCGCAACGTACGCAGTCATAAAATCGCGCCCGCTGACGCCGTGCTCGTCGGCCAGTGCATAAAGTCCCGGCAATATCGGTGCCGACGGATGCCCCCCCAGCGTGTTGTTGCAATCGTCGAAATCCAGCGCGTGCGAAGCGACTCCGTTGATGCGCGCGGCATCGAGCGCGCCTACGCGGCGGTCAAGTCCGAACAGCAAGCTGGAGCCCGGCGCATGGGCTGAAAGCAATTTGTCGACGATGGCCGTCGCTGGATCAAGGCCGCCCTTAATCGTGACGCCCGTCGTATCGAGGATGCCGATCTTGGCCCAGTAAATGGCTTCGGCCGAGAGGTCTTCGTAGCGCAGGGCGCGCACTCGTTTGGCTATTTCTAGGGCTAGGGCCATTTTTCACTCCAGTAGACGGTTGTCGTAAGGTTGGGCCGTTGGACGGCTCTGATGTAAAGCTGCGTTCTTATTGCTTATGCGGCTTGCCCAGTCGGTGGACGCGCCCGGGGCGGCACGCCTTTGCGCGCCGAACCTGGGCCGTAACGGGTCGCGAACTCGTGGGTCAGTGGCCGGCCGTAGGGCGCATTCACCCACAGCCTGAGCAGATCCCTTTTCTTTTCCGGCTCGGCGAAATCCTCGAACTCATTGCGTGAATGCAGGATGCTGTAGTTGCTGATGAACTGCACGTCGCCCTGCTTGAAATCCATGTTCAAGTGCAATTCTTCGGCCAAGGCATCGAGCAGGTCGAGCGGTTCTTTCTGGCGGTCCGTGAGCGGTTGGCCGAGAAAATTGGCGGCGTGCACAATGGCATTGCGCTGGTAACGGCTAGACATTTTGCCTGCGTGATAGCTGAAAACCGGCACGCGATGCTCGGTGATTTCGCGGTGGCCTTCGGGCTCTTCGCCGCGCATGTGATAGTGATACCCAGCGCACAACTCGTCTATGTATTCAGGATGGCGGCGCAGCACTTCGTTGTACATGGCCGCCGAACTGACCAGTTTGCTGGCGCCCCCGGACTGCGCTTCATGAATGCAGAACAGTCCGACCACGTCGCCATGATCGTTGTGATAGAACAATTTTGCCCGCGTCTGATATCCGCGCACCTGCTTGGTGCCGTGCTGCAGTCCCTGATCCCGCACGTGCGAAAGCAGTTCGCCGCGCCAGTTCTGCGAGACTGCGCCCCCCACATGCGTGCCTAGGCCCCAGTAGATCAGTTCGGCATCGGCCATTGAGTAACGACGTACGGGGAATCCCCTCAGCATGACGAAGCCACGCCCTTCCTCAAGTTCCTCATGGATAGCGGCGACTTGTTGCGCAAACCAGGCAACGGGAAACTGCTCGCGTCCAAACTCATAGAGCTTGAGTCCTTTGGCTTTGACTGCCTTGAGCGCGGCCTCGACTTCGTCAATAGCATCCTGGGGCCAGTGGGTCACCCAAGCGTCGCACTGCGCCATTTCAGCACCGGTCCATACGCATCTGCCAGAGATGGGCTGGCGTCGCACTTCGATCATCGGACCCCCCCCCTTTATTGGCTGCTTATCTTATAGCGTTATAGCGCGCCATCGTAATGGCCTTTCCGGCCAGCGTAGAATGTAACAGGGTACCACTACTGTCCAGCGATTTTGAAAATCGCCGCTGTAAGTAATTGATTTATCTATTTAAACTAAATTCGTGACTGTTCAGCCTGAGGCAGGGACTGGGGCTTGACCCATGAAGGTCAAGCGCAGTACCTCGAACAGATTATGCCCTTGCTTGTGCATGGTATCGAGATAGGATCGGATGATGCAAAAGTTTTGCGCACCTTTGAGAGTTCGAAAACAGCCAGAGATTTTCTGCTTCACCTTGGGCATTCGGATGGCGCGCTCGCCTAAGTTGTTGGTAAACGGCACGCGCAAATCCGTTACGAAACGCAGCACCTCTGCGGCATGCTCGCGCAGGCGGCGCAGCAAATTGAACGCCAGCGTCTGTTTGACCCGACCGCGGTGCTTGTTCTGTCGGACAGCCCGAGGATTGCGGGCTTGAGCGTCCTCCAGAATCGCCTCATAGTGCGTAAGAATTCGTCGTATTTGCCGCGCACTCAATGCACTTCTGTTGTCGCGTCGCGCTGCCTCGCAGCGCCCACGGGCACGGATCAGCAGCGCCATCATGCGTTTGGGCCAGTTCTGACCGGTGGTTTCGTGCAGAAACGTCAATTCGCGCAACAGGTGTGCATTGCACAGAGCGTGCTCGCAATCCAATTGCCAATACGGCTTCCAGCAGTCATGGACCAAGGTCGCCACGCGCTTGGGCAAGATGCCATGCTCGGTGATGGCGAGTATGCCGCGCTTGGCATGCACGCCATACCAGGTGAGGGTGTCGCAGGCCACCGTATGCAGCCAATGCAACCGGGAAGTCACCCGCAGGCCCGATTCGTCGGCATGCGCCACCGGAACGTCAATCAACGCCTGCGCAATGTGTCCCACCTGCGGTTGCAACAAGACGCAGGCCTGTCCGATCCATGCATGCACCGTGGCCGGCGAGAGATTCAGCGCAAACAGTTGGCTAATCAACTGTGCGGTGCGTGCCAGCGGCAGCAATTGCCCATGGGTCAGATGCACCGCCAGCGCGCGCACGTTCGGGCCGTATTGCACGACTTCGGTCACGCCTTCAGGAAATTGGCTTTGGTGCAGTTGCCCACAGGTGCAGCGCAGTTGTCGCGTGCGATGTTCAGTCACCTGATAACGCGCAACCGGTATGTCGAACACTTGCCGCCGCTCGTCCAATTGAGCATCGACCGCCATCAGCGGCGTGCCGCACGAGTCGCAGCGCTGCGGCAGTGGATGGTCAATCACCACGTCCACCTGACTCGTGCGCTTGAGCGTTTTGCCGATACGACCGAACTGTCCGCCAGGCTTGGCGCCTGTCGCTTCGCGCAAAGAACGGGTTTTCTTCGACAGTCCATCGCTCGAAGGCGGTTTGCTCGAATTGTGGCTGTCCTTGGAAAGCCGCGCTTCCAGAGCTTCTACGCGTGCCGTTAACTGCCGAACCTGCGCGATCAACGGAAACAGCATGCGGATCAGATCGTCCTTCTGTTCGTGGGTAAGGCGCGAAAGATCCGGCAGTTCTTCCATGAATCAAAGCATACGCGCCGCATACAATCTGTACAATAGCTTCAGGCTGAATAGTCACCTAAATTCGCGAAATGGGTGTCACCGATTTCAATGCAGCAGAAACTTCCGGACTTTCTCGGAGGAATCCGCATGCACGAAGGAAAGCTGGTGTTCGCCCAACTCATAGATCATCTGCCGCTGCATACCTTCAGGGTACCTCTAATATTACGCCACGCACGGCTCGGGCGATTTATTTTCAGATTTTTCTCTAGTTTTTTTAGATTTTTTTGCACTTTTTTTGCACTTCGAAGCACCAAATCTGCGCCCACCTATTCCTTGATCGGTTCTTCCATTTCACGCCACAGCAGACGCAACTCTCCCGTCCCGTCTGAGCAACTGCCCCAACCGCTTCTTGTTGTAGACCAGATTCATCATGCCAATCTTGACCTGCGCACGCAGCAACCCGATCGTGCGCACGATGTGACCTCCCATCTGCTCCTGCGCCCCAAAGACATCCTCAACCCGGACCCGAACTCGGGACTTTTCTGTATTTGAGGCTTTCTGTTCTGCCGTCAACGGATGATTGCGCGCGCTTCTCGCAAATCTGGCCTGTGCTGCGACGAAAAGAGCCAAGTGCAAGCACTTGATCGCACTCAACCGGGCTTGCCGCTGAAGAAGGGCCGTGCTGCAACGATGACTCATGACTACAAACGCCACGGCACCGCGACCCTGTTCGCAGCCCTCAGCACCCTGGACGGTTCGCTCATTGCCTGTTGCCAGCAGCGTCACCGCCATGAGTAGTGGCTCGTGTACCTGCGCCAAATCAACCGGGAAACGCCCAAGGACAAAAAAGTGCATCTGATCTGCGACAACTACGCCACGCACAAGCATCCCAATATTCAAGCGTGGCTCGCCAAGCACCCGCGCTTTCATGTGCACTTCACCCCGACCTCTGCGTCGTAGCTGAACATGGTCGAGCGCTTCTTTCGCGATCTGAGCACCCAGCGACTGGAACGCGGGGTCTTTCGCAGTGTCTCCGAACTCATTGCCGCCATCAAGGAGTACGTGGCCGTGCATAACCACAATCCCAAGCCATTTATCTGGACCGCCAAGGCCGCAGGCATCCTCCAGAAAGTCATCCGCGCCAATCGCCGCTTAAGTTCCAAACAGAATGAAGCACTACACTAGCCCGGATTATTCACGAAGCTGAGAATGCAAAGGGCCTCCAGCGTGGTACAAAGCCGTTGCGACACGAGCGATGAACCACACAGGAGGCCTTTGCATGCGAGAACGTACCACACAAC
>Ga0163146_10008244_pt1 | contig 11197 bp, 9 predicted proteins | sample OliLakLV19MP7G1_FD_148648 | JGI IMG/M metagenome (GOLD analysis project Ga0163146, IMG submission 148648) | Freshwater microbial mat bacterial communities from Lake Vanda, McMurdo Dry Valleys, Antarctica - Oligotrophic Lake LV.19.MP7.G1 | ecosystem: Environmental > Aquatic > Freshwater > Lake >... | reverse complement strand
ACCGCCGCCTGGCAAGAGTATAGCAACACCAAACAACGAGGCGTCGATTGGCAATTCCAAGTGGAAGACGCGCGGTTGAGGCTGAAGTCTGTTTATCCTAAAATCTTGGTGTGACAATGCACTAGCTGGCGATGAGCGTGAACGATTGCAGCGTGTGGTCCGGGCCGGCAAGGCGGCAGCATACAAGATTCGTCACGCAAACATGCTGCTGATGGCGGACGCGGACGGGCCGGGGTGGGGCGACGAGCAGATCGCCGATGGGTTGGGCGTGTCGGTTGGGCAGATCGAGCACCTTCGGCGGCGGTTCGTGGAGCAGGGAATCGACGCCTGCATGGACCGTAAGAAGCAGGAGCATCCCAGCGTCGAGCCCAAGTTCGACGGGGAGAAGGAGGCGAAGCTGATCGCCCTGGCCTGCGGCAAGGCGCCCCAGGGCCGTGAGCGTTGGTCGTTGCGGCTGCTGGCGGACCGTGCGGTGGAACTGCGGATCGTCGAATCGACCTCGCACGAGACGGTGCGGCAGGTGCTTCAAAAAACGAGATCAAGCCGCACCTGAGGAAGATGTGGTGCATCCCGCCGAAGCAGAACGCCGAGTTCGTCTGCGCGATGGAGAACGTGCTGGAGGTATACAAGCGGCCGCACGATCGCAAGCGTCCGGTGGTGTGCATGGACGAGAAGCCCAAGCAACTGGTGAAGGAGACGCGCCCGCCGATCGCGTGCGGCAAGGGCCGGGCCGAGTGCTTTGACTACGAATACGAACGCAACGGCACGGCCAATGTGTTCATCTTCGTCGAGCCGCTGCGTGGTTGGCGACGGGTGGAGGTGACCGAACGTCGCACCCGAATCGACTGGGCGCATCAGATCAAGCAGCTCATCGACGTGGACTATAAACGGGCCGAGAAGATCACGCTGGTGATGGACAACCTGAACACGCACGGCGCGGCGAGCCTGTATGAGGCGTTCGAGCCGACCGAGGCGCGGCGGTTGATCGAAAAGCTGGAGATCGTCCACACCCCCAAGCACGGCAGTTGGCTGAACGTGGCGGAGGTCGAGCTGGCGGTGCTGGAGAAGCAGAGCATCGGCGGGCGCGTACCCGACCGGGAGTCGTTATCGACGCGGACCAAGGCGTGGGAGCGTGAGCGGAACCGAGCGAAGGTGAAGATCGATTGGCAGTTCCGAACCGCCGACTCCCGCATCAAGCTCCGACGGCTCTACCCACAGGTTCAAAGCTGACGGTCCACTAGTGCTTCGATGCGCTGTTGCTCTGTAAACTTCTCGTCTTTCATTGCCCGTTTGAACGATACTGCCAGCACCCAGCCGCAGCGATATCAACAGAGTCTTACTTCAAGGTTCGAGCTGTTTTGCAGCAGTAGCTCAGACATAGGTTGAGTGCGCGAGCGGTAATTACTTGTTGGGTAAAAACGCGCAACAAATCCAATTAACATCAAAAGTCTACTAAAGTTATCAAACAACACTCCGAGAGAGCGTCACGACGGGGTGACCGTCACAATCATCTCGCGGCGGCCGGGGCGGAATGGGCGGCTTGGGACGACGGTCGTCTTAACAGTATGTTAGGGACGGGCGATTTTTGAAATTGTTGTAACTCTAGTTATAGGCGTTGGTTACGTTTGCTTTACGCGATTGTGCCACGTGGCACAATTGGGGAGCAGCCGATAGCAGATGGCTTATAGGGCGAATCGCGGAGGCATCGTTGGCGAGTTGTGAGCGATGAATTGTGCCACGTGGCACAATTCGCCGGATCGGGACTTCGCCGAAGGCAGCGATATGCTGGCGGGCGATGCGCGGCAAACGCAGATGACGCTCGCGGCTCGTCAATCCGGTCTTATGCGGTTGCTGTGATTCACAAGCTCACCGCGCGCGATCAGTGTTACGCGGCACGCCGAACCTGACTTTCAGGCTTTGATGCCGCTGGCGGCGATGCCTTCGATGAAGCGGCGCTGGGCGAGGAAGAAGATCACGACCACCGGCAGCATCATCACGGTCGAAACCGCCATCACCAGGTGCCACGGCGAGCCGCGCGCCTGCCCGGCTAATCCGACAAAATTCAGCAGTGCGATCGGCAGCGTATACTTCGATTCGTCGTGCAAGTAGAGCAGCGGGCCCCATAAATCATTCCACGATCCCAAAAACGTGAAGACGGCGATGGTGAGTAATGCCGGCTTGGACAGCGGGAGGTAAACGCTGAACAGGATCCGCAGTTCCGATGCGCCATCCACGCGGGCCGCCTCGGCGAAATCTTTCGGGATCGCGACGAAGAACTGCCGTAAAAGAAAAATCGCAAAAACGTTGGTCCCCAGCCACGCGGGGAGCATGAGCGGCGTGAACGTGTTCACCAAACCCAGCGCGCTGAACCAGCTAAACAGGGGAATGACCGTGACCTGAGCCGGCAACATGGTCGTGCTGAGAAGCAGTGCAAACAACAGTTTCGACCCGCGGGCCGGCAACCGCGCGAATGCGTAGGCCGCCAACGAACACGATACCAGTGTGCCGGCGATGTTCACGGCGGCAACGAGCGTGGAGTTGGCGAAGTAGCGAATAAAATCGAACGTCGTGAGCGCTTCGCGGTAGTTCTCCCAGCGAATGCGCTTCGGCAGCCACACCGGCGGCGACGCGAGGACTTCTTCGAAACTCTTGAACGACGTGAGCACCATCCACACCAGTGGCAACAGCATCGCGACCGCGCCGCCCAGCAACAGCGCGTAGATCGTGACGCGGGAAAAGATGGATGACCGTTCGCGGTTCATTCGCTGTGCACCCAACGCTTGCCGAGCCAGAAATTGAACGCGGTGAGGGCAAGAATGGCGAGAAACAGCAGCCACGCCATGGCGCTCGCCAAGCCCATATGAAAATACGAAAACGCCTTCTGATAAAGGTTAAGCGCGTAGAAAAGCGTCGCCCGCGCCGGCCCGCCGGGGCCGACGCCGCTGGTCGAGCCGAAGACGTAAGCCGAATCGAATACTTTGAGCGCACCAATCAGCCCCATCACCAGATTGAAGAACAGCACCGGCGTAATCAGCGGCAGCGTGACATTGCGAAACTGCTGCCAGCGCGACGCGCCATCAAGGTCGGCGGCCTCGTAGAGCGAATCGGGCACGTCCTGCAGCCCGGCCAGAAAAATCACCATCGGCTGGCCAAAGCCCCACAGGCTCATGATGATCAACGCCGGCAGCGCCCACGTGACCGATTGCGTCCACGCCGGCCCTTCAATGCCGACAAAATACAGCAGTCGATTCAGCAGTCCGAACGTCGGATGAAAGATGAACACCCACACGACGCCCGAAGCCGTCGCGGGCAACAAAGACGGCAGAAAATAGATCGTGCGAAACACCCCCTGCCCGGCAACCTTGCGATTCAGCAGCAATGCGACCCCCAACGCGCTGATCAATCCCAGCGGCACGCTCACGGCGGCGAAGACGGCGGTCACGATCACGCTGGGCCAGAACGCCGGGTCGTTAAATATCAGGTAGGTGTAATTGCGAACCCCAATGTACTGCGGCGGGGAGATGACATCGTATTTCGTGAAGCTGAGGTAAAGCGACTCGATCATCGGCCCAAGATTGAACGCCAGAAACCCGAGCACCGCCGGCGCGACGAGGATCCAGAACCACACCGATTCACCGCTTCGCCGGGATGCCTGAGCCATCTTGCCTCCGTTCGGTTCCCAGCGTTTGGATGAAATCATTGGCGGCAGTGGCGGCGCGGCGACATGCCGCTGTCACGGCGGCCAGGCGGTCGCTTTCATTTAAATCGCGATCATCGGCCAACGCGCGATCAATCTCCGGCTGGATGACCTCCCGCACAATCTCAATAAAATCCGGGCTATGCGCGCCGTGGTCCGAGATCGCTAAAGCTTCGTAGGCCACGGCGGCGTGCTGCGGATGCTTGAGATATCCGGGGGCAAGAAGCGTTTGCTCTGCGACCGACTTTCGAATGGAAAGATAGCCCGCATCCACGTGAGCGCGGATCGACGGCTTTGACATAATGAACTTAAAGAACCGCCAGCACGCTTCGGGATGTTTTGTTTGGTTCGATGCACCGACGGCGTCGATGGCCACTTCCGAACGATTTTTCTCAGTCGGCCCCGCCGGCAGAAGCGCGATATCCCAGTTCAATCCGATCTGATTAAACTGCGTCCAGTTGCCGGTATGACCGACCAGCTCCATCGCCAGTTGGCCGCTAGCAAAACCGCCGTCCGGGCCGCGCCCCGGCGCGGGGGAGACGCGATGCCGGCGAACTTTTTCGATATAGAACATCATGCCCCGGATGGCCTCCGGTTCGTCGAGCGTGCAGCGCTTCATGTCGGCGTCGAAGAGTTCTCCGCCCGCCTGCCGAACCAGCGTCAGCCACTCGCCCCACCAACCGGTGACGATCTGGCTTCCCCACACCGCGGGCTTGCCGGCGGACGCCGGGCGTGTCAGACGTTTGGCGGCGGCGAGGTATTCATCCCACGTCCAATCGGCGGTCGGATACGCTTCCTTCGCCTCGTCGAAAATCGTGCGGTTGTAATAAAGCAACGCGACCGAAAACCAGCGCGGCGTAAATAGATATTGCCCGTCCGTCCGGCACGCGGCGAGCACCGCGGGATAGATATCATCTAAATCAATCTCGGCGGCGTCACGCTCGAAAAACGGCGTTAAGTCGAGCAAAAACGGACGATAATACGCCACCCACACGTCGCCGGCGTAGAACAAATCCGGCGGATGGCCCGACGCAATCAACGTCTTCAACTTGGTTTGATATTGCGCGCCCGGAACGAAAGTCATACGCAGATGGATATCGGGGTTCTGCTCGCCGAACTGTTTGGCCAGCTTTTCCAGCAGCGGGCGATCGAGCTGCATCGGCACGAGCCATGTAAGAACTGTGCGTCCGTCAGGCTTCTCCGGCGGGCGAAGCGCGGCGATGACCATCGCCGCCATCGCGACCAGCAGCACGGCGAGGATCGTCGGCCGTAGTTTCCCGCTCATCGAGAGGTTCCAGAGTTTTCAAGAACAATGTCGCGTGAGTTGGCATCGAACCCGGTCGGTTTGCGATACTGGGCTCCGCCGATGAAGGATTGACCGGTGTGATTGTATTCGAGCATCGACGGCTCGCACCCGAACCGCAGGCCGGGACGGATCGGGCCGAAGCGGTCGGTGAGTTCTTTCCTGTTGTTGAAGGTGTGATCCAGCAGACCGGCCCATGCGATCCGGCCTTCAATTACGCGGTCGGACTTTTCGGCCGAACCTGATGTCGCAACTTGAATCCGCGCGGTGGTGCTGCCGCCGACGGCGGGTGCGTGGTAGAGGTCTTGCGCGGCAGTGGAACTGAATGCCAGGGAGAGGATCAAATCACCGATCGACGGTAGACGGCCGTTGCCCATATCCAGGTGTAGCCAAATGCCGTCGAAGTCCCAAACGGCGGCGGACAAGGCCGCGAGGTTTTCTGCTTCGTGTACGCGCGCAGCGGGTTTGGTTTGCTGAACGAGGATGTACAGGAAGTCGTCGTCCCAGGCATAGCGAAGATCGCACTCCATCTTTCCTCGACCACCGGTGTCGAGGCTGATGGGTTGGCTCTTCAAACGCGACCAATCCAGCGGATTACCATCAACCGTCATGGTCCCACGATCGGCGGTGACGGATTGGCTCGAATCTTCTCGTACCGGCGGCGCCGCGGGAGCCGGGCGTGCTACGCGGCCATTGTCGTAATCAATCACCACGCCATTGGCGATCGTTCGGCGGCCGTCATACGTCAATGTTGCGTTGGCAGGAACAACCACGGCCACCGCGGCGGAATCTGGGAGAATCGTCAATTTTGCGTTCGCGCTCGCGCCGCGAAGAACGAAATCGTTTTGCACTGAATCGTAAATGTCGATCGGCTTTTCGCCCGCATTCAGAGTGATGGTGCGCGGCTCGTCGTAGGGGTTGTAATACAGGTAGCTCGGATACGCGCGATCGTGAAAGAAATCGGTCGCCAGCAGATTGAGTTGCGGGATCATCGGGTCATCAGAAGGTGCGATGATCCCGGCGAACATCCCCACAAAACCGCCGCCGTAAAGGCCCAGATCGGTCTTGCCCCATCCGGCGACGAGCGGGTCGCCCGATGCGTAGGGCGTTTTGCCGTTGCGCGTTTTACGAATGCCTTCGTACGGAATGACATTCGCCGGTTCGCTCTTAAAATCGGGACAGGATTGCAGCTCGCGCGGAAGTTCGTCCGGGTAGCAGATGCGCACCGCGTTCATCGCATTGAGCATCCACTTGCCGATGGCGCGGGCGTAACGGTCGTCGTATCGGGCGATCGGGACGAGCGCGCCGCCCATTGCAAAGGTGTTCATGACAAAGCCGTATCCCCCGCCGTCGCTGACGCTTCCTGCCAGGCCGCTGACTTCATATCCACCCCAGTTGCCGACGATCACGCCCCAACCGGAGCGCGTTTCACTTGGATTGAAACACCAATTGAGCAATCGGCCGACGTCATGGTTCTTATCGTTTTCCGCATTCAGCCGCGCCGCTACGTACGCGCCAAACGGCATGTCGATTTCATAGAGCGGGCTTGAGGTGCGGCCCTCGAGATAACTTGTGAGCGCCTCGGCGGCTTCAAGGTATTTTTTGTCGCCGAATTTCTGGTACGCCGAGTATTGAATCCATGCGATGCCGGCCGCGCCATCGGGTTCGTGCCATTTGCCGTTGTCGACCGGTTGCATCGTCACCAAGTTGAACGCGGTGTGGTCGAAGTTGAGTCCGCCGGGCTGTTTCGATAAAGCGATGTACGCATCATGCCAGCGATCGGCGGCGGTGCGCATGATCCGTTCGGCGTTCGGCGTGGCGGGATATCGATCGACCAGACTGTTGAACAGGATCTGAGGAAATGTTTCGTACCAATACGTCTTGCCCGTCTCGGTCGCGATGTTGTTCAGCACCACATTCTGGCCGGTCTTGGTGTTGAAGTACGCCTGGCACATTTCCACCCAGTTGTGCTCTCCCGCCGATTTATCGATTCCCGCCGTCGTCGCGCCGAGGACGGCGCCGATTGTGGTGATCGCCTCGTGATCTTCGCCCGCGTGGGGTTGATTCTTGCCGACGTAGCTGGGCATTCCGAACGTGCGCATCGGCATGTTGATCTTTGTATCGTCCCACCAGATGAGTGGAAGGTGTTCGCCTTTGGCATCAAAATCGAAAACGAGCTTGTCGTAGCCGCGCGCGACTGCCTTGAAATCTTTCAACGCAAACGGCGTCGGCCGGTTGGGCATCAGCTCTACCCGATCGATGGCCAGTTGCGTTGTGGGTGGCGCGGTCGGCGCCTCGGCGGCGGCGAGAGTCGGCAACAGTGCCAGGAGAACGAAAAAAAAGCTTAATGGTAGTCGCATCAAATGCCCTCAACTTTTGTCGACGCGGGGTCGATCGTTAAACTGATCTGCCGCTGCTCGCCGGCCAACAATCGCAATTTCCAGCGGCCACTTATCACGGGATGGATCTGCCCGTTCTCGGTCACGCGCGCCTCACATACCGCGGCCAAGGGAAACATTACCTCAACGTCGCGCGGTTCCGTCGTCGGGTTAAACACGACAAACGTCAGGTTCCATCGGCCGGCCTCAAGTTGCCGGCGCTCGTCGAACGCGTCGCAGTTGAGCACCATGACCTCGCGATCGTCGCATCGGCCAAACGCTTCCCACAACAGGTAGGCGCGAAACACCCAGCCGGCGCCGTACACCTCGGCCCCAACGCTCGTCGGCGGCGGGCCTTCGAGGATACCTATATTCTCCAGTGGAACGTACTTGAGTGGCAAATCATGATGTCCGGCGAGACATTGCGGGAAGAAATAGAAATTATTCTTTCTCGCATGATCAAAGACGCGCAAGAGGCTCGACGACGGCGCGAGCACCTTCAACGCCGCAGCGATTCGGGCCAAAGTTTCGATGTTTTCAAATAGCGCCGAATAATTGATCGTCGCGCAGGCCTGAAACATCCCCAGCGTGCTGATGGTGCGCACCTGGGCGGACGTTTGGTCGTCGAACCAGTGAAGCATCCGAAGCGTCTGGGCGAGCAGATAGCGACAGATTTGCGTGAATTCGGCAGCATCAGCCTTTGCCGCCAGTCGCGCCGCTGCGTGGACGCCCATGGCCAGCATGAACACTTCCTGATGAACCGTGTTCACCGGCAACCGGTAGTGCAGGCGCACCGCGTGTTTCGCTTCGTCGAGATAAGCCCCTTCGCCGGTCCACTCATGAAGATCGAGCATGAAAGACGCATAGGTGCCCAGCAGCGAATGCGCATCGCCTGAGCCGCACTTCGTCAGCGACTTGTTATCGAAGCTCAGCGGAAACAAGTGTTTCATCTTTCGCGCAAACGGGATGATGACTGCATCAACTTCATGACGGATTTTGGCCAACTGCTTGCTATCGTTTTTGAGCCGCGCAACCTGGAACATCTGCTCGACGATATAAACGTGCTGCCAGCAGCCACGCGCCAATTCCTTGCCCTCGGCAAGCGGCGTGAGTTCGGCGGCGATCATCCGGTCGATGCAACTCAGCATTCGACTGTGAAGTCGATGGTAAACCGGCTCGCTCTCAAGCTTGCAGATCACGCCCAACGGATGCGCGCCCCACACCGCCGATTCCAGACACGGCTTGTCCATGTCAAACTTCCGCCCACGGGCTTCGATGCACGCTTTCCACGCGGGGCTATACGCATCAACGTAGTTCAGCATGTACTCGCCGCCGGCATTGCTATGCCAGGCGTGGTCGGTCATCAGGTCTTGTGCGCACCGTTGCGCGAAGTCTTGCCAACTGGTCGCCCCTTTGGGCCACTCACTGCAAGGCGGGAGCAACGGCAGGCATCGCTCGACCAGCGCCTGCACCGCATCCTGATCGGTCGGCGTTTCGGCCCGGGGCGCAGCGGTGATGAAGTAGACAAACCGATGCCGCCCCGCCGGAAGTGTATTTCCGCAAAATCCGTCGAGGTACAGCCCCAGCGCCGCCGCCGGTTCGGGTTGATAGCGCCGCTTGTAACCACATCGACAATTCAGAAATCGCCCGGTGTTTCCCAACGACATCCAGTTCATCGATGTCATGTCGAAGAACATCATGAACTCGGCCTTGAGATAGGCGTCGAAAAGATAGGTCGCCGGCATGTCGTTGCCGTGGGCGTCGTCGTTCCATTTTGTAGGATTGGCGATATTGGTCATGAACCAGACGTGATCGCCCCTTTCGTAGGGCGGAAGCGGACCCAGGTCGAGCATGATCTCCGGCTCGAAGCCGCCGATCATCGAAAGCTGCAGCGCTTCCAGCAGATCGATCTCGATTTCGAAGCGAAACCAGTTCCGCAGTCGATCGGCGTGAATTGTCGCCGAGTAGTTGTATTGCCGCTTGCCGGTCAGGCGGATTTCGTCGTCGCCGATTTTGGCTATTTCGGTCGGACGCAAATCAAAGCTGCTGCCGCGAACCAGGGGATTGTCGCCGGCCGTGACCGCGCGCCATCCTTCGCGGCCATCGGCAACTGACAAGCCGTAGCCGTATCCGCCGCTTTGAGCACGGCGGAAATCGAGGCGCATCGAGTGGAGCGTGAGGGAAATCGCGGGATCAGTCATGTTTCCGACCGCGAGAATATCCGAAGTGTTGTCAAGCGTCGTTCGATTTTCGAGGGCGACGAATTTCGACACTTAAGAATGCACGACCGGAATCATTGCGCTCAGCAGCTCTGATTTTGCGATCATCGCCGCCATCACAAACGTGTCGCCGCCGCCGTAGAGGATGCAGATGTCGTCGTTGAGTTCGAACGCGCCGCAGGTGAAAAGCACGTTGCCCACGCTATCCGGGAACGGGCCTTCGATCTCCCACTTCGTCTCGGGAATCATGAAGTGGTCGATGCGGGCTTCGACGATCTTCTCCGGATGCTTGGTGTCAAGACGGTTGAAGTTCAGCAGCATGCACCCCAGTGTGTAGAAGCGCGATCCATCAAGCCCGCGATGGCCGGAGTGGAAGATTTCCAGGTATCTTCCATCCCCGAGGGCAATCGGGACCGCGCCGGCACCCAGCCATGAATCGCGATAATCTGCGTGGGGTTGGGCGTGCGCGATTGGGCCGAGATCGGTCCATTGGCCATCGATTGATCGGCTCCGCGCCACATGCATCGACCACCCAAACATCTTTCCCACCATGGGGCGATGCAGCAGGTAGTACCAGCCGTCAATCGACTCGGGCATCAGCACGCCGTCTTTGTTGCTGACGTGGAGAGTGGTGCCCTTTACGCCGGGCAGGTTATCGAAGTAACTGTTGTCGAACGGTTTAGCGCCATCCAAGCCCGGGCATCGAAGGTCGATCCGGCCCCTTTTGGACCAGTGCAGCAAATCGGTGGACTCGGCAATACACAGTCCGCCCCACCACGCGCCGACTTCGTCGAAACCGCTTCCGCAATAGACCATTACGAATGTGTCGCCGATTCGCGTAATGCGCGGGTCTTCCACGCCGAGGTAGTCGGCCCCGGTCTCATTCTCGTCGGGCGACAACACCGGCTCGGGAAACCGATAGATCAGGTCAAGTTGCGGCGTGAAAAGCGCCAAGCCGACATACGATCGCGTCAACGGCACGTCGGGATCAGATTTCGGGCGGGCACGATAATGCACCGCGACGAGGCCTTCGCATGCTGCAGCATTGTAATAAACCGTGCCTGCAAGCAATTGCCTGATCAACGCACGATTGGATTCGACCTGCGGCAGGTAAGTAACCGCCGGATTGAGTGTAACACCGTCTTCCCACCATCGGGGCGCCGGTGATAGAATTGGCGCACCCTCCGCATGGCGGCGCACCAAAAGGGGCATGGTTTGATTCAGCACGTGACGTGACCTCAGCAAATCTGTTCTTCAATAAGAACGAGCAATTCCGCCGGAGGATACCCGTTCCAGCCGCTAAGGGTCGATCAATTATCAATGACGGCGAATCTCAACTGCGCGTGGTAGGGATTGCACGAGGCAAATTATGCACTTTCGGATGTGTCGCCGCGGTATTCGCTGGGCGTCATGCCCGTAAGCTTCTTGAATACGGCGGCAAAATAAGGGCTGGACTGGAAACCGAGCTGGAAAGCGATCTCCGTGATCGTCAGCCGGTTCCCGCGCAGCAAAGGCTTCGCCCGCATGACGCGGCGGCGGGCGAGATAGTCGGACGGCGAGAACCCCGTCTCTTTATGAAAGCACTGCCGGAAATGGCTCT
>Ga0163146_10008228_pt1 | contig 11215 bp, 8 predicted proteins | sample OliLakLV19MP7G1_FD_148648 | JGI IMG/M metagenome (GOLD analysis project Ga0163146, IMG submission 148648) | Freshwater microbial mat bacterial communities from Lake Vanda, McMurdo Dry Valleys, Antarctica - Oligotrophic Lake LV.19.MP7.G1 | ecosystem: Environmental > Aquatic > Freshwater > Lake >... | reverse complement strand
CTCGGGCAAGGGCAGGCCAATCCCGCAGAGGAGCAAAACGAGAAAGGGTCCCCAGATGGTCAGGGGCGAGGCTTGGAAATATTCGAGCAGTTGGGCAAACATGAGTGGCGTGCTTTAATCAGGCACTAAGATAACCGACCCACCAAGAGTAGAGCGGGATACCAAAGGCGAGATTGAAAGGAAAGGTGATGCCGAGAGCGGCGGCGATGGACATACCGGTATTGGCTTCGGGTATCGCGTGGCGGATCGCGGCCGGGGCCGCGATGTACGAAGCGCTCGCGGCGAGCGTGGCCAGGATCGTAGCGCCACCGCCGGACAAGCCGCTCAACAGACCGAACCAGCCGCCCAGCGCGCCACTGGCGAGTGGCATGAGGATCGCGAAGGCGACTAGAAATATCCCGGAGCGGCGAATTTCCGGCAGACGCAGCGCAGCCACCAGGCCCATTTCGAGAATGAAAAACGCCAGCACCGGCTTGAAGGCTTGGACAAACAGCAACTCAAACGGCGCGAAGCGAACCGGACCGGAAATCAGCCCGACCACCATGCCCGCGACCAATAGAAACACTGAGCGATTGAGCAGCAACTCCCGCACGATCCCACCATAACCCGCACTGGTAGTGTTCTGCCCCAAGCGATGCAGAAAAATCGCCACGAGGATCGCGGGGATTTCCAGGATCACGAGCAGCACCGGGAGAAATCCTTCGTGCTCCACGCCCGTGCGCTTGAGCATGGCCAACGCCGCCGCAAACGTCACCGCGCTGGCAGAACCGTAATGCGCCGCGAGCGAGGCGGCATCGGGCCGGTTGAGCCGGCCGACGCGCAGTGAAATCACAAAGGCCACGACGGGAATAATCAGGCCGAGCGCCAACGTCGCCAAAATGGGTCCGGCGATATGACCGACACTGGCCTGCGCGAGTTGCACTCCGCCCTTCAAGCCAATCGCCAGCAGGAGATACGTGCTCAGGAGTTGATAGACGGCATCGGGGAGTTTCAGGTCGGACTTTAAAATTCCGGCAATAAAGCCGACCATGAAAAACAGGAAGAGCGGATCGAGCAGGTTTTCGTACATGGGGATATTGTGGATAAATCGAATAGAGCGGGATGAGCTAGCGTGAAATTACCCAGGACCGAGAATCCTTTCAGGTGAATTCATCCCGGAGTCTTTTGTTTAGTCGGCACCGCCGGGTCAGGTTGCCCGACGTGGCTCAGAGGGTTGATGCGACTCGTGCCGCGGAGGAGCTTGGGAGACCATTTCTGCGGCAGTGGTTTTTCCAGGATTCGCTGCGGCCGTAGCAGTTCATTCGAGAGCAGCCGATACGGCCTGCTCGCGGTGGGTTCAATCGGCGCGATCATTTCGGATGATGAGGTCACGTCGTCTTCTCCGCAGGTTCCGGCTCCCGGGCTAGGCGCGTCTTGAGTTTCAGGGTCTGCTCCTTCAGGGCGTCAATCTGCTTTTCCAACTGGTTGAGATCATCGGCCAACGTAGCGTGGCCGAGTTCCTTCACACGCAGCGCACGGTCCCGCTGTTCGATCTCCGCGTGCATCTCGGACATGCTGTTCATCACGATGCCGATGAAAAGGTTCAACATGATCATTGTGCCGAGCAGGATGAAACTGACGAAGTAAACCGTCGCCGCCAGCGGGGCCACCGTCTGGGCGGGGCGGAAGATATCACTCCAGTTGTCCAGCGTGATCACCCGGAAGAGTGAGAGCAGCGCCGGTGCCAGCGAGTCGAAATGCAGCGGATCGACTTTGCCGAACAGATGCACGCCGGCCACGCCGTAGATGTAGAACATCAACCCGAGCAGCAGCCCCACGTAACCCATCGCCCCGAGGCTTTTCAGCAGGGCACCGACGAGGAGCTGGAGTTTCGGCAGGGCGGTGACGAGGCGCAGCAGCCGGAGGCTGCGCGTCAGGCGGAAGACTGCGGCAAAATCGGGCTCCGCCGGCAGGCAGCAGAGCAGCACGATCAGGAAATCGAACACGTTCCAGCCATCGCGGAAATACATCCAAGGCCTCCGCCCGTGGGCGGCCAGCTTGAGCACCATCTCCGTGATGAACACTCCGAGCACCCCCGCATCGAGAACGCGCAGCAGCGGGCCGTGCCGCTCCAGCATCGCGGCGCTCGTTTCCAGACCGGCGAGAACTCCCGCCAGAACGATCACCGCCAGGATGGTTCGCTCGAACCACCGCGCGTGAACCAGAGTATTCAATTTCGCATTCATTATTTCAGCAGCAAAAGGCTCAGCGCCATGCCGCCGGCTAGCCCGGCCATCAATGTTAGGCCGCAAGCGAAACCCAGTCCGCTCGCAGTGAAGTGGGGCAATGAGTGTTCCATGAACTCAGGCTGGCCGTGACCTTGGCGTTACCAGCACTTTGTCAACGCGCTGACGATCCATGTCGATGATCTCGAATCGATGGTCGTGCCAGACGAACGAGGCACCTTCACCGAGGGCGCTCCCAAGTTGCGCCGCCGCAAAGGCCGCTACGGATTGTCCTTCGGGGGGCGACCCTGCGACGCCGAGCAGCGATCCGAGCTTTGCCGTGTCGAAGCGCCCGTCCACCAGCCACGAGCCGTCTTCCCGGCGGCGCGCTTCGGGTCTGAGCCGGTCTTCCAAGGACGGGATTTCACCCACGATGGCTTCGAGCACATCCACCAGCGTGACGAGGCCCACGACGGCGCCTGCTTGATCGGTCACGAGCGCGAGGTGTCGCCCGGTCTTTTTGAAATCTTCGAGCAGCTGCGTCACCGTCTGGGTGGCCGGCACGAGCAGCGGCTGCGTCATCAGGTCGGCGAGCTTCACCCCGGCACCGGCGGCAAGGTTGGCGTAAATGGATTTGACCGATACCACGCCGACCACCCGGTCCTTGCGGTCTTGATAAACCGGAAACTGCGAATGGGCCGACACGACGATCTTGTGCCAGACCGCCTCGTGCGAGTCGTCTTGGTTGAGGAAGACGAGTTTCTCACGCGGGGTCATCACGTCTCGAACAGGGCGACGATCAAAGGCCAGCACTGATGCCACCATCGCGGGCTCCGCCGCGTGAAAGACGCCGGCGTCCAGGCCTTCCTGGAGCAGCAGCTTCACTTCCTCCTCCGAAACCGTTTCGGCTTTCTGCGGCGTGGCGCGGAGCAAGCGCAACAACGCATCCGTGGACACGCCCAGAATCCAGATCGCGGGGCGTGCCAGCCGGCTCAACCCATCAATCAGCCGCCCGAAACGGCAGGCGATGCCCTCCGGGTTGGCCAGGGCCAGGCGCTTGGGGACCAGCTCACCGATGATCAAAGACAGATAAGTCAACGCGACCACCACCACGCCCAGGCCAATCGCTTCGGCGTAGGGCGCCAACGTGGAATGGGGCTCGAGTGCGGCGGCGATTTGCTCAGCCACGGTGGCGCCGCCAAAGGCTGCCGCCAGCAGGCCCATTATTGTGATACCAATCTGCACGGTCGGCAGAAAGCGGTTCGGCGACTCGGCTAATTGCAGCGCCACATGCGCGCCCGGCACGCCGGCCTCAATGAGTTTCTTGAGCTTCGACTTGCGCGCCGACACCACCGCCATCTCAGTCATGGCAAAGACGCCGTTCGCCACCAGCAGAAGCAGGATGATGATGATTTCAACGACGACGCGTGTAGTCATGGTTTAAGAGGGGGTTTGCCGGGCCGGTCGGGACCGAAGCGCTTTCTGGGCTTCCACCAGGACGACGGCGATCGCGCCGGCCGCCAAGATGCGCAGCCAATCGTCCCAGCCGATGGGCGCGGTACGGAAGATGGCGTTGAGGAAGGGCGCATGGGTCAAAGCCACCTGCAGGAGCAACATTCCCACGATCCCCAGCCACAGCCAGCCATTGCGAAACAGGCCGACGGATAAGACGGAGTGGTTCAGGGAACGGCAGTTCAGGAGGTAAAATGCCTGAATGACCGCCACGGTGTTGAGCGCCACCGTGCGCGCGGCCTCGAGACTCGCGCCCCGGGCGAGTTCCCACTGGAACAAGCCGAAAGCGGCGACAAGAATGATCCCTGCCGCGAATGCCACTTGCGCCAGCATTCGGCGGGTGAGAATCGGCGCGTCGGGTGCGCGCGGCGGACGATGCATGATGTCGTGTTCCTTCGGCTCCAGCGCGAGCAAGAGTCCGAGCACGCCGCCGGTGGTCATGTTGATCCAGAGCACTTGCAGGGGGAGGATGGGCAGCGTGGTGCCCGCCAGCGCTGCGGCCAATATCACCAGGCCCTGGCCCAGATTGCTCGGCAACGCCCAGGTGATGATCTTGGTCAGGTTGTCGAAGACGTTGCGCCCCTCCTCCACTGCGGCGCGGATGGAGGCGAAGTTGTCATCGGTCAGCACCATGTCGGAGGCCTCCTTGGCCACCTCGGTGCCGGTGATGCCCATGGCCACCCCGATGTCGGCCTGCTTGAGCGCGGGGCCATCGTTGACGCCGTCGCCGGTCATGGCCACGACATGACCGCGCGCTTGCAGGGCTTCCACCAGCCGAAGTTTCTGCTCGGGGGAAACGCGAGCGAAGACGGATACGTTCTCGGCGGTTTCAATGAGCTGCTCGTCGGAGAGCACAGCCAGTTCCTTCCCCGACAATGCCGCGGGACGGGTCGAAGCGGCCGACTCCTTCACGAGGCCCAACTGCTTTCCGATCGCCAACGCCGTTCCGACGTGATCGCCCGTGATCATCTTCACCTGGATGCCGGCGCGCTGGCACGCCGCCACGGCCTCGATCGCTTCCGGGCGGGGTGGATCAATCATCCCTTGCAAGCCGAGAAAAGTGAACTGGCGCGGCAGGCTGTGGGCGTTGATGCGCTGGGTGTCCGATGGCATCTCGGCCCGGGCGAAAGCCAGCACGCGCAGGCCGGACGCAGTGAGCTTTCCGACTTGTTCCTGGATTCGCTCACGGTCGAGCTCGATCGATTGCCGGCGCGGGTCGAAAGCGGTCTGGCAGCGGTCGAGCACGACCTCCACGGCGCCCTTCAGGTAAACCAACTTGCGGCCCGCGGAAGCGTCCTCGTGCAGCGTGGCCATGAACTGGTGCTGCGACTCGAACGGAATCACATCCACCCGTGGCAGGCGCTGCTTCACCGCCGCGTCCTCCAGGCCAGCTTTGCTCGCGGCCACAATCAACGCCACCTCGGTCGGGTCGCCCTGGGCATCCCAGCGGCCTTCCTTCTGCACCAGCGCGCTGTCGTTGCAGACCAATCCGGCGAGCAGGCACTCGGACAAGCCGGGCGCGTCGCCCGGAGAGCACGGGTTCCCGTTCCCTGTGATGTCGCCGAGCGGCTCATAGCCATTCCCACCCACGTCGAAGACGTCCGCACCCACCACGACGTGCCGCACGGTCATCTGGTTTTGCGTGAGGGTGCCGGTCTTGTCCGAGCAGATCACAGTGGTGCTGCCCAAAGTCTCAACAGCGGGCAACTTGCGGATGATGGCGCGGCGCCGGGCCATCCGCGAGACACCGATGGCCAGCGTCACAGTCACGGCTGCGGGCAATCCTTCGGGGATCGCGCCCACGGCCAGTGCGATGGCGGACGACACGATCTCGTCGAGGCTCTCGCCGCGCCAGAAGCCGACGGCCATGACCAGCGCAGCGAGGCCGAGGATCAGGATGAGCAGTTTGTGCCCGAAGGCCCGGATTTTTCGCGTCAACGGTGTCTCCAGACTTCCCGCCGTGGAGATCATTTCCGAGATGCGGCCGATCTCCGTGTGATCGCCCGTGCCGGTGACGATACCGCGTCCTTGGCCCATAGGTCACCAAGGTGGAAGCGTAAGCCATGTTCGCGCGGTCGGCGAGGACCGTTTCCGGCGCGAGTTCGGTCTGGGCGGATTTCTCGACGGAGGTGGATTCGCCCGTCAACGCGGCTTCCGCCACCTGCAGGTCGCGCGTGAACACCATGCGCAAATCGGCCGGCACTTTGTCGCCGGAAGCGAGCAACACGAGGTCGCCGGGCACCAGTTCCGGCGAGGGCACACGCTGGGTTTTCCCGGCGCGCATGACGGTCGTCTCCATCACCAGGCTGCGCGACAGCGCTTCGATGGCGCGTTCGGCCTTGGCTTCCTGCAGGTAACCGATCCAAGCGTTGATCGCCACCACCGCCAGGATGACGGCGGCGTCCACGAGGCCGCCCATTGCCAGCTTGATTCCGCCGGCGGCGAGCAGGATGTAGATGAGCGGATTGTGGAACTGGAGCAGTAAGCTCATCCACGCGCTTTGGCCTTTTCGTGCCGTGAGCTGGTTGAGGCCGAACTGCTCCCGGCGATGCTTCACGGCGAACAGGTCGAGGCCGGTTTCGAGGTTCGTTTCGAGCAATCGCCCCACCTCGTTTGCAGGCAGATGATGCCAGTGGCGGTCCAAAAGAGGCTGGAGGGCGTTAGCGGTGGGCTTTGCGAAGCTCATGTTTCGATGAGAGGTTGATTCCAGTTCGTCATCTGCGGTGCTGTTCAGGCCCGCTCGCTCCCGAGCAACCAATCGAGGAAGGAACGCCCGGCCCCCTTCGGTTTCACGACCAGTGTGGGGATCTGGGTCTCGCGGACGACCTGAGCGGTGGTGCTGCCAAGCAGTGCTTCCGACAGGGCATCCTGGCCGCGAGCGCCCATCACGAGCAGATCGCTCGGCTGCTGGTGGGCTTGCCTGAGAATGGCCTGCGCTACCAAGGGGCTCTCTTGGCAGATGAAGGTGCCCCGGAGTTCGCCGAAGCGAATCGCCCGCTGGAATTGCTGGTAGCGGTCCCTTGCCCATGCCTCCGTCTCCCGTCGAAACCGCTCCACTGGGATACCTGTCTTGTGATGGCCATAAGGAATCTGGTAACCATGGAAACAGTGGATTTGTTTCAACTTCCGCGCCTGGGCAAACGCGACCGCCACCTCCATCGCCCGGGCGGAGTGCTCCGAAAAATCCGTGGTTACCAAGATGCGGCGGTAGGCCACCGAGCGGCCCGGAGGCACGACCATCACCGAGCACGGTGCCTTGCGGACCAGTTTTTCCACGAAGGCAACGTTGGTTTCACTCTTGCCGACAAGGATGAGATCGGTGTCCTGCCGGCGCAATTGATTCAGCAAGTCATGGAACCCGGCTCCGCCGATCACCTGGATCTGCACTCGGCATCCCTGGGGACCGCGGAAGTGGCGGTGAACCAGCCGTTCGACCTCGGCATTCGACTCGCGCAGCCAGGCGGCCGCGCGGGCTGGGGAGTCATCCGCGAACCCGGCAATGAGAGTTGGCGCAGGCCCGGTATGGACAAACTCGATCCGCTTGGAACCGCCCAGCCGGCTCACGGCGGAGGCGTAGCGAACCGCCGCCTGATCGTGGTCGCCCTGAAGATCGAGATGAACGAGCAAGTGTTTGAAACGTTTCATAAAAGTGCTGGGTTAATGGCGTGGTCTGCGTCCAGCAACGGCGCGAATCTACTGGCAGGTAAAGTGTGCCGATGCTGGATAAGGAGTTCTTTCATAGGGAAAATCGATGGGCTTTCAGTTTCGTTCTCCCGTTAGCAGCCCGAGAAGTAGTCCCATGAGCAGGAGCAGCAACGCGCCGGCGACCGGCCACGAGCGCAGGCGCGCCTCGATCCGAGCTAGATGCTCGCCCGCGCTTACGAGGCGGGCCGACCACGGCGAGACCTCCTCCGCGGCAGGTTCGTCATGCCCAAGTCCGTGTGCGGGGTGCGAACCGGCCGCGGACGGCAGGTCGAGCTGAACGCGCGCCAGCAATTTCTCAAAGAACACGCCCATGTCGCCCGCCGGCAGCCAACGGGTCAGATCATGGGAGAACCAACGACGCAGCCATGCGCCCAGGAGTGCGAGCGCGCCGCCGGCGAGCAACGGCCAGGTCGCCAGCCACAACTTCTCGGCGGTGAGTTTGACGGGAAGCAAGCCCAACGCGCCCGGCAGCAGCCACACGCCCACCAGCACCGCGCCCACCAGACTGAGCCACGGCATCCACATGCCTTTGGCGGATGCCTCCGTCGTGGGCGCGCGCTGCGGCCACGTGAGCCAGAGAAACCGCGCCATTTTCAGCGTTGTGCCGACGGCCGCCAGCGGCAACAGGACGCCCAAAACGACCGCCCAGCCGCTCGGCAGAAACCCAAGGTTGCTTTTGAGCGCCACCTTGGCGAGCGCGCCGCTGGTGAGGGGAGCGCCTGCCAGGGCCAGCGCCGCAATCAGCAGCCCCACTCTCGCTGTGAGGACTTGACCGAGCGTGTGCGCCGCGTGGGCCGGGCCGACGCCGAGGAAGAGAGCACCCTTGGCCAGTGCGTGATGCGTGGCGTAGATGAGCAGCGCCGTCTGAATCTCCAGCCATGCCTCAGGCCGCAGCGCCCCGATTCCTACCCCCACGGCCATAATCCCCATTTGGCTGATGCTGGAGTAGGCCAGCACGGTCTTGGGATTCCGCTGCACCACGCCCACGAACGTGCCGAGGAACGCCGCGCCTAGGCCGGCGCAAATCAGCGTGAATCCGCACCAAGGCATGGCCGCCTCACCCAGCGGGAGAAAGCGAATCCACCCGAGCAACCCCGCCTTGATCATCGCCCCGCTCAATACCGCGCTGGCCGGCACCGGCGCCGCCGGATGCGCCAAGGGCAGCCAGAAATGCAGGCCGAGCGCACCGGCTTTGATGCCGAAACCCGCCAACAGCAGTAACAGCGCCGGCTGGCTGAAGACGCCACGATGAAGTGCCGCAATCTCGGTCGTGCCGCCAGCGATTACGAGGAACGCGAAGCCAGTGAAGATCAAGACTTCACCGAGCATGGCCAGCGCGAGGTAAACCCGCCCGGCCTGCGTGGCTTCGGCGTCGCCGCGATGCAGCACCAACCCCGAGGCGGCCAGGCCCATCAGCGCGAAGCCGATGTAGAAGGTCGGGATATCGGCGGCGAGAATCAGCGCGAAGTTACCGGCCATGGCCAGCAGGAAGAACAGATGAAAGCGAACCCGGTTCGGATCGTGCGCCAGATAGGCGCGGGCGTACCAGCCGGACGCCAGCCACAAAACGCTGGAAAAACCAAGAAAGACGCGCCCCACGGCGTCCAACTCCAGCATCGTATGCTGGTGCAGCCACGGCACGCGGAAGCCCGCTCCGGTCTGGCCCGCCAAGGCGAGCAGCAGCGCCGGCACCGCCACCAGGGGTGTGGCGCGCATGACTGCCGGTCGCCACCTGGCCCCCGTCAGCGCCAGCGTCGCCAACAGCGGCAGGCCCACGGCCGCGAGCACGAGCAGGGAGTCGAGTGGCTCCAGGTTCATGGTCCGTATTCCCGTGCGGCAATCAACTTCACCCACGCCAGCGGGCTGAAAGGGGATTCCGCAAATACGCCCGCCCAGATCACGAGCACCGCCGTCACCAAGGGCGGCAGCACGAGCATCCAATGTGTCTCCCATCTGCCGAAGCGATGCTCCTGCGCCGATTGCTCCGGAGGGCTCAAGAACCAGGCGCGGTAAAGAATCGGCAGGAAGTAAGCCGCGTTGAGCAGACTGCTGGCGCCCAGCACCAGCGCCACCCATTCTTCGCCAGCTTGGATCGCGCCCTTTTGCAGATACCACTTGCTGACGTAGCCCGCCAGCGGCGGCACCCCGATCATGCCCAGCGCGGCGATGGTGAACGCCGCCGTGGTGAGCGGCATCCGGCGGCCCACGCCGTTCATCTCGCTCACGCGATGGATGCCAAGTGCTTCGGCGTAGTTTCCCGCGCCGAAAAACAAGGTGATCTTCATGAGGCCTTGATGCACGAGATGCGCCAGGCCGCCGATGGTCGCTGCCGGCCCGAGGATGGCGACCCCCAGCACAATGTAGGAGACTTGGCTGACGGTGGAATAGGCGAGTCGCTTCTTGAGTTCGTCTTGGAACAGCGCCTGCACCGAGCCATAGACGATCGTGACGCCGGCGGCGATGGCCAGCGGGTGCAGCACGCCGAGCTGGGCTGCCGTATCCGCGCCATACACGTCATACACGATGCGCACGATGCCGAATGCCCCGGCCTTCACCACCGCCACCGCGTGCAGGAGCGCACTCACTGGCGCGGGCGCGACCATCGCTTTGGGCAGCCAGCCGTGCAGCGGCACGATCGCGGCCTTCACGCCGAGGCCAATCATGAAGAGCAGAAAGATGATTTGCAGCTCAGTCGGATGCCTGGAGGCCAGAGCCTGGAGCACGCCGCGCTCCTTGAACACCACCGGTCCCGCCAGGCTGTGCAACCACGCCACCGCCAACAGCAGCACCGCGCCGCCCGTCAGCGTGTAGGCGAGATAGATCTTCCCTCCTCGCATGGCTTCCTTCGTGCCGCGATGCACCACCAGCGGATACGTTGAAACCGTGAGCAGCTCGAAGAAGGTGAGGAAGGTGATTAGGTTGGCCGACAGCGCGAGGCCGGTGGTGGCCGTGACGCACAGGCTGAAGAAGCCGAAGAACCGGCGGCGATGCGGTGAGTGCTCCAAGTAGCCGACCGCGTAGAGGGTGGTCCAAAACCACAGCACCGTGGACAAGGTCACGAAGAGGACCGAGTTGGCATCCGCGCCGAGGGCGAACTCGATGCCCGGCAGGAACTCGAAGGCAAGGGCATAGGTCTGGCCGCGGTAGACGCCCATGATCAAGGCGACGACGAAGATCAGTTTCGCCGCCGCGCCGAGCAGGTTCAGCCCTATGCGCAACCGATGGCTTTCTTCCTTCAGAAAAAAGATCACCAGGCCTGTCACGAACGAACTCAGCAGGATGCCGAGCAGAAGAAGACCGTGGACGTTCATGACGCAGTTCCTCCCATCAGCCCCGGCCCGATCACCGGCGCGCCCACGCGCAACAAATCGGCCACCCAATGGGACGCGAAGCCCAGCCCGACTGCCAGGAGCGCCAAGGTCAGCGCCGTCCATTCCATCACTGGCGGAATGGGATTCGGCGTCGTGGGCGCGGCGACCCGCGTGAAAGCATGGGTCAGCACGCGCAAGACGTAGCCCGCCGCGAGCAGGCTGCCGATGAGAATGACTGCCACCCACCACCACTGGCCTTGGGCGAGGGCAGAGTTCAGCAGCAGCCACTTGCCAGCGAAGCCACCGCTGGGCGGCAGACCTACCAGACTCAAGCCCGCAAGCCCGAACGCGCAAGCCGAGATGGGCAGACTTTGCGTGATGCCGTCGAGGTCCTTGATGCGGTCATGGCCCGCGGCGTGGAGGATGTTGCCGGCGGTGAGAAACATCGCCGTCTTCGCGCAGGCGTGCGCGCCCAGGAAAACC
>Ga0163146_10008219_pt1 | contig 11229 bp, 14 predicted proteins | sample OliLakLV19MP7G1_FD_148648 | JGI IMG/M metagenome (GOLD analysis project Ga0163146, IMG submission 148648) | Freshwater microbial mat bacterial communities from Lake Vanda, McMurdo Dry Valleys, Antarctica - Oligotrophic Lake LV.19.MP7.G1 | ecosystem: Environmental > Aquatic > Freshwater > Lake >... | reverse complement strand
CGTAGCTATTCAGCTGGGTTCGCGGCGTGTCGTCCTGAGTAAAGGCGACCATCTGGCATAATTGGGTTATGGCCGATTCGGTGGAAGCTGAGCTTCGTGAATTGGTGGCTGTTCAGGCTGAGTTGATAGAGCGGTTGACTTTCCGGGTGGCCGAATTAGAACGCCAGTTGAGGGCCAACTCGTCGAATTCGTCGCGGCCGCCGTCATCGGATGCGCCGTGGGCGAAGCAGCCGGCGAAGGCCCGGTCGGGTCGCCAACGATCAGGACGTAAGCCCGGCAAGCAGCCCGGAGCGCCGGGTACGTCGCGGTGTCTGGTCGATGATCCTGACCAGCTCGTGTTGCTCGAACCGCTGACATGCCAGGGCTGCCACGAGCCCCTGGACGGGGTGCGTGGATCGGTGGCCGAGCGCCGTCAGGTCATAGACCTGCCCCCGATACCGGCCCCCGTCGTCACCGAGTACCAGCTGATGGCCAAGACCTGTCCTTGCTGCGGCACGGTCACCACTGCCGACTTCGATGCGGCCGCCACTGGGGAGACCAGGGATCTGGCGGACCTCAACACCGCCGTGCTCCGTGGGCCAGGATCACCGGTGCGGATCGGGCCGCGGGCGTTAGCGATGTGCGCGTTGCTGACATGTGGGCATTACCTACCCGTGGCCCGGGCCACCGCGTTATTGGAAACCATGACCGGGTTGCACGTGGCGACCGGGTTCACCGCCGGTGTCAGATCCCGGGCCGCGACGATACTCCTGGCAACTTTCGTCCCCCACATGATCACCCTGCTGCACCGGGCACCGGTGCTACATGCTGATGAAACCACCGGTCGCGCCAACCAGGCGTTGGCGTTCGTCCACGTCGCCTGCACCGACTACCTCACCCTGATGCACGTCGGCGGCCGCAGCAGCGCCGACATCGACGCCGGCGGGGTCCTGCCCGGGTTCACCGGCACCCTGGTGCGTGACGGGTACGCCGGCTACGAACACCTTCCCGCCATGCACGCCTGGTGCGGCGCCCACCTTCTGCGCGACCTACGCGCCCTGTCCGACGCCGACCCCCACGGTCAACTCTGGGCCCTGGCCATGGCCCAGACCCTCACCGACGCGAACACCGCCGCCGGCCACGCCCGCGCCACCGCCGCCACCCACCTGCCCCCCGACACTCTCACCCATCTCCTGGCCCGCTACACAGGTGCGCTGGCCAAAGGCCACACCGACAACCTCGACCAACCCAGCGACCTCGCCCGCAAAGCCCGCACCCTCATCCGCCGGTTCCGCCGCTACCAAGACATGATCCTCCGGTTCGTCACCGACCTGTCCGTCCCCTTCACCAACAACCAAGCCGAACGCGACATCCGACCCGTCAAAATCCAGCAACGCACCAGCGGTGGCACCTGGCGCACCCTCCAAGGACTCACCGACTTCGCCACCATCCACTCCTACCTCTCCACCACCAAAAAATGGGGCAAAGACCACCTCGACGCCCTCACCACACTCTTCACCACCGGCCCCTGGCTCCCACCAGCACTCACACCAGCTGAATAGCTACTGTTCCATGCCTCTTCCAACTCGGCGTAGCGCCGTCTCCAGGCCTCGTCAGCGTCGCTCACGTCTGCGTGTGACCGCTCGGCGACAAGCATGCGGGCCCTCTCAGTGGCCTGGTCGTTGGCCATGATCCGCGCCTCCACCTCGTTCGGGCATGCCACTGCGAACCCGACTGATAGCCGCACGAGGCGTTCGGCGATATCAAGATGCGCGGTCGCGATCTTCGCCGTGTCCTCGGATGCCTGACAGTCCTGGACCCTTCACCGCGCAGTCGACTGACCCGGGCCGACTCGGTGACACCCGCTGCCGCCGCCCGGGCCGCCAGACCGCCTTTGAGTCGCTCCTCGCGCCGATAGGACACCGACGCCGCCATGTTGGCCACCTCCGTACCGCATGGCACATCGCCGTACCGCGCACGCCCGATTATGGGGTCGAAACTCGTGTCACCACCCGCACCACCGGCTGGCCCTGCGGTCCGGTTCACCAGTGACTACACGCACGGTCGTCCCATCTCGCCGTCAGGAAGACCCACGATCCGCCACGTCCTCATGCCCGTCGACGCCACACGCGGCAATTCCTCGTCGACGACCGAGACAGCGGCCGACGGGCTACGCGCAGGCCGGGGTCCGACCAGCCGGTTCACAGTCCTGCCTTCCGTTCGTCTGTGGGAACGAGCGGGCGGCCTGGTGACCGTCAGGAGATCGCGCCGTCGTTCAGCCCGACGTCCTCCGTGGACGTGCACCTCAAGCCCGGCGGCGTGACCGGCTGCCTGTCCGAGCTGCCTGTCGACGCGGTTGCTGCGTGCTGTTCGACGCGGGCCAGAAGAGTCCGGACCGCCAGGACGCCCACCGGTGGGTCGTAGTCGGGATGCGCCAGGAAGACCTCGGTCGCGTCGAAGACGGCGTCGAGGCCGGCCGTCAGTCTCCGCCGCACCCCTTTGCCCGCGAATCGCAGCTCTCTGGGATCGATCCAGCCGACCTCGATGTCATGACGCACCTGCCGGGAGCAAGCGCACGTGTTCTCCGCGGCGACGAGCCCGCAACGAGGGGCCAGGAACCGGCGCACCTCGCGGCGGGCCAGCGAGAGGCGTTTGCGGAAGGCGGCGGGTGTCACCTCGAGGACCTCAGCGGCATCAGGACCGGCCATGCCGAGGATGTCGCCGAGGATGTACGCCATCCGCAGCGGCCTCGACAGGCACACGAGCAGTGCCGTGGTGCAGCTGAGCTGTACCTCCTCAGCGAGGAGTTCAGCGTCAGGCCCGTCGTATGGCCCGACCGCACCGTCACGCGCCAGTCCCTCCTCCAGCGCCTCGATACCCTCTGGTGTGACCGCCGCCAGCGGCGCGAACGGGGCCGTGCCGGCATTGAGGAAGAGGCCGCCGATGCGCCCGAACCGCCGGGCGGTCTCGCTCGCGAAGCGCACCAGGTCAGCGGGCACTCCCACGTCGCCCCGGACGGCGAGGACCTCAGCACCAATTCTTCGTAGTTTCGCGCTCACATCCTCCAGCAGGTTCTCCCGGCGGGCCAGCAGAGCAAGACGAACTCCGCGCCGCCCCAGGGCTCGGGCCGTCGCGAGCCCGACATCGCTCGTGCCTCCCGTCACGGCGACCGTCGTGTCCTTCTCGATCTTCTCGTCCATTGAGTCCTCCAGCGTGTGTGGTCGAGCGATACACAGGGTTGGACTCCGGGACCGGTCCTGGTGTGAACTCCCCTGGCCGCAGGACAGGCGCGGCCGCCGCGCGTGCAGTCAGGCGTGGTGGGGCTGGCGCAGCCATACGGCACCGGGCACCAGGTCACCGCTGACACGGCGGGCGCATCGGCGAGCCGCGCCCGCCTCTGGTGGGCGGCGCCGGCGCCACCCACAAAGCTCCCGCTCAGCGCGCCCGGTAGGTGTCCCGTCGGTGGGTGATGCCGCGAACGGTGACCCGGCGCTGATCGTCGTCGATCACGTACAGGATGCGCCACTCCCGCATGAGTCGAGCGGAATACACACCCTCAACGGCTTCTCCAGCTGCTTCCCGATGCGGTGCGGCCGCTCGGCGAGGGGACCCATGATGAAGTCGGACGCTCCGACCGCCACATCCAGGGGTAGCCGCTCGGCGAGGTCGCGCCGGGCCGTCCTGGTTAGGTCGACCTCATACGGCTGGTCTGTCACCTGCCGTCGCGCGCTGCCCGACCCGCGACCAGCGCGCGGACTGCGTCCGCACCGACGACCACGGGTTCGGTATCGACAAGAGCCGCCAGGGCGTCGGGGTGAGACAGCACCGCGATCGTCTCGCGAAGCCGCTCGACCTCGCCGGACGGCACCACGTCAGCGACGTGGCGACCATGTGCGATCACGGCCACGACCTCTCCGTTCTCGGCGCGGTACACGGCGTCGTTCCATGACTCGAAACCGTCGGTCGTCACGCTTGTCGGCTGCTTGGCCATCCTTTCAAGGATAGGCCCGTGGGGAGCATCGCCAACCCTCCAGCGTGAGGCCACGAGAGGACATCGCGAGGCGGTGACGACACCTCGCCTGGCGACGAGCCCGCGACGAAGCCGTTCGAGGGGATCCGAACACCCCGGGGGCACCACAAGCAAAGCCGAGCCACCACGCAGGCCACCGGCGGCTGTGGGACGTGCGCCACTGGGTTGCGGAGCCGAGCGGCGTCCGGTGGCGTCCCATGCCGGGACCGGATCAACACCATTGGGTGGCGGGAGTTTTGCCGGGTAGTGGTCGGCCGATGAGGGCCAGGGGCAGGTAGAAGCAGACCTGGCCGATCGCGAGTGCCAGGGTGGTGATCGCCTTCTCGTCGTAGTGACCGGCGACGTCGGTGTAGAGGACCTGCGGCACCCGTTCCCCGACCGGGTTGGGTGTCAGCACCGCCTCCAGGAGAGCCAGCGCGGCTCGTTCAGCGGACGTGAAGAACGGCGCGTCGCTCGGCCAGGTCGGGAACCAGGGTGGTCAGGTCGGGCAGCCGGAGAACGAACTTGCGGGCGTGCGGGACGGTGTCGGGCAATGTCATGCGCGAGTCCTCTCCTCGGTGTCACAACCGGCGACTACCACCGGTCATCCTCATGACCAGCCCCGACCATTCCGAGAGCCCCCAAGAAGGTCTACGGCAGATGGAGGCAATCGAAGGGCTTCACGACTACCCGCTCTACCACGTCACCCGTGGCGACGCCTTGGAGAAGGTTGGAAACTACTCCGAGGCCGTGGCCGCTTTCACGCGGGCAGCCGAGCTCGAGCCGAATGACGCCTTGAAAGCGATCTTCAGGTCCCGCGCCACGATGGCCACGTCTACGAGCACTGCCCAAGCAGACGAAGCGAATTAGCGCCCGCCCTGGCCCAGGCGCTGGCCCGACGCGGGACCGAGCCTCGTCGCGATCACGATGGACCTGCTGCCCGTGTAGGCGACGGCTACGCCCCGCGAAGCGTTCACCCCGCTGATCCCTCGCGGTGGAGCCTGGCCCTGCGTTATTGCGGGCGCAGGGCCAGGCGGGTCACGCAGATCGGCGCGCTACGCCCCGGTGCCGCATTGCGGCCGGATGGCCACCGGGACCGCGTCCGCCGAGCCGGGCCAGGACGGCGCCGGGTCGGCGCACAGGGTGAGCCTGATGTGGTCGCGCAACCCGGCCATTCCGGGCTGGTCGTAGAACCAGGCAATCTTCTGCACTCGCACCGCAGCGCCGGGGCCGAGGGACCCGTCGGCCCGGCGGGGGTCGGAGCGCCACACGAACGCCGCGAACGTGTCAGCGAAGTCCTCGCTGATGTTCGACGCTGCGTAGCTGCCGACGAATTCGCCAGTGTGCCGGGAGTAGAAGGCGACGATCTCCGCCTCCGTGAGCGCCGGCCTCGCCTCCTCGGTGAGATCGCGCGACCAGAACGTCGTGGCGAATCGCGCCATGACGGTGCCCGCCTTGACGCACCCCTCGTACGTCTCCCCGTACGGGCAGGCCGCGCTCGGCCCCACCGGGCGCGCGAATCCTGGCAGCACCCCCGGGGTCACCTGGTTCGAGCTGATGCTGAGAAGGTGGCCGACCTCGTGAATTCGGATGAGATCCGAGGCCCCCCCCACCTGGGCCGACCCTTCAAGATTGTAGTTCCCGCGTTGCAGGCTGAAGAAGAAGGAGGAGTCGCGCAGCGCGATCTGGTAATTCGTGATGCCCCCCCACACCCTGCGGGGGAACATCCGGGTGAAGTGGTTCCAGCTCCGCTGCGAAGCCCGGAACACCTGCGCGTTCTGGTGGTCGTCGACGAGGTGTCCGTTCACGACCTGGTAGCCGGACGGTGAGGCGTTGTATGCCGATACGAGCGACGGCGGGAACACGGCCGTCGGGAACTTCCCCAGCGGGATGAAGTGCTGGTAACGGACCTCAGGGGTCGCGGCCGCCGAATCGACCGCACTCGCGGACGGCGGCGCGGCGGCCGCGCTCGCAGTCGGCGGCGCAGCGGCGGAGGTCGTGAGGGCGGCAAGGGTCAGAACACTGGCGACGAGGGCGGGGAGGGCGGAGAGGGGTCGCATGGGCACACCTTTCGGTCGGCGGAGGGCGCCTCGTGCGCCCCCTACCCCTACTACCGCTGAGCCCCGCGCACGGTTGCAGGGCTCCGCGGGCGACCCGCCGGGACCCGTCGACATGCGCTGGAGTGCCAGTGCAACTCAATTCACGAAACCTCGCCACCACGTCCGTCGACCGACTCCTGCACCAGGCCCACATCTGCCAAACCACCGGCGACAGCGTCCGCCTATTCCAAGCCCTCACCGGGAAGGGGGTGACGCCCCTGACCTGACGAGGTCGAGCAACGTGCGGCTCGGGAGGGAGTCACCCTGTCCGGCTTGGCCCGCGAGGCGCTGGAGCGACTCCTCGCCGGCTACGCCATCGAGCTGGCCGCACGGATCCCGGCTGCTCGGTTGAGCGGCGGCGTCGAAATCCGACCCGTGGCCACCCACTAGTGGGGGCCGGGAGGGCACGTCCACGCGCCCCAGCCGCAACCAGGTGTCGAGCATCCCGACCACCAGGCACCCGTGACACCCGCCACCGGTCTCGGCGCGGCGGAGGTCAGCGACCGGCAGTCCGTCGACCCCCAGTTTCGGCATCAGGACCTCGTCGATGACGACGACTGTTCCGTGACGCTCGGGATCAGTTGTGTGCTGGAGGAGATCCCTCGGGGTGGCGCACCCGCTCGTGCGTCCTGGCCGTGACGGGGCAGGTCGAGCAGTTGCCACCCCGGTGCCAGACGAGCGACGCGGCGGCTCAGATGCTCGGCCGTGCTTGCGCGACCGAGCACCACCTGAGGAACCGCGCGCCGCCGACCACGCACGCGACGGGGGCCGCGCGTTGCGCGACCCCCGCCTCGGGAGCTCACGTTCCGATGGTCAGCCGACCAGCGCGGCCGGGTCCACACCCTCGGGGATGAGGACGGCGTCGATGACGTGGATGACACCGTTGGATGCGGTGATGTCCGGCGTGACGACCGTCGCGTCGTTCACGGTGACGCCGCCCTCGGTGCCCAGGGTCACGTTGCCGCCCTCGACTGTCGCGACGTCACCGGCGGTGATCTGGTCGGACGTCACGGCACCTGCGACGACGTGGTACGTGAGGATGCTGACCAGGGTGTCCTTGTTCTCCGGCAGCAGCAGTGCATCAAGCACGCCCGCTGGGAGCGCAGCGAACGCCTCGTTGGTCGGGGCGAACACGGTGTACGGACCCGGCGCGCTCAGCGTTTCGGCCAGTCCGGCTGCCTCGATGGCGGCAACCAGAGTGCTGAAGTCGGGGTTCCCCGCTGCCACATCGACGACCGTCCCGGCCGCCTCCTCGGTCATTTCTTCGGTCATTTCTTCGGTCATTTCTTCGGTCATTTCAGCGGTGGTCGCATCCGTCGCCTCCGCGGTCACGTCGGCAGTCGCCGCGGCGTCGGTGTCGGTTGCATCGTCACCGCAGGCAGCCAGTACGAGGGCGGCAGCCACCACAGCGGCAGCACCTACAAGGCGGATCTTCACGGGGTCTCCTCCAGAGCGGTTGGGTGGTTCGTGCACCGCTAGTTCCCCACGTCAGCCGTCGACGGATGCGGTAGGCCAGACGCCGTTACCAAAACGATACGGAACGATTCGGATCGTTCTGGATCTTGGGGACACGATCAGACCCTCGGCCGCCGCCTATGAGACCCAAGCAACACCCCACCGCTCCCGATGGATGCACTCCTGACACCATCCGCACCGTCTGCGCGACGCGGCAACGTTGACGTTCGTGCGGACCGGATTCGACGCTGAATAGTGCGCATGACGCGAGCGCGTCGCGCGAGCTTCACCCGGTCGGGGATCTCATCACGTGCGCCTGGTGGCTTCTTGAACGAGGTCCTGGGCGGCGCGCATGGCCGCCTCGCGATCGCCGTCATCGAGCAGGCGGGCGCCGTGGTGGCTGGCGGCCTTGAGAGCGAGGAGCCGTTGCAGGTTCTTACCCGCGGCCGAGTCGACCCTGGCCAGCAAGTCCGCGGCCGCGGAATGGTCCGGCCCCGAGTGCCGCTCTCCGATGGCGGACATGCAGATGGCGTCGGACGCCGCGATTCCGGCGAGAACGGCCAGGGCCACGCAGACGTTGACCGACACGCCGTTCTCGGTAGCGAGCAGCTCGGCGGCCTCGAGGTACTTCTGAGCTGTCACTCGACGCGAACGCGCCTGCCCCGGGTCGCCGGGGCGAGTCTGAAGCTTCTTCGGACTCACCGCTCGGCCTTGGCGGCAAGCCGGGCCACCAGGGCTGCGGGTTCCGGCCCGAGCAGTGGGACCGCGTCAGCCGACCAGGTCTGGACGAGGGGCTCGCCGTCCCCGATGACATCGGAGAACCGACTTTCGGTGAAGGTCAGCGCCTGGAGGCGGTTGCCCGTCCACCTCAATACCTCGCCTTCGAGAACCCGCACCTGGTCGACCCAGAGGTCATCGTGGGTGTCGACGTCGCTCGGGAGGATCAACATCAAGTCGATGTCGCTCTCCGGCCCACCCTCGCGACGAGCGAACGAGCCGTAGACCGAGGCGTGAACTGGGCGCGGATTCAGTCGGCTGCACGCCGACCTCAACCGGTCGAAGACCTCGCGGCGTATGTCCACCGCAACCAGCACCAACGGGGCCAGCACGTGCTCACGATTGAGTCGGTACAGGAAGCCCGTGTTAGCCCGATCCGCTATGACGAGCCCGTGCTGGACCAGCCGGTCAAGGACAGGCCGCTGCCCTGGTCGTGTCCCCCGCGCGGACAGCCGAGAGATCTGGACGGCGCTGAGACCGGCCTCGGTCCGGCACAACACCTCCAGCACCGCCGAGTCCAGGCTCGGTACCAGCGAGCGCAGGGGTGACGAGAGGTCCATGACACCAATGATGCAGATATAACGTCACAGCGTAAACTATCTCGTTACAGTGACGAAATAGTAGCAACTTGTCGCACCTTTCAAGGTGGGAGAGATCATCAGGCTCATCGAGATGGATGGGTGGGTGACGATCGCTGGCAAGCCGAGTCGGGACTTGTCCCCGGGCCTGGAGCGGAGCATCCTCCAGCCCAGGATTGAAGGGGTAGCCATGCTTAGCCTTCGCGGCGACACCCGCGAGCAGTGAGAGACCGAGATGGGTGACGCCGTCGCCTTCCACCTCGACGGCCTCGGTGAGGACCACGTCGTCATCCCCGGCCCCCGACAGCGGTTGCGTCATCCGTCCAGGTCGACTCGTTGTGACGATGTCGAACCTGGTGGCGCCATAGGATCATGCGGGCGGATAGCCGAGAGCAGTGGAGGCACGGGGTGGTGCAGGACCGTTGGGTCGAGGTCTCCCCCTCCCAGTTCCCGCATGAGGCCGACGGCCTCGCCCTGGTCCGCGCGGTCATGCCCGACGAGACGCCATATCGGGCCTGGTCGAACTTCGAGTTCCGGGACTCTCGCGGCCGTTGGCACGAGGTCGACCTGCTGCTGCTCGGCCGCGGGCGGCTCCACCTGATCGAGCTGAAGTACTACTCGGGCACGTTGCGCGGGGATGATCAACGCTGGGCCCGCGACGGGCGGCGCCCCGAGGACTCCCCGCTCAAGCTGGCCCGGCGCAAGGCGCAGTACTTCGCGAGCAAGCTGCTCGACGAGCTGCGGCTGTGGGCACTGGAGCAGAAAACCCGGATACCGGACGAGCGGGACGTGGTCCCCTTTGTCCAGGAGTCGGTCTTCCTGCACCACCCGGACTTCCGGTGTGCGCTGCGCGAGTCGAGCGCCCTCGGCCTATACGGAATCGACGGTAACGAGGCCCGCAGCAACCTGCCCGGGATCTCCGAGCTCGTCGGTGAACCAGCAGACCGACGCGCGGTCGGTGGTAACCAGGAGCAGATCCTCGTCAAGCTGCTGGAGCGCATCGGTCTGGTTCAGCGCCGCGAGCGTGAGGCTGGCTCCTGGGTGATCGAGGGCGAGGCGATCGACTCCGGCGAGGGCTGGCAGGACTGGCTCGCCTCGCACAAGGTCGCGCAGCAGGACCGGGCCCGGATCCGGTTCCGGGTGTTGCCGCCGTCGGCGATCCAGCAGGAGAAGGCGTCGGCACGCCAGATCGCCGAACACGAGTTCCGGGTGATGTCCCGGTTGCACCACGACGGCCTGCTGCGTCCCCGGGATCTGGTGGAGTCCGAACTCGGCGTCGGGCTCGTTTACCACTACGACCCGCAGTGGCAGCGTCTCGACCTGTGGCTGGCCGGTCAGGCGAATGGTGTCCCGCTGGCGACCCAGCTGTCGATCATCCGGCAGGTCGGTGAGGCGCTGCAGTACGCCCACAACAACCGGGTCGTCCATCGTGGGCTCTCCCCGCTGGCCGTGTGGGTCGCTCCGGTGTCCGGGACGCCGCATGACGTCAAGGTGCGGATCGGGGACTGGCAGGGAGCAGGCACGGTGAACGCCTCAGCCGGGACGCGGACCTCCGTGGTCGGGATCACCACATTGGCCGGGGCCGTGCCGGCCGGTGACGGCTCCGGATTCGCCGACGCCTTCGCCGCTCCCGAGGGGGCGTGGCATGCCGACGCCGACCGGATCCGTCTCGACGTGTTCGGCCTCGGGGCATTGGCGTTCTACCTGCTGACCGGCACGGTCCCGGCCCCTAGTAGTAGCGCCCTGAAACAGCGGCTGCGTGATCAGCAGGGCCTGGACCTGGCGATCGAATTACCCCAGATCTCCACGACCCTGCGCTCGCTGGTGCTCAAGGCGACCAACCCGTCGCCGACCCAGCGCACTGCCGACGTGCCGACCGTGTTGGTGCAGCTGGCCGCCGCGGAACGCAACGCAGTGGCCGACGCCGAGGAGACCGACCCGCTCAATGCCGCACCGGGCGCGGTGCTCGACGGCAGATTTGAACTCATCCGCCGCCTCGGCCAGGGCTCGACAGCCGTCGGGCTGCTGGTCTACGACCGGTTCGCGGACGCCTCGGCCACCGAATGCGTGCTGAAGGTGGCGCTCGACGACGATGCCGCTGCCCGGCTGGATGACGAGGCCGACGTGCTGCGCCGGCTCGACGTTCCCCGCGTGGTCAAGGTGCTGGAGGGCCCGATCGTCGTCGGCGGTCGGCGGGCGCTGCTGCTGGAGAGCGCCGGCGCCCAGACCCTCACCGTCGAGCTGCGCACCCGCACCAGGCTCTCCCTGGATCTGCTCGAACGGTTCGGGACCGATCTTCTCGACGGTCTCGTCGCGCTCGACAAGGCCGGCA
>Ga0163146_10008218_pt1 | contig 11230 bp, 17 predicted proteins | sample OliLakLV19MP7G1_FD_148648 | JGI IMG/M metagenome (GOLD analysis project Ga0163146, IMG submission 148648) | Freshwater microbial mat bacterial communities from Lake Vanda, McMurdo Dry Valleys, Antarctica - Oligotrophic Lake LV.19.MP7.G1 | ecosystem: Environmental > Aquatic > Freshwater > Lake >... | reverse complement strand
CGCGCTGTTGGCCGAGCCGCGCACAACGCTCACCGTCGAACGCGATGGACATTTGCACGCGGAGTGCAAGAGCTTCCTGTTCCGTTTCGTCGACGACGTCGACATCGTGGTCGATCCGGTCGCGCACGTGTATCGGTTTCGCTCCGCGTCACGTGTTGGCGAGAGTGATCTTGGCGTGAACCGCAAGCGCATCGCGCGAATCGCCGCGCGCCTCACGTTGCCGGCCACTTCCTCGAAGTAACAGAGACGCGGCTCACGTCGCTGCTACTGCGCGCTGCCACGCGAGCGGATGTTCCCGTGATCCGCGAGCCGTCGGCGACCCGGGACAGGTTGGCGCCCGCTGCGAAATGTGCGGAACCTGGCGTTCTTGAGCGCGGACCAAGGGCGCCGACACGACGCTCAATGCGATCCCTGCGCCGTTCATCTTCGGGGCATCGGCGTTGCCCTAACGCCTCAGATCGCCCGTCAGGTGCAGCGCACGTTAGCCGGCGGCTCGCGGGAGGAGGACCGCGCCGAACAAGAACAACCCTCCAGCAATGGACGCAACTCCGATGAGCGGCATGTGCTGCGTGGCCTGCGGCACCGACCATGCCGCGAACCGGTGATGCAGCCGCCACGGCACGAGGGCTAAGGCGAGGGACGAGCCAATCAGGACCCAGCCGAAGATCGTGAGCGCTTGGCTGAACGCAAGGCGCGGTGCGCTGAGCACGAGGGCGCCGCCAGTCAACACGCGCAGCGCCAGCTCGGTGAAGTGGATGCGCGCCGATCCCGCGAATCCTCCCAGGAAGCGCTTCGTGCGCTCTGGCCGCACGAGGGCCCCGCCACCGAGCGCGATGAGATAGAGCGCCGCGACCAGGACGACGCCGTATCCGACCATCACAATCATCCCGTCCATGTGCTCACTCGAGTCTCCACGTTTGTCCGGGCGCATTCACATAGTAAGTGCAACACCGTCCCCGCACCCGACCGTGGGTGAGGTGACCAGGGGTAGGCTAGGCTTCGATCCTCCGCCAAGAGAAAGGAAACCATGACCTACGCCCAGATCACCCTCGAGGAAAGGTACGCCATTTCCGCGCTCCGTAAACTCGGCTACTCGAGCGCCGCCGCGTGTCGCGGCGCAACGCGCAGTTCACCGTGGAGCAGTGGACGTTCGTGGAAGACCTGCTCCGCGAGGACTGGAGCCCCGAGCAGATCGTCGGCTGGTGTGCGCGCTTCGACCTCCTCGCGATCAGCCACGAGACGATCTGTCGCCGCATTCACGCCGATCGGGCGCGGGGCGGCACGCTCTACACGCACCTGCGCGTCATGACCAAGCCCCTGCGCAAGCGGGACGGGACCTACGACAGTCGCGGCCGGCTCGCCGGGAAGCGCCCCATCTCGACGCGTCCAGCGGGGGCGGAGCATCGCTCGCGCTTCGGGCACTGGGAAGGGGACACCGTCCTGGGCAACACGCAGCATGGTGCGTGCGTGGTCACGATGCTCAAGCGTAAGTCAAGCTTTACGGCGATCGGCCTGTTGCGGAAGCGCGCCGCGGCCGAAGTGAACGCGCGACTGCGGCACGGACTTCCACAGCGACAAGGCGCTGGAGGCGGTCGTCCCGACGCGCTGCTACTTCGCGACGCCGCGCCACTCGTGGGAGCGCGGGGCGAACGAGAACATCAACGGGCTCATTCGGCAGTACCTCCCCAAGCGCGTGAGCATGGAGCACCTCACGCAAGCGGACTGCGATCGCATCGCGGCCAAACTGAACCGTCGTCTTCGGAAGCGTCTCGGCTTCCGCACCCCAGAGGAGGTCTATGTTCCGTCAGCCTCAGTGTTGCACTTCAAAGTTGACTTCACAGTGCGGCACCCCGCGCGCGCCTTGCCGGTCCGGTGGATTTCAGTCGTTCGCTTCGCGGTAATGGAATCTGAAGTCCTACGGCTTCACGTCATCATGGTCACGATGATGATCTTCTTCTACTTCTTCTTCCTCGCGTTCCCGCTCTCATTCTTGCTGATGCTTATCGCGCTCAGCTTCACAGTAATCTTCTTCTTGTTGCTGAATCCTCAGCCCGCATCTGGCTTATCAGCCGTTAGCGCGAAGCCGAGCAGTTTGACAATTATTAGTCGCGAATATCAATTAAACGTCGCGAAATGAGAACATGTGACGCGAATTTCATAATTCGCTCTTTTATTGACCAGATTGCCAGATACGAATAGATATCGAGATTGATTTTATGTCGTGACTAGGTAATATTTGTCGCGTAGCGGACTTATATGGCGCGAATGGTCGCTAGCGACTAGCCACGGGTCACGGGGTCAAAAGAGATGCCGAGAATCAGCGAGAGCGTGATTGCGGAGGAACTGAGTCGGATTGTTGAGCTGCTCCGGAAGGCTACGAGCGGCCTCAATCGAAGCGGACTCGGAGAGGCCTATCGAATCGCCCACGCATCGGAGCTTCCGGCGCGAACTCTCCAGCGGCGCCTAGAGCGATTGGTTGTCGAGGGGACGGTCCGTCCCGAAGGAGAAGGCAGGCGGACCGTATATCGTCTGAAGGACGAAGCGGGTGAGAGCCTCACCTCAGGTGCCATTCCTAAGCTGTCGGCGCGAGGGGTTCGGCTGCGCGCGCTCGTCAGCCGACCGACCGAAGAGAGGGGATCAGTCGGCTATGACATCGAGTGGCTGCGTGCTTACACGCCCGCAAAGACCTGGTACCTATCGACGGCGGATCGCGCGGAACTGCGTGCAGTTGGGATTACTCCAGACGATGACCGACCTGGCGGAACCTTTGCACGGGACATTCTGAGTCGCCTGCTGATCGATCTTTCATGGTCGTCGAGCCGCCTTGAAGGAAACACATACACCAGGCTCGACACACAGAATCTGTTGGAGTTCGGTCAGAAGGCCGAGGGGAAGGACGCATCCGAGACGCAGATGATCCTCAATCACAAGACGGCGATTGAGTACATAGTCGATGCCGCATCGGAAGACGAGATTCGCCCCACCACGATCCTTTCGATTCACGCTCTCCTCTCAGAGAACTTGCTCGACGATCCAAGTGAAGAGGGACGACTACGCGAAAGGCCAGTCGAGATTATCGGCAGTAGCTACATGCCAACTGCCATCCCACAGCTCATTGCCGAGGCATTCCATCGCATCGTCGAAACGCTCAATGCGATACCAGACCCATTTGAGCAGGCACTGTTCTCCATGGCCCACTTGGCGTACCTGCAGCCTTTCATCGACGTGAACAAGCGAACGTCGCGACTGGTCGCGAATCTGTGCCTAATCAGGGCCAACATGTGTCCGCTATCGTTCGTCGGCGCCGATGAGAAGGAGTACCTGCTGGGAACGTTGGCGGTGTATGAACACAGGCGCACGGAGCTGCTGAGGGACTTCTTCCTCGGCGTCTATAAGCAGTCCGCCTCAAAGTACAAGGTGGTAAAAAACTCAGTGCCGACGCCTGATCCCATCCGTCTGAGATATAGAGAGCAGCTTCGCGAAGCAGTGCACGGAACTGTCAAAGCCGGAGAGACACCAGGTGCGAAGTTGGCGCAGGACTGCGCAGTCCGGCTCGAAGTCGCCGACGCTGACAGCGCCAGATTTCAAGAACTTGTGATGGAGCTTCTGCTGAACCTGAATGAAGGATCTGCAGCTCGCTATGGGCTCCGGCCTAGCGAATTTCGAGCTTGGAGCGAGCAGGTCCGTAGTCCGCGACCTTAAAGGCCCAATGTCTCGAGTCACGCTAACGAGCCTGGCGTTCACCCGCCGAGGCCGAGCGACGAAGGAGCGAGGTCAGGCGTCGGGTGCAACGCCATGTTAGCCGGGCCGCGGTCCGTGGGTAACTCGGCGAGCTCGGAACGAACCGACGCGCGGACAGGCTGAGAGGCTGCACCGCGGCTGGCGGCGACCTCGGTGGCGAGACGACCCTCCCAGCCGAAAGCGCCGGTGAGCACCACGTGCACAGCGGCCTTGGTACGGCCTGCTCCTGCTACCGACCGCCGCGGGTGAACATGAGATCGAGCGCCTCGCGATCGAGTTCGTGCCCCTTGGAATCGAGAAGGCGGTGCCCCTTGTCCAGCTGGTCGACCAGACGACTGTGGAGCAGCCGCATGGCTAGCCCCAGCGCCTGGAACAGGTCGCTTCCGCACTGGTCAGGGTACTGAGGATCGATGCCTTCCAGCTTGGCAGGGCATCGAGCCTCCGCCGTGTCGACCACGTACGGCTGCCCGATCACCGCGGTCACGTTCGTGGGGCTTTCGCCGCGAAGGAGCACGAGCGACACCGTCGCCACTGGATGGGCAATATCCGTCTTCATGGGTGGACCCTTGGTATCCAGTCGCGGGGCAGCGTTCGAAGCGGCGGTGACCGAGCAGCTGCCACGTGGGGGCGACAGCTCCGGCTAACGCCTGAATTAAGCCGAGCCGCGAAGCGGCTTCGGCTTGGATGAATTGTTAGGTGCGGCTCCCTGCTCTCAAGCCAGCCCAAGCAGTTGCAATGACCATAATGATACCGACTACGATCATCCATGCTGGATGCGGGATCAATGTTGCGTTGACGACGATCGACGCTATCAGGATTGCCGCCACGGTGACAGGGATAGTGTTGGATCTATGGCCGAGTAACATGGAACCGATAAAGGTGCCGACAAATGCCGCCAGTGACCAGCCAGCCAAGACCGCTGCTTTGGCAGCATACGACGTGGTTTCCATGTACGTAACGCGAGTTGCTTCGGTATACACCGGAAAGCTAACGAGCTTGTGACTGATCCACTCACTTAAGGCGACAGTGATAACGGCGGTGGCAGCGGCTCCGGTGATCGCAAGAGCTTTACGAATTATGGGTTTCACAGTGCAGCCTCCTGAGTGATTATGAAACTTGACGTACTATCTTCTTCAACTCGTCAAACAGAGTGTCGTCGCGCTTCTTGAAATTGAAGCATGATTTACCTTGCATCCGCTTTTTTAGAGCGCTTGAAAGGCTATTGAGCAGCTCGGTCTGTTCAGAAGTGGTCCCGGTTTTCTGTACAGGGTGGATGAGTGGACAGGCGGGCTCCCCGGGCGACATGTTCGCCCCCATCCAAGGAGCTCCTGATGTCGAAACGTCCCCGTCGGAACCATGCCCCGGCCTTCAAGGCCAAGGTCGCGCTCGCGGCCGTCAAAGGCGATGGCACGCTCGCCGAGCTGGCGAAGCGCTTTGATGTACATCCCGCGCAGGTGACCGCGTGGAAGGACCAGCTGCTCGCCGGTGCCGCCGATGTGTTCGCGGAGGGTGGCCGACGCAGCGAGCCGCCGGTGGATGTGAAGACCCTGCACGCCAAGATCGGGGAGTTGGCGCTCGAGAATGATTTTTTGGAACACGCGCTCGGCAAGGCCGGCCTGCTGAGCGCCAAGCGATGATCGACCGGACGCATGCCTTGCCGCTCACGCGCCAGGCGGCGGTCGTGGGGATCAGTCGCGGGGCGATCTACTACGAGCCCCGTCCCGTCTCCGATCGCGATCTCGCCCTGATGCGCCGGATGGACGCGTTGCACTTGGACTTCCCCTTCGCGGGGGCGCGCATGCTGCGTCGCCTGCTGCGGCCCGAGTATCCGGGCATCGGACGTCGTCGCCTGAGCACCCTGATGCGCCAGATGGGCATCGCCGCCATTTGCCCGCAGCCGGGCACGAGCCGCCGGCATCGGGCGCATCCGGTCTATCCCTACCTGCTGCGCCACCGCGCGATCACCCAGCCGAACGACGTGTGGGCGATGGACATCACCTACATCCCGATGGCGCACGGCTTCGTGTACCTCGCGGCCGTCATGGACTGGGCGAGTCGGCGCGTGCTGAGCTGGCGGGTCTCGATCACGCTCGACAGCGCCTTCTGCATCGAGGCCGTGGAGGAGGCGATCAGCCGCTACGGCTGCCCGACGATCTTCAACACCGATCAGGGCTCCCAGTTTACCAGTGCGGCCTTCACGGGCCTGCTCCGCGACCACGGCATCCGCATCAGCATGGACGGCCGTGGCTGCTGGCGCGACAACGTCTTCGTCGAACGGCTCTGGCGCTCCATCAAGTACGAGGAGGTCTACCTGCACGCGTACGACTCGGTCCCCGCCGCCAAGGCCGGCATCGGACGCTACGTCACGCTCTACAATACCCGCCGACCGCACTCGAGCCTCGACGACCGCACCCCTGATGCCGTATACTTTACTTCGCCGCCACTCGCCGTGGCCGCGTAACCCCGCCCGCCGATCCAGTTATCCCGCCCTGTTTTGCTGTACAGAAAAGCGGAGCCACTTCTGTTCATAGAGCGGCATCAAGTGGAAGGCGACGTACGATTTCTTGGCTTGGACCGCACCGAAGAATCGCCGCTTTCCTTTCGCGTCGGGCTCTCTCCATTCCAAGTAGAGATTCCCGGGTTCGTCCTTCGCCGTGGGTGCATTCCATGGGCATTGGAACGACGAAGGGCTGAAAGTTCGTCAAAAAGCTCCATTTGGGTCGACATGGCGCTTCTCGCGGGCTGATACTGAGTTCAAAAGTTAATGTTGTCGTTACGGGGCTGCAGGAGTTCGCAGCCGCACCTAACGCCCAAGCTCTGCTGCGAGGGCATCCAACAAGAGCGAGCGAAGCGAGCAATCAATAGCGCCCTCGTCTGCAGCAGCGCACGTTAGATCACACTACGAGCCTCAGTCGTCCCGACTGATCGCTCCATCGCACAAGAGGCAACCGAACGTATACGAACCCTCAGTATCACCCGCGATGGACTCACCGCAATATTGGCAAGTATTTATCCTTCCGTGCTCTTCGAGACATGATAGGCAGAGGAGCATCTCTACGAGAGGTACAACAGTCCTTGTTTCGGTGTTCTCACAGAATGTACAGTACCCTGTCAACGGATCCTCTTTAGGATCCTCGTACGGTCCGAATGTTTCGATCAGCCATTCCAATGAGGTCATATACCCGCAACCACTGCACTCAGCCTCACCGACGTCGCTGACTCGAATGCCAGCATTGCAACTCGGACAGGTCACGGCCAGGAAATCGTTCCTGCGGTCACACACCGCGCATTGGGACTCCATAAGCGGATCCTCTCGTAAGCTGGTTAGCGAACTCGTGAATCCGCATACGCCGCACACGTCATACACAGCTCCCGCCCTGCTCGCCGCCTCGATCTCAGGTCGCAGCGCCTGATACTTCCCGCTCAGGAATTCGCGGTTTTTGGCGATCAGGCGATGAATCTTGGCGATGTCCTTCACATAGGCACCAAAGTGCGGAGACCATCTCTCCTCGAGAAGTCGCCTCAGTAGGAACCATGCTTGGCACTGTTCGGCAGCGAGTGTAGATAATGCGGCAGTGCCGACCGGAGTGCCGAACTCAGGATGTACGAAGTGGATAAACTTGTTCCGATGGTCGCGCAGACGTCCGAAACAGTGTTCCTCCTCCTTCGTGAGCGTGAGGCCGACGACATTACGAAGCCTTGAGACCGCGTCATCCAAGTTAACGGACTGAAAAGAGCCGCTCGCGAAATGCGCGAGCGATGCCTTCTCTGGCTTCGCCACGATCAATGCCCAATGTTCCCGTACCAACCGCGCCTTCAGCAGAAGCTCGATACCGGTGGCGAGATTGATCACCGCAAATTTGGGCTGTGACTGCAGCTGCTTGGCTGCCGCCACAAGGAACTCGATGGCACTCTGAGTGAGGCTATCAAAGGGCGCTGCGACCGTACTTGATACCACCGTACTTGTCTCGATTGTGTGGGTGTGATCTAACTATCCATTAACCTGCACCGAATCGTACGTCCCCCTTCGCCACACCCGCAAGAACCGCCGCAATATCCACTAACCCGCGCCCAGCCGGTCCGCCGGGCTCCGCACCCCCGATCGACCCCGGCTCAGCACGGCAGGCTGGTGCGACGGCGCGTTCGAGCGCAACACTCGGCGCAGGTCGCCGATCGGGATCGCGAGGACCTCGCGATACACCACCAGCAGCGCGCTCAACGCCTGCAGCTGCGTCGATCACCACACCCGACGCTCGGCCGCGAGATGAGTCAGGGACGCGAGAACCTCCGGCTCACCCAGTTCGGCAGGGTGCCGTGATATCTGATATACCGGCGGATCCATCCCAGATATGCCGGCTCTGTACGCGGCCTTAAGTGTCGCGCGCGCGTGCGGCCTTTCACCTGCGTCAGCAGGCAGGGCTTCTCGGTCGGCATATCCAAGGGCGGGTCTGGGTATCACTGCACAAGCCCGCACACTGAGCCCGACCGGCTTGCGAATGAAAACTAGGAGGGACTCAACGGTCACCTAGCCTGCCGTGAGATCAGCAAGGCCCGCTTCAATCAGTTCGGCTCCGGGAAAATGGGCCACGACCATATTCGAGCTGTACTGCCTATCGCGCACGGCCACCGCGTGCCCAGCACATCGCGTCACCGATTCAGCACGCTACCCGGCCCGATCTACTCGCCGGCGCCGTACGCCCGGATGTAGTCCACTTCAATATGGAACCCATCCGCCATGTACAGCCCCACGCCACGGATGCGCGAGGTCAATCGGCGGGGCATCCACCGCCTGCTCGGAGATGGTGCTCCAGAGTGTGGCGAATGGCACGCGGACGAGCGTCCACTCCGTCGGCGGCGGCGAAGTCGAAGAGCGTTACCGGCATCGGTACCTTCGGAGGAATGGGCGTGGACCACCCGCCCAAGCCGAACACGAGGAGCAGGGTCGGCAGGAGCCTCCGCGCTGTGCGTGGCAGGCGCCACGGTGTCGGGCGGAGAGGCATCGTGTCTGCGTCGGTCAACCGTATGCTCGCGTGGGAACCACAGAGGGAATCCTTGACGCGCGCACGGGGTCCCCTACAAGAACCGAGGATAGTAAGCGGGCGCGTCATGCGGAGTGGCCCCGTATCCGGCACGCCAAGGTTACATTAGCCGCGTCTCTTTCACTCAGGAATCGCCTATCCTCCGTTCTCGACACCCAGACGCACCGCGACCCGCGTCCGCGCTCTTTCGTCGCGAGGACGTATCACGCAGTGATTTCAGCCGCAGCGAGGAACTTCGCGCGACGTTGCAGTCCCGTCTCCGCGTCATCTCGTTCTTTTTTGCCGCGGGCAATGGCGGATTCGCGCTCTCATTCCTTTGGTCGCCTGTCATGCAGGCGAGGAACGCCAATGCGCCCTTCTCGTTCGGTTCTCTGTGGTTTTACCTGCTGCTGGCGACTACTTGGACCGTAGTCGGGTTCGTGCTGCGAGCCTCGCGTCCCCGCGGGCTGGGATGGCTGCGCGCGTATGAGGCCGCGATGTTCACGTTGTCGATTGGGCTGAACATCGCCACGAACGAACAAGACCTCTCGAGTCTCGTCGGCGTCTATGAACTGGCACCCATCGACATCACGATGGGTCGGGCGGGGCTATGGATTTTTACTGTCGTGGCCTACGGAACGCTGATTCCGAACACCGCACGTCGCACCGCGGTCGCCATGATGATCTTTCTCATGGCATCGTTGATACCCGTGGCGTCGGGACTGGCAGATGGCACCATTCCGGCCCCGCTCGCTCCCTTGGTCGTCGTTCTCACGCTCATCGTTGTCGGATCGGCGGCGTTGATCACCTGGTTCGGCTCATTCCGCTACGAGACCGTTGCCCGTCGCGAAGCCGCGGCGCGTGAGCTCGGCCAGTACGTGCTTGGAGAACGGCTTGGGGCCGGTGGCATGGGCGAGGTCTATCTCGGCGAGCATCGCATGTTGCGCCGCCCCGTCGCCGTGAAGCTGATCACGCCCGCGCAGGCCGGCTCCCCCGACGCCATCGCGCGTTTCGAGCGCGAGGCGCAAGCGACGGCTGGTCTCACACACCCCAACACCGTGCAGATCTTCGACTACGGTCGGAGCGACGATGGGACGTTCTATTGCGTGATGGAGTATCTCCCCGGCGATACGCTCGAGGCCATCGTGGACCGCGACGGTCCGATGTCCGCTGCGCGTGCGGTGCATGTGCTCACGCAAGTGTGCGGCGCGCTCGCCGAGGCGCACGCCAAGGGGCTCGTGCATCGCGACATCAAGCCGAGCAATGTGATGATGACCGAGCGGGGCGGCATGAAGGACGTCGCCAAACTGCTCGACTTCGGGCTCGTCGTGAGTGGTGCACCGGTCCTCGGCAACGGTCGACTCACCGAGGTCGGCATGTTCGTCGGCACGCCGGAGTTCATGAGTCCGGAGCAGTGCGCGGGAGGAGAGATCAACGTGGGACCGGCGAGTGACCTCTACTCGCTTGGCGCGCTCGGATACTACCTGCTCACGGGGAGATCCCCCTTTGCCGGTCGGAGTGCGACGCAGATGCTGGCGGCGCACCTGTACGAGGCGCCCAAGTCGCTGCGCGAGCAGGCGTCGATCCGCGCGGCGTAGGTCGGAGATTGGCGCGTTCCGCATCGGCGTGCCTGACTCGACTCCACGGTCGAGACGTTAGATTGGAGCTTCGCCCTATCATCGATGGCCTCACGGGATAGGAAATTCAATCGGGGTCGGTCGAGTATCTGGCGAACGCACGGCGCGAGGGAGTCGACTTCAACAATCTGCAGTAGCAGCGCCGCCCATCGGCGGCTGGCCACGGATATTCCGAAGCCAGCCGTGCGATCATGCGTGCGATCATGCGTGGTGAAGTCGCGCGGCGGAAAGCGCCTGCGTTGCGGGCACCTGGAGGTTCGCCTCATAGAGGGTAACTCCGGGGAGGATCTGGGAGGACGACCTGAGCCGAGGTCGCGTGCACCAGACCAAGAGAGCGACCGCACCTCGGCGAAAGTCACGCCATCGATCGCGTTCAGCAGGTCGATCCGGTAGGGAGGCTGCCCGAACTGGGTGACGATGTCCTCCGTGAGGAGCGTCGCCTCGTCGAGGATCTCCGCCGGCACGCCGGCTCATTTACGCGGGCGCTTCTTGCCCGAGACGGCGGGATGTCCACGTCTCGCGACGACGCGCGGCCCGCGCGGCCCGCTCCAGGCGCGCGGCATCCGTCCCCCTGATCTCGGCGTCGCCCCCGTGCGGCGCCCGCGCGAGTACCGTGATCCCCACGGACTTGAAGAGACGGAGTGCCGACTCGAGGCTCACATTGCTCCGCTGGCCGCGCTCGAATTCCGCCACGAGGCGTAGACTCACCCCAGCCTGCGACGCCAGCGCATCGCGACCTCGCGCGAGAAGACCTCGAAATCCATCCTCTCGCTCACGTGCAGACAACCCCTTTATGTGCCACCCGACCCTCACTCACTTCTCACTCCGCGGCAC
>Ga0163146_10008213_pt1 | contig 11233 bp, 8 predicted proteins | sample OliLakLV19MP7G1_FD_148648 | JGI IMG/M metagenome (GOLD analysis project Ga0163146, IMG submission 148648) | Freshwater microbial mat bacterial communities from Lake Vanda, McMurdo Dry Valleys, Antarctica - Oligotrophic Lake LV.19.MP7.G1 | ecosystem: Environmental > Aquatic > Freshwater > Lake >... | reverse complement strand
AACATCAACACATCAAACACTGCTGGCTTAGTCGTTCACTGACGCTGCCACATCAGCCACACGCTGCCGGCGAGACCGATCACGCCGATGACGGTGCGGATCAGTGCCTGCGGCGTGCGTTGCGCCAGTCCCGACGTGAAGTATCCGCCGAGCACCGAACCGACGGCCATGGCTGCGGCGATGGGCCAGTCCACGATGCCCTGCGTGGCGAAGGTGATCGCGGCCACGGCATTGAAGCAGGAGCCGCAGACGTTCTTGAGACCGTTCATCTGATGGATGTTGGTCAATCCCATGAGCCCGAGCCCAACGAGCATGAGGATGCCGGCGCCGGCGCCGAAGTAGCCACCGTAAATGGCGATGGCGAGTTGCAGAAACAGGTAGTGAAGTGGCGGCTGTAGTGCGGGAATCGAGTTCGCGGCGCCTGCGTTCCCGACGGTCTCCGTCCTGCTGCGCGATCGATTCTGCAACCAGGTGGTGACCGGCCGTTGCGCGACGAACATCACCGTCGCGCCGAGCATCAGCCATGGCACCAGCGCAGAGAAGCGCGCACTTGGCGTGGAGAGCAACAGCAAGGCACCGAGCAGGCCACCGATGAGACTGGGCACCGCGAGATAGAGCGCCCATCGGCCAGTGCCGCGCATCGCGCTTCGATAGCCCCACAGACTCCCCATCGAACCTGGCCACAACGCGACGGTGCCCGTCGCGTTGGCCACGATCGGCGGTACACCCAGTCCGACGAGCGCCGGAAACACGAGCAGCATGCCGCCGCCCGCGACGGAGTTGATGGCGCCACCGAGTGCGGAGATACCGGCGATTGTGACGAGTTGAATCGGTGTCGGCATGTTTTCGCGATCAGACTGACGACGAGACGTCGAGGTCGGTCAGCTGGTTGGCTGCGTCCGCTTCCCGCAGCGCGCGTTGTGTGATGCGCACGAGAATGAGTCCCAACACGACCGTGGCGACGATCCCGACGCCCAGCACCCACCCCGAAATCGGCGAGGAGCCATCCGCGCGCGGACCGGCGCCGGTCGCACTGCCGAACGCGGCGTAGGTGATCACAATGGGCGTCAGGCCAAACGTGCCGAGCACGAAGTCGCGCAACCTCACGCGTGTGACGCCAAGCGCGTAGTTCGTCAGCACGAACGGCACGACCGGTGAAAGTCGCAACAGAAAGACCAGCTTCAATCCGTCTTCCCCGATCACCCGATCGATGACCGAGAGTGTCGCGTTCTTCGCGACGCGCTTCGACACCTGTTCGCGTGCGACGTATCTGCCCAGCAGGAACGCACACGTTCCGCCAATGATGGCACCGGTCATGACGAGCGCCGAGCCTTTGACCATGCCGAACACCGCACCGCCGACCATGATCAGAATGAACGCGGGGAGCATCAGTATGCAGACAATCACGTACGCGCCGAGGAACGCGATCGGTGCCCAAACGCCGAGCGCTTTCACCCAGTCGGCGAACTGCGGCATCCACGGCGACAGCAATCGGCCGACCAGCAACCCGAACACGATCGGGATGGCGATGCCAACGGCGCGCGAGACGGTCTTCAGATCCAATCGCATCCGCTAACCATAACGGACGCGATCGCTGTTCGGCGCAGCGGCGTCGTGTTGGTGCGTGTTCGCGGCTTGGTGGATCGGCGAGGGGTGTTCGGTGGGTTGCGTCGCAGGATCGGCGATCGGCCGCAGGGTGTCCCAGTCGCCGCTTGCTGCGCTGCGCGCAGAGGCGGCTTTGGGACACCCTCGGCCGCTCGCCTTGTGACGACACGCGGGGCGCGAGCCGAGCCGTGTGCGCGCGTCGAACGCCGTAAGGGGAGATTCGTGCGGGCGCCGAAGCAGCGAGCGCGGGATCCGTCAGGAGCTCCTTGTCTAGTTGTGGGTAGTGTTGGCGCGCGCGCGATTCCATCCCGAATGCCGCGCTGCGACCACTCGATGGCAGTCTCGCCGAACCGGCTGTGCGTCGCGAGCGGCAACCCGCCGCCAGCTTGCGAAACGTGCCTGGTGCAACCGCGCCCTCGGCGCCTTCGCCCCTGCCTGTGGCCCCCAACGGCCGAGGGTGTCCCAAAGCCGCCTCTGCGCGAAGCGCAGCGAGCGGCGACTGGGACACCCGGCGCGCCGATTGAAAGCTCGCGCAGATCTCGACGTGCGCCTGTCCACTCTCGCCGACACCAATCCACACGCCAGTCGCAACGCCGACCAACAACACGCACGGCACAAACGCAAAACCGGCCGCGTCGCTTTCGCGACCCGGCCGGCTTCAACAACGTGTGTGTTTACTGCAGCGGCTTGGTCGGGCGATCGAATCCACCGCTCAGTGCGTTCAGCAACAGCTTGTACGTGCCGTGCGGCTGCGAGCGGAAAAGAATCTCCGGTCCGAACAGATAGAGCGTGCCCTGACCAACCTTGGCCTCGGCCATCGCAACGCCGCCCTTGAGCAGGTTCTGCCCCCACGCCCAACCGCTTGTCAGCGGCGTTTCGGTGTCGAACGTGGCGATGGCACGAATGCCCTTTGCTGCAGCATCCGGTCCGAGCTTCATCACTGGGCTGTTGTCGAACATCACCGACGGGCGCGGGGCCATGCCCGTGGCGATCATCGACGACGTATCAACCGCGACTTCGAGGAGCGAGCCCGGGATGTAGTACTTCTCGCCCGGATAGGCACGCCCACCCGCGTCCGTCAGGTAGTTCTCGATCGGCAGGCCAAGCTGCTTGCCCAACGCGATCGATGAGCCGATGGAGACGATGCGACCACCCGCCTCGAGGAAGGCCTTGAGCTGCGGCACGGTGCGATCGGTCGTCACACGACCGAGCTGACGGCGATATTCCGCCGGAATGAGCGTCGTGTCCGGTGAGCCGCCAAAGCCTTGACCAGGGCCAGCGCCCGCCGAAATCGCGCCGTCGGTGAGAATGAGCACGTCGTACTTGGCCTTCAGATTGCCGGCATCGAGATCCTGCGGATATACGACCGCGAACGGATACTCGAACTTCTCGAGAATCAGGCGCGTCCAGCCACTCGGCATGCTGCCGCCGTACCGATCGAAGAGCGCGACACGGAGTGGCGTCACCGGCTGCGCACCTGTGGGCTTCGTGTTGGCCGCGGCGAAGTTCACGCCCAGGTCCTTGGCCGACTGCGCAACGACGGCGTCCGCCGCGCCACCAGCCGGAATGAACCACGTGCCGGCGGGCCATGACGTACCACCATCCGTGAAGCCAACCGGACTGCGCGTCGACTTGATTCGCGCCTTCGCGAGACGATTGGTCACCGTCGCCGCGTCGTTGACGGCGGGATGGATGTAGTAGCCCGCCTTGCCCTTCGCCACGACACCGGCCGGCATCGCGGTCACGTCCTTCACCAACTCGAACGGACCCGTCACCGCATCGAGCGCGCGATCAAACTGCACGCCCATCTGGAACGCCAACGTCCAACCGGCGTTGTCGTACGGCGCGACTGGCGGGCCACCCGGATACCGGAAGTCGTTCGGATGATCCTGCGGCTCGAACATGTCGAGCACATGCGAACGGAACGCCTGCGCGGTGAGTACGACCCACGAGCCCGCGGGATAGTTCTTGCCGTTCGTGCTGAAGGACGACGTGGCGCGATGCACCTGCACGCCGGACTTCTGCAACGCCTGCACAAACTTGGTAGCCGTCGGGAAGTCGTTCTGCGTGCTGCTCAGGATGTAGCCGCGCGGGTCGCGGTTCTCCGGCTGCTTGAGCAACGCGAGATAGCGATCGTTGACCACCGCGCTGCCCGGTGTACCACCGCCGCCACGACCGCCGCGACCACCTTCAGCCGCTGCCGGACCGGCCGTCGCGCGATCCTTGGCGATCTGCGCCACCATTGCGTCGACCCGCTTCGGGCTGATCGTCCAGCTGTCCTTCTTGCTCTTCTCGATCTGATCCATGCCCATGCGCCAGCGATCGTAGAGGAAACGCTCGCGATAGCGCGACGCGAGATCGAGAAAGGCGTAATTGGCGGAAACCGAGTAATCCACCGACTGACGGAAGTGCCATTCCTGCGGCTCGATCGGCAATGGCAGACTGGCCGAACGCAGCTGACGATCGGGCACCAGCGACACGCGCATCGGCGTGGGGTTGCCGATCGTCTCCGTCAGGATACCAATGATGTTGTGGTAGTACGCGACCGTACGCAGTCCACCGTTCCACCATGTCGAGTAGTTGGAACCGGCGCGGAAGGTGAGGCCCGGTTTCCCTTCGGTGACGAAGCGGTGATTGAGCGCGGCGCCGACAAGATCGAGCCCTGTGATCATGGCCGGGTGGAACCAGTAGTTGGCCGGATCGCGGTACGGCGGCGCGGCCATCACCGTACCCGTCGGGCCGGTCTGGTGGTGATTGTACATGATCTGCGGGTGCCACTCGATGAACATGGTGCGCGAGACGTTGGCCGTCTCCCTGAGCGCGTTCATGTACGAGTCGCGATTGTTGTCATGCCCCGCGTACTTCTCATACAGACGCGGAATCGTGCCGGTCGTGCGGCGCAGCTTGTCGGGCTCCTTCATGTACCAATCGGAGACGAGCTCCATGCCGTCCGGATTGGCGTGCACCATGAGGATGATGCAGTCGTTCAGGATGCGCATCGTCTCTTCGTCGGTGCGGCTGTTGAGCTGCCAGAACGATTCGATGAGCTGCTGCGCACCGAGGACTTCCGTCGCGTGCAAACCCCCGTCGATCCAGAAGATCACCTTGCCCTCCTTGGCGAGGCGATGTGCTTCGGCCGAGTCGATGCCTTCGGCGCGCGCGAGCTTGTTCGAGATGTCCTTGTAGCGCGCGAGGTTCTTGTGGTTCTCGGGGCTGGTGACGATGGCCATGATCTGCGGCCGTCCTTCTTCCGTCAGGCCGATGGTGTCGAGCACGACGCGATTGCTTTCGCCGGCAACCTTGGCGAAGTACGCGTGCAGCCTGGTGTAGTTGGGGAGCTCGTAGTCCGCGCCAATGTCGTGGCCGAAGAACTGCTTCGGCGACGTGACGCGTGACTGGGCCGTGAGTGTGAACGGCCACGCGGCAATCCCAATGATGGCGGCGGTGCGCCAGGTGGCGCGCCAGGTGGCGTGACGCAGACGGGTCATTCGGGAGTGGGTCAGGAGGGTCATCAGGTCGCCATGAGCTCGGGGACGGGACCGGTAGAGAGAGGTCCAGAAATCATACGATGTGAGGCGGGGCGACGTTGGGCGAGGGACGGAGACGAGCTCACCGCGTCCCTCGGCGGCGGGCGCGGTTGTGGGACGAGCTCAAGCGGGAGAACTTTGGGGCATTCGGCGGGTAGTTTTGTCGTTCTCCCCGTCTTCGTCGAAGTCCCGCCCCCACCAAGAGTTCACGTGATCATGACGTTTCGCTCCCGCGCCTCCCGCACCCGCCTGACAATCGCCTCGGCGATGGCGGCCCTGACGTTTTCCGCCGCTCCCCTCGCCGCCCAGGCCACCGGCGCCAAACCGCCCGCCAAGTCCGGCATGGAGGGCATGGACCACGCGGCCCACATGAAGGCGGGTGCCAAGGCAGCCGAGCCGAGCACGGGGTGGAAGGAGCTCGATGCCTATCACATGCTCATGATGGCCACGTGGCACCCCGCCAAGGAAAACGGCGACATGGCACCGCTCAAGGCCAAGGCCAAAGACATGGTCGCCGCCGCCACGGTGCTGGCGTCATCCACCCCGCCCAAGTCGTGCGCCACGCCCGCGCTCAAGGACGCCGCCACGAACCTCGTGCCCCAGACGCAGGGCGTGGCCGATATGGTGGCCAAGAACGCCGACAACAACGCGCTCAAGGATGCCCTGAAGGTGCTGCATGACAAGTTCGACGTCCTCGAGGAAGGCTGCTCGCCAATGAAGCACGAGATGAAGCATTAGATGACGGACTAACGCTCCTCGAACGTCCCGAATCGCAACGGCACACCGTCGCGAACGTGCCAGGCGCCACGTGCCATCACGTGGCGAACCTGGTGCGAGTCATCGAGCACCACGAGATCGGCGTCGCTACCCACGTCGATGCGCCCCTTGTGCGGCAGGCGAAGCAGTCGAGATACATTGCTCGTGAACGCCGGCAGTACATCCGGCAACGCTGCGCCATCGCGCAAAAGCTCAGCGATCGTTTCCATCAAGGCGCCTGAGTCGCCGACGCCCATCTGCACGACGCGCCCCGCGTCGTCGAAGCGCGGCAGACATCCGCCGCCGTCCGAACTCACCGTCACCCGATCGCGCGGCGCACCGCTCTCGAAATAGCGCGACAGTGCAGCGGCTGCACTCCATGCGTCTTCGTCGGTCGCCACTGGAAACGCGGTGATGTCGATGTGACAGCCGACTGAGGTGAGCGAGAGTGCTTCGTCGAAGAGCGCCTTGCGACGATTGACGTGTGTGGGATTGAAGACGCGCGCCGGCAACTCGCTATTCACCAAGGCGTCGCGAATGAGGGCGAGCCCCCGCTCACCGTCGCCGAGATGCAGGTGCACGATCCCCGCCTTGCCCGTCATCAGTCCGGCCACGTGCGCTTCGGACGCGAGTCGCAAGAGTTCATCGAGTGTGGGTTGGCTCGAGCGATGATCGCTGAGGGCCACCTCTCCAACGCCGATGATGCGATCGATCTGTGCGATATCGCCGCGCACCGAGCCGGTGAGCGTGGTAGGCGGCAGGTGATAGCCACCCGTGTGACACCACGCACTCAGGCCTTCCGCAATGAGGGCGCGCGCCGTCACCACCAGCTCGGCCGTCGAACGCGTGACATCGTCGGTTCCAAGCACACCGATGGCACTGGTGACGCCTCCCCGTGTGTAGCGCGACAACATCGGCGGCGGCACGCGTGACTCGGGCCCTGCCTCGCCGCCACCGCCGGTGAGGTGCACATGCCCGTCGATGAGCCCGGGAATGAGGCGCATCCCTTCGAGGTCGACGATGGTCGCAGCGAGACTCGCCGGCAGATCGGCGAGCGATGCCCCCATCCAGAGCACACGCTCGCCACCTACGAGCAGGTCGCAGCGCCCCTTGGGCTCCGGAGCAAAAACGTCAGCGTTGCGCAGGACGGTCAGCATGCGCTGAACGTTACCGAACCGTGTTGGCGCGCGTTAGCTTCCCTCATCATGCCTTCACGCCCACACGCAGACGTTGCGCGAGGCTGGATCATTCCCATCGGCGGCAAACTGGCCGATGACGCGATCCTCGACCGGTTCGTCGCGCTCAGCGGCGGCTCCCGCGCGTGCATTGCCGTGATTCCCACGGCATCGAGTGAGCCCGATATCGGTACGTACTACGAACGCGTCTTTGCCAGGCTTGGTGTGCGCAACGCAAAGTCGTTGCGCTTCGAACGACGCAGCGATTGCGATGATGCCGATTGGCTGGAGTGGTTGTCGAGCGCCACGGGCGTGTTCATCACCGGCGGCAATCAGCTCAAGCTCACGGCAACACTCGGCGGTACACCGGTGGCGAAACTGATGCGCATTCGCAACGCCGCGGGCGTGCACATTGCCGGCACCAGCGCCGGCGCCGCATTTCTCAGTGAGCACATGATCGCGTTTGGCGAGGAAGGTGCGACACCGCGCGCCGGTATGGTCACCATGTGCGCCGGACTCGGCCTCACCAATCGCGTGATCGTCGATCAGCACTTTCGTCAACGCGATCGACTCGGGCGACTGCTCACGGCCCTTGCCTACAACCCCTTCTCTGTCGGACTCGGCGTGGACGAAGACACCGCCGCGTTCATCAGTCCGGACGAAGTGGTGGAAGTGATGGGCAGTGGCGCCGTCACGCTTGTCGATCCGTCGGAAGTGGAGTTCTCGAGCATCGCCGACGCCAAGCCCGGCGAAGCGGTGACGCTGATCGGCGTGAAGGTCCACGTGCTGACCCCGGGCGCGACGTTCAACCTGCACACGCGGCAGCCATTCGGCGCCAGCGTGTTCGCCTCCGCGGACTGAGCCACATGGAAATTCTCGATCGGTCCGTGTACGTGGGACCAAGTCACTACGCGCACTTTCCGGTCATTCGTCTTGAGCTCGACTTGGGCGCGTTGGAGCAGTGGCCCACGCGCAAACTGGGCGAAGGTTTCATCAACGCGCTGCTCGACGCGCTGCCCGGACTCAAAGAGCATGGCTGCTCGTATGGCGAACCGGGTGGCTTCGTCCGTCGCATGACCGAAGACGAGGGCACATGGCTTGGTCATGTGCTCGAACACGTCGCCATCGAATTGCAGAACGTTGCCGGCGTGAAGGTGACGTTCGGCAAGACACGCGAGACGTCGCGCTCGGGCGTGTACGACGTGGTCTTTGAATACGAGCAGGAGGATGTCGGACTCGAAGCCGCCGACGTCGCGCTCGATCTGCTCCATCATCTGCTGCCGCGCGAGTTGCGTCCGTCGAGCGCCGACGATGCGTTCGATCTCGCCGCGCGTCGTGATGCGTTCATCCGCTACGCGCAGCGCCGTGCACTGGGCCCAAGCACAGCGAGTATCGTGCACGCCGCCGAAGCACGCGACATACCGTGGATGCGGCTCAACGAGCAGAGTCTCATTCAACTCGGCTACGGCTGCAATCAGCAACGTATTCAGGCCACGATCACCGGGCGCACGCCGCACATCGCTGTCGATCTCGCGAGCGACAAGGAAGCAACCAATCGCATTCTGTCGCGACTGGGTTTGCCCGTGCCAAAGCAGCGGCTGGTGCAATCAGCCGAGCGCGCAATCGCGGCCGCCGAACGCATCGGGTATCCGGTGGTGACGAAGCCGTACAACGGCAATCACGGGCGCGGTGTGTCAATCGCGCTCACCACGCCCGAGGAAGTGACGGCCGGATTTCTGCGCGCACAGGAGATCTCGCGCAGTGTGATCGTGGAGAGCTACATCACCGGCCACGATCATCGCATGCTGGTGGTGAATGGTGAACTCGTGGCCGTCTCCAAGCGCGAGCCGGGCAAGGTCACCGGCGATGGCGTGCGCACCATCGCGCAGCTCGTCGCCGAGGTCAACGCCGATCCGCGACGTGGTATCGGACACGAAAAGGTGCTGACGCAGATCGAGATCGATGAGCAGGCGATCGGGCTGCTCGACAAGCTTGGCTACACGCCGCAGAGCGTTCCGCCCGCAGGAGAAGATGTCTATCTCCGCCTCACTGCCAATCTCTCGACGGGTGGCACGGCGACCGACATGACCGATGTCGTGAGCCCGGACAACGCCGAGATGGCGGTGCGCGCCATACAGGCGATCGGGCTGGATGTCGGCGGTGTGGACTTTCTTTCCCCCGACATCACGCAGTCGTACAAAGATGTCGGGGGCGCGATCTGTGAAGTGAATGCGGCGCCGGGGTTCCGCATGCACATGGCGCCGAGTGAAGGGCGTCCGCGTGATGTGGCGGGGAAGGTCATCGACATGCTCTTTCCGAAGAACGCGGCGAGTACGATTCCGATTGCCGCGATCACCGGAACGAACGGCAAGACGACGACCGCTCGACTGCTGGCGCACATTCACAAGCTCGCGGGTCAGTGCGTTGGTCTGACCACGACGGATGGTGTGTACATCGACGGGCAGCGGACTGTCGAAGGCGACATGACCGGTCCGACCTCGGCGCGCATCGTGCTCAGTGATCCGGCGGTGCAGGTGGCGGTGCTGGAGACGGCACGCGGGGGATTGCTGCGCGCGGGGATGGCCATGCGTCATGTCGATGTGGGCGCGGTGCTCAACATCCAGCCTGATCACCTCGGGCAGAAGGGAATCGACACACTCGAACAGTTGGCCGAAGTGAAGCGCACCGTGGTGGAGATCGCGACCGATACGGCCGTGCTCAATGCCGACGATCCGCACACGTTGCGCATGGCCGCGTATACCAAGTCGAAGCACGTGTGCTACGTGACGATGGACCCGGCGCACGATCTGGTGCGTGAGCACATTCGGGCCGGTGGCCGGGCGTGCGCGATCGAAGCTGGTGTGAACGGACAGATGATCACCATCTACGATCGTGGCGCGCACATTCCGTTGTTGTGGACCCATCTCATCCCCGCCACGCTCGAAGGGCGTGCGACCTTCAACGTGCAGAACGCGATGTTCGCCGCCGCGATGGCGTTCTCCATGGGTGTGCGCCTCGAGGACATCCGTCACGGCCTGCGCACGTTCGACACGACGTTCTTCCAGGCGCCGGGTCGACTGAACGTGTACGATGAGCATCCGTTCAAGGTGCTTTTCGACTACGGGCACAACGCGCACGCGGTGGGCGCGCTCTGTCAGCTGGTCAATCGCATGACACCCAAAGGGCGACGGTTGTGTGTGCTGTCGGCGCCGGGCGATCGGCGTGACGAAGACGTTCTGGCGATCGCACGCGTCGCAGCGGAAGCGAAATTCGATCACTACATCTGTCGTCGCGATGACGCATTGCGCGGGCGTGCTGAAGCCGATATCCCCAACATGCTCGCGACGGCATTGCGCGAGCATGGAATCGGCAGCGATCGCATCACGGTGATCGCGGATGAGCAGCAGGCGATCGAGGGCGCGTTGCGCATGGCACAGACAGGCGATCTGGTGCTGATCTTTGCTGATGCACTCGCGCGCGGGTGGAAGCAGATCGTGAACTTCCGCCCTGACGTCGATGCGTCGGTGGTACCGGCACCGCGTGCCGCGCGATCGGTGCCGCGCGCCGCCGTGCTGGAGGAAGGACCGGCCGACGACGTTGCACCGGCCAAGGCATCGCCTGTGCGCGAAGACGTGCCGTCCCGCTGGACGACGACCTCGGAGGAGATGATTCTGCTGCGCGACGCACGCGGCGTCATCCTCGCCCCTGAAGCCAACGACTAGCCGTGACGGCCACTCCGCCGGACACGCTCGACACGGCAGCGACGCCCGAGCCGCTCGAGTATCCATCGCCACGCATCGTCGACTCACGTCGGTTGATGGGGCCGAACATCTACAGCGACGGCGAAGGCGCACTGCTCGAAGTGCGTGTGGCGCAGGATGAATCGCACCTGCTTGCGCAGCTGTACGCCGAGTGGGAGCACGCCGTTCACCATCTGAACGGCGAGATGCAGTCGCCTACGATGGTGACGTCGATGCGCGCAGATCTGCCCGATGCAGGCGACCTGTGGATTGGCGCGTCGCTCTTCCTCGGGGTCGCGGCGGATGTGCTGATGACCGCCACGGAGCTGAGCGAACAGGCCTGGGTACGGGCCGAGCAGACCGTCGCGAGCGGCAGCGCACCGCCGAACGACGATGTGATCTGCGAGCGACTGCGCGCGGCCGCCGCGGC
>Ga0163146_10008192_pt1 | contig 11253 bp, 9 predicted proteins | sample OliLakLV19MP7G1_FD_148648 | JGI IMG/M metagenome (GOLD analysis project Ga0163146, IMG submission 148648) | Freshwater microbial mat bacterial communities from Lake Vanda, McMurdo Dry Valleys, Antarctica - Oligotrophic Lake LV.19.MP7.G1 | ecosystem: Environmental > Aquatic > Freshwater > Lake >... | reverse complement strand
CCGGACGGCGGGGCGGTGCTGTCGCGGACCACGAGGTGGGAGGGGAGCAAGAGGTGCGGCACCGGAGGACCTTGGCCTGGCAGTGCCGTCGGACGTTTCGGTGATCGGCTTCGACGCAGGCCGACGAACTGTACCCTGCGGTCGTGCGGGCGGCAGAAGTGCGTCCCGCGGCCGCGGAGCGGTGCGGCAACGCGCCCACCCCTCGCGTGGCTCTGCCGGACCGCCCGGGATGAGCGTCGCCGCGTTCGTCCTGGTCGCGCTGGTCGCCGCGATCCACGTCTACATCCTCGTGCTCGAGATGTTCCTCTGGCAGCAGCCACGGACCCGTGCGGCGTTCGGCACCACCGAGGATTTCGCCGCGGCGACTCGCGTCATGGCGGCCAACCAGGGGCTTTACAACGGGTTCCTCGCCGCCGGGCTGGTCTTCGGCCTGATCGCGGACGACCCGGTCGGTACGGCCGTCACCGTGTTCTTCCTGGGGTGCGTCGCTGTCGCGGGTCTCTACGGCGCGGCGACGGTCAGCCGACGGATCCTCGTGATCCAGACGGTCCCGGCGGTGCTGGCGCTGGTCGCGGTCGCCCTGCGCTGATCTAGGATCCGTGTCCAGCGCCGGATCGTGATCGGTGCCGCCCTGCCGCCGATTGGGGTTGACATGTCCGTGCCGGAGCGGAGCGAGATCGTCGTCATCGGCGGTGGCGTGGTCGGTGCGAGCGTCGCCTATCACCTGGCGCTGCGGGGCCGGACCGATGTCGTCCTCGTCGAGCGCGCGGGTCTGACCCACGGCAGCACCTGGCATGCGGCGGGGCTGGTGGGCCAGCTGCGCAGCAGCAGCTCACTGACGCAGCTCATGCGCAGCAGCGTCGAGACCTACCAGACCTTGGCGGAGCGGACCGGGTATCCGACCGGATGGCGTGGGGTCGGCGGGCTGCGGGTGGCGTCCAGCCCGCAGCGGTGGCAGGAACTGCAGCGCGTGTACACCCAGGGCAAGAGCTACGGCTTCGACATCCACCTCGTCTCGCCGGCCGAGGCACTGGAACTGTTCCCGCTGCTGGATCTCGACGGCATCCACGGCGCCACCTGGACCCCGTCGGACGGCTACGTCGACCCCACCCAGCTGACGCAGTCGTTCATCAGCGGTGCGCGCGCGATGGGGGTGAGCGTGGTGCAGCATTGCCGGGTCGAGGCGATCGAGCGCTCGGGGCGGCGCGTCACCGCCGTCGTCACCGAGCAGGGCCGGATCATGTGCGACGTCGCGGTCAACGCCACCGGGATGTGGGGCGCCGAGACCGCTCGGCTGGCCGGTGTGGCGCTGGCGGTCAACGCGGTCGAACACCAGTACGTCGTCACCGAGAAGTCTGCCGCGATCCCACCCGACCTGCCCACGTTCCGCGATCCCGACCTGCGGTTCTATCTCAAGCCCGAGGCGGGCGCCCTCGTGCTCGGCGGCTGGGAGGAGGGCACCCGGGCGTGCTGGCGGACGATCCCGCGCGACCTGGGCCCGGAATTGTTCAAGCCGGACGAGGAGCGGTTCGAGGTGCTCGCCGACGGTGCGGTCCGCCGCATCCCGGTCTTCGGCGAACTGGGCATCCACACCTGGATCAACGGCCCGATCCCGTTCTCGCCGGACGCCGAGCCGCTGCTGGGCCTGACCGAGGACCTCGACAACCTGTTCCACTGCTGCGGCTTCTCCGCAGGGATCGCGGCCGCAGGCGGCGCCGGGCTCGCGATGGCGGCATGGATCGTCGACGGCGACCCGGGAATGGACCTGTGGCCCTTCGACGTCCGCCGGTTCGGCACGCCACATAATGTGCCCGCGGTGCTCGAGCGGTCATCGATCGAGTCCTACGGTCACTACTACGACATCGCCTTCCCCAACCGCACGAGCATCCCGCCCCGCGGCCAGCGCCGCAGCGCTGTCCACGACCGGTTGGCCGGGCGGGGTGCCGTCTTCGGCAACAAGTTCGGCTACGAGCGGGCGCTGTGGTTCGCCGGCCGGCCCGGCGTCGAGGAGGTGCCGAGCTTCGGGCGGAGCAACGCCTGGGACGCCATCGCCGAGGAGCACCGCACCGTTCGCGAGGCCGTCGGCGTCATCGACCAGAGCTCGTTCTCGAAGTTCCTCATCCGAGGGCCGGGTGCGCTGGGTCTGCTACAGGCGGTCGCGGGTGCCGAGATCGACGTCGCCGTCGGCAAGATCGTCTACACCCAGCTGCTCAACGCCTCCGGTGGCATCGAGGCGGACGTGACGCTTACGCGGCTCGGGCCCGAGCGCTTCTACCTCGTCACCGGCAGTGGGCTCGGCCGCCACGACGTGACGTTCCTGTTGCGCCACGCCCCCACCGACGGCTCGGTGCTGATCGACGACGTCGGCTCCGCCTATGGCGTGCTCAACGTCTGCGGGCCGCGCTCGCGCGAGATCATCCAGTCGCTGAGCAGTGACGACTTCTCGAATGCAGCGTTCGCGTACATGACGGCACGCGAGACCGACGTCGGCTGGGCGCCGGTGATCGCGCTGCGGGCGACGTACGTCGGCGAGCTGGGCTGGGAGCTGCACATGCCGACCGAGTACGTGCGCGATGCCTACGACCGGATCATCGAGGCGGGGGAGGAGGACGGCATCCGCGACGTCGGGTACCGGGCGGTGGAGACGCTGCGGCTGGAGAAGCAGTACGTCGCCTGGGCGGTCGACGTGAAGTCCGACGACAACCCGTACGAGGCGGGCCTGGGCTTCGCGGTCCGGCCCGACAAGCCGGGGTTGCTGGCGGGGCCGGCGCTGCGGGCGGTGCGGGCGAACGGTCCGGCGCGGCGGCTCTGCTGGTTCACCGCCGACCTCGGCTGCGACCCGGCCGACCCACTGATGCATGGCGGGGAGATGGTGGTCCACGAGCCGTCGGGCACGTCGGCAAGTGTCCGCAGCGCGGGTTACGGGCACACTGTCGGCCGGAGCATCTTCTCGGCGTTCCTGCCGGCCGCGGTGGCGGGTGAGGCCCGCTTCGAGGTCGAGGTGATGAATCGGCGCTATCCGGCGACCCGGCACGACGGGCCGCGCTATGACGCCCGCGGCGAGCGGGTGAGGTCCTGATGAGCACGGGCCCGATGCTGCCTCCCGACCCGCAGGTCGACGCGCGCTTCCTCGCGATGTTCGACCAGATCCCGGTGCTCGCCCCAGCGGATCGCATCGTCCGGGAGCTGCCCGGGGGCCTCACCAATCGCAACTTCAAGATCACTACCCCTGACGGGGTGTACGTCGCGAGGTGCACCGGGACTGACGCCCTCGGCATCGACCGCGACCAGGAGCATCACAACACCAGGGCCGCCGAGATCGCCGGTGTCGGCGCGCCCGTCATCGACTACCGCCCGGATCTCGGCCTTCTCGTCCTCGGATTCCTGCCGGGAAAGCCATTGACCAACGCTGATTTCTGCCCCGACGGCATGATGCCGCGCGTCGCGACCGCGTGCCGCCGGCTGCATTCCGGGCCGCCGTTCCGGGGGACGTTCGACATGTTCGAGCGGCAGCCCGCCTATCTGGCCACCGCGCTGGTGGGTGGTTTCCGGATACCGCCGGACTATCTCGAACACGTCGCGGAGTTCGAGCAGATGCGCCGGGTGTTGGTGGCCGGGGACGAGGGGCGGGTGCCCTGCAACAACGACCTCCTGGCGGCCAACTTCATCGATGACAGCGAGAAGATCTGGCTCATCGACTACGAGTACTCGGGGAACAACGACCCGTGTTTCGAGCTGGGCAATGTCTGGAGCGAATGCGGCCTGACGCTGGAGCAGCTCGACGAACTCGTCATCTCCTACTACGGGCGACCGCGGCGCAGCCGGATCGCCCGCGCCCGGCTGCAGGGAATTGCGTCGAAGTACGGCTGGACGCTGTGGGGGTGCATCCAGGGGGCGACCAGCCCGCTCGACTTCGACTTCTGGGGGTGGGCGATCGAGCGTTACGACTCCGCGCTGGCAGAGTTCGCGGGGACCGCCTGGTCCCGCCTGCTCACCGACGCGCAACTCCCCGACTGAAGGGCCGCCATGACAGCGACCACAGACCTGCCGGACCGTGCCCGCGTCGTCGTCATCGGCGGCGGGATCGTCGGTGCCTCGGTGGCCTATCACCTGACCGCGATGGGGTGGACCGACGTGCTGCTGCTGGAGCAGGGGCAGCTGTCATCCGGCACGACGTGGCACGCCGCCGGGCTGGTCGGCCAGCTCCGGGCGAACGAGAGCGGCACCCGCCTCGTGCAGTACTCCGCCCGGCTCTACGCCGACCTCGAACGAGAGACCGGCCTGGCCACCGGCTATAAGCAGTGCGGCGGGCTGAGCGTCGCACGGACACCGCAGCGGATGACCCAGTTGCGGCGCACCGCGGCGACCGCCGAGGCCTTCGACCTGGAGTGCGAGTTGTTGACGCCGGACGAGGCCCTGGCGCGCTATCCGGTGATGCGGGTGGACGATCTGGTCGGGGCGATCTGGCTGCCCAACGACGGCAAGGCCAACCCGACCGACGTCACGGCGTCGCTGGCCAAGGGTGCCAGGCTGCGGGGCGCACGCATCCAGCAGCGGGTGCGGGTGACGGGCGTCCTGGTCGAGCGGGGCCGGGTACGCGGCGTGCGCACCGATCACGGCGACGTCGAGGCCGACGTGGTGGTCAACTGCGCGGGGCAGTGGGCCAAGCAGGTCGGCGCCATGGCCGGGGTGACGGTGCCGCTGCACTCCGCCGAACACTTCTACGTCGTCACCGAGCCCATCGACGGGGTCCACCCTGACCTGCCGGTGCTGCGTGATCCCGACGGCTACACCTACATCAAGGAGGAGGTCGGCGGCCTCGTCGTCGGCGGCTTCGAGCCCGAGGCGAAACCGTGGGTGTCGCCGGACGAAATCCCCTACCCGTTTGAGTTCCAGCTGCTGGAGGAGGACTGGGACCATTTTTCGATCCTCATGTCAAGCGCGCTGGAGCGAATTCCGGCGCTGGCCGAGACGGGTATCCGGAAGTTCTACAACGGGCCGGAGAGTTTCACCCCTGACAACCAGTTCATCCTCGGCGAGGCGCCGGGCGTCGACGGCTTCTTCGTCGCTGCCGGGTTCAACTCCGTCGGCATCGCCTCGGCGGGCGGCGCGGGCCGGGCGCTGGCCGAATGGATCGTCGAGGGGGCCCCCACCACGGACCTCACCGCCGTGGACATCCGGCGTTTCGCGGGCTTCAACGGCAACGTGCGCTGGCTGCACGACCGGGTGGCGGAGGTGCTGGGCCTGCACTACGAGATCCCGTGGCCCAACCGCGAGATGCGCACCGCCCGGCCGTTCCGGCGCTCCCCGGTGCATCACCTGCTGGTCGAGGCCAACGCCAACTTCGGCAGCCGGATGGGGTGGGAACGGGCCAACGTCTTCGCCCCGCCCGGCGCCGACCCGGCCATCGAGTACGGCTGGGAGAAGCCCAACTGGCTGCCGTGGTCGGCGGCCGAGCAGGTGGCGACCCGCACAGCCGTCACCGTGTTCGACCAGACCTCGTTCTCGAAGTATCTGCTGACGGGCCCGGACGCCGAAGCCGCACTGCAATGGATCTGCACGGCGGACATCGCTGTGCCGGTCGGTCGGGCGGTCTACACCGGCATGCTCAACCAGCGGGGGACGTATGAGTCGGACGTGACGGTGACCCGGACGGGCGAGGCGGACTTCCTCATCGTCAGCAGCGCCGCGACCACCGAACGGGACCAGGACCACATCCGCCGCAACCTGCCCGCGGGGGCCCGGGTGGCGCTGGTGGACGTCACCTCGTCGATGGCTGTGTTCGGCGTCATGGGGCCGCGCTCACGCGAGCTGCTGGCGAGGCTGACCGACGCCGACCTTGGCCAGGCGTTCGGATTCGGGACCAGCCGCGAGATCTCGCTGGGCTACTCGACGGTGCGGGCGACCCGGATCACCTACGTCGGTGAGCTGGGGTGGGAGCTGTACGTGCCGGCCGAGTTCGCCGTCGGGGTCTTCGAGGACCTGCTGACTGCGGGTGCCGACATCGGGGTGGCCCGCGGCGGTTACTACGCGATCGACGCGTTGCGGCTGGAGAAGGGGTACCGGGCGTTCGGCCGGGAGCTGACGCCGGAGTACAACCCGGTGGAGGCGGGCCTGCTGTTCGCCTGCAAGCTGAAGACGGCCGTGCCGTTCCTGGGCCGGGAGGCGGTCGAAAAGGCGCGGGCGAACGGGGCGCGGCGACGGCTGGTCTCGTTCGTGGTGGGCGACCCGGACACCATGCTCTGGGGCGGCGAACTGGTGCTGCGCGACGGCCGTGCAGCCGGCCAGGTCACGTCTGCGGCTTGGGGGGCGACGGTGGGGGCGGGCGTCGGCCTGGCCTACGTGTGGGACCCCGACGGCGCATTGGTCACTCGCGAGTGGATCAAAGCCGGCCGCCACGAGGTCAACGTGGGCGGTCGGCTGTACCCGGTGACGCTCGGGCTGCGCCCGCCCTATGACCCGGCCGGGACAAGGGTCAAGCTGTAGCGCGGTCGGTCCCTTTCGTGCGAGCGGCCTCGACGAGCGCCCGCGACCCATCCGCGTCACCATGCTCGGATGGCGCGCGACATCGACATGCCCACGGCGCCGGCCTCGCAGAGCCCATGGGGTCACCTCGGCGAGGCGCGGTCGAGGTGGGTGGTGCTGCTGTCGTTGGCGGTGGTGGTCGCGCCGAGCCTGACGCTGGCGGCGTTGCTGTTCGATGACGAGGCGGAGGGGGACGGGCTGACCCGTATCGATCAGCCGGTGCTGGACGCGGCGGTGTCGGTTCGGACGCCGGTGGCCGACCGGGCGGTGGAGGTGTACAGCTACCTCGGCGGACCGGTCCTCGCCATCGTCGCGACCTTCCTCGCGGTGGTGGGGCTCTCGCTACGGTGGCGGTCCCGGACGCCTTTCCTGCTGATGCTGGTGGCGGGGGCCGGCTCGTTGGCCATGTCGATGACGACGAAGGCCTACGCCGACCGGGCGCGGCCGGGGCAGGAGTACCTGGTCGGCAGCTTCGAGCCGTCGTGGTCGTTCCCGAGCGGCCACGCGCTGAACGCCGTCATCATCGCCGGGGTACTCGCATACCTGTTCATCATCCGCAGCATGTCGCGCCGCGTCGCAGTGGTCGCCGTCACGCTCGCCGTGCTGCATGCAGTGCTCATGGGACTGTCCCGGGTGTACCTCGGCCAGCACTGGCTCACCGACGTCATCGTGGCCTGGTGCATGGGCCTCGTCTGGCTCACCGTCGTGCTCGGCATTCATCAGGTGTTCCTGCGGCAACGCAAGCGGCAACGTGAGGTCGGTTCGTCTGCTGAGTCGGGCCGCCGGGCTCATGCCGGTGCCCACACTGCGCCTTGATGGCCTAGCCGACCGGCCTGCTGTTGCTCCGCAGCACGTGACAGCCGCAATGTTCAGGGCTGAACGTGAACGGGTGGCACGGGACCGCGAGGCACGGACGATGGAGCTGTAGAGCCAGCTGCTCCGCGCTCCGGCTCAACTGCGACACTCCTCTTGCGCGAACCTGTGTGCACCATCGACGTGTACCACCTGTGTGTACTATCAGTACATGCCACTTCCTCGCTTCAGACGCCTGTTGCCCGACCGTCAGGCCGAGATCCTGCGGGTCGCCCGGGCCCACTTCGCTGCCGAGGGCCCCGAGACCGCTTCCTACAACAAGATCATCGAGGCGTCGGGGTTCTCCAAGAGTGCCGCCTACCAGTACTTCGACGGTCGCGAGGACCTGCTGCGCGCCGTCCTCGACGGGGTCCGGGACCGGCTGCGCGCCGCCCTCGGCCCGTGGCGGGCTGTCTCTGATCCACCAGGGTTCTGGCTCCAGCTGGACCGGGGTGCCCGCGGGCTACAGGAGCACCTGGTCGCCCACCCCGACGATCTCGCGCTCGTCCCAGCAGCGACCACCCACGCAGGCGCAGAGGCCGACCCGTGGTTCCAGGACATGCTCGCCGACGGGAGGCGGCTCGGGATGGTCCGCGCCGACATCGACCACGACCTCATGCTCGCCGCCACCATTGCGGTCTTCCGGGCAGCCGACGGGTGGGTGGTGCGGGCGATGCGAGAGGGGCGGCCGGAGGGCCTCGACCGCCAGCCCTGGGCCCTGCTGGCCGGCCTCTGGGGCAATGCCACACCGCCGGGGGCCGCAGGGTGAACCGCCCGGACCTTGTGGTCGACTGGACGGTTCCCGACACCGGTGCCGGGTGGAGCGGTCGGATCGACCGCTTCATGGGGCCGGGCAAGACCCGCCCCGAGTACGTGGTCGAGGTCGGTGGCGGTCTGGTCTGCGTCGCACTCGTCGCATGGCTGGTGCTGCACACCGGTGCCTACCGGGAGTGGTCGGCCCTGCAGACCGTCATCTGCGCCGTTGCGGCCCTCGACCTGGTCGGCGGTGTCCTCACCAACGCCACGAACTCGGCCAAGCGCTGGTATCACCGCGGCAGGCCCAGGGCCAGGAGGGCCCGGCTGGTCTTCGTTGCCGCCCACGTGATCCACCTGGTCGCACTCGGCCTCGTGGTCCCGCAGGGCCTGGTGTGGAGCGCGACGAACGCCGGCTTGCTGCTCGCCGGGGCGGCCCTCATCGAGTCGGTCCCCGTGGAGATCCGACGCCCGGTGGCGATGGTCGCCTGGATCGCCGCGGTGACGGTCAACCTCGTCCTGCTCCCGCTGCCGACGGCACTGGCGTGGGTCGTCCCGTTCCTGTTCCTCAAGCTCCTCGTATGTCACCTGGTTCCCGAGGCGCCGCTGCGGAGCCCGCATGACCGTTGAGGTGATCTCCGGCGGCGACCCCCGCGACTGCGCCGGTTTGCTCGCAGCGGCCTTCGCCGACGAGCCTGGGTTGGGCTGGATCTGCGGCCCAGGGCTGCGTGCCAGGCGAGGCTGGTTCGCAGCCACCATAGCGACTCACGCGACCGCGCCGGGCGGCATCCGGTACCTGGCGCAGGTGGCGGGCGAACCTGCTGGTGCCGCCGTGGTCACCCCGGCCGACAGTCGGCCCGGGAGCTTCGCTCGACTGGCCTGGACGGCCCGGGTCGGCCTGGGCTGCGGACCGACGGCAATCCGACGCACCCTGCGCTACCTCGGCGCGAGCGCCGCCCCAGCCGATGCCCTGACCCTTGAGTTCGTGGGTGTGCTGCGAGGTCTACGAGGGTGCGGCGTAGGTCGCGCCCTGCTGGAGCGGGTGATCGCTGACGCTGCGGGCAGCGCCGTGCACCTGACCACGGCGGACTTGTCCAACCCCGGGCTCTACCAGCGGTTCGGCTGGCGGGAGACGGGGCGGGTCGGTGTTGGAGGGCTGGTCGTTGTCGCCATGCTTCGGCCGGGTGACCTGTCCAACCGATGATGACCGCACCGAGATCTCACTCAAGCGGATGAAAGAGGAGAATCGGCCGTTGGAATACTCATCACCAAGGCTGGGCACACTCGCGAGGGGATCGAGAAGGACTTCGCGGTCAGCTACCTGTCCCGCTTTTGCTTCCTTTAGGAAGCCGCTAGGCGTGGACTGCTCCGCCCCAACACGAGAATGATCAACATCGCGGCCTCGGCTCCGACCGTGCCACGGATGATGCGCGTGGAGTTCTCGTCAACTGCCGAGGTCGAGTCCCGCATCGGCATGAGGAGTCACGGGCGGGCCCAGCTCTCCAACGACCTGCTGACGGCGCAGCCGGGTTCCCGCTACGGGATGATCGCCATCGGCTACGGCCCCGGGTCGGTGCGGACCAGGATCCGGCGTGAGATCCCGCTGGTGATCAGAGGTCTCATGGCGCCCTTCTTCCACTTTGCTCACCAGAGACCCCGAGGTGGTCGCGACGCAACTGGTGACGATCCTGAACGATCCGTCACTGGAGGCAGGGCGTGCCTACTTCTACAACAAGGGGGGTCGTCTCCCGGCGGATGACCACATACAGGAGGCGAAGCGCCAGGCCGATGTCCTCGCCGTGAGTCCGGCCCTGGTGGCGAAAGGCGGCCGGTCGACCCTCGCGCTGAGTCGCCCCCGAGACCGTCGGTTGCAACGCGGACAACGACCGTGCGTGTGAATCCGGCGTATGTCATTCGCTTCACCGATCATCGTCGGTGAGCAAGGATGACACCGACGACCGGATGACCAGGGATACCGGTGGGAGCACCAGGCAGCCCAAGCGTGACCCTGGAACCGGCCCCGGCCTTCACTTCAGCGGTACTGTCATGTCCAGTGCTACCGGCCGGACCCCCGGGGCCTGTTCTGACTCGACACGACGCGGAGGTCCAGCATGTCAATCATCGCACGGGGGCCCTGAATGGCCTCCCGGACTACGGAGATCCTCGGTGATCTGATGGACGACTCGTCCCCAGCCGAATCCTTGACGGACCGCCTGGTGGTGGCGTGTGCGGTCGCCGTGTCCGTCACCGGGGTGGGGCTCATCCTGATGACCGACAGCGGTCCGGCGGGTGTGGTGGCCGCGACGGACGAAGCCGCGTCGACGATGGAGAAGTTGCAGTTCGGCCTCGGCGAGGGTCCCTGCGTCGACTCCTCGGTCACGGGTCGCCCGGCTCTGCATCCTGATCTGGCACGCACGGGACCCGCTTTGTGGCCGGTATTCAGTGCAGGGGCGCTCGAAGCCGGCATCGGCGCCATTTTCGCGTTTCCGCTGCGCGTGGGCGCGATACGGCTGGGCGTGCTGGACCTGTATCGGGACGAGCCCGGACACCTGACCAGCGACCAGCTGGCGGAGGCGCTCTCCTTCGCGGGTGCCGCGACGACGATCCTGCTCCTCTTGGAGACTCGCAGCTCGCCACTGGGTAGTGCGGACGCCGACCGGTTGGATGACGTGATCGGTCACCGTGCGGTTGTTCACCAGGCGACAGGCTTGATCGCTGTCCAGGCCAAGGTGAGCCTGGCAGCGGCCCTGTCCCTGCTCCGGGCCGCGTCATTTTCTGCGGGAAGGTCGATGGAGGCGGTCGGGCGGGACGTGGTCGACCGGGCTCTGAGGTTCGACGACGACAATGACTGAGTCAGCCGTTCCCGGACGCAAGTCCCAGAATCACAACCATTGAGAGGAGAGACAGGATGGTAACTGGTCAGGGGTGGCCGGGTAGCCAGGGTTTCCGGTTGGTTAGTTGGGTGAGGGCGGTGAGGGCTTGGATGCCGTGTTTCGTGGTGGTGTGGAGGTAGGAGCGGAGGTCGGCGAAGTGGCGGGCGCCGGTGGTGGTGCGTTGTGTTCCGGAGATTTTCTGTCGGATTTTGGTCATGCGGATTTCTTGTTCGGCGGGGTTGTTCGTGAA
>Ga0163146_10008145_pt1 | contig 11302 bp, 16 predicted proteins | sample OliLakLV19MP7G1_FD_148648 | JGI IMG/M metagenome (GOLD analysis project Ga0163146, IMG submission 148648) | Freshwater microbial mat bacterial communities from Lake Vanda, McMurdo Dry Valleys, Antarctica - Oligotrophic Lake LV.19.MP7.G1 | ecosystem: Environmental > Aquatic > Freshwater > Lake >... | reverse complement strand
ACAGAGATGGGACGCACCGGCACTCGGGCCTAACACGGCGCCCTCCCCGTTCACGGGACACCGTCATTGCCTCAGCTTTGCCATCGCCGTCTTTGCTGACGTTGAAAAATTTGCCACTATGCGAACAAGAGGTCCCCCGCCGTGATGTTGGTCGCGGTGAGGCCGATCAGCAGGATGGGCTCGCCGCCGGTGAGGGTGATGCGGGTGTCGGCGCCGGAAGCGGCCAGTGAGCGTTCATTGAACGGACGTCGGTTTTCAGGTGCTGACCGGACGCAATGAAATCGCCCGCCCCCGTGACTTTTCCGCCGCATGACTATTGGCTGTGCTCAGAGGTGCCAGCGCCGACAACGCTCTCGACGCGGCCATCGCTCAGACTGATGCGGCGCGTACAGCGTGCGGCAACCTTTTCGTCATGCGTACAGATCAGAAACGTGGCGTTCTCCTCGCGGTTAACTTCGCGCATTAGGTCGAGGACCTGCTCCGCTGCTACGCGGTCGAGACTTCCAGTCGGTTCGTCTGCAAGCACCAGTTCTGGCTCGTTCATGAGCGCACGTGCGATTGCGACACGCTGCTTCTGCCCGCCAGAAAGGCGCGTCGCGGTAAAATCCATACGGTCCGACAGGCCCACGCGCGCCAGCAATTCCCGCGCGCGGCTGCGCATCGCAGGCGTAATGCCGCCCGCCGGTGCCGCCGCCGGGAAAGCCACGTTTTCTGTCGCGGTAAAGTCTGGCAACAGGTGGTGAAACTGGAAAATGAAGCCTAGGCGTTGGTTGCGAAATAAGGCGCGATCCACCTCGGACAAACCTTCCACCCGTTCGCCGGCGATCGTGATGGTTCCGGTCGTCGGACGCAGTAAGAGCCCAACGATCGAGAGCAGCGTTGACTTGCCCGATCCCGAAGCGCCCAAGAGCGCCGCCAATTCGCCAGGATCGAGGGTAAGATCGACGCCCTTCAACACTTTCGTAAATTCATCGCCGTTGCGGAACGTCATGCTGATTCCGCGCGCATCGAGGACGGCGCTCATTGCTGGATCGCCTCCAACGGATCGAGCCGCGCGGCTGAACGGGCGGGAATGACGGACGCCAAGACGGCGCCAAGCGTCGTGAGCAAGAACACAGCGACATAGCCGCCTTCGCTCGGCGCGATCGGGAGCGCCATGGTTCCGTCTGGCTTTGTCATCGTCGCCAGCCAGGAGCAAAGCGCAAAGCCGCCAACGCAGCCTATACTCGCGCCGACCACGCCTATGAGCAGCCCCTGTAAAACGAAGACAGCGGCGATGAACCTACTCGATACGCCGAACGCGCGCATGATGCCGATTTCGCCTCGGCGCCGATTGGCGGAGAGACTGAGAGCGCTGGCAATGCCAATGAGCACGGATATCAGCGAGAATATCTGGATGAGCGTCCCGGTCTGCGCCTGGGCGCTCAATGCACCTTCGAGGTTTGCATTCTTCTCCTGCCACGATGTGGCGCGCAGGCCCGTGGCCTCGGCCATGAAAGCGGCGAAACCCCGGGCACGCGCAGGATCGACCAGCTTCACTTCGATATTCGTCACGCCTTCTGGCAGCAGAAACAGCGGACGTGCGGTCTGAATGGCGAGAAAAGCCACTCTCTCATCGAGACTCTGCAAACCAGTATCGAAGATGCCGCGCACAATAAGCAGACGATCGACGCCGCGGTCGGTGCGAAATAGCACTGGCTGACCGGCTGAAAGCCCCAGACTCTCTGCAAGCCTCGCACCGATCAGAATGCCATCAGCGCTGAGGCTGGCGTCCCCGCTGACGATTTCCGTACTGATCGGCGAGATGGCGTCGAGACCTGACGGGTCGACCGCTGTCACAGCAACCGGCGCCACCGCTTCCCCTTTCACCAGAAACGCGCTTCCGGAAATCTGCGGGCTGATCGCCGAGACAGACGTCTGGCTGCGCAACAGCGCCACGGTCGACGACCAGGCGCGAATCTGGCGGCGTTGAAATGTTGAGACGATGGCGACGGATTCAACGTCAGCGGCGGGGCTAGGCAAGACGCGCGCGACCCGCGTCGGAGGCTCCAGTGACACATGCGCGCTATTGGCGGTCACATCGTCAGTCAGACGTATGGCCAAACCTTGTATGAGAGCGGTGATGAAGACAAACGCCATGACGCCTAGGGCCACGCCTGCGATCAACAAGGCAGTTTGGGCCGGGTTGGAGAAAAGATAACGGCGCGCAACACTCAAAGCGAACATTTGCCTACGCCCTCGGCGCAGCGCTTGGCTGCAGGCGAACACGTACCCGCGCAGACGGCCTGACCTCGACCGGCGTCAGGACGACGCGGTCGCCAGTGGCGAGACCGCTTTCGACGATCGCATTCAGAGAGGGCCAAGCGGCGATCTCGAGGGCACGCGCACGCACAATACCACTTTGATCCACGACATAGACCTTCGGCGCCGTCGTCGCTTCAATAACCGCTTGCCGCGGCACCACAATCCCCGCCTCGCGTCGTGCGACAATGATCGTGACATCCACGGAACGCCCAGACGGAATGTTCATTGCCTCAAGCGGAACGATCTTGATCAGACGCCCGCCAGTCGTTGGGTCAACACGCGGCGACACTTGGCTGATGCGCGCCGCGAAGACTTCGTCGGACCCAGAAAGCGCGGCCCGCGCTGACATGCCAGTACGTAACTTATCCGCGTAGGCTTCATCCACATCGGCATGCAATTCCACGCCATCGCGCGAGCCGAGTTGAAATAGTGTCGTCTCCGGCGAAACCACCTGGCCATTATCGATCGGACGCACCAACACGACGCCCGCCATTGGCGCCCGGATCGTGAACTCGCCAGTGATCGCCGCAGCAGCGCGGCGATCTGCAGCGGCCGCAACGAAGCCCGCTTCGGCGGACCTCAGAGCGGCGCGCGCCTCATCAAGCGCTGCGACCGAAGCAAAGCCGCGATCCGCGAGCGTTCGCGTCCGGTTGAACGCGAGTCGTGAGCGCGTGACCTCAGCGCGCGCCGCCTCCAAGCGAGCGTTGCCCGCGTCGGTTTGGGCTTGTTCCACCGTGGAGCGCACAATCGCCAAGGGAGCGCCGAGCGCGACGACATCGCCGTCGTCGTGGAGCAAGCGGACGATCTGGCCCGCATTCGGCGACCGGACGTCGACCAGGTTGTCTGGACGAACCCGCGCCACAACGGAAAGGGCCACCTCAACACTTCTCGGTTCAATCTCCAGCACTGCGATCTGCGGCGGGCGCAGCAAAAACCAGGCGATCACGGCGATGAGAACGACAACAATCGCGGCTATCGCGATAAACAAGGGTCGCCGCTTGCGGTGAGCCATAATAGGCTTCGCACGACGGCGCAGGTCGTCAATGACGCGGCGCACGAGGCTCTTGGTCGGCGGCGGCTCAGGAGCGTTCGCGACTTCCATCATCCGAAGACACTTGCTAACCGGCACCACACTGAACATCCCCCTGCGACAGCGTCACGACACAAACCACCGCGCGGTACGGAACCTATCTGCCTTCATGCGGGTAAGCACGCCGGGTCGCCTTCCGCGCGATATGCCCACTTGTGAGCTGCGAAAGCCGCAAATCCTGCCTCCAAACGTCATCCCGCGCCCGGAGTCGGAATCCAGACCTCGTTGCGTCGCATGAACCAGAGCGTCCGAGGCGGATTGTAGCCCGCGAGTGGCGAGCCGGTAGCGCGGAGATGTTGGCGCTCCATGAACGCCCTGAGCGCTTCGGTTAGGCTCGCATCGTGCAGGGCTGGGTCGTTTCAATCGGCCTGAACCCGGCGACGTACGGTACGCATTCCCTGAGGCGCACGAAGGCCGCGCTGATCTACCGGAAAACCGGCAACCTGCGCGCGATGCAGCCGCTCCTCGGGCACACGAAGCTGGAAAGCACTGTCAGGTACCTCGGAGTCGAGGTCGACGACGCGATCGCGATCTCCGAGCCAGGTTGATCTTTAACGCCACGCGGAATGGTCGGTTCGGATTGTGCCGGCCATTCCCCTTCCCCAAACTATTGGGCTGAAGTTCGCCGGAAGCGGTCATTGCCGTGATCTCGGACGGACGGCAAGGCGCTGTACGACGGAGACGATCTTCGTCCCTGCGGTCATGTCGATACTCCCACTCCCTGTTGATCCCGCTCAATGCCGCAGGAGGCTCCACGCTTAAACTCTTATCTTGAGTGAGACGATCACGATGCAATGGTCAGCCCGAAATGAGTGAGTTCGATGCTCCACACAATCGCGGTCATCCTGATTGTTCTCTGATTGTTGGGTGCTGTCTCATCTTACACGATGACTGCTGCGCGTGATTCAAAGCAGACACTCCTGGTCGTTGCGAACATGCAGAATAGGAAGCAAACAATGAGCAAGAACCGGATCGAAGGCGCGGCCAAAGAAGCTCTGGGCGGTGCAAAACAAGCAGTTGGAAAAGCCGTTGGCGACAAGAGCCTTGAGGTCAAGGGGGCGGTCGAAAAGGCGGCTGGATCGGCGCAAAAAGCCGTTGGCAAGCTCCAAGACAAGCTGGGCGACTCCACCAAGGAGTAGTCACGCAAGCGGCAGCGCGAAATTGGCAATCCCCGACAAGCCCGGCTCGCCAGTTTCGGTGGCGGACGCACCAAGGCCGATATCGGGGATTGTCGGCGCCGCCGCCGGTAGGGCGTTGGTCGGGTGCTGCGGCGCATTCACGCTGACCAAATGCGATCGCCGCACTGAACAGGCGGCGAGCTAACGCAATCAGTTGGAGCGCGTCGTCGCCGATCGTGGATGACTCAAGTTAAAGGGAGACGACATTGCTGCTTTTAATCATCATATTGATCCTACTTTTTGGCGGCGGCGCCGGGTACTATGGGCATAGCCGTTGGGGCGTTGGAGGCGGTGCGGGTGTAGGCCTCGGAACGATCTTGTTGATCGTCCTCGTCGTTTACCTACTCGGTGGGCTGCACTGAAAGACGTGCGAAGGCCGGGCCAGAGACCAGCGATCTCCTCACCACTCACGCAGCGATCTACAATACGTTCTACCTTCAGCTGCATCTCAGTTCACGGCACGCGCGTCGCAGAAGTCGGGAAGCTGCTGTCACTACATGGGCCGCCGCTGTGCGCTAAATCGACGAATGCAGAGGCGCTCCGCCTAGAAAGTTAACCTGACAAGGCTCGTCCGCCGCCGATGAAGCTCTTGCCTTTCCATTTCCAGGACGGCCGCGTCCATGGCGCTAGAGCGGCGAGGGCAGCGATTTCGCGGCGATTGAGTGTGCCGATTTCCGACAATTCCGCGATCAGCGTGCGGGCGATAACGCCGCCGACGGCGGGCACGGAAGAAAACAAGCTCGCTTTCGCACGCCGGGCGGGTGAGGCTTTGATTGTATCATCAACGTCGCCTTCAACACTCTCGATCTCGCGCTTGAACGCTTTGAGCAGACGCGCGATGCTTTTTGGACCCGCACCGGCGCTGGCTGCATGCGGACACGCCTTTGCGTGGCAACGCCGTCTTTATCAACGCTCTCGCGCGGATGTCAGCACTTCGGCGAGCACGTTGCGCAAGCCATGCACCTGATCCACCAGGTTCAGTACGACGCCCACGCCCTCGGCGTTGACGCCGAGATCATCCATGAGATCCCGGATCAATTTCGCCCGCGCCAGATCAGCCTCGGTAAAGGCGCGCTCTGGCGTCGTTTCACTGGGAACCAGCCATTCCTCTTCGATCCAGACCTCGAGAGTCTCGCGGTCCACTTGCGCACGCGCTAGAAAATCCACCGTCGTGATAATCATGACACCATGTCCTTTCTCGGATCATCGCCAACCCCGCCCGCCCAAGTGGAGAGAAACGTCTCCAGTTCAGCGTTTGGTTCTGACGGCAGCATCACCTTGAGCTTCACGAGTTCGTCGCCGGCGCCGCCGCGCCGCGCGACGCCCTTGCCTTTCAAGCGAAGAATTGTGCCGGTGTTTGATCCCTTCGGCACCGTCAGCATCACCGCCCCGGTCGGCGTCGGGGTTTTGACGCGCGCGCCAAGCACCGCTTCTGAAAGCGCGATCGGGAGTTCGATATGAATGTCGTCGTCCTGCCGGACAAAGAAGCGATGCGGAGTGATCGAAATCTCCACCAGCACGTCGCCCGCCTCACCCTCTCCGCGCGAAGGCGCGCCCTTGCCGCGCAGCCGCAGAGTCTGGCCCTCTTGAATGCCGGCAGGAATAGTCACATCGAGCGAGCCGCCATCGGGCAACGTGAGCCGCTGGGTCGCGCCGTTGACGGCGTCGAGAAACGAGATCACCAATCGGTATTGCAGGTCCGCGCCGCGGGTGCGCCGCGTTTGGCCGGCCTGGCGGCGAAACAATTCCGCGAACAAATCCTCGCCGTCGGCGAAGTCGGCGAACCCGGAACTGTTTTCGTAAGGGCTTCCGGCGCCCGCGCCGCCGCTCGCAAAATCCTTGTAGTATTGTTGCCGCGGTCGCTCAGTCCCTGAAGCGTCGCTTTCGCCGCTGTCGAATTTCTGGCGCTTCTCAGGATCAGAAAGAAGATCGTTGGCAGCCGTAACATCCTTGAAGCGCGCCTCCGCCTGCTTGTCCCCGGGATTGAGATCTGGGTGCAGTTTCTTCGCCAGTCGGCGATAGGCCTTGCGAATATCGTCGGGCGTCGCCGTGCGTACAACCCCCAGAACTCCGTATGGGTCTTTCACGATTTCTCCGTTCGGACTGGCTGACGCTCCAGTCTAAACTAGAGCGACGGCCATGCATACGCGCCAGCCTGGTGGCCATGATCTTCGTCGACCTCGCTGAAGCCCATCCGCTCCAGAAGGGCGACGAGAGTTGCGAGATCGCCGTCCCTCTCACCCAGGGTGATATTGCGGCGTTCCTGGGCGTAACCCGCCAAAACATCCAGCGGTAAATTTCCGACCTCCGCGAACGCGGGGTGCTGGAGAAACTCGGAGGCGTCTGGACCGTCCGTGACAAAGCCAGACTTGTTCGCATTGCTGCCGGCAAGCCTTTCTGATCCATATCGCGATACTGGTTGCAAGCGCGCCGGCAATACTTGCGGGTCCATAGCTCAGGCATGGTCGAGACGGCTTGCGGCACGGCGCACGCGTATCAAAACGAGCTGGCATGTGCGAGATTAAGGCTTTCGGAAGCTTCCGTTGCTCACCAATCCCAATTTTGGAATTGCGGCGGGACTGGCCGGACGCTTCCCGAAATCGGACATCACTGCCGGAACTTCGTCCGACCGCAACTCGCCGATCTCGGACGGTCCCAACATGCGGATCGCCCGAATTGACCTCGCGCAAGGCATCTCCTGCCTCTCCGCATTTATCTCGTATCTCCTAGTCGATGGACGACGAACAAAAATGCTGCACAAGCAAATTCTGGAATGGCAAGCGCGTCATCCAACGATCACATGGCTGTTCTGGGGACTCGTCTGGGCCGTCGTGTTGATCACGCTGTTCTGGCCAAACCCCGCTCACGGCGTATGACAAGTCAAAACTGCTATTCGCTAGGTCGCGAAGGGCTGAGCCGATCCAATCGTTTCGCCGGTAATGCTGCGGGCGCTTCGGCGAGAGATCGCCGGAGACGGCCATTCCGCTATTCAGCACTCGCGGAATAGATGTGGAGACCCCAGCCAATCCCGGCATCTGCAAGCCGCCGGATATCCTCAGCATCGCCGCAGTCCCCCTTGCCGGGCAGAATCCAAGTATAACCCTGCCGTGATCGACATCGTCTTCGGGTTCAGTTGGCGCCACTGGTTTGCAAGCGAGCGCTGCGACTGGCGGTCACGGACAAAAACTCTCTTTAAGCCTCATCATTTGACGCACCCGATGCTTGAGAACATTGCGCGAAAATGATCCGCGCAGGGTCCTTCAAAGGGCTAGCGCGGAGGCGACGATGCTAGAAATTCGTCGATTCGTAACGTCCATGTGATCGGCGATGCAATGGTCGCTGTTCAGGTTGTGCACTTTGCCGGGCGTCCAAACGATAGGATCGTCCACGCATGACCGCGACGGCGACGCAAGATCGCCTGGAATGCCCTGAGCGCCATTGGCGCCGATAGCGCCGAATGAATCGTCGGCGCCGCCCAGGCGCCTCGAACTATCGCCGGAGAGGTGCGAAGCGATGGCATAGGCCTGGAAGACGGCGCGATCATTATGCGTGCACGTGATCAGCGTTGGACCAGCGATCTTGCGATGCGCATTCACAAACGCTCCGCCCGGCGCCAGGGCGTTGTGCGAGAAAGCGCCCTGCAACATTGTAAGGCTCTGGAGCTTGGACGCGTCCGCCGCATGATACACCGCCGACGTGACGACGCGCGCGCCGAAACTATGGCCGATCAAATGTATGCGCGCCGCGCTGGAAGCTTGCGCCGGTGCCAGCACATGAGCGGCAATCCCACGCCCAATCTCTCCGGCCCGATCCTTCATGCCCCAGAACGTGCACGAGTTGAACAAGAGCGAAACTCCAATCCTCGGCCCCTGATGGCGGCTCCGCTGTTCGCGCGTGCTGCCGAACCTGTATCGCCGCTCCCCGCTCAGGCCTCTCAGCAGGGTGCCTGCGTTGTCCGGCGTATAGCGCGCGGCGTCGGCCTCCAGCTCGGAGTCCAACTCCTGCCATCCAAGCGCGTCCCGCACGTCGCTCAGCAAGGCTGCGCTGGCGCCTGTCTCAAACTGGCTTCGGATCGCCGCCTGCGCCCTCTCCATCAATCGTCCCGAGTCGGCGCCTGCGAACGCGGCGAATTGCTCCACGAAATGGCGCAGCACATCTTCGCTTACATCGGTCGCGCGTATCCGGCTGCGGCCCGAGACAGTCGCCACCGCGGGCGCTTCTTCCGACGCGCCGAACTGTTTGGAGGGCCACAGCACGAGTAACGCCGCATACTTCCTGTCGCTCGGCGCGGCCGACAAGGCGCTGTTCACGCCGCTCAGAAGCGGCTCGTAGACGCGCAAGGCACCCGGATAGTCCGAATTCCATCCGTGCGAGACGATGATGAAGTCAGTGATTGTCTGATCTTGTAGCAATGTGGGCGGCGGGCTCGTGAGTTCACCGCTTGCCGAAAACGTGATCCACTCGAACGGCAGCCCTCCGAATGGCGTTGGCTGACAAGTCACTGCTGCGACGCTGGACGGGAGCGTCGCGCGCGGCGCCGCCGCGCAGCCCGCCGCTAAGGCACCCAATGCCAACGAAAAGTGACGCCGATCCATCGCACCCTCCATGATGAGGGGCCTTACGACGTTGCGCGCTGGCCGGTCGTTGATCTCGCTCAACCCTACACTGGCGCAACGCGAAATCGCCAATCTCCGCTTTGGGCCACTGAACGCTCTGGCGTACAAGATCGCGACCGACTTGGTCGCTCAAATCCTGTCGCCCGTAATACTGCATGAGCTAAGGCAGACCGTCGCCGGCAACAGCCGTTCGTCACTTGTCTCGCACGCTCAGCGCGCCACCCAGCCGCCGTCGATGACAAGTGCGTGCCCCGTCACAAAACTCGCGCCCGAACCAGACAACAGAACCGGCGATTTCGTCGGGCATGCCCCTTCCAACCCGCGAGCATCAAGCCCCGCAACCGAAGATCGAAAGGCCCGATGCAGTGGCGTGCGGCACAGACGGATCGACATCGAGCACGCGCAACACGCGCGCATCGCGCCGGTAGATGTCGTCAGCGTAAACCACCGCGCCTGTCTCGTCCACGCTTGCCGTTAGATAAAGTATGTAGACCGGCACCGATGCCGTGAGCGGTACGCGTTGCGTCGCGCCGGCGTCGATCGCGAGATCGATTGCGTCGCGCGTCCAGGACGGCGCGTTGAACATGATTTCCGCCATGCCGACGGGATCGGCGACACGGATACAGCCGTGACTGCGCGCGCGGTCGGCCTGGGCGAACACGCCGCGGCTAGGCGTGTCGTGGAGGTAGATGGCGAACGGGTTCGGCAGGTCGAAGCGCATGCGGCCGAGCGCGTTGGCGGGGCCAGCGCGTTGGCGCAGTGTGTACGTGAACGGTCGCGCGCTCCAGTCGACGACTGCAGGCGGCACGACGTTTCCACCTGCGTCCAGCACGTCGAACCCGTCGCGGGCGGCGGCGCTCGGATCGCGCCGGAAGCGCGGCAAGAGCTCCTCCCGCACAATCTTGGACGGCGGCGTCCATGTGGGATTGAGCGTGACCGAGCTGATCTCCGCAATGAAACTCGGCGTCGGCATGTCGCGCGCTCCGACGATGACGGCGTGACGTACGGGCGATGCACCCTCGCGGCGTACGAGAAGCTCGAACCGTGGTACGAGAACGTCCACGCGACGCGCCGGCAAGTTGCGCGGCAGCCAGCGCCATCGCTCGAGAGTGACCCGCAGCCGTTCGATGCGCGCCTCACGGGTTAGACCATTCGCGTCCGGCGTCCCCGCAGGCTCCGCTGTCACCCGCGCCATCTCGCGGCGCAGCGCATCGTATTCCGGTTCATCCGGCAGCAGCGCGCGCAGCAGGGCCGACGGGCTCGCATTGGCCGAGAGGGCCGTGCGCAACGCCGCAAGGTCGGGCGCATCCGGTCGCGCAATGCGCCACTTTGGATCGGCGACCGCGGGATCGGCGCCGCCCTGCGCAAAGCGCTCTGCGAGCCGTGCAAAGAGCGCGTCGGCAATCTCGTCGCGCTCGGACGCGGCGCGCGCATCCGTCGCGGACGCCAGCGCATCCAGCGTCGTCAGCGCTGGCGTTTCGGCCGCAAGCCCCTCCTCCGGCGCCGCTGTCGCCACCGCGCGCAGATCCGCGAGCGCCGATGGGCTCCACGCGTGCACGGGCGAGGCGGGGGCCCTCAGCGCCGGCGCCGGCGCCGTGCAGGCGGCGAGCGCACAGACAAACGCAAGGATCGTGGTTCTCATCGGGCTCTCGTCATGCCGGCGCATTGGCGCGACCGAAAGCGGCAGCCGTCAAGGATTTTCACGATCGGCGCTGTCAAGGCGCGCGCATCCCCGTGGCCGCGGCACGACGTTCTTCAGAAGCAACATCATCTCCATCAGCCGCTTCCGTTCCGTAGCGGAGTTGGAGGATAGAAGGGACCAAGCGAGGCAAAGCCGGCATCGAGCGCGATGGTCAAGGTCAGCGCCTCGCGCTGGGAAGGATCAGTCAACGCCATCTTGGCCTCGCCGATCCGCCATTCATAGAGGCAGGCTCCATAGCTGCGGCCCCCCTACGTTGGGCGTCTTGATCAAACTTCCCACAATGCCGGCCGCAAGCAACGCCGCTATTGCAGCTGCTCAGACACTCAGAGCCGGCGGCAACATTGGGCCATCAAGACCAGGGTCGCCATGTTGTGACGAACGGCGAGCGCGATCAACATCTGCCCTTCCCGCC
>Ga0163146_10008136_pt1 | contig 11311 bp, 8 predicted proteins | sample OliLakLV19MP7G1_FD_148648 | JGI IMG/M metagenome (GOLD analysis project Ga0163146, IMG submission 148648) | Freshwater microbial mat bacterial communities from Lake Vanda, McMurdo Dry Valleys, Antarctica - Oligotrophic Lake LV.19.MP7.G1 | ecosystem: Environmental > Aquatic > Freshwater > Lake >... | reverse complement strand
ACGCAACGTATTCGCTCTTTCCCTGTATCGGTGATTGTGGCATAACCGCTCTTGTGGGCTTCTGATTCTGGGTCGCAAGGTTGGGGCAGTTGCACCGAAATACAACGCCGCGCACCGCCGTCCTCTGCATTCTGAGCCATCACTGCGTGCGCCGTAGTGCATGAGCCAGCAAAGAAGTCGAAAACAAGGGAGTCAGGTTCAGTGCAAAGCTCGAGCATTCGCCTGATGAGCCGAACCGGCTTGGGGGTGTCGAATGGCGAATTCCCGCCAAATAGAGCCTTCACTTCTAACGTTGCTTCTTTGTTGTGCCCCGCGAAGTCGTGGCCCCACCATGTGTGCGGTGTTATTCCGCGTTCCGATTCGTTCAAGAACGACTTCAGCATCGGCCGGGCATCTTGATTCACGCCCCACCAAATTCGCTTGTCGTTCCCCCACTTATTGAATTGCGTCTCGTTGCATCGCCAGTAGCGGTTAGGGGGAGGAGAAAACTTAAGGCCTGTGGGTCCAGTTATCTCAAACAGCCCCGCCGAGTACGGCTTGCTGGCGGAGAGGTCCTGAGCTCGCCAGGATCCCCGCGGGTCATCATCCGGATTTTTGTATGCGGCCTCCTGCAATTCGGTGCGGCTCCAGTCGTTGAAGGAAACGGCTGCTTTGCATCTCGCGTAGACGACTACAAAGTCGTGCATATCCGACAGCCACTTAGCCGTCACATTCGACACATACCGCTTTTGCCAAACTATGGTCGCTATGAAGTTTGTTTCCCCAAAGATCGCGTCACAGGCCTTGCGGAGATTAGCGACTTCATGGTCATCAATGGAGATGAAAATGACGCCATCGTCTTTAAGTAGGTTTCGGGCTAAGAGCAGCCTTGGATAGATCATCGTGAGCCAATCAGAGTGGAAGCGGCCGTTCGTTTCGGGATTCAGTGCGAGCCTGTTCCCTGTCTCGTCGGTCTGGTTTGAGCGTGCCAGAAAGGACTGCGTCGTTTCCGAGAAGTCGTCTTCATAGATAAAATCATTCCCCGTGTTGTACGGAGGATCAATATAAATCAACTTCACCTTGCCTAGATAGGTCTCCTGCAACAGCTTCAACGCATCGAGGTTGTCGCCCTCGATGAAGATGTTTTTGGTTGAATCGAAATCCACGCTCTCCTCCCGGCAAGGGCGAAGCGTTTTAGCAATGGGAGCATTTGCCGTGAGTATGGCTTCACGTTTGCCGGGCCAGTCCAGGTGATAGCGTTCACGAGGCCCGTCCACAATGTGATCAGATAGTTCCTGGCGAAGCTGGTCGAAGTCGATTGCCTTCGTCAGCGCGCCCTTGTCGTCGCGCGCTTCAGTGACGCAAGAAGGAAAGAGCTCGGCGAGCTTGGCAACGTTCTCGCTGATGCGGTTGGGAGTGTGGAGCTTGAGCTTTTCCATGCGTTTCGTCTTCTATTGTGGCTGAAGAGCGGCGGGCTGCGCAGACGGGCTCAAGTGGAGCCCCTAAAACACTGAGACCGGCCTTGCGGCCGGTCTCGCTTCCTGCTTCCGAGAAAGCAGGGGGAATAAACTCACTTGCAGTGTGCCAGTTTTACACCAATCCTGTCAAGTTTCATGACCGACCCTGCGGGTCCAAGTGATACTCTGAAAGGACTGAGAATCGTGTGGAGGTTTGCAGGACTGTGGCGCGGGTGTGTGTCTACATTGACGGGTTCAATCTCTACTACGGCTGCCTGAAGCGGACGCCATACAAATGGTTGAACTTGGCTCAGTTGTGCACGCGAATGTTGCCCAATGACGAAATTCAGCATGTTGCCTGCTATACGGCCCGCGTGAGTGCACGCCCGCACAACCCCTCTGCGCCAGCCGACCAGCAGGGTTACCTCCGCGCGTTGCGGTCCATTCCCAAACCGCGCGGAGAAACTGGCTCAATGGTTGGACAACATGCGTCTACCTAGAGGTAAAATGCGGGGTAAGTAAGAGGGATGCTACCGAATGTGGGATGTGTTTATTAGTCATGCTAGTGAAGACAAGCGCACCGTTGCAGAGCCCTTGGCTCGCCTCTTGGCGAAACACATCCGCGTTTGGATCGACGCAGGTGAGATCAGGCCCGGTGACAGCCTTCGAGAGCGGATAGATGACGGCCTTAGTAAGTCAAGATTTGGAGTCGTCGTTCTTAGCAAGAGCTTCTTTTCAAAGAAGAAGACGTGGACGGCACGCGAATTGAATGGCCTCTTAACGCGGGAAACAACCGAGAACACTGTCATCCCCGTATGGCATGAGGTGGACGGATCATACGTTGCGGGTGTTTCCCCAATAATGGCAGATCGATTGGCACTCAATACAGCTATGGGGCTTCCCGCTGTCGCGAGGAGCATCGTTAAACGGATCACGAATGGCAGGGTCTACAAACATCAGGGGGAGTATGCTGGCCGCCTTATGCAGTTGGTCACGACTGGAGCATCGCGTGCGGGAACTCTATATGTTTCCATTGGAAGCGGCAGTTATACGGGCCAGTGGCTAGCAACTGTGTTTCGTCAGCCGAGTTTCAAGATTTCAAAAGTCGTACTGCTTGCGTTGTCAGCCAAAGAAGCGAAGAAACTGGAATCCAAGGGATTGCTTCGGCCAGGTTTTGCATCCGCCCTGAAGTCCAATATTGCTCTGGTCTCCGACCAGGCCAACGATGCTGGGGTTCGGTTCGAGTGCCGGCATTGGTTACGCTTTCTGACTTTCACGGCTTCTTGCATGGCTCAGTCGCGCTTTTCGGAAAGTGGGATCAAGATAGCAAGGGACAATGGGATGTCCATACTCCTCTTGAGGAACTGATGAAGGACAATGACCCTGAGAAGTTTAAGGTCTTGATCGCAACCTTCAAGAATGCCGCCTCGAAGCTCTGAGCCATTCCGGATTTTGCGTCGCGGGCCGCCCGCCACCGCGAGAGCTGAGCGAACTAGGAATCCGGCAGGCCGACCTCATCGAAAGTCATTTTCCCGAAAGCATGGCGGACGCCAAGGGGCCGTTTCACAAGCCCGCCTCGTGGTGAGTCTGCTACTGCTTAAGCTGATCCAGTTCGGCGCGGTGCGTACGCAGTCTGCTATTCAGTTCTACCTTGCGGTTGAACTGGATCTCCCTCGCAATCCGGGCCTCCAACTGGCGGCACTCGTTCTCTTTCGAGCGGATCAGACTGGCGCGATCCGCCATGGCTTGCAGCCCTTCCCCATGCCGGGGAACCAGCGCCATGGCGCTCTTGCGCATGTGCAACTGCAGCATCTGTTCGTACAGCCCGGCCATATCCAACACCACCGGGAGCGGAGGACGGGGTGCGCCCGCTGGTTGCCAGGGGCTGTCGAAATACGCCTCGACGACATTCTTGCGCCGGTCCGCTTCGCTCGGACGCTTGTAGGCGGCGGAAAACTTCACGCGGTCCTCGAAGGTGAGTTCGAAGAACAGCAGCGACGGGATGGCCTTGTCCAGCGTCCGCAGTACGTCCTCGGCGAGTTCGCCGGTCTTCAGCGCTACCTCAAAGACTTGGATTTCGTGGACGGGCAGCTTGGCCGGCAGATTGACGGTTTCGGGCGCGAGCTTGTACTTCCAAACGATCTCGCTTACTTGCGAGACGAATCGGTCCCGAATCGCGAGGCTGGGTCTGGCGTAGCCGTAAATCTTGCTCTTGGGGACTGGACGGCGCAACTCCGTCTGGTGGGGATAGAAAAACATGAGATCGCTTTTCGCGAATAGCCGGCAAGCGGCTAAGGCGTCCAAGGATTGAGCAGAACCAATCCCAATTCCGAAAAGTCTTTGATGTTGCGCGTTACGAGGATCAACTGATGATCGAGGGCGGTGGCGGCAATCAGGCCGTCCAGGTTGGCCACGGTGATTCCCCGTCGTTGGGACTTCGCGGACAGTACAGCCCAACAGTCAGCGATGGACTTGGTGACCGGCAGGATTCGTCCCTCAAACGAGATAGCCAGATCTTCCTGCCATTCCTCCAACTGCGCACGCCGCTTTCCAGGGGGCAAAAGTTCAACCCCCCGCCGGATCTCCGCAAACGTCAGAACGCTGACAAAAAGTTGATTCTCCCCAGTTCCCTCCAGGAATCGGGCTACATTTTCGTCCGGCTTTCCGGTCCGGGCAAATTCCGAGAGGACGTTCGTATCCAGCAGCAAGCCGATCACAAATCGACGGACCTGGGGAAATCTTTGACCCGCTCAAGATCTAATTCTGAGCCGGCAAAGGGTGGTTGCGTCAGGAGGTCGTACAATCTCTTTCGGGGCGGCTGCGGGGATAGCCCCGCGGCCTTGGACTGTTCGCGTACCGCCCGCACGCCGAAGACGATCAGTTCATCAACCGAAACCACGCGCCCGTTTCGGATTTCTTCGCGCAACAGGAGTTCGGTTTCGGGCTTCAATTCGATGGTCATCCTTTTCAACTTAGCCTCATTGCACCGGCGTTGCAAGCTGGCCTGCCACGCGTGCCTGCCACGCGGCATCCTTTTGGGGTGCGGCGCATGGTTAGGCTCCATCCTCCACAATCAGAAAGGCAACTAACTCGAAATCGTCCAGGCCCGCGATTGGATTCACCAGCGCTGAAGTTTTTGGCCCGGTGAAGAGTGTGTCGAGATCCTTTTCCTCTTTGGAGTCCGCAATCGAGCGAATGGCGCGAGACAGCAGGTCGGAGTAAAGTTGCATATCCCGCCCGTCCTGCGTTTTCAGATTGAACGGCTGATATGCCTCTGGCACCGGCTCGCTAAAGCCTTTGCAGGCGGACCGAACCAGGTCGAGCAATCGCTTCACTTCGGTATGGTTGACGATGACCGCACCATCGTTTGCGACGTAGACGAGATAGTACGGGTGGAGGCGATTGAGTTGGTTTACGTTGACGCTCTTGTGGCGGTTCCGAAGCGCGAAGATGACGCCCGGCGGAAGGCCGCGTTCGCGGTCAGCGGGCACCACTCCGTGCATTCCGGTTGGCACGCCGTCCAAGTCGCCGTTCGCTTTGACGTAGTTCAACAGATCCATTCGGAAGTCATTCAGCCCAAGGTCGGTGATCGAGACACCGGTCTTGAGGTCTTCCAGTTCGACCACTTCATCCTGCAAGCGGCGAAGCTGTTCCTTGCGGTAGGAGATGTCGTTGGAGCGGCCATCGAGCGGGTTGTCGTCGCCGGTGGCCGTGACGTCGGCGATCACCATGCGGCTCTCCACCCGCTCCTTCAAGTTGATGTACTCGTCCAAGCTGATGTCCGGCCAGTAGTTGACGAGTTGAATGCACGCGTTCCTGGAGCCGATGCGGTCAATACGGCCGAAGCGCTGAATGATGCGGACGGGATTCCAATGGATGTCGTAGTTGATGAGGTAGTCGCAATCCTGAAGGTTCTGGCCTTCGGAAATGCAGTCGGTGGCGATCAGCAGATCGATCTCGTGCGGCTCCTGGGGGAAGAGCGCGGCCTTCTCTTTCGACAACGGCGAGAAGAGGGTCAGGATGGACTGGAAGTCGTACCCCCGCCCAATCGTGGATTTTGGGTTCTCCGCGCCTGTGACGCGAGCCGAGTGGATGCCTTCCTGTTTCAGGAGTTGTGCCGCCAGTTGGTCGTACAGATAGCTGGCCGTATCGGCGAAGGCCGTAAAAACAATCACTTTCCGATTGCCGGAATTGATGGGGGAATGCAGCTTGTCGAGAATTTGCCCCTTGAGGTGTTGCAGCTTGGCGTCGTCCGCAGGCGTGATCTTTCGCATCTCGCTGAGCAGGGCTTGGATGATCGCGAGGTCCGCGCGAAGGTCATGCTCCCAGGCGGGCAGGTCCATATCGGAAAGGCTGATGCGAACTTTGCCGCCGATCTCATTGCTTTCTTCAGTTGGGCCTGTGCCGTCATCCAGGAGTTCGGAGAACGCCTCTTCGTCATCCGGCTCCGTGTTTTCGAAAGCGGACGAAACGTCGGTGAAATCGGCATTGCGGCCGGTGTTGCGGAAGTTCTCGATCTTGGCAAGGGTCGCCAGATGGAAGTTCTGAAGCCGCTCCAATGTGAGCCGGAATGACTGCACGGAGCTTTCCAGCCGCTTCAGCAGATTCACCGTCATGAGTGTTTGAAGACTACTTTCGCGGTCTTTCTGCTTGAATGTGCCGCCACCGCCTCTGACGTCGGTGTCGTAGAGGTCCTCGTACTTGGGCAACCGACTGGGGAGGATATAGCCGATGGGCGCGTAGACGCCCAGCTTCATCAAAGAGAGCTGGTTAAAGATGTCGTTGAAGCCAATGACGTCGGGCCGTTGGGTGAGCGGGCAGTGGAATGAAAGCGGCTTCAGCCTTTCAGGGAAATTTCCAATGTCCTTCGTGTCGTAAAAGGTTTGAATATGCCGCCGGGATCGCGCGATGGTGACGGAATCGAGCAACTCGAAGAAGTCGAAGTCCAAAGCTCCGAGGATGGCCGCCGGTGTACGCGCCTGCGGGGCTAGCTTCGACCAACCATTGAAAGCGGTCTGAGCGCGGCGGAAGATCTCATCGACGTTTTTCTCCGTGCGCAATTGGCCGGTGAGGTGTTCGGGGTCACCCTCATAGGCCAGCGCAAGCTGATTCTTAAGGTCGTTGAAGCGGTTGTTAACGGGCGTCGCCGAAAGCATCAGGACCTTGGTCTTGACGCCTTCCTTGATGACGCGATTCATCAGGCGCTGATAGCGTGTCTCGCGATCTTTGAAAGCGTCGTTGTTACGGAAGTTGTGCGACTCGTCGATAACGACCAAGTCGTAGTTGCCCCAATTGATCCGGTTCAGCGGGAGGCCCAAGGAATAACCTCTGCTCCGGAGAAGGTCCGTGTGGCAGAGGACGTCGTAGTTGAACCGGTCCTTAGCAAAGGGGTTGGTCTTCAAGTTCCCCTTGTAATTGGTCCAATTGTCGGAGAGCTTCTTGGGACAAAGCACCAACACGGACCGGTTGCGCAGCTCATAATATTTGACGACCGCGAGGGCGGTAAAGGTCTTGCCGAGGCCGACGCTGTCGGCCAAGATGCAGCCGTTGTAGGTTTCCAGCTTGTTAATGATGCCGGTGGCCGCGTCGCGTTGAAAGTTGAACAGCTTCTGCCAAATCAGACTCGTTTGATAACCGGTCAAATCATTCGGAAGTACGTCGTCGCTAATATCTTCCAGGAATTCGTTAAAGATGTTGTACAGCATCAAGAAGTAAATTCGCTCTGGCGAATTCTCCCGATAAACCGATGCGATGTGATCGCAGATGAGGGCCGTGACGTCCTCGAGGTTTTCCTGATCCCGCCAAATTTGATCGAAGAGGTGGATGTAAGTGGCGGTCACCGATGCCTCATCCATCTTATTGACCATGTTCGAGACGGCGTTGCCTTGCTGGTAGCCCAGGTCCACGGCAGTAAATCCGTGCAGCGGCATGTAGACGGCATTGGCGTCCGGCTGCTGCAGGCAGGCGAACTGCTGCATCGGTGCCTTGCCGTGGTTGGAACGGAATACCGCTTTACGCCGCATCCATTCGGCGCACTCCCTGGCAATTGCGCGTTGGGTCAGTTTATTCTTCAGCCGGATCTCAAATTCGCTGCCGTAGAAGCCTCGCTCACGCTCCAGGCGAGGAATATGGAACTCGCGATGCTCCTTGCGGACCCTGTCGGTTACCTCATTCGGAATGAACGTTGGGGCGGTGAAGATGAACTGGAGAGAGTCGATTCTTTCGAGCTCGGCCTTGAGCGCTTCATAGGCGTAGATCGAGAAGCAAGACGCGGCAATCCTGAGCTTCGCTCCAGGGAGTATGGAGTGCTTGAGGTCGTCGCCAAGCAAACGATTGATGTTGTCGATGATCTCCATGCTGTTGACACGATTCCCCTACTGAGCGTTAAGGCTGCTCCTCTGGCATCCTTCAGGCATGACTTACCTATGCTTGGGCTCAATGCGGTTGGGCTCGTTGCTTGCTTGCCATCGCGCTCAGTCCTCGATTTGCCTGAATATTGAATTATAGTCGTTTGGACACGCCGATATCTCATTGATTCCACATGTGGGGCAGCTCATTGGGATTCTGCCGGAGACCTATCGGCCCATCTTCACCAATGCGGAAGTCTTTCTGCCGGCACACTTCTATCCGAACTACTCGCGAGAGCGTGGCAAGGCCAGCGTGGGTGGGTTGGCTTTCGCGGGGAAAATGTCCTCACGATGGAATATCGCATGCCGCGCAACAAATATCCGCAAGGCGCTCAGCAGACACAATTCCATCAGGAAGTCATCGCGCGTGTCGCCGCACTGCCAGGTGTTCAATCCGCGGGTATTGTCAGCTCGCTGCCGTTCAGCGGCAATCGCAACAGTATCCCGATCGCATTGCCCGACCGCCCCGCGCCATCACCGCAAAACCCGTTGGTTGTGCAATTCAATACCGCGACGCCGCGCTATTTCGACACCGTTGGAATTCCGCTCCTCGCCGGGCGCGACTTTCAACTGGCGGATGGCCCCGATGCTCAGCCTGTGGCCATTGTCAGCCAATCGTTTGCTCACCGTTTCTGGCAGGGCGAGAATGCCATCGGCAAACGGATCGGCTTCCCGGACACCCCGCTCAAGCTGACCGTGGTGGGCGTCGTGGGTGACACCAAGCACTATGCACTCGATGACACGGACGCCACTCAGTTGTATCGCCCCTACGCGCAAGTGCCCTTCATCTTCGCGACGCTGGCGGTAAAGACGCAAGGCGAGCCAATGGCGATGACCAAGTCCGTGCAGCGGGCGATCTGGTCGATCGACAAGAATCAGCCTATGTGGAAGATTCGCTCGCTGCAGTTTCTGGTCGACCGTTCGTTCAGCATCTTACGGTACATGAGCTATCTACTGATCTGCTTCTCGGCAGTCGCTATGATTCTGGCTGCCATCGGACTTTACGGAGTGATTGCGTATCTGGTGAATCAACGCAGTGCCGAGTTTGGGATTCGCATGGCACTCGGTGCAAAACCCGCCGATATTCTGGCGCTGGTGGTTCGCAAAGGACTGACACCGACCATCGCCGGACTCGTCTGCGGCGTCGTCGCCTCACTCGTCTTGACGCGGTTTCTGACAACGCAAGTCTTTGGCGTCAGTCTCACCGATCCTGTGGTTTATGGGGGACTCTCTTTGGTGTTGATGTTGGTTTCACTCTTGGCCGTGCTGATACCGGCCCGCCGAGCGATGCGGGTGGATCCCGTGGTTGCGATTCGCCAACATTAAGTCTTGCGTGTAAAGGGATCTATTTCTTTCCCATCTCCGCAATGCGGCGCCGCATTCTCGCAGCCTCATGCCCCTGGAACTCCAACCGGCCACCGACCAACGCCACCTTCTCGGTTCCGGACCATTGCGCCTTCATGATTCCCACACGCGAGTGCTCGCCCGACCCCAGCAGCAGGTGCCCGATTTCATGCGCGATCGCGTTGCCCAGGACTTTCGCCGCCGGTAGATCGAACATTCTTGCATACTGCCGCACGCGGTTCCACATCACCTTCGCGTAGACGCCGTCGCCGGTTTGCGGCAGCAAAGAATAACCCATTGAGAAGCTCGTTGTCCGCACATCGGACATCGTTTCCACAATCGATACTTCCAACGCATCCGCCGAACGGCACTGCTGGGGTTCCACATAGCAGTTGACCCACTGCACTTTTACTTCCGCCCGCCGCATGGCACTGTTGGCTGTCTCGATCGCCTGCGCCAAAGCCTTAGCAGCGGGGATCCGCGCCTCGTTGTGGCAGTGAACCGTCACGTCAGAAGCCCGTGCCACCGATAGAGCTGTTGAAACGAAGATCGCGGCGATTGTGGATGTGGTGGGCATTGGCTTGTTCTCCTGTCCGGTTCGCCCTGTCTAGCGAAACCAAACCAAGAATAGGCCAGGATTACTGTGCTAAAATTCCGGACCCAATCACGACCCGCGTCGCAGGCTGCTTCAGTTGAAAAGCAAACTCGACTGGCTCATTGCCCGTCCTTACCCAAAAAGTTTGCGCAGCGCCCTTGGCAAAATGCACTTCCACCGGAACATCCACTTCGAAATCCCGCCCGACGCCGCTCTGCGTCATTGTCCCGCTAACGCGCAAGCCCGTTGACGCCTTCATGTTTAGCTTCAAAGACGGAATGCCCGTGCCATAAACCCAATTCTCGAAAAAGACGTCCAATTGGGCATCCGGCGAACCGGCAGGCAGCATCGAAGCCGCCAACTTGCGGAACTGCTCTGTCGAAATCGGCTTCTGCTTGTACTCACGAACAATTGTGCTCAGAAGCTTGCGAAAGGCCGCGTCGCCCATTTGCCGCCGCAGCATATGAATGATCCAGGTGCCCTTTTCATAAGTGATCACGCGCCACGCATTGACACTGTGCGAATTCTGCAACCGGATACCCAACGTGATCGGACCCGCCGCCTCAAGCGCCGTACCCTTGTCTTCCTTCGCCATCAAATGACGCGTGTAATCACTCAGCACCGGTTCCAACTGCTTCACGCCTTTGCGCTTTTCCATATACATGAGCGATGCGTAGTTCGCCAACGCCTCTTGCAGCCATTCGTCCTGATAGCCGTCCGCGGTGACCGAGTTTCCCCACCACTGATGCGCGACCTCGTGCGCCGCCAGCAACTCCGTGTAAAAAAGCTGCTGACTGCGCTCACGAACACCCACCGGCATGTCGCTTGGACGCAGATAAGACATGGTGGACAGATAAACCAAGCCCGGAAAGCCCTGCCCGAACGACCCTGGAATCGGCGATACAGTCAATGTCTGAATCGGTGGCGGACCAAAATCCGCCGCCATCGATTCGAAGGCACCGACAACGAGATTTGCGAGCGTCCGCAACTGTGCGAGGGGATCCGGTGCGGGCATCGGGGGCAGCGCTGTGTTGGGATTCGCCGATCCACGCCGTCCACCTCCAAACGCCGGTGGCGGAGGCTGAGAAGCAGGCATACGAGGAAGCAGGGCCTGTTCCAGCCGTTTGTTGCCGACAACCTCGATCGTGTATCCACCGCGTGTGACCTTCACGCTTTCGTACTCTCCAAGATTGAAACCGGCAAAGCGAATCGGTGACGATGTCCGGCGATGCGTGATGCGCTGCTCACCTTCGATCCTGGTGTCGATGAGATCGCCGGTGGACACCAAGTCCAGATTCTTGGGATAGCGAAACGTCAGATCGTAGGTCGCGAACTCGCCGCGCATGTGCGGATACCAGGTGCCGCGCGAACTGACAAAAAAGACCTTTTCGCCCGCGCGCAAAACCACATGCCCCTGATGCCGGAACTCGATCGTGTGCGGTTTCGAGGAGTCGAAACTTGCTGGAAGCAGGACGAGAAACACCGCATTGTCGGCCACCCGCATCGCCGATTCGCGCGCGGAGTGACGG
>Ga0163146_10008127_pt1 | contig 11326 bp, 8 predicted proteins | sample OliLakLV19MP7G1_FD_148648 | JGI IMG/M metagenome (GOLD analysis project Ga0163146, IMG submission 148648) | Freshwater microbial mat bacterial communities from Lake Vanda, McMurdo Dry Valleys, Antarctica - Oligotrophic Lake LV.19.MP7.G1 | ecosystem: Environmental > Aquatic > Freshwater > Lake >... | reverse complement strand
CATGCGATCGCGGGGACCGCGAAAATGCCGCATCGGCGAATAATATCGAAAATTGGAGACCCGCGAAGTGTAGAGACAGGCAAAGTCCTCGACCTGATCGCCGAATTTGCTGACCTCACGCCCTTCCTTCAGCATGGATCCCCAGAAGGGATTGAAAGCCGAGTCCACTTCCTGCTCACGCGCTTCGTGCGCCGACATGGTCGCAAGTAGATCGTCGCGCAAGCGTGCGAGGGTGTCCCTTGCCGCCGTGCGTGCGGCCTCCACACCGTCGTCGGCGTCGTCCATCTTTTGCAGCAGGCCCATGATCACCTGCTTTTCCTCGACCTCGGCGTCCAGCTGGCGAAGGTGACGTTCCAGTTCTTCCATCGACGCAAGCGCTGGCTGTAAACCATCCAGCAGTTCAATCTCTTTTTCGAGTTCTTGTAGGATCATCACGGTGCGCCAGGCCGAGGATTTGCGCGACCGCAACATGTCGCCGTAGATGTGATCACCGACGAACACAACCTTGTCGCCCCGCGCGCCCGATCGTTCCTCAAACTCCTTGAGGTTGCCGCCCTGGTAAATGTGACCGCGCTGGAACGGCCCGGGATGCAAGGTGTCGCGCGGAATCCCGTCCGCTCCCAGATCCACAAAGGGTCGATCCATGGTGAAAAAACCGGGTTTTGCCGAGCTCACCACAACGATGTCAAAAAAGTTTCGCCAGCCTGGATAGGTCGCCACCGTGTCGTCGAGCAAATACTGCATCACGGGATTGGTATAGTCCCACGCCGAGTTGGTCAGCAAAAACAGACGTTTCCCGGTTGAACGCATCTTGTGTAACGCTTCGCCAAGCTCCGGATCACGGGGGATGTAGTTCGCCAGATCTTTCGCAATGAGGTTCTTGATCGAACCGTCTGCATGCGCCCGGTCGATGCAATCTCTAATGTCATCCCAGATGAGCTCGTACCCGGGAGAGCCCTCGGGGTTTGCGTCGAAGTAGTCCACCATGGCCACAAACATCACCGCCTCGGGCAGTGCGAACAGCGTGTCGATGAAGGCATAGCGCGCATTCGAAAGGCGCGTGCGCTCGCGCTGGTACAGTTCACGCAGCGTTGCGCGATCGAGGCGACGGGTTCCGTGGTACGCCCGACCCGTAATGCCGTAGCGATCAGGCTTTAGCGTGTTGCCGGTTTGGCGGTCAATCACGAGCCCGCGCACACCCCATCGCGAATCGAATGGCAACGATCGGACGGCCTCGGCATAGCCCTTGTCTCCGATCAACTTGTCGACCGTGGCCTTGATGGAAAGCGCTTCCATTTTTGGCTGGTCGTACAGCGCCAGGGTGTAGTCCATATCAAAGCCAATCAACTCGGCTCGATCGAGGCGCAGGTTGCGATTGGCAAAGATCCGTTGCTGTGGGGGGATGGCACTTGGTCGGTCGAGTGCCGCCACGAGCCGCTCTACTCGGCTTTCAGACAAAATATTCAGTCCTCTTTGCGCTTGACGGCTTCATCCTCGAAGGAGGCCCACTCCAGGTTTGTGGCCACATGTACGCGGCTGCCGCCAGCATTCTTGGCCACATACATGGCTTCGTCGGCACACTTCAGCAGGGCCTTGAGGTTGCGCTGAAAATACGCTGGCGGAATCGGCCGCGGCAGGCTGTTGTCGTCGAAGGCGTGCGGATGCAATACCGCGCAGCCGATGCTGCCTGCGAGGGCCAGCTCACCGTCGGGTGTGGTGACCTTGTTTTTCTTGAGCAGTTCGAGCGCGCGATCGCCCACCCGTCGCGCGCCATCGGCGTCGGTTTGTGGCAAAAGGATTGCGAATTCGTCACCGCCGAAACGGCCTACGATGTCACCCGAACGGACCGCCTCGTGCAATGCCTCACCCGTGGCAATCAACGCCTGATCGCCCACCAGATGGCCTGCGGTGTCATTGATGCGCTTGAATTTGTCGAGATCCATCATGATGAGCGCGATTGGACGGTGGTTGCGGAAAGCATTGCGCAACTCGCGCAACAACCACTGCTCGAAGAATCGACGCACGTACACGCCGGTCATCGGATCGAGCGTCGCCATCTCGTAGAGCTGCGAGTTCTGGATCGCCACGGCAGCCTGGTTCGCGAACACCAACAACAACTCGGTGTCTTTCTCGCCGTTGGCAATCCCATCGAGGTACACGACGCCGACGAGGTGCTCGCCCACCCGCAATGGTAGTACGGTTATACCCTCCTCCCGTTGAATCTCGATGGCCGAGATCGCCCGCTTGACAAGCTCCATGCCCGAAGGGCTCAGGCAGTCGGTGAGCGTGCGTTTGTCGGCGAACGTCCCGGTAGAGGCCTTGATCTCAAGACCCATTTCCTCATCCAGGATTGCGACAAAGCCACTGGCCGTGAGGCCATGATCTTTCCGATTCTCGGGAATGACCGCGACAAACGAATTGCCTGCGCCGATAAAGGCCGAGATCTGCATCAGGATCCCCTGCAAAAGATGTTCAAGCGGCTGAATCTTGTGTAGCTCGGGCGTGACATCGAGGATGTAGCGCAAGCCCTGCCGACCTCGCGAAAGGGTTTGCACGGCGGCGGCTTTCAGCCCCACATCGGTCCACAACAACAGGCGTTCCGGACCCTCGCTCTTGTCAAAATAGCCCTGAATGTCGAGCCGTTGCAACAGCTCGCGCGGCGGCTGCTCGCTGGCGTAACCGGTTTGCAAGATGACCTGCACAAGTGGATCGAACTTGCGCAATTGCACCACAACCTCCTCGCCGTTCATTCCCGGCATGACGAAGTCGAGCAAACAAAGATCGACGTGTTGGGTGCGCAAGATCTCAAGCGCCTCCGGCCCGTCCTTGGCACGCAACAGATTGTGGCCTTCCCGCTCGATCACGCGGCCGGTTGCCTCAAGGTATTCCGGATTGTCATCCACCAAGAGTATTGTTCGACCGGTCGCACGCCGCGTGGCTGTCTTACGCGCCATTCATTTTCCCTTCACGAACGGGCAAGTGAATCAGAAATGTCGTTCCCTTGCCAGATTCACTGTGCAATTCGATGCGACCACCGAATTCTGCGGTCACGATGTCGTTCACGATGGACAAGCCTAACCCGGTTCCTTCGCCGAAAGGCTTCGTCGTGAACATTGGCTCGAAAATCTTTTGTTGCAGCTCGACCGGAATGCCCGTGCCGTTGTCCTTGACCATGAGACACAAGCCGCCCGGCTCCACGGTCATGCCGACCTCGATGCGTCCACCGCCCTTGTCCTTCAACGCATCGGCAGCGTTGGTAACCAAATTGGTTACAACCTGTGCAAGACGCCCCGGTATACCTACAAGGGGAAAAGTTTGAAGCGCGGTTTCAAAGACCAGCTCGCATTTTGAACTGCGCACCAAATGAGCGAGCAACAACAACGATTCGTTCGTTGTCACCACCGCGTCGAAATCGACATGGATCTGGCCCGTCATGTTGCGGGTCTGCGATTTGATCCCGCGCACAAACGCGCTCGCGCGCGCGGCAGCGTTCTTGGCGAGGGTCAGGCTTTTCTCCATGTCGTGGCCGATCTCCTTGTGATCGTCGATCGTCACATCTGAATCACCGAGCGACCGCTGATATTCCGCCACCAGCTCTGTCACCTCACTCAAAGCCGAGCGAACGGCCGCCAGCGGCGTGTTCATTTCGTGCGCAATGCCTGCCGTCAGACGACCGAGCGACGCCATCTTTTCGGACGCGAGCAATTGCGCCTGATTTTCGTGCAAGAGCGCGTTCGCTTTTTCCAGCTGGTCGGAACGGGCCTGCAAGGCCAGCTCCGCAGTTTTGATAGGGGTCACGTCAAACAGCCAGCCCTGAACGCCCACGATTTCACCGCGTGCGTTGCGCATGGGCATTTTGCGCGTCTGGACGTAGGTCGGCTCGCCGTCGATCGGGGTGTGCTCCTCGTAGTCCTCGAATACCTGACCGGTCTCAATGACCCAGGTGTCATCCGCCTGGTATTTTTCGCCCAGGCCTGGCGACAGATCCACGTCACGTTGGCCTTCCATCTCGATCGGGGTTCGACCAAGTTTTCGCGCCAGGTTTTCGCTGACGTAGACGTGGCGCAGCTCGAGATCTTTGTGAAAGACGTAAAGCGGCAAACCCTCAATAAGGACCCGGTGGTTGGCCCGCTCTGCGGCCAGCACATCGTGGACCTGGGCGAGCTCGGATCGCAAACCATCGATTTCGCGCCGCAACGCAACGGCGTCTTTCTCCGGCTCGGCCCCGCGTGATTTTGCTTCTTCTGACTTGGTTCCCTGCAAATCCGTTTCGCGCATACTCGATGCGCGCCCCCAAGAACGGAGTGCAGTGTGCGCCTGGGTCGATTGCGTTTGCAAGCGCGGCCTCACAGCGGTATCAAGGCGCCTCGTAATTCGACCATGAAAGCAACCATCACTGTATTGCCCGGCGACGGGATTGGCCCCGAGGTCACTTCCTGTGCTGTCGAAATTTTGCAAGCCGTTGCGCAAAAATTCCGACACGACTTTTCGTTTCGGGAGGCCTTCATTGGTGGCATCGCCATCGACAAGACCGGCACGGCCTTGCCCGAAGAAACGATCGCGTCCTGCAAGGGCTCCGATGCAGTGTTGCTCGGTGCCGTCGGTGGACCCAAGTGGGACGACCCGAACGCGAGCGTGCGCCCAGAACAGGGTCTCCTTGGCATTCGCAAGGCACTCGGTCTGTACGCCAACTTGCGCCCCGTGCGTTTGACCCCGGCCACGCTGGCCGCTTCGCCGCTCAAGCCCGAGCTCCTCGTTGGGGTCGATCTGCTGGTCGTGCGCGAACTGACGGGTGGCATTTATTTCGGCGAGAAGAAAAAGACCGAGGACAGCGCGACCGACGTGTGCACGTACACGAAACACGAGGTTGAGCGGGTGGTCCGTGTGGCCGCACGCGCCGCGATGGCCCGCCGCAAGAAGCTGACTTCGGTCGACAAGGCCAACGTGCTTGAAACCTCACGCCTCTGGCGCCGGGTCACCGACAAGCTCGTGCGCGAAGAGTTCCCCGAGCTCGAACTCGAACACATCCTTGTCGACTCGTGCGCGATGTTCCTCATGCGCCGACCGGCCAGCTTTGATGTCATCGTCACCGAAAACATGTTCGGCGACATCCTCACGGATGAAGCATCGATGATCGCAGGTTCCATGGGCCTTTTACCGTCGGCCTCGCTGGGTGACGGCAAGATGGGTCTCTACGAACCGATCCACGGCAGCGCGCCTGACATTGCGGGCAAGGGCATCGCAAATCCCTACGCCACGATCCTTTCGGCAGCGATGTTGTTGCGCAGCTCGCTTGGTCTCGAAGCCGAAGCGGCCGCAGTCGAAGCGGCGGTTTACCGCGCAGTGGAAGACGGCGTGCTGACGGCCGATCTGGTGATGTCGGGCGGCAAGTCGGTCGATACAGTTACAGCAAGCGCTGCCGTGAAGTCGCGCCTCGGGTAATTTACAATTCGAGCGTCGCCCTTGGCCCCAAATGGCTGACGATGTTCGCGTCCGACGTCGCAAGTCGCCATCCGCGCAGGATTGCATGGGCTACGATAAGGCGGTCGAACGGATCCCGTGTCCAGTTGATCGACCAAGCGTGCTCGAACAGCTGTACCGTTGAAGGATCGTCCACGACGATGCGGGGATCGTGACTGAGATCCAGGTCGCCGCCTCGGAAACGAATCCGACCCAGTTCGTTCAAAAAGCGCAGCTCCAACAAACTCACCGGCGAAACGAAATACCGATGTTCGCGTTTGGGCAGTTTGGCAATGCGCTTGTGCTCTGTGAGGAGCCAAATCAGTGCGTTTGTATCGAGCAGAATCACCGCAGTGATCGCTTTTTTCGCGTCGCAACGAACTTCAATCCACCCTTGGCCTGAACATCCCAGGACCAGTTCCCCGCTTCGACAGCGGGATCCAGAACTTCGATTGGGGGCGGGCGACGGGATCGAGGTGGGAGACGATTCGGCGTTTCCAGCAACACCCGAAATAAGACGCCTTTTCGCTCGATAAGAACGCCATTTCCCTTCTCCGCATCATCCAGCACACGCGAAATTTGTTTGCGAGCTTCCGCAACCCGGTATCGGATCATATGTACATTGTACAGAGCAGATCGGACGCGTCCACGGAGATCCTACGATTTCTTCTTGCAGTCACTGCTCGGATGACAGGGTTGGGGTATGCTCACCGTCGTGAAACGGATGGTGTTGATCTTCGTCGCGATGATGCTGGATTCGACCGGTATTGCGGCCTCGTCTTTCGATGCCCACTCCGGTCGGTTGCTGGCGGATTGGGGCACCCTTTCGGCAGCAAGCACGCGCGGTGATCGCGATGTGGCAGCACGCATCGTGAATCGAATGGGCGTCGCACCGCTTGCGTCTGCGATGCTACAAGCGGCCGAAAAAGGCGCAAACCAAAAGACCGATGCCGAGATCGAGTCGCGCGCACTGGCGGCGCTTTTTGGTGCCACTGCGGTTGAAAACCCGCTGCGTCTTGCGCCCGAAATGGCGCTGCTGTTGCATCACCCCAACGGATTGCTCGTCGCGGGTGCGCTGGCTGGGCTGCGTCACGCGCTCGCTGCTGTCGACGCGGGTGAGTGGCAACGTTGGGAATTGCCCGGCAACTTGCCCGAACAAATTTGCTCGGCCACCGCCAAACTTGCACTCGATCCAGAACGACCGACTTCGACCCGGCTGCAGGCGCTCACCCTGCTCAGCACCTTGAGCATCGACTGTCGTCCTTCGGTGCGACCCTTCTTGACCGACAGCTCGGCGGAGCTCCGCCGTTCGGCGGTGCTTTCGCTGCCGGCGGCACCCGATGAATTGCTGCCCGTGATGGAAGATGCGGATCCCCGCGTTGCACTGGCGGCGGCGGCCCGCTTGTGTGATGCCACCGCCAATGCGCAGGCAACAGCCGTCTTGACCACCGCTGCGATGCGGTTTGCAAAATCGGCCGGCGCGGCACCCGATGATCTGGTGATCTTGCTCGATTGCCTTGCGACGCGCGACGCGAGGGCATTCGCCCCGATCCTGGAACTTGCGAGCCAATCACCGCTGGGAGCGGTACGAACCCGGGCGCGGCAGCTCTTGCCAAAGCCGCAGTAGAACCGGCCTGCCGTGCTAGCTTGTCCCCGTGACAGCAACCCCGCGCGGTCCGCTCGCAACCGCATTCCTGGTGATCGAACTTCGTGGTACCCATCGCCGCGTGTTCCGGCAAAGCCGCGCGCTGACCGATGGGTTCATCGAACTCGACACACCCGCACCGTTTGAGCCCGATGAACCGGTGGAGGCGCGATTTTCACTGCCGGGCGATCCACATCGGGTGCAGGTGCATGGACCCATGCAGGTTCTCGGTGAGCCGGACGAAGAAGAAGGCAACCTCGGTTGCAAAGGCCTTCTGCTACAAGGCATGACGACCGAGGATCGCACCCGAATTGCGGCGTATGTTCGGCAGCGCCTCAACCCGGATTCGCCATCATGAGTTCCAAACATCCTTCCAGCGTTCCTCCCGGCAATACCCACGCCGACCTTGTCGCGCGCTTGCAGGCACGCCATGCACAGGCCGAAGCCGGTGGTGGAGCCGAACGGATCGCGCGCCAACACCAGGCCGGCAAGCTGACCGCTCGCGAACGCATCGATCTGCTGCTCGATCCGGGCAGCTTTGTTGAAATCGACAAGCTGGTCACCCACCGCTGCCGCGACTTCGGCATGGAAAACCAACAGATCCCGGGCGATGGCGTCGTGACCGGGCACGGAACCATTGCGGGTCGTCGTACGTTTGTGTTCGCGCAAGACTTCACCGTTTTCGGAGGCTCACTTTCGGAAACCTACGCGGCCAAGATCTGCAAGATCATGGATCTCGCCCTGTCCACGGGAGCACCCATCATTGGCCTGAACGATTCGGGTGGCGCGCGCATTCAAGAAGGCGTGGTTTCCCTGGGTGGGTACGCGGAAATCTTCCTCCGCAACACCATGGCCTCCGGCGTGGTACCGCAACTGTCGGCCGTGCTCGGGCCCTGCGCCGGTGGTGCGGTGTATTCACCGGCGATTACCGACTTTATCTTCATGGTCGAATCGACCAGTCACATGTTCATCACCGGACCGGAGGTCATCCGGGCAGTCACGCACGAAGAAGTCAGCAAAGAAGAACTGGGAGGCGCCCACACCCACTCGGCGCGATCAGGCGTGGCCCACCGTGCGTTCGAGGACGAACAAAGCTGCCTGCAGGGGTTGCGAACCTTGCTGTCCTTCTTGCCGCAAAACAACAAGGAGGATCCGCCTCGCCTGGCGAGCACGGATCCAGCCGATCGGGAAGATACCGAACTTGACACGATGGTGCCGATCGATTCGGCGAAATCGTATGACATCAAGCAGATCATCACGCGGGTACTTGATGTCGGTGACTTCTTCGAGATACAGCCAGAATTTGCCCGAAACATCGTGATTGGCCTTGGCCGACTTGACGGGCGCCCGGTTGGTGTCGTCGCCAACCAGCCGGCGCACCTTGCGGGCTGCCTCGACATCGATGCGTCAATCAAGGCGGCGCGCTTCGTTCGTTTCTGCGACTGTTTCAATATCCCGGTCGTGACCTTTGTCGATGTCCCCGGGTTCCTCCCGGGCGCGGCACAAGAATTCGGCGGCATCATCAAGCATGGGGCCAAACTCCTGTATGCCTACGCCGAGGCGACCGTCCCGAAGTTGACGGTGATTACCCGCAAGGCCTACGGCGGCGCGTACGACGTGATGGCCTCGAAACACATTCGCGCCGACGTGAACCTGGCATTTCCGACGGCGGAGATCGCCGTCATGGGGCCGGACGCGGCCGTCGGCATCATCCATCGCGAAGCGCTCGCGGCGGCGGCCGATCCGGTGGCAGAACGTGCCCGCCTCGCACGAGAATACCGGGATCGCTTCGCCAATCCTTACAGCGCGGCCGCGCTCGGCTACATCGACGAAATCATCTTGCCCCGCCAAACCCGCGCCCGCCTTTGCGTGTCACTCGACATGCTGCGCAACAAGCGGCAAACCGTTCCCTCCCGAAAACATGGCAACATTCCGCTGTGACGGAGGGCGCGGAAGTGATGCGTACGACGTTTAAGTTCGTGATTCGTGCTGCACTTACGGGGCTCGTGTTGGCCGAGCTCGCTTGCGCCACGTCGCCACGACCCATTACAAAAATCGTCGGAAACCGCATCGTCGTCACACGCGCTGTCAACCCGTACGCCTATGAACACGCCGCACGCGCCCTGCTTTACGAAAACGAGGAACGCTGGGACAACGCCGTGGTCGAACTGCGCGAGGCACTGGCCTACGACAAACAGGCACCCGAACTGCATGCGCGCCTTGCCGATGTGCTGATACGCCTCGACCACCTCGATGAGGCCGAGTCCGAGATCCTCATCTCGCTCGACATTGAACCGACCGCACCGGCCCTGCTCGCCCGAGCGCACCTATTGCTCGCGCGGGGTGAGCCGCGGGCCGCCGCCGTGGCAACCTCCGAGGCGGTCGCGTTGACCGACGCGGTTGACGATCCCGAGCAGTTCGCCACGGCCCATGTCGAGCTCGCCGAGGTCCAAATCATGGCGCTTGATCTCGATGCCGCGACCTCGGCGTTGTTGCAACTGCACGCGGCTGTGCCCGGGCACGAGGAGGCACTCTATCGACTTGCGGCGCTCTACTGGGCCACGGGTGCGACGGATGATGCCCTGCAATCCCTCGACACCCTGCTCCGGGTTTCGCCCTATTTTCTGGAAGCGCATCTGCTGCGGATAGCGCTTTTGACCTCGCTCGGACAAACGGCGTCTGCCGTCGCCGGGTTGTCCGCGGCGCTCGCCCGTTCAGAAGATGATCTTCAAGTCGCGACGCTTTATGTCGACTGGCTGGTGGATCGCGGCCGACACGCCGAGGCGATTGATCTTGTCGAACGGCTCTCGCCGGCGGAAATGGATCAAAACACCGTTGTGACGCGCATGGAACTGGAACGCGCAGCCCAACGACCGGAGCGCGCACTCGAACTGGCCAAGGCGATACTGGCGACCAGGCCGGAAGCGGAACTTGGCGCACGCGTGCATCTTGCCGAAGCGATGGCCCTGGAAGATCTCAAGCGCCATAAAGACGTCGTCGCGGCGCTGCTGCAGATTGAGGAGGATTCACCACTCTATCTGCAATCGCGCCTCGCCATGGCAGATCTGCAAGGCAAAGCCGGTGAGACGACCGCCGCCCGCACGCTCTTGCAACAGCTCGCGGCGAACGCAGAAGACGACGCCATGCGCACGAAAGTGGCCTCTGCACATGCCCTTTTTGAAGATCGATACGGCACCGCCGAACACGCGCTCGACCTGCTCAACAAGATCCCCGGCGCCCACGCAGACGACGCGGATGTGGTGATGTTGCGCGCGGCCATCGAGGATCGCAAGGGGAACTGGCAGGCTGCGCTCAAGCTGGCCGAAGGCGTGTTGCGAAAGGATCCTGGGAACGCCGAGGCGCTGAATTTTTCGGGATTCATTGCGGCCGATCACAAACACAATCTGCCGCTGGCCGAACGCCGCTGTCGAGCCGCGCTTGCACTGAACCCCGGCTCGGCGGCGATCCTCGACAGCGTTGGATGGGCACGACTGCAAGCGGGTGACCGGCAGGGGGCCGCAATCGTATTGCGCCAGGCGGCGCGGCTGGATCCGAAAGAACCGGAACTCCAGGGGCATCTCGCGGCCTTGCTGGAACAGGAGGGCAATACGGCCGAGGCGATGGTCACGCTGCAAAACGCAATGAAGCTGGAGGGCGACGCTGCCGTCCAACTGAAACTGGAAAAAGAACTCAACCGCTTGCGGGATCTGACACCGCACCCAGGAAACGCGCCATGAATCCATCCCGCTTCTGCCAAACGATCGCTTGCGTCTCGCTTTTGGTACTGGGGACGGGATGTCCGCAACGCTTCACACGAAGTTATGCAACACCGAGCCCCGATCATCTGCTCGACACGTTGCGGGCCCGACAATCCGCGGTGCAGGGCGTGGAGTTGGAAACGCGGACCGAAAGTGCGCTCGGTGGCGAGCGGGTGCGCGCGACGGTGCTGATGCTGGTCGCCCGGGATGGCCGGCTGCGCTTCGAGGTCGAGGTCAGCTTGAAAGGCACCGTTGCGGCGCTTGCGACCGATGGCGTGCGATACGATTTCGTCGACATGGATCGGCAACGGATGGAACACGGGCCGGCCTGTGCTTACAACGTTGCGACCCTGGTCCGAATCCCGCTTGAGCCGAAGGAAATAGCGGGCGTGTTGCTGGGGGACGCACCCGTCGGCGAGGGCGCCACGGCACTCGATGTGGGGTGGGACGAATCGCTTGGCAC
>Ga0163146_10008117_pt1 | contig 11336 bp, 8 predicted proteins | sample OliLakLV19MP7G1_FD_148648 | JGI IMG/M metagenome (GOLD analysis project Ga0163146, IMG submission 148648) | Freshwater microbial mat bacterial communities from Lake Vanda, McMurdo Dry Valleys, Antarctica - Oligotrophic Lake LV.19.MP7.G1 | ecosystem: Environmental > Aquatic > Freshwater > Lake >... | reverse complement strand
TCGAATCCATTCAACCCGGTGTTGATTACCGTGTTGGACACTCCGGGTCTGGCGCAAGGCTTGGCGCTGCGGCGGGACTCCCTGAATCGTCCACAACTTCTCGTCGGCGACTCGCGTGCCGGGATCCGACTCTACGGGATCCCAGGAGAGTAGGAGACCAAGATGCAAATCCAAACGTACTTCACAGGGCTGTTGGTTCTCACGGGACTGTGTGCGCCAGCGGCTCGCGCCGCTCAGTCGCCCTGCCAGTCGTGGCGGCCGTTCCTCGCGGGGCCGACGAACGACGTCTACACGATGGTCAGCCACGATGACGGCAGTGGATCCAAGCTCTACATCGCTGGAGAGTTCTCGAACTTTACAGGACTCCCGCCGCAGTGGTTCTCGGATCACATCGCGCGATGGGACGGAACCACTTGGCGCCCCGTCGGCCCTTCGTACGGTTTCGGCGATATCGTCACCTGTCTAGCTGTGTACGACGCGGGCTCGGGGCCGCAGCTCTACGCGGGCGGCTATTTCCTGGACGTGAACGGCCTACTGGCTCGTTGCGTGGCGCGCTGGGACGGCGTGGCGTGGCATCCTCTCGCTGGGGGCGGGATCAATGGGGCAGCCGGCGCTCCGATCAACGTCGAATCACTGGCCGTTCACGACGACGGAACCGGTCCCGCGCTCTACGTCGGAGGCCGGTTCACGTTCGCCGGCTTCAACTTCCCTGCGCGCTACATCGCCAAGTGGGACGGCACTGCGTGGTCGGCCCTGGGCTCTGGATTGGGCTCGTCCGACGGCGTGGCCACGGTCCATTGGATGTGCAGTTTCGACGACGGCACCGGACCGGCACTGTACGTCGCGGGGATCTTCGCGACTGCGGGTGGAGTTCCTGTGCCGAACAACATGGCGCGCTGGAGGAACGGGGTCTGGGAGCCCGTCGGGGAAGGCGCGGCCAGCACCAGGGGCATGGTGGTCTTCGACGATGGAACGGGACCAGCGCTCTATGTGACCGGCGTCCCGCTCTCGATCGGGATCCCCGGCATCTACAAGTGGGACGGGTCTCAGTTCTACGCGGTCGGCAGCGGGTGGAATGGTGGTGCGGACGCTCTGGCGGTGTTCGATGACGGCCGTGGCCCCGCGCTCTACGCGACGGGCAACTTCTCGCTCATTGCGGGGATCTGGGTCAATCGAATCACGCGTTGGAACGGCCAGTTCTGGGAGCCGATGGGCGCAGGGTTCAGCCACCGCGGCCGGTGTCTCGCCGCGCACGACGATGGGACGGGCCCTGCTCTCTACGTGGCCGGACGCTTCGTTGTCGCGGGGGCCAACACGAGCTATCGCGTCAGCTCGTGGCGGGCCTGTTCTAGTCCCATCGATGTCCTGTGCGCAGGTGACGGCACGCTCGTCGCCTGCCCGTGCACACCCAACGGTGCGCCCGGACACGGCTGCCGCAACTCTGCGGATCCAGCCGGCGCGGTGCTGAGCGCGAGCGGCACACCCGCCGCCGACGACCTGATCCTCCAGGCGAATCAGACGACCCCTTCCGCGCCGTGCCTCTACTTCCAGGGCGACGCCCATCTCCTGAGTTCCTTCGCGAGCGGCGACGGCCTGCGCTGTACGGGCGGTCTTCAGCGGCGGCTGTTCCTCGACGTCGCGAGCGCGGGATCGTCCGCGGAGCCGGACGCGGGCGACCCTTCGATTCGCGCGCGAGCCGCGGCGCTCGGGGATGCGCTGCCACCGGGCTGCGTGCGCATCTATCAAGTCTACTACCGCGATCCGTCACCCACGTTCTGCACCGAACCGGCGGGCAGCACGTGGAACTTGACGAACGCCCTGCGGGTCGTGTGGTAGCTGGAATGAGCAGGCGCGACTCGAGGACGAACGCATCGAATCCATTCAACCCGGTGTTGATTACCGTGTTGGACACTCCGGGTCTGGCGCAAGGCTTGGCGCTGCGGCGGGACTCCCTGAATCGTCCACAACTTCTCGTCGGCGACTCGCGTGCCGGGATCCGACTCTACGGGATCCCAGGAGAGTAGGAGACCAAGATGCAAATCCAAACGTACTTCACAGGGCTGTTGGTTCTCACGGGACTGTGTGCGCCAGCGGCTCGCGCCGCTCAGTCGCCCTGCCAGTCGTGGCGGCCGTTCCTCGCGGGGCCGACGAACGACGTCTACACGATGGTCAGCCACGATGACGGCAGTGGATCCAAGCTCTACATCGCTGGAGAGTTCTCGAACTTTACAGGACTCCCGCCGCAGTGGTTCTCGGATCACATCGCGCGATGGGACGGAACCACTTGGCGCCCCGTCGGCCCTTCGTACGGTTTCGGCGATATCGTCACCTGTCTAGCTGTGTACGACGCGGGCTCGGGGCCGCAGCTCTACGCGGGCGGCTATTTCCTGGACGTGAACGGCCTACTGGCTCGTTGCGTGGCGCGCTGGGACGGCGTGGCGTGGCATCCTCTCGCTGGGGGCGGGATCAATGGGGCAGCCGGCGCTCCGATCAACGTCGAATCACTGGCCGTTCACGACGACGGAACCGGTCCCGCGCTCTACGTCGGAGGCCGGTTCACGTTCGCCGGCTTCAACTTCCCTGCGCGCTACATCGCCAAGTGGGACGGCACTGCGTGGTCGGCCCTGGGCTCTGGATTGGGCTCGTCCGACGGCGTGGCCACGGTCCATTGGATGTGCAGTTTCGACGACGGCACCGGACCGGCACTGTACGTCGCGGGGATCTTCGCGACTGCGGGTGGAGTTCCTGTGCCGAACAACATGGCGCGCTGGAGGAACGGGGTCTGGGAGCCCGTCGGGGAAGGCGCGGCCAGCACCAGGGGCATGGTGGTCTTCGACGATGGAACGGGACCAGCGCTCTATGTGACCGGCGTCCCGCTCTCGATCGGGATCCCCGGCATCTACAAGTGGGACGGGTCTCAGTTCTACGCGGTCGGCAGCGGGTGGAATGGTGGTGCGGACGCTCTGGCGGTGTTCGATGACGGCCGTGGCCCCGCGCTCTACGCGACGGGCAACTTCTCGCTCATTGCGGGGATCTGGGTCAATCGAATCACGCGTTGGAACGGCCAGTTCTGGGAGCCGATGGGCGCAGGGTTCAGCCACCGCGGCCGGTGTCTCGCCGCGCACGACGATGGGACGGGCCCTGCTCTCTACGTGGCCGGACGCTTCGTTGTCGCGGGGGCCAACACGAGCTATCGCGTCAGCTCGTGGCGGGCCTGTTCTAGTCCCATCGATGTCCTGTGCGCAGGTGACGGCACGCTCGTCGCCTGCCCGTGCACACCCAACGGTGCGCCCGGACACGGCTGCCGCAACTCTGCGGATCCAGCCGGCGCGGTGCTGAGCGCGAGCGGCACACCCGCCGCCGACGACCTGATCCTCCAGGCGAATCAGACGACCCCTTCCGCGCCGTGCCTCTACTTCCAGGGCGACGCCCATCTCCTGAGTTCCTTCGCGAGCGGCGACGGCCTGCGCTGTACGGGCGGTCTTCAGCGGCGGCTGTTCCTCGACGTCGCGAGCGCGGGATCGTCCGCGGAGCCGGACGCGGGCGACCCTTCGATTCGCGCGCGAGCCGCGGCGCTCGGGGATGCGCTGCCACCGGGCTGCGTGCGCATCTATCAAGTCTACTACCGCGATCCGTCACCCACGTTCTGCACCGAACCGGCGGGCAGCACGTGGAACTTGACGAACGCCCTGCGGGTCGTGTGGTAGCTGGAATGAGCAGGCGCGACTCGAGGACGAACGCCATCTGAGAACGCGTGAAGAAATCGAGCCTACGCGCTCTCAGAATCATGTGGCGACGCTGCCGGTCGCGAGAGGCCGTGATTACTTCACGACCTCTGAGTCATCGATTGTCCCCTTGACGATCTAGGGGAGCCGTGCTTCCCTAGATGGCCGAGGGGAAGCATGACCGATCGAGACGTCGAACTGCCGCCGGGAGCGCTCGAGCTCCTGGCCCTCAAAGTGCTCACGCGCGGCGCGATGCACGGTTACGCGATCGTGCGCGCGATCCAGGAGCGCGGCGAAGACAGCCTGCGGATCGAAGAGGGGACGCTCTATCCCGCGTTGCACCGCATGGAACGCCGCGGCTGGCTCGCGAGCGAGTGGGGCGCGTCCGAGTCGAACCGCCGCGCGAAGTTCTATCGGCTGACGCCGGCCGGTCGGTCCGGATTGCGCGAGCAGGAATCGGCCTGGCGCCGGTTGAGCGACGCCGTCGGCCGCGTGCTCGGCGCGCCGAACGCGAAGCGTGCCTAGATGAGCACATTCCTCGAGCGGTTCGGCATCCACGCGCGGTCGCCGGACCCGCGACCGTTGTCCGAGATCGCGGCGGACATCGACGAAGAACTCGCGTCGCACGTCGATGCATCGGCGGGCGCTCTCGCGGACGAAGGACTCGACGTCGGGTCGGCGCGCGCCGAAGCGCTGCGTCGTTTCGGCGACTACGGACGGATCCGCCGCGAGTGCGCGCGGACGCAGATGGGGGAGAGGATCGTGCTGCAACGGATACAAGTCGTGCTGACGGTGGTACTCATCGCGGTCGTCGGACTGCTGTTCCTGTCGAACCGCGAATCGCAGGCTCACGAGCGCGCGGCCTTGGACGCGGAGAAGCAGGTGATGGCGGCTCTGATAGCGCGCCTCGACGCCCAACTCGCGGCCGATGCCGACCCGACACCCGCGATCGATCGTCGGTCTGCCGCCAACGCGAAGACCTACTCGATCGGCTCCGGCGGCTATTTGAACTGGGATGGGCAGGAGATGGACCTCGTGTCCGCTTCGGGAACTTGGGAGGAGTACTTCCACGAGCAGGACACCTCCTGGCGCCACGGACTAAAGGTCGTGGGGAAACTGGCGGAGCTTCCGGGCACTCAGGGCGTCGAGATCTTGACGCAGATCTGGGGCCGCCTGTCAGTCGAACACCGCGAGCAAATCATGAAGCCCTTCGTCTTCGACGGAGGGCATCCGCACGCCATCGAAGTGCTCGCGCTGGGCTACGGGGACGAGCAGACCTCCGTGAAGGAGCGCGCGGTGCTCTACCTGTACACATACTCCTGGAAAGACCTGTGGAATGGGGAGGGGTCCGGCTCGGCTTGGTTCGCGGAGAACCGCGAGCGCCCCGTCGCCGAGGTCCTTCGCGAGAGCGCGCTGCTCTGGGCGCGCGAAATGGCTGGAATGGCCGCTCAACACGAACATTTGGTGGACGACTACGTCGGACGCTTCCTCGAGGCGACCGAGAGCGTGCGGCCCGAGACGTTCGCGAAAGCGGGCGTCGACCTGGGCCCGATCCTGGAGGAGGCGGGTGTGTGCGCGCTCGGCCCGGACCGCTTCGCAGATCTCTCGCCCAAGAATCAGATGCTGGCCGAACGCGTCCTCACTTGGTGCAAGCCCTGAGGCCCACATGACTCTCGCGCTCGTCCTCGTCGGTCTGCTCGCGGCGCAGAAACCCGCACTCCCGGTCGCCGACGCCGCGAAGTTCCGCACGTCGTTCGCGGAGGCACTGGCGGACGACTCGAAGTCCGCGAAGGTGATCGCCCAAGCGAAGACGCTCGACACGAAGTACGCGCTCGACTCGCTGATGAAGACGCTGCGGGCGGGACCGAAGCTTCAGGACGGCGATCCGAAGCCGCGCGAGGTCGGCAAGACGAAGGAGAAGCTCGAACGCTTCGGCGACGTCACGACCGGCTTCACGTTTGCGAGCGGGAAGGACGTGTACGGCTACCTCGTCTCGATCCCGAGGGGCTACGACGGATCGAAGCCCGTGCCCGTGCTCCTCGATCCGGGTCACGGCACCGGAGCGGGAAAGTCGCTCCAAGAGAAGGCCGAGTTCACGCCGTATTTCCGGTCCGGAGCGGACGACGCGGGCCTCGAGGAAGGCCTCGTCGTGCGCACGGAGATCATCGAACAGATCGGCGCGGACGGGTTGAAAGGCGAACGTCCCGAGGACGAGGTCGCCGCGGTCTTCGACGATTTCTTTCGCGACTTGGCGTCGCGTTTAGCGATCGACCTCGACCGCATCTACGTCGCGGGCATCTCGCAGACGGGTTTCTGGTCGTGGTACCTCGGTCGCGCGCGTCCTGACCGCTTCGCCGGCATCGCGCCCATCGCGTCGGTGACGTGGCAGGTGAACCGCTACCTCGACTGCTACGCGAACTTGCCCGTCTTCGTCGTGCACGGAGAGAAGGACCCGATCTGCAAGGTGGCGATGCCGCGACAGACGACCCAGCTCTTGAAGGACCTCGGGTTCCCGGTGACCTACGTCGAGATCGCGGGCGGCGAGCACGGAGGCGTGGTCTTCGGGAAGCTGTCCGAGGCGCTGACTTCTCTGGCGAAAACACCGCGGAATCCGTGGCCGAAGCGCGTACGCCGCGCGCTGCTCACGACGCACGCGCCGCACGCCTACTGGGCGCGCGTGACGAAGCTCGCGCAGGAAGGCGACGGCAAGGCCGGCACGGCTCCGGTCGCGCAGCTCGATGCGCGGATCGAAGGCCAGACCGTGACGATCGAGTCGCGCGGGATCGCGGCCCTCGAACTCGCGCTCGCGTCGGAGCTCATCGATCTCGGAGCGCCGATCGAAGTGGTGTGGAACACGAAGCGCGTGTACTCGGGCGTGGTCCCTGCGAGCTTCGCCGACGCGGTCGAGATCGCACTCGCGAAAGCCGACTGGCGCGGCGCGGGTCCGACGCGAATCGTTCTCCCAGCCCCGCGCTGACGATTCCTCGACGTTGCTCGAAGCGCAGGACTTCGCCTAGAGTCCGGCGATGCGCATCGTCGTGCTCACCGACCTCGAGAAGAAAGACCCGCGCTCGTACGACGTCGTCGTCGACCAAGTCGTCGGCGCACTGACGGCCGGCGGGCACGAAGCCACGGTGCTCGGCGTCCACCGCGATTTGCACGCGTTGATCGACGGATTGAGCAAGCCGAAGCCCGAACTCGTGTTCAACCTGTTCGAGAACTTCGGCAAGGTTCGCCTCGGCGCCGTGTGCGTCGTCGGTCTGCTCGACTTGCTCGAAGTGCCGTATGCCGGCGGCGGGCCGGGCGAGTTCTTCATCACGCAGGACAAGGCGATCACGAAGAAGTTGCTCGCCTTCGACGGCGTGCCGTTCCCGGATTTCGCGGTGTTCTCGCGCGATTCGAGCCTCGACACGAGCGGCAACTTGCGCATGCCGCTCTTCGTGAAGCCGTTGAGCCAGGACGCGTCGATCGGCATCGACGCGTCGTCGCTCGTCGAAGGACCGAAGGACCTCTTGAAGCGTGTCATGCTCGTCCAGGAGAAGTTCAAGGACGACGCCCTCGTCGAGCAGTTCATCGAGGGGCGCGAGCTGCATGTCGGCGTGCTCGGCAACGTGCGACCCACAGCGTTCCCGCCCATCGAGATCGACTTCTCGGGGTTGCCCGAAGGCGCCCCGCGCATCCTCGGATCCGCGGCCAAGTGGGACGAGGACAGCGTCGAGTTCAAAGGGACGAAATCGGTGCTGGCGCAGCTCTCGGACGAGATGCGTGCGCGGGTCCAGCGCGTGGCGCTCGACGCCTATCGCGCTCTGCGCGTCCGCGATTACGGCCGCGTGGACCTGCGCTTGACGCCCGACAACGAGATCTTCGTGATCGAGGTCAACGCGAGCTGCTACCTGGAGCGCACGAGCGAGTTCGCGACCGCGGCCGCGGCGATGGGCATCGACTACACGACGCTCGTGAATCGCATCGTCGAAAGTGCTGTCGAGCGGCGGTCGATCGAGAAGCGCTGAGGGCGTGCGAAGAAATCGAGCCTACACTTTCTCAGACACAATCTGCGCCGCTGCGCGGCGCGTCGCCCGTGAATTCTTCACGGGCTCTGAGAGCGTGCGAAGGATCGAGGCGCGTCCGGCTTTCGTGCGGGTCAGCGCCCCGTGCCGGCCCCGCGGCCCCGCGCTCACGGGCCTGCACGCGAGCGCCGGAGAACTTCGTGGTTGTAGGGCGTCGGCGCGTGCTGCTCGAATCCGCGACCGGCGCGGGGCGCGCACTCACACCGTGCGCGTCGGCGATCGCGTCGGCGATCGCGTCGGTGGGCGCGTGGGGGCGCGTGGGGGTGCGCGTGGGCGATCGCGTCGGCAAGCGCGTCGGCAAGCGCCGCCGTCGGCTCAGACTCTGCATCCCGCTCCGCCCCGCGCATCTGGACCGGCCCGAGGTGCCTCACTCGTCGCAATGCGTCCGCCCTTCAGCCATCCGAAGAGGAGCAGCCACGAACTCGCCTCGGGCAACGCACGATCTCTCCTCGGCGTCCGATCCATCCACCCGCTGAACCACGGGCCCGACGAATGCGCGTCGATACCGAGGATGCGCGCGCCGTGCTTGCGCGCGTTCTGCAGCACGTAGACGAGCGCGTTCCGCACCTCGCGTGGCGTCTTCAGCACACGCGCGTGGTGGCGGTCGCCGACGACGCGGCCCGTTCGTTCCCACGCGCGATTCAGCGCCTTCGCGACGCGCACGAGCAGCCCTTTCATGCCGCGCGCCAGCGCGAGCTCGTCCTGAGCCTCGGCGACGAAGTGCAGATGATTCGACTGGATCGAGTACTCGATGAGCCGGAACCCGAATCGGTCCGCGCCCGCGGCGAACGTCTCGCGCAAGCGCGCGAGCGTGCGTTCGCGCCGCAGGTTGGGCAGTCCTGCGAGGAGCCTCGTCGTGACGAAAACCGGCGTGTGCCGCGTCACACGCGCTCGCGCGTCGTGCGGGACGAGCGCGCGCTCGCCCGTCGGTCTGCGACCCGCGCCGGGTCGCGCGCCGCCGCGCCGGAACAAGTCGAGCTGGCGAACGGATTGCAACTGCGACTGCATGCGTGACTGCGACTGCATGCGTGACCGCGACTGCATGCGTGACTGCGACTGCATGAGCATGTTCGATTGATCCATCGCAACTCTCCTACCGATAGAACGCGCGACGAACGCTCGGGTCGTCGAAAATCACTACAAAACAAGCGTGGATCAAAGAACGTCCCTCCGCGAGATTCGATTCCGCGGACATTCGAAGCGCAGTGCGTCACACGTCGCGGTTCGACCGACGTGCTCGAGTCCAAGGAGTAGAGCTCGGATCGCTCGGCTCGAGCCTCCGCGAGACCGCGCGATGATTCCGCGGACATTCGGCGAGAGTGTCCGGCGAGGTCGGCCTCCTTTCGTCCGACGAGCAACGTTCGTTCGATCGCTACCCGCGTCGACGGGACGTGGATCGAGGACCTTCGCGAGGAGGAGCTGGGTCTGGTGCCGCACCCTCCGCTTCCGCACTCGGCCTCCGCACGCCGCACGCCGCACTCGGCACTCCGCACTCCGCACTCGGCATCCACGCGCCGCGCGCCGCGCGCCGCACTCAGCGCTCGGGGCTCAGCTCTCGGCTCTCGGCTCTCAGCACTCGGCCTCAGCACTCGGCCTCAGCACTCGGCCTCAGCACTCGGCCTCGGCCGTCGCAGAGTCGCACCTTCAGACCGACGGAGGCATGCCGACACACCCTCTTCTCGAGTGAGCGACCAAAGACGCCGCAACCGAGCTCGCGAAGTCTGGTGCGCACGCACAGTTCATGCGCGCCGACGATTCAGCGCACATCCGCTCCACGTGGAGCCTCGCGGCCGATCGCGGGGCGGATGGATGTGGGGAGCACCTGGATCGCGGGTCACGGAGACCTCGAGCCGCCCACGCAAGCTTCGAGCCGCTCACCCGGACTTCGCCGCCGCTTCGAACGCTCGAGAGCGTAGGCGGCCCGATGCCGATCCCACCTCCGTCCATTCCCGTTCTCGACGCGAGCGTCGGTTCGCAGTGCAGCCCACTACGCCGGACGGACTTCGGAGATCGCAGACGCTGCAGGCGACATGAGATCAACCGAGGGCGGACGCTGCCCGCGCGGCCGAACTTCGGTGGCCAGTACCCCGCGCCGCGGCTGACGAGCCACACGACTTCCCGAAGCTCAGGAATCAAGGCCTACACGCTCAGAGGCACCATCTGCGCCGCTCCAGAGCACTGAGCCCGTGAATTCTTCACGGGCTCGATGAGCGTGCGAAGAGTCGAGCCCACGCGCTCTTCGGAACGATCTGCATCGATGCGCAGCGCCGAGCCCGGCGAGTCGCCGCCTATGCATTGCGCGCGGACCGGACGGTGCGTCTCCGACTCCGAGCGACAAGACGTCGCGCCGATCCATCGCGCGCGGACCCGCCCGCGGCGCGACCCTCAAGGCCCGGCGTCCGGGGGAGCATCCTTCCACGCGGCCGCGATCTCGCCCGCCAGGTCCGCCAGCGCGAAGCTCAACGCCAGCGCCGTGCTCGCGCCGTCCTCGCCGTTCGTCGCACGCTCGAGTGTCGTCTCGCGCTCGACCAGCGGTGCGTCGGAGCTCGCGCGCCGCACCGACCACGCCGCGCGCACGACGACCTTGCCCGCGTCCGCGCGCTCGAAGCGCGTGAACGTGATGCGGACTTGCACATCGGGGCTCTCCGTCGCGTACCAAGGATGCACGACGATCCGCTCGGCCCCGAGCGCCCGCTTCAGGTCGATCGCCAGCACGCGCTCCAGCCCGCGGTCGAGCGGTTCGCCCCAGCGTTCCGTGGTGGAGGGGACGAGGCGCGTGCCCTCGGTGCGCGACTGCATCTCGAGGTGCAGCAGGTATTCGGGCACGACGATCGGCCCGAGACCGACCGTGAGATGCGTCGCCGCGGTGTCGGTGCGCGCTGCATCCGGCAGCTCGTCGACGGAGGCCAGCACCGCGTAGCGCGTCGGATCGGGTTCCGGCGAGAGGAACGTGCAGGAGGTGCAGCACAGGACGGCGGCAAGCGCGGCCCCGGCCGGATGCAGGATGCGGATCATCGAGGTTCAGGTCCTTCGTTGCTCTTGCCGCGCAACAGCGCCGCCGGATCACGGTGGAGGAGTTCGAACAGGGCTCGCGTGGAGCGCGCGGCATCGCCCAGGGATCGCAGCGTGGCTTGCAGCTCGACGGCGATGGGCGCATCCGGGTCGAGGAGCACCTGCGCCGACGCCAGCGACGTCTGGAGTTCTCGCGCCAAGACCTGCAGCTCGTCGGAGCTCACTTTCAGGCTCTCGACGAGCGGCGCGACGCCGTGGCCGAGGTCCACGCTGACGCGTTGGACGGTCTCCATCGTCGCGGTCACGGACGCGATGCCGACGCCGAGGTCCTGGCCGACCTGGCCCACGCTCGCGGCCGCGTTCTCGACGCTTTGCGACAAGGGATCGATCCGCGCCTCGAGCTTCACCATGGTGCGGTCGACGCTCGCCAAGGTCTTCTCGAGCGCGGCCAGCGTCGCCGGGATGCCCGGGCTGCGCGCCAAGTCGGTCACCGCGTCGAGCGTGTGGTGGAGGCTCGCGAGCAGACCTTGCA
>Ga0163146_10008109_pt1 | contig 11343 bp, 8 predicted proteins | sample OliLakLV19MP7G1_FD_148648 | JGI IMG/M metagenome (GOLD analysis project Ga0163146, IMG submission 148648) | Freshwater microbial mat bacterial communities from Lake Vanda, McMurdo Dry Valleys, Antarctica - Oligotrophic Lake LV.19.MP7.G1 | ecosystem: Environmental > Aquatic > Freshwater > Lake >... | reverse complement strand
ATTGCGGAATCTCGGACATTTCGCGGGTGCAGCACCGATTACTGCCGGAGAATAAACGGAGAATCTGTACTGCCTAAGACACACCATCAAACGCACAATCGCTACTGTCCATGTTGGGTACACAGATGGGAACCGAACAACAGGTGGCATGAACAGGGGAGTGTGCAATCCCACATGGAAGAAAGGGTGCAACAAACCAATCTTGAAACCATGTGACTTTCATGTTTCCTCACTGTGGTTTGCCAGGATGAATGGTTGCAATGATGTGCATTCACAGAAACCTTTGTGTCAGTCATTGAATCATTGTTTGTTTTCATTTCTCAAATGTGTTAACCTGAGAAGACAATCATGTGTGCCGGATGCCCATTGTTGTGACACATTGCATGGAGTGAAGAAAAACTGCTTTGCAAAACAAAATGTGGGTTTTTCAATGAAGAAACGGTTGCAGGAGAGAGATGTCATCTGTGTTGAATGTGGGTTGATCCCCATGCATGCAAATGCGGAAATCAAGATGCAACGAAAGGATTGGAACGTGATGACATCGATGGAACTGAAAGTTGCGTTTGATTTTTTTCTGTTTTGAACAAACGATTGGGTGAGAAAGAGTTGCATGAAAGTCAGCATCCAGACGATCATCTCAGGAATGCCAGCAACGACACTTTGTCTCAAAAAAAGGAGCAAGTCTGATGACGACACAAAGATTTGCAAAGAGAAGAACTTGAATCAAGTGCCACTTGAAGATGCACAGCACAGCGGTTGAAGACATGTCATGAACCCCAAAAAGATGTTGACAAAATTGAAGGGAACAATGAGAACAGCAGCACTCAAATTCAGAAATGGGTCATTTGGGTGCAACAAACATGCAGCTGCCAACACACGGTGGTGAATCATGTGTCTGACAACAAACAAGTCAAAATTTCGGCACACAAAGTTGTGCATGCAATGATTTTGGGAAGTTTTGACAGCAAATGCAATGAAGATGATGATGGCAGAAGCAGCAAAGTTGAGTGGTGTGAGTGGTCTTCAAACTGCAAGATGCCTGCAAATTTTTCTTTTTCAAACATTTTCAGAAATCATGAGACAGTTTCAGTTGTTTTGACGTTCTCGCAAACAAGCAATGCTGCGTTCTCTGCAGATGAAGAAGTGCATCCGTCACTTGTGGTGAAAAGATCCAGAAATTTGATTCCAACAACAAAACGGTTGCGTCACAAGTGCTGCAAATGGAGACGATGGTCACAAACGAGCTGTTGTGTTTCTGTTTTCTCTGAATTTGTTGATTTGTCCTTCTTTCAGACAGCCAATGGCAAAGACCAGATTTCTGGACACTCAATCTTTCAGTGTTTGGCATGGTGATGACTGAGTGTCCCAGGGTGCAACATTTGGAGAAATGGTGTTGCAAAGTGATTGACAGTTGCATTGCCTCAATTTGAAATTTTGTCCGATGATCTCTCCAGCAGAAGTTTTAATTTTCTTTGCATGTCACCATGGTTGCAAATCCTCAAGAACGATCGTCTGAGAACATTTCTTCAAAGCAATGCATTGAGACTCTCAATCACATCAATTTGTTCTTGACTTTGATGTCATTGATTGTCATTTTGTGCAGTGGGTTCCCATCCCCATCTTGGGGGAGGGGGGGTTGTTCATTGAATTGAAGTTGTTTTGATGTGGGGATCATTTTGGTGATGCTTCCAACATGCATCCGAGATTCAAAGGGATTGGGACAGATCTTGCCTGTGTGTCATCAGCATGTGGCAGTTGCAACAACAATTGTCTCTTTGTGTGCTCATGGCAAGAAGACTTTGAATCACATTTGATGTGAATGTTTTTGGCATTCAGGCAACTTGCACTTGTTTTTGTTCCAAGTGTGCCTGGGAGGGTTCTGGACATTCTGGTGGAAGAAAAAGTTTCTGGATTCAAATGAAACACATGTGTCACATTGGTTGACTCATGGTCAGCAAGATGTCACATGCAAATGGGAGAGAGTTGCCTCCTTTTGTTGGATTCAGAGAGTTTGGGAATTGAATTTGCATTCAGACATGAAATTGCAGGACAGCTTGTTGTTGATTTCAAAATCTTGAAACCTGTCATCAAATGTTTCTGATGTCATTGGAAGCACTTTCTGGGGTTGGCTTGTGCAAAAGCCCTCATTGGATCTCCAAGACACATTGATTCATGCACATCAGAACCCTTCAGCAATGTTTCTTTTGGCTTGAAATTTTGCAAATGGAGGATTGTTTCATGATTGCGCAATGAAAAACGTGATGCACTGAACTGTGATGAGTCATTGTTCTCTGAGATGCAGTTGTGTTGTGCACATTCTCTCCAAGGTTGAAGCTGTTCATGTGACATCCAATTTGCACGCTCCAAAAACCTCGGGCAAAGACATTTTGTTTGTCTTTCTTTTCTGCTCATGACTTGCACTTGGAAGTCCAGAAAGGATCCAAAGTGTGGTGCCAAAGTGATGTTGAGATGTGAGAGCTTTGAATTTTAGCTGGTTGTTCCTGACAGAAAGATCAAATCCTGAGAGAGAAAAGCAACACAAATGAAACAACCTCCAAAAGGGGATGATGCAAGCAGTCTGGAGCTGCCAATGACAACATTGTTTGGTCGTTGCTGCAACTTGTGTCAACAGCCATGGCTCATTTTTGAACAATGCATGTGGCCACACGATTTTCAAGATTTCCCAGTCCTTGTGGGCTCCCAATGTGTTTCAATCAGTGTCTGATTTAACAGTCAAGATCATTGAACAGCTCTTGCAGAGTGCGTTGTTGTCCACTTAAAACTCTTCTTTAAAAAACTGTGAGCATGAATGCACATCACTGATTTTTGTGGCAGTTTGATGCAGCACAACAGTGCATCAAATTGCCATTCCAACAAAGCTTGGAATGAGGGTGAGAGATCGCCAATGATTGTCTTCACTTTGTTGTCATGAACTCCACACCCCACTCTCCCCACATTTCCAGCAGCACATGGAGCACAAACCAAAGCCAATCAACCAAAACTGTCCAATGGTGAAAGACAGCATGCTTTCTCATGTCCACTGGGTTTCACAATCATGGGAGTCATTGCTAAAATCTCCTCCAGTGCCACACATCTTGGATGCATGGGTGCATGTTGTTGATTGGTCAACTTAAAAGCATTTTCCGTTGGCTGGGACAATCAACTGTGTTTCTGGTGGCAATGCAAATGTCAACAGCTCAGGTGGAGATCAGCATGTGCTTTTGCACTGCGCTAAAAGCTACAGGCCTTTTGAGTTGTTTGCAAATGAAAATTATGAGCTTCAGAATAAAGCTAAAATGAATGTGATGTTTGAGAGAGGTTCAGCTCGAGATCCTTGGCGTGGTTCTCTCTTCTTCTGTGCAATGTTCTTTGTTGCTGGTGAATGACGGGACTGGTGGCAACTAGCCCCATGCGCTGAGAAGCGTGTCTTCCGTGAATGAGTCACGACCCTGTGAGTCTCGTATGAGGATGCTCTATGCATAGCCAAATTGTAAGCAAATTAGGGTGTTGCACTTTCTACATGACCCTAATGGCTATTGTGAAGAGTTGACACCTTGTAACAGGTAGATTCTGCATGGTCACAGCTGACACTAACTTGGGCATGCTGTCACTTCACCACCGCACTATCAAACGAATACAATTATTTTAAATGTATCTAAAATGAAACGATCAAAGTCTTTCATTCTCCGGCTACTCTCAACAGAAATCAACCAAAGAAATAGTTATTGTTGACATGCCTTTCGGCTTCCTGGAAGAGGGTGTGGGTAGGACAAGAGAGGCTCTTTTTGCGGCGGCGACGGCGCATTTGCATTCGTTCCCCAAGTGGTACAATATGTGCATCGTCAATGGAGGAACAGGCAGAACTAGTATCATCATCCGTGGCTGTATCTGGAGTAGCTGCAGCCGCGGTGGCGAGCGCTTCCTCAAATAGCAGACCTGCGGGGCAAGGGACAGACTTTTTGCGCTTTTGTCGCTTCTCTTTGCGCTTTTCGGGGCTTAGGTCGGTCTGGGATGGAAGTCCCAATACCAAGTCATGATCGAGTCCTTCCGCTGTGCCATTCCCAGTTTGTAAATTATCGCCTTGTTTACCATCTTCGGTGCCGATTCTCTGATTTTCAATGTCGGCGTCGTCGCTTGCAAGATCTTCTTCCTTGGCGAGCTCATCCTGCGCCGCCGCCTTGGCTTCCAAGTATTTCTTGACGGTTGCATCGTCACTGTCGATCATCACAAGCTCTTCGGGTGTGAAGATTCTAGGTAAGACGTAGAGCCTAACCGGTATACAAAGAGCGATGATGATAGGGAAAGCAATGGCGATGGTCTTGATAGCCTTGACAGTGTACATCAAGACAAATAGACCTAGCTGTATCCCCGTGTACAAACGTATGCGATTCGGTTTCATAAACTGGGTAAAAGGCTCAATCGGATATTTGGATGGCTGCATGAAAAACATTTGCAAGCGACCCCAGAACTGATTTGTACCCAGAGACACCAGACCCATAAACAAAAAGACGCCCTGTATTCAGCGAAAAGAGACAGGCTTGTGAGCAGAGGGCGCTGGCGGGCCACAGGAAGCATCGCGGTGCGTTAAGAGACTCACGTAGAGGACAGGCATAGGAATGACCTTGAGTGCGTTCAAGGCGAAAATGGAAATGAAACACAACAGATGGATGCCCAAATGCGTCAGCCTCGTTTCGTGAACGGATTCAATCTTTCCGTCAGGCGTCTTTTCAGCCAGAGCATGGACGTGGTTGAGAGATCGGACGGTTGCCGCCACTAACCATGGCAGCCCAAGCTATTTCAAGGCAAAAAAAGAGAGAGCGAGTCTGAGTCACACGGCTCCGACTGGTCATACTTAATAAGCACCTCTACAATAGAGCAATAGACTTACCAGCGAGTTTACCAAAATCATGACTCCAATAATGAGCGTGTCGTAGTTGTAGGCAGCACCGTGTGTGAGTTTGTGAGAAGGGTGATTGATGAGATGCCAAGTAATGCCGTCATCGAGAAAGACCAAGATAAAAGCAAGCAAGGCTGGACCGGCGGCCATAAAAGGCACCCACTGTTGTCCGTTTAAGTCCCCGATATCCACAAACCAAGCTCGCCTACCAAACGGCTCCTCTTGATAGGGGCAGTCCTCGGGCCAGTTGGATTCACAGGCTTGGGTGCAGCACTCATAGGTTGGGGCAAACGAGTCTGGGACGTTCAATGTTTCGGTGGGGATGTCCTTGAAGAGAACTTGGTCGATCAGGGTCCAGATGGCGATCGAGGCAACCACGGCGAAATCCGTAACAGCGTTGCCTGCAAACATATAAAAATATAGGCAAGTGACGTGAGGATGATGCACACCTCCACCAATAAACGTCATGACAAAAGGAATCATCAATACATGCGACTTACGGCACGTTTGGTTGGGGAGGAAGGGAGAGAACTTGGCTTTGCGAAAAACAAAGGCAAGTTGGACCGTTCCGATAGAAATCAACACGGATAGAAGAGCAGAAGCCATGGATGAGTAACCGGGTTCGCCCTCGTGCATATCATGGGAGGGATGATGGGGATCAAAGTAGTAATAGAGCCCCACCGGTGCAAAGGGGTTGCCAAGGGCATTGATAATGAAAATCAGGGCAATCAAAAGGGAAAATATCTCATCGGTAAATCGCGTTGCGTAGACAATTATGCGGTTCAAATCCACAAAGGCGGCAAGGCACATGTAGATAGAGACCCCTGTTGCATGCGCCAGTGGAAACGGATTGGTTTCATGAGGTAGGTGAGTATTCGCTGTCGTATTCAAACGAACGCACATCAGAAGGGCTCCGTATTCGACACTGAACGTACAGATTCCTATCCAACAGTTAAAAGTCAAGAAGGGGACATCTACGGACTTTGACATTTTGAAAATGATTTCGGTAAAGGCAAGTACTGGTCCGGTTCCACCATTGATCATCATGGGCTGTCCTCCAATGAGGGCGTAGACAATGCCGCACCATGCCGTCGCTGTGATCATTTCGACAGCCCCGATCCAATTGTGCGTAGCCTTGGCGTAGATGGCGCCAAAAGCTGTGTGTAGAAAAGGGAAGAATCACAAGTAGAAAAGCAAAAAGAGACGGTCAGCACTAGTGGCAACAGGCGTTCGTAGTGACGCGAGGCTTTGTCCACTTACTAATGGCCGGAGCGATGGCTGCCAAAAAGATGAAAAAGGAGACAGCCACGGTTTGCTGGTTGAAGTTGGTCATTTCTTGCCACCAATAAGTGCCCACAGTCCTCTTAAAGTCAGAAATGATGCCTCTTCCACAACTTCCCTCGCCTCCGTGGTGTAGGTGTTCCATGTTGGCATCTTCTTCGTCATCTTCCTTCTCCTCCTTCATCGGCCGGAGGTCATCATCGTCATCGTCTGGATGTTCTGTCGACATTCCCGTGGCAATGGTCGAGACGGAGATTTGTTTCTTGCGCGATTTGCGCTTCGATTTGGGCGCCTCGGCGTTAGCGTCGAGAATGTCTTGAATCGTAGCAACAGCGGGTGTAGTAGTAGTAGTAGTAGCAGTAGTGGTAGTAGTGGGCGTAGGAGCGCCGACTGTAAAGCTCACATCGCAAGGATATGGATTGCTGGCTTCTGCCTCAAGTTCGGGGGCCGAATTGGAGCGCTGCATGATTTATTGTTTTTGTGTTTTGGTTGGCACTTTTTCAGTTTATGACGTTTGTAGTTTATGAGAGAGAGAGGGTGCCAATGGGTTGCAGTTCCACCTGCGATAGCTAGCTAGCTCGTAGTAGATAATAGCTCGTTCAGCACCATAGCTAGCTAGTTGTAGACAGTTCACTCCAATGGATACAGCCACCGCTGCTTTTGCATTTCAAAGGGACTGTTCTGATTAGGACCCGTTCCCAAAATCAGGAATCGATTGACACGATTGTTTGGATATTATGCGAAAGAATGACGTACCAGTATCCTCATAAAGCTCATCCGGCTCGCAATTAAGTAATTTGAAACAGTCAAATGTCCTAGGCGCTTCAAAATTGCGTCATGGTATCCCGCTGGTTTGTAATTTACTGCCGTCGGAATCCAAGAAGTTGAGATTGGGACGGAGACAAATCACCGAACGTGTCACAAAAAGCCGAACCCTCGTTACAGAACATACAGCACCACAGAGAGTGCAAAGATCGCGTTTGGTAACATGGTGTGGTCCTACAGGGAAAGATAGGCTGCACACTCGCCTCGTAGGGTCAACAGCACAGTCACAGCCAGCCACTCTCTGGTGACAGTGGAAACTGCAGCAATGGCAGGACCAGATGTTTGCTAGTGTGGTCCTAGCACCAAATTAGGAACCCTTCACATTTAGGAACCCTTTTGAAAAGAACCCAATGAACAGGAACCGATTTTTTGACTGCCAGATGAAAGGGTTCCCAATTGTGAACCACTTTTGAAATTGGGAACCTTTTCAAAAAAGGTTCATGAATTGTGTCCTAAGACATCAGTTGTTGCCATTGGATTTGAGAACCGATTTTTAGGAACCCTTTCATTTGTGGTCTTGTTTTCCACAAAGGATTCACAATTGTGGCAGATTTTTTTGTGGTCCTTTTGCACAAGAAACCAAAATTCATGAACCGATTTCGCAAATCGCGTGAAACTGTTTTGACAACCCATTTGGTGACTGGCAGGTTGCGGCAAGTTCCAGTGGAAACTGGAGTTGCTGTGTGCAAGCCCCTGGACTGGTGCACAAATTGCTAGCAAAGTCAAAAGACAATGAATCAAGGTGCATTTGAGTTAGATGCAATGTCAACAGTGCATCAACTTGAAGTGTCCTCCAGACGATTGTCCATTTGAAACAAAAAATCAAGCAAAGGACAAATGAAAAAAAAAATTTTTTTTCATTTTTGTTTGTGTCACTTTCAAGAAAAGACACATTTGAACATTTTGATCAACTTCAGACTCTAAACACAAAACTGGACACAAATGACATGCACTTGTTCAAAACAAGAACCAAGAAGTTTTGCATGTTCTTTGCTCTCACAAGGAGCTTCAGAAATGCGCTGAATGAAATGCCACATTGCAACAAAAGGCTTGAATCAAGCAATTCAGCTGCAAAAATCACACCAACATGAGCATTTGTAGCACAATGTGCAGTGGTGAGGTTCACACTCAAGAATGTGATGAAAACTGATCTGGGAGAAATCACAACAAGATTCAGACAAAGATTTGCAAATCTGTTGCACCAGAAAGGGTGCTGCTGATGAGATGGGGCATGATTTTCAGCCTGTTGGACTGTGATGATTGTGCAAAAATCAAATCAGAACAGTTTGTTTTGCAACATGAACAATTCTCAGAGGAGGAATGCTGAAATGCCGATGCAACAAATGAAAAGAATGATCTGGTCAATTGATTGAGTTCAGAAGACAACAAGTGTGTTTTGTTCTGCTGTTTTGGGTGCATGTTTGATTGGCAAGAACAGGGTGTTCCATTCATTAAAAACATGCATTCTTGTTTTGGTGTTCCTGGTTTTTTCAATGTTTTGACAATTCAAGAAATTGAATCAAATTGTCAAATGTGACATCAAATTCAATTAAATTGTGAAACTTTTGTGTCAGTGGCAAATGCCTGCCAATTGTTGAAGTCATTGAAATGCTCAACAAATTGCACTGCGCTAAAAGCCACAGGCCTTTTGAGTTGTTTGCAAATGAAAACAGTGAGCTTCAGAATGAAGCTAAAATGAATGCAACATTTGAGAGAGGTTCAGCTCGAGATCCTTGGCGCAGTCCTCTCTCTGCTGAGTTGAACGACGGTTCTGTGTGACGAATCGGCCTGCCAGTTGCACAGCTTGTCATGACTTCGTTTTGTGACGATAGCCCATGTCAAAAGGAAACAGAACAAAACGTGTTCCTTTGCACATGTGTTGTCACAACGGTCTGAAAGACATGGCCGTTGCAACATGCAGACCAGCGTCTGCTGACGATGGTTCCTTGCTCCTCTGAGCAAGCTTCTTTGCTGTTGTGAAAGATGGGGCCAGTGGTGCAACTGGTCTCCTGCGCTGAGAAGCGCGTCTTCCGTGAATGAGTCACGACCCTGTGAGTCCTGTGTGAGGATGCTCTGTGCATAGCCAAGCACAGGCAAATTGGGGTGTTGCAAAATGGATGCTCTCTTTCATTGCTGACATCTCAGCTCTTGCAGTTGCTAACAAGTCACTCATTTTGCAATTCCTTCCTTTTGGACTGGATTCATTGTGAGACAAATCTGATGCTGGTGAATCACAGAACATCAGGACTCAGTGTCACATGATTTTGAATTTTCTTTTGCTTTGCCAATGAAACTCTTGATCAAGATCCCCATGATCCAGAAAATGAAAATGCTCTTTCTCTGTCTCCATCAACTGGCATGCTTCTCCATGTTGACCTAGCTGATGTTGTCCAGATCCTTAGCACACAGATTTTTGGATGGTCTTTTTTTGTGGCTTGGACAATTGTGGTCAGTTACAACAATCTTGGGTGGACTCTTAAGGGCATTGCTTCAAAGCATGCTTCAGTTTGCTGGATGCTTCTTGTCTTCAAAATGCAAGACAGTGATTTGGTTTCAAATGCATTTTGGCATGCATGTTCTTGTTGTCCATGCACAAAAGTTCCATGGCTGCTAGCACGCATTGGGGTTTGTTGTTGGATTCTGATGACACTTTTGGGTCATGTCACTTCTTTTGATGCTGTTCAACCAGATGATTGTGTTCTGTTCGGCATCTGTTTGCAATTTCATCAGCGCAAGGCTTCAAAAGGGTGCGCAAGGACGAAAATGAGGAATTTGAAAAGAATTGAGCCCTAACCCCAATCTGGCTGTTCTTCCACAACTCCTGCTTGTGAAGGTTTGTGCCAGGAGAAAGAAAGTGAAAAGAAATTGAAAAAAAAGGAAAAGTCAGCAAAAACATGATTTTTGGTTTTGACCTGGCAACATTGGTTGAGGGTGACCTTGATTCTTGAATGCCTGTGAACTGAAGTTGTCATGTGCCGTCAGCCAACAACATGCATGAGTTCACATCACTGTTGGCTTCTCACTTTGCCTAGCAACCAAATGACTGAACATCCAAGTCACAGCCAAATCATCATGACGTTGTCGTGCTTTCATTTTTTGTTGCACCATCTCCTTCATTGATGCCTCATCACTGTTGATTTGGGTGACTTGCACTTCGTTCAACTTTCTGTGTGTTTCAACCAATGCTGGAGACACTTGTTCTGTTGTCGTGCCAATGCAGTTGACAAATGTTCCATTGTGTTCATGTTGCATGCTTGTTGAACATCAATTGGCAGCACCTGCACAACTGCCCACGTGATGGTTCCTTCTTCCCTGCAGAACCTCTGATGTGAAAAATGTGCTGGAAAGCAATCAACTCTTGGTTGATTTGTCTGCCAGGAAGCAAAAGAAGCACCTGCAGAGTGAGTCAAAGCTCACTTCCACATTGAGAAAAACCTCAATGACTGTTGATGCTGCGCATTTGCTCAGCGCTGACAGTCACGAGTCACACAGGACTCGCAAAGCCAGTCACAAGGAACACACACCGTGAACGTTCTGACCAAGTCAAGTCTTGTGAATCCAACTGTGTCAATGTGAAAGGCTGGTTTGTTTTCAGCTGTTAGCCATGTCAGCTTGTTTTTGATTAGGAGTTTTTGTGACAACTGACAACATTTTCCGATGATGTCATGTCAACATTTTGGCGTTGAGTCGAGTTTGACATGGTGATTCGTTGTTTTGCTGGCACGCAACGTCGTTGACTTTTGTTTGGATTGGCAAATCTCCTAACCACACAACAACGCCGCTTGAACCACCGCCTTGCAAAACATTCCTGGCGCTCTTGGAGTGGCCCCTTCCCTGACTGGGATTCTGGAGAGTGAACCCCAGCGGCAGCAGACTTTCTTCAGCTGGGTCTGGATGGCTGGCCAATCATTGTCATTGCAGGCAAGCAGCCTGCCCAAATGCTGACATGTCTTCACCGCTCCAAGGAAGACACCACCTGCAGTGACAACTTGCACCATCTGTCTGCTCAGCCGGTTGGCCTGCACTCTCTTCTGATGGAGCTTCCTGCCTCGTCTGCAGTCCTCTGATTGCAAGTGATGCAGTCCATTGGGAAAGGATGTCTGCAGCCCACAGAAAGTGCACTTGGGTCTGGTTCTGTCCCTGGCCATGTTGATGGTGTCAAAAGGATGTTTGTGTTGGAAGTGCCTGCACGTGGCCAGGGTGCCTGCATTGAGGGAAGCAAAGGGGCAGTCTGGTGCTGGGCAACATTGGTGAAGGATGACTCTGGGCCAGCTGATGTTGAAGGATTGGGGCACATGTGCGTCCTCCAGAAGGGCTTCTGGGGCAGGAAGTGTGCGCTC
>Ga0163146_10008104_pt1 | contig 11347 bp, 12 predicted proteins | sample OliLakLV19MP7G1_FD_148648 | JGI IMG/M metagenome (GOLD analysis project Ga0163146, IMG submission 148648) | Freshwater microbial mat bacterial communities from Lake Vanda, McMurdo Dry Valleys, Antarctica - Oligotrophic Lake LV.19.MP7.G1 | ecosystem: Environmental > Aquatic > Freshwater > Lake >... | reverse complement strand
AGCATTGCGCTGGATGCTTCGCGGCCGGCATTTGCCGCCACAGTACGAATTCTCGCCCGAAACAGAACATACATTCTTGCAAAGAAGTGATTATCAGGTCGTACCGTCCGAAGTTGCGGAATCGCTGTGCGGTGTCAGGCTCCTTGGCGCCCGGCTTATCCGCCTGTTGATACTTCCTCAGCTCAGTTGCAAGCCTCGCGTTTTCTTTGCGCAAAGCATCTAACTCTATGGACTCATCACTTCCGATTCGACGGGCGATGCCAACTCCGATTAAAACGATTGCAACAGCGATGGGAAATCCCAGGTGTTGTAATATGGATTCCATTTTTACCTCCTACTTGAATTGGGATCAAGTGCTACTGTGGGTTTCGCAGGCGAACAGTCTTCACCGTTCAATGCCGAGCGGCTCAGAGACTGGATTTCGCGAGGCAGGATTTTTGCCCTACCCTTGCAATATAGCCCCAGAACCTATTCTTGTAAAGTGCGGAACAAAAAGTCCGAAAAGGTGCTACCTGCTTGACGTTTCGTTAAAATATGTCATAATAAAGAATGGAACACTTAGATTAAATATCGCCAATCCGGCGATACTAACCTTAAGGAGGGAAGATGAGCCTATGTCAAAAACTACAAGAAAGCCGTTCTCAGGCACGCCTTACGCAACAGCAAGTAGCTGATGTTCTTCATGTGCCACGTGAGTCAATCTCTATGTGGGAACAGGGCACTCGCGTTCCCGGACTTAAGCAACTCGAAGACTTAGCTCGTCTATACAGCGTAACTTCTGATTATCTTCTCGGAAAAACCGAGTTGGCGCCACAAGTTGAAGAACGCGAGGTTTTGTGTCGAGGTCTCGTTGAAAATCCATCCGTTCATCTAGAGTTCAAAAGGTGGTTCGACTTTCTCGATTCTTGGGCCGATCTAACAGAGCAGGCGGGTCTCCCTGCAAGAAACAGCGGAAAGCCGCCTAAGAAACTTGATCGCGGTGCTGATTTTACTGATGGTCGGCAAGCACCAACCCTCGCCGCCGAAACGAGAAAGGAGTTTGGATTAGGTGGTGATGCCATTCCTGATGTTTACACTTTTCTAGATGAACAACACATTCTTGTATGCAAAGCTAATTTAGGCGACTGGCAAACCGGTGCTCAAGGGATTTCTGGAGCCTTTCACAATCATCGAAAACTTGGTTATTGCATTCTAGTAAATGTCCAGAATTCTCTTGGGCGACAATCATTCACTCTTGCCCACGAGCTTGCTCATGCCCTTTTTCACTACAACTGTCGATCTCTGATAAGCATCTACAAAGATCCGTCACCAAGGGAATCGTTTGCAGATTCCTTTGCCAGTCACTTTTTAGTGCCTATCAAAACATTGAATCGTGTAATCGATAATGCCTCTTGGTCAGGTCGGCTAGATCAATACAAGGTAATCGAACTCGCTCATATTTTCAGGGTCAGTTATGCATTTATGCTTTACCGGCTTCGCAATGAAAAACACATTACGGATGATCAAAGAAAGGCATGGGAAAAATGCAGTCCAACAGCACTTGCACAGCAGTTAGGGCTTGACTCAGACGTTTTCAACAAACCAGGCAATCCTGTCTTGAGCCTGAACCGTTATCCGGCTTCGGTTGTTCAAACTGTCAGAGATCTGATTTTTGATGATGAACTTTCTTCATCGCAAGCAGCCGATTTGCTCGATGTAAGTACTGCGCACATACAGGCATTGCTCATGACTGATTTACCCCCTGCTACTCCAGAGGAGCGACGGGAACTCTGCGAATATCCCTTCTGACGATGAAAGGTTTGGAACGGTGTCCATCGGTGATTCAATAAAAAAACATTGCATTGTTGATACCAGTTTGTTATCCAACTTTGTTTTTCCCGGGCAGGCTTATCTGCTCCAGCGGCTCATCGGTGGACCCGTGTTTATTCCGCCCGCAGTGCTGGATCCAGCGGAATGTTTGTTAGGCAACTTCCAGCAGCCACCTCGCTGCGAGTTTCTGAAGACTTTGTACGAGATCTCAGGGCAAGCTGGCGTGCGCTACTCGAGTGCCGCACCATTCATACGTTCCTTTGCCGGTTCAGCCGGAACACAGTGGGCATCGGTCGACCTGTCAATAGAAGAACTTGAGTTAGCGGCTGACTTCAAAGATAGATCCATCTGGTCTGGAATTTCCGGAGTTCCATCGAAGTACACAAAAAAGGGACTTGGAGCAGGTGAAGCAGAAGCTTGCGCTGTGGCCGCCAAGAGAGGCTGGACTTTGCTGATCGATGATCAAGCAGCAGTTGAACTCATGACGGGCCTCGGTTATGACATACCATGCGTGCGCACGTGCATGCTCCTCATACATGCAGTACAAATTGAAATTATCTCGTGTCCCGAGGCCGCGGATCTATTTAATCGGCAAATCGTTGACTTGTTCGGCTTCAACGCGACAAAAAACAAACGGACGGAACGCCTTTGGTTGCGTTGCACACCTGAACCAAAGTGCCTGTGGGAGCCTATCAGATGACAACCTGGTTTACTTCCGATCACCATTTCGCACACGGATTTTGATTGCGGGCAACCATGGTGCCACTACGTCTAGTGCCGCAAGCAGCAGCACATAAGATAGATTCTTACTCTGAGACGTTCCGTTGAAGCACTGGACACGTTAACGTTAACGTCAGCATCGACATTGTCTAATGTAGGCCTATCATTCATTGATACCAATGGCGGTATCACTCTTCCGGGCAATTTTTTTCTCGTTCTCTGCACTTGAGATTAAAATTGACAGCGAGCATTTAAGCCCGTCTGCGATTCTCAATAATGTGATGTATGAGATGTTTCGCAAGCCGCCTTCGACGTCTGTTACATATGTGCGGTGCAACAGGGCCTTGTTTCCTAATTCGTCTTGCGTCAACTCTAGATCTATACGACGGTCGCGAATGGCGTCGCCCAGTGCCTCCAGATCTCGATTCTTGTGATGTTGCTTGTTCTTGCGCATGGACAAATCCGCCTGTATTGGGGATTTGCCTAGTGAAAAGTATTGTACGCTGACAGAAACCCTTAAAGTGCAAGCGCGTATGCATCCACTATCAGTATGGACTACGTTCAATGCCCGTGCCGGAAAAATGAGGAAATCCAATACCAGCCTACGCTCCTGGATTGCAGGGTCCAGGTAGACAAAGATACCGGAAAAGCCAACCCGTATTCAGGTTGAGAGCATCTGGGCTCTGCATAAAACTGGCACTACTGGATAAACATTTAACTATCGAGCTATGGTATAGCAGCACTCCATTTGCAGTACCAAAGCAGACTTCCGTCGTTTCACGCTTCACACTTCGGTATCAATTGCCAATAGAATGATTCGGATATACACATTTTGTCTTAGCGAGTGATCTGGCTGAGGTTCCGTACAATCGCCGTTATTTTCAGATTGCGTATCCGGGTGTCACAAAGAACTACCGGAGAGCACGAACATGACTCGAACCGCTTTAGATACGGATCGGCGCAAAACAAAAACGGTACAAGACGCGTTACAATTGAGCGTCTTACTTGTAGAAGATAGCTTTCTTCAACAGCATGTCGTTGTCCATTTATTGAAACAACTTGGTCATGCTGTGAGCATCGCAAGCGATGGATTTGAAGCGCTGTCGGCAGTTCAGCAGCACTCTGGCTTTGATGTCATCCTTATGGATTGCCATATGCCTCTAATGGACGGTTTCGAGGCTGCCAGACTAATCAAAAATTCGACGAGTTTGAACGGTAGTCAGATAGCCATTGTTGGCCTCAGTGCCGATGCCTTAGCAGAGGACTGTTTTTCTGCTGGCATGGACGACTTCGTCAGAAAGCCTGTAAACAGACAGATTTTAGGAGCAGTTCTCAGCCGCTGGTCCAGACAAAAAAGAGCGACGCATAAAGAAGGATACAGACATGCCACTTGTTATACGCGCTGACGACAAAACTCATCGACATGCCCAGTATCGAAGAAGCTCTCGCCAAGGTGAGCAGAGATATTGACGATAAGAAGCGAGAGAGCCTCAAAGACGCACGCTAGTCGGAACGCGATAGCTTGCACTGTTATGAAAATCTACCCGTCTACAAGGAGTATGTTGTGAACAGACTAGAATTTATGAAACTATTGGCATTGAAGGACTACCCATCTCTGTCAATCCTGCTCCCGACGCACAGATGTTCTCCTGATAATCTACAAGATCCTATAAGGGTAAAAAATTCAGTGAGTGAGGCGACTAAACGCCTGGTCGGAGAATTTGGGGAGCTCGGCGCAGCCGAAGTTATAAAACGACTGAATGCCATCGTGGAACAAATTGATTCCCGAACAACCCTCGATGGACTCGCTATCTTCGTCAACAAGCAAGTGTCCAAGAAATACTATTTGCCCTTTACCCTCACTGAGCGTGTGGTTATAGGCGAGTCCTTTGCCATCAGAGATCTTTTATTTGCCATGAACCGGAGCCCGAGATACTTGGTGTTAGTACTGAGCGAGAAGCCGACACGACTCTATGACGGTTACCGAGATAGCCTTGTCGAGGTCGAAGAGTGTGGGTTTCCATTCACACAAGAAGACAATGGCGGTATAACCAGGGCAGGAATCGACGCCTCCGCCTATCGTGATGATCGCCACAGGCAGTTTTTCCGCGAAGTAGACAAGGCTCTAGGTGAAGTGCTCAAACAGGACCCCTTGCCGCTAATCGTTGTTGGTGTGGAGCGGTATCTTGCGTTCTTCGACGAAGTCTCCGCTAACAAGGCGCATCTAGCAGGTACGCTCCACGGAAGCCATGACAGCACAACTCCGTCCGAGTTGGTAAAGCTTATATGGCCGATTGTGCAGGACCATTTTAGAGTTAAAAGAGAATCAACTCTTGACCAGCTGAGCAACGCGATCGGACAAAAGAAATATGCTGCCGGATTCGATGAAGTCTGGAAGGTCGCAAGCGAAGGTCGAATCGAGAAACTCCTTGTGGAAGAAGATTTCTATGTCGGAGTGACACCCGAGGTCAGCGGCATCAATCCTAAGCCAGTCGAAAACTCAACCATTCCTGGCGTCCATGATGATGCAGTCGATCAGATCATTGAAAAGGTCTTGCACACCGGCGGCCTGGTGACATTCTATAACCCAGGCAAATTGAGCAATCATTCTCATTTGGCAGCCATTCTTCGCTACTGAGATCGTTCGCTGATAAGTATTCTTGATTGTCCATAGGACAAGCGCGCCGAAATACGAAACCCTTCAGAGCATCTGGGAGATTTGCAAACGTGGACGTGAAGAAATACATGACTGAAGATCTAGAGTGCATTGAGGATCTGCTGAAGGAACTGCACGACAACATTAGAGAATGGAGCGATGTAAAGCTGCTTCAAAAAGCAAGTATCATGTTTGATGCTTTCCACAGAAGATTTGCTTTAGAAGATTTTTTGCTTCGTCATGTGCAGCCTACAGAAGAAATGAGAGCGGCCTTAAAAGAGTTTGTGAAGGTAAGACGAGCCTTTCGAGAAGATTTGGAAAGTCTGCTCCTGCTTCATGCTGAGGATCCAGATTTTCGCGCGGAGATTGGCAAACTTCTTGAGCGCGTATCGAAACACATGGTGTACATCAAGGCCGAATTCGACCGAAACTTTCTCGACCGAATTCTAACCACACAGCTGGCGAATCTGTCATCAGATTTAGAAAGCAAAGTTGGTGCTCAAAGTTTTGGACGGAGGCAGTAGTGTTCTAGAGTTCAGTCAGAGACTGTCATTGAAAGCTTTGTCAGTGTCAACTGGTTTGGTAAAACAAAATCAATTCAAAGTAACCATCGCCCCGACAACCACAAAGCCAATGCCGCAAAAAAAATCTGAAGTTGAGCCAGCAACCACAGAACTGGCAGCTAAAAACACTTTCCGCATCCTAATCCTAGACGACATTGAGCATGTCAAACAGCTAAAGGCAGCCTGCAAGAACGCGGGGCACTCGGTTGTACCGGCTCACACGGTTAAGGAAGCAATGGCTTTTTTAGACGGCGCAAATCATGCTGATGTGATCGTTTGCGCTGCCTATTTGGAAGACCAAAATATCTTTGAATTCTTAAAGCGGCTAAGAGGCAATCCACTTCATAAACAATCGATGTTTATGATACTGGCTCTAGCGCCAGGTCCTATGGGCGTCAAGATGAATGCCACAGTTGAAATTGCAGGTCATCACCTCGGTTCGGATGCGTTTATAAGCATGCCTGTATTTGATGCCGTTCAATTGATTGCCGAAATCAAGAAGCTCTTGCCGCTGGTGCCCTGGGTGGAGCGAAGCAGGCTTGATGAACTGGAAGACGAGCAAAAACAATCATCTGATCGATTGCAGCAACTCACACCAAGCACCGGCTATTACTGTGAATCGCATGCGCCAGAAACCGCTGAAAGGTTTACGCCAAAAGCGGGCCGAGTTGGCTCGCGCACAGGTATTCCGTTTGGTGCCGAAGAATTTAAATGCCATTGTGGTGCTGAAGCAACTCACAAAGTGAGAAGTTAGATTGCGCGATAACGAATGAATATGTCACTGCGGGCGGCAAAATTTACACAGATCCGATCATGGTAGAAGCCCTAGAGCGACTGCTCAGAGAAGCGCTTATGATCCAAGTTCCAAGTGCTGGACAGGCACGAGCGTCAGTCAGTTATCGTTGTACGAATGAAACGGAGAAAAACTTTGCGGCTGGCACGCATTGATTTAGGTGCTATCACAAAATTGATTGATGACTGAAAAATCGGAATCCCGGAAATACCTGCAAGAGCCCGCAAGCATCCATCTTTCAGCTCTTGCATTTCTTGGTCAGCAGTTCGATTGAAAGCAAGACACGCCCCATGAAAATCATGAACTTGCCCATAGCGTCTTTCTTGATCTGCCAATGTTATTTTTGCCAGTCTCTGCGCCCTAAAGCGCTGCTAATCATGCCATTCAGTCGCGCAATCAGCAAACTTGTAATCCCTCGTCGTTAACAGGCCCGGCGCCAACGACGCGCAAAATGCCATCAGGCATAAACCAAGCTCGTCGTCATTACATTAGCTCTCTGACGCAGTTCCCGTCGTTGAACCCAGATCGAGTACTTCGGCTTGAGACGCAACGCGTTTGATCGCCTCGATGCCATTCTCTGCTGATTGCTTTGTCGTATATCCTTGAGACGCCGCAATAATCAAGCCATTTTCAGCCTTCAAATGGAAGTAGAACTGGCCATCTGCACCCACGAAAATTTCGAACTTACCCATTTAATTCACCTTCACAACCAATCCTTTTTGAAGGATCTATTGTCTCACACGCTTCTGACCTAGCACTGCTTGTAAAGGGGCCGCTCGAGATTAAGTAGCCGCTGAACGTCCAAACGAAAACAAAACGCCGAACGATCTTGTTTTTATCGCATTGGAGCCACAATTCGTATCTGCGTGGCCTCAATGTTCTTTATCGTGATGACTGGCTTCGAGTCGAGCGAGCGCATCTTTAATTTCAGGCAGCGCCGCACGCGCCGCAACTTCGCCTGCAGAAATTGAATCTTCTATGCGTTCCAAGTCATCATCCATCATAGTCGCTCCAATCAAACGTGGTGCAATAACTATGTTTGCCTCTTCACGCAACCGCTTGTCCATAGCAACGAATGCGGCATCTAGAATACGACGTCCTAAGAACTTGTATGAACTGAGTTTTGAAGATTGAATATGCGTGAGTTTGTTATCCGCTGATACGGCGATAATAAAATCAGCTCCTGATTGTCGGGCTTTGAATGTCGGCACGTTGGCACCAATTCCGCCGTCCACATAATATTCGGAGTCAATCTTGACTGGTTTGAACAATCCTGGAATGGTCGAACTTGCAATCATCGATTGAACAAGATCTCCATGATCGAACGAACGAACAGTTCCATCATTGAGATTAAGTGCTACAGCTTCAAATGGTATATCAAGCTTCTCAATCAATCTTTTATTTTCGGGAATTTGTTTTTCCAAAAATTTATGCATCTTTTTTCCGCTGGCGAGCCCGGCACATGGAGTCTCTCTGAAGGCATAAACCAATGGTCTAAGCGGGATGAATAAGATCCGCGCCCAAATAAAACGCGGCAGATATACCTCACTGAGCGTTTGATCCTTCATGATCGCTTCGATCTCGGTAAGCGGAGTACCGGCACAATAGAGCCCACCGATGATTGCACCGATGCTATTTCCGACAACCAAATCAAAGCGAATGCCTTCCTCTTCCAGGACCCTCAATACGCCAATATGAGCAGCACCCCTGCTTCCACCGCCGCCGAGGACAAGCGCAATACGCGGTCGTCCGACAAACTGCACATCTTTCTGTGAATGGACCTCCTGCGCTAAAACTGGACATCCAATAGAAAGAAAAAAACAAACGGCTAGCAAGATTGTTTCCGGCCCAGCAAATCGAAAAAATGACATTCTTTTCTCCAATGCAACCAAAAGAGAGTCCGGTCGATGAGACCCGACAACTCGATCAACTTTTTCGACATTCTCTTCGCTGCCAAAATCACCATATCACGTCAATGACTCGAGCTTCGTTAGTGGGCTATCTTTGAAAGATGTTTTAGCGCGGCAAGCGGCAATTACAATTGAGCCAACGTAGCTAAACGCTCTCCCCGCGCAATACAGACTGATTCAAACGAAGATTCACCTGATCTAATTCTTCTGGTGGTAACTGTCTTTTAAGCTCACTAAACAACTCACTTTCTGAAAATTCAATGTGTGCTTGCAACCGCTCCAAGAGCTGACCAAGACTGGTTAGAAAATTAGGACCGTCAACATGCTGCATTAGCAAATCAGAAATTTGCTCTTTTATCTCATTGCGTTCCGCTGTAGACTTCGCAACCACTCTTTTTATAGACTCAGATTCCTGCTCATGTTGTTCCATCCAATCTAAACACAGCGTTTGCTGCCTTTCCAGATGCCGAACGATTCCGTCGAACAGATCTACCGTCTCGTCAAAAACTTTGTCACGAGACCATTGGGAATACTTCTCGACTAGCACCCGCAACTGACTCGCGAGCAGACCATGGTCTTCAGAAAGAAACTCAAAGACTGTTACCATCCGACCCACTTTGCTTTCGAGTCCAGAGAGCATGACCTTCGCTCTCTGGGAAACGTGCGGATTAGCATCGGCAGCCAATTGTCGCAACACATGTTTCGGAAGGTAACTCGTGGAAGCTAACTGATAACGAACGTCGCTATTTTGATCGCTAGCAAGAACCGCTAAAATCGACTCCGGAGTTGATTTATTCAAAGCAACCGCCGCACGAACTTCGGATGAATTGTCCCTGGCTAGTTTCGACAGGCATTCAATTGGAGTTCGACGATTTTCAGCTACTCGCCGTCTGACCGCAGGGCTGCTTGACTCAGCGAGCTGTTCGAGCGCTGCTACTGAGGTCAGTTCGGACCCGGCATTGATGTACTCTTTTCGAATCGTTCCATCGTCCATTGATTGCTCCTTTTAAGCATATGAGTTGATTTCTGCGCCTTTTTTGACGACCGGAAACCTCAAGAAGATTCCAACCAGCTGGATTGACGCCACTTCCCAACAACGAAAGGGTAATTCTACCAGCTAGCAGCATATCGAAGAGGAACTCAAGTGGTAAAGCGAAATTTCAATCATGAAGACAACATTCAGCGATGAAATCCCGTCGGATTGGGCAATTTGTATTGCTCCCAAGAAACAGTGATAATTCTAGTCAGTGCCAGGAGGGTGCCAGCGTCACGTAAATGGCGGTGATCGCTCAGTGGCACTGTGTTTTCCTGAACCAAAGTAGGGAAACACGCACATTTTTCGCGGAGGACGTTGGTGAAATGAACGAAGTTGTGAAGGGAATTGAAAAAGGATTGAATGACTGCTCTCATCCGGCATGTAGTTGCCGTGAGGAGTTAGGCAAGCAGTACTGCAGTGAGGCATGCAGGAAAGCCGTAAAAGTCACCGAGTCAGTTTGTCACTGCGGACATCCAGAATGTGGTGGCCCTTTGAGTTGATATGCGATAAACGGCAATGGTCAATCAGAATTACGCAACAAAGGTACGTAGCTGCATCGAAATTGCCACAACTAAATTGCTCAAGTTGCAAACCCATTTCTGATTTTACGAGAAGTATCACGCGCCACCATTAGCAGTGGCACGGCAACACCATTGCAAAAGGCAACAAAAATCCCAAAGCCTTGAGAAAACACATCATAGGCACCTACTCCAGGTCTTTAGAGGTTTATTTTTGATCAATCCGATCGTTAAGAGCACAATGAAGTCATTAAGAAAACTTGCCGTGATGATGGTTACTCTTGTTGCGTATGCCGCGATCTTCCGACAATAAAGTCTTCGACATAGATGCTATCAGCGATCGGACGCAGCAAGGAGGCAGCAGGACGCCGACTTCTATCGAATCTTGGTTTGGCCGCGATGACAGCATCAGACGAGCGGCCCAGATGACCGAAGATGAGCGTAGTCGCGCCGACAAACTCATGCATAGACGAATGTTGGTGCTAATACCAGGCTTCGGCAGAATCTCTGCTCAGAAGCTGCTGACGAAACTGGTCTCTCAATACGAGAACGCCCTCACCAGGCTGGAGAATTTACCTGAAATAAGTGAAACGAAAGAGTTGCAATCGACTTATGAGCAGTACTTTCAAAAGGCTCATTCAATTTTTGTCGATTGCAAGCGATTGATCTCACACCCGCTTGCTCGCACTAAAGATGGCATCCGATTGAAAGAAAGCATCAAAGAACGCAAAAAACAGCTATCAGCTCTCGAGTTGCGAGCCAAGCAACTCGATGGCGATTTGCGCGATCATTACCACATGGACCAATTTAAAACCGACGGAGGCAAGGCAAGCAAGTAACGGCGTTTTACGCACTTCCTGTTCATCAGGTACGATTAAAACCTTAACGTAGTCGGCCGCGATTTCACAAGTAAGCCACCAGCAGCAGTGCCTTTCGATCGATGGTAAGGTTACTCTATCTCTTTGGCATCAAGCCAGGACCATGATCACCTTCTGCCTCCTCGCGAAATGTCTTCATCTCCATTTCTGGACAAAGCGGATTCATATCCTCGATGATTTTACACATCAACTCGGGAGCACCAACAGCTGTTTCAAAAATGACTCGACTTTTTCGACGATGCGCATGACAAAAATGTCATGAGTAGAGCAAATGTCCTATCGTGGACGTTTCTTTAGTTGCGTAGTCTTTGTCTTGCGGGTCTTTGATCTGCTGACTGAGTTTTTGCCAGATGTTGTGTTTTGAGTAATTGAATAAGGTGGCGTATTCTTTCAATAACGACAAAGAAAGGAGATACGCCAATGAAGAAAGATACAGTTGTAGAGCTAAAAAAGCCAGAGGTTGT
>Ga0163146_10008096_pt1 | contig 11352 bp, 9 predicted proteins | sample OliLakLV19MP7G1_FD_148648 | JGI IMG/M metagenome (GOLD analysis project Ga0163146, IMG submission 148648) | Freshwater microbial mat bacterial communities from Lake Vanda, McMurdo Dry Valleys, Antarctica - Oligotrophic Lake LV.19.MP7.G1 | ecosystem: Environmental > Aquatic > Freshwater > Lake >... | reverse complement strand
TAACTCCTGTAAAGCTTGACCTTCAACCGTCCGCTCTGGAGCAAATGCCAAGAAAAAATCTTCGCCAATAGTCAAGCCACTCTGCGCCAAAATCGGCATCACGACTTTTCGCATTGTGCCCACAGGCAGCGTCGATCGAAAAATGATTAAATTATCTTTTCTCAGCCTTTGGGCAATGCTTGCGGATACTTCGCGAATGTATTTTAGATCGGGCTGACTATCTGCGCCAATTGGTGTGCCGACGCAGACAATGTGAATATCAATATCTGAATCGGAGTAGTTGGTGGTAAATTCGATCGGATTAGACTCTGCCAAGGAACTGAGAAGCTGCTCTAAGCCATTTTCAAAGAAGTGGGGCTGGCCTTTTTGCAGTCGATCGATTACTGATGGATTGGGGTCGATCCCAACAACTATTAAGCCGCTCTCAGCCAGCGTCGATGCTAGCGTCAAGCCGACAAATCCTAGTCCATAAACTCCAATCAACTTACCATCAATTTGATTGTCGATAATGTCTGACATCAAGATCAGATCGGAAAATTTTTGCTCGTCATCAACTAATATCACTTCGTTATATCTCCGAGAATGAAAACTATGCAGCTTGATCTGCCTGACAATTCTTTGATACATCTGTTGTTTAGACAGCCTGAAATTTAACGTAAATGGGGAGAAATTGATCACCTTTTCAATCTCATGGTCGATTTCAAGCCCGTTACAAATACCCTGCCTGATGTCTCCATCTGTGACTACTCCCACAACTCTAGATTCATCATCTATAACTACAGCAATGCCTGCAATGTAATTATTCTGCTCGCAACTATTCATTAATTGAACAGCATCTTTGATTTTGGTATTGCGCTTAATTAGAGTAGTGAATTTTGACATTAAATTAATTCCCCTAAAACATCTAAAGAGTTAACTCTACAAACACCAGAATTATGAATAAATCTGTTTTCTCTGTCTACAAGTATGCAGTCGATTTTAGCTTGAGAACTGAGATCGCGATCGGCTAAATCATCGCCAATCACGAGGATGGAATCTGAGCTACAACCAAACCTTTTGGCAATAAAACTCAAGTGCTCGATGCCTTTAGCAAAGCCATCAGAGCTACCCAAAACATCAGACATAGAACTGAGATAAAAACTGCTCAATCTCTGGTTAACCAGAAAATCTAGTTCTGCTTGGGGAGTAGAAGACGAAATACACAATTTTTTCGCTTGCTTAATCAGGTGAGCCAAAAGTACTTCAGCATCAGGGAAAAGTGATGCTTGGATCAGTCTTTTTTTGTTGGCAACCGAGAGCTGCGAACTAAACTCAGCGTAGCTAATCAGTTCGGGATTGACATGATATTCAACCCAAATTTTCGCCAAAATCGCCTTAAAAATCTCTTTCCTTGGACTTCCAGATAACTGTCGGTACCATGTTTTGATTTTTGACTCGATCGAAGATTCTAGGGCTGTCGATCGATCGACAATCATTTCTGCCAAGACCATTTGCGCTAAAGTATGGGAGAAATTTTCCAATTTAATTAGCATCGAGTCGAAGATTGTGCCATCCCAATCAAATACGAATACTTCTTTTTTTTGGAAATCGATCGATTCCACAAATAACCCTTGTGAGGTATCTTTCATGCTATGAAATATTTGCTAATTGAGAGATCTACTTAGGTAAGCTTATGTTAGGTAAACTTATGTTAAGAAATAGATCGCGACCCTAATTTAGCTATATTAACTCTCTTCAAGCATTATATGGCTAGGCTATTTGCCTTAGATTCTATGAATGTTTCGAGGGTTAATTTATGCTGATCGCTTGACTAATAGCTTGCTCGATATTAATCCGATATTGATAACTTGCTCGATCTTAAAACCTTGTAACAATCTCAGCATATCAAGTCATGTGGCTAAATCAAAGTATGCAGTTATACTAAAGCGCATTTTTTCAAAAAATTTGGCGTAATTGAGCCAAATCAATCCCCGTTTGGATCGACTTGTTCGTTTAGCAGGATGTCCAGAATTCGTCTATTCTCTGTCTGCATCCCTCTTATGTCCGACTGCTGCTGAGCAATAATGCCAAGAAGCTGGTTACGCTCTCTAGAAAGTTCACCCTGTTGCAATATAGCTTGATTTGCTCTGAGTTCTGAGAAGAGCTTCATTGTGTTCGTTTGCTGAATTTTTGCCTCCTCAGAAGCATCGGTTAATCTGGAGATCGATTCCGACATATTAGTAATCGAACCCGACATAATGCCGATCGATTCCAACATATTAGTGATCGATCGATCGACAAAATCACCAAATCGGTCTAGCCGCTCATCAGTCCATCTTTCTCTGGGTGTACTTGTCATTGCATTTTATTTTTAATATATGCGATCGCTCTCTTATCGTAGTAATAAAAAAGCGGGCATGTATACCCGCTTAGCAATTTACCAGTGAGAAGGCTAGAACCATTCTGTGTGAGTGAACTCGCCACGCGGTTTGTCTACACGCTCGTAAGTGTGTGCCCCAAAATAGTCGCGTTGGGCTTGAGTCAGGTTTTGTGGCAATCGATCGCGGCGGTAGCTATCGAAATAGTCTAGCGAGGAACTAAAAGCAGGGATTGGAATGCCGAGTTTTGCCGCAGACTGAACGACCAGTCGCCATGAGGACTCTTTAGAGAGAATCGTTTGCTTGAAGTCATGATCGACTAGCAAGTTTGGTAACTCGGCATTGCGGCGGTAGGCATTTTTGATCTTATCCAAAAATCCAGCCCGAATAATACAGCCACCTTTCCAGATCCGCGCGATTTCGCCCAAGTCTAAGCCATAGCTATATTCTTTTGAGGCTTTGCCCAACAGTGCCATGCCCTGAGCATAGGAGCAGATTTTGGAGCAGTAGAGCGCATCACGCACAGCATTAATAAATTCTTGTCGATCGCCTTCATATTTGCCATTGGTATAGCTAATCAGAACTTGAGATGCCGCGACACGTTCTTCTTTGTACGAAGACATCACCCGTGCCGTCACTGCCGAGATCATCGTCGGGATTGCCACCCCCAAGTCAAAAGCACTTTCGACTGTCCATTTGCCAGTCCCTTTTTGTCCTGCGGCATCAAGAATTTTTTCTACTAAAGGCGTGCCATCATCATCTAACTTCGTGAATATATTTGCCGTAATCTCGATCAAAAATGACTCTAGCTCGGTGGTATTCCAAGCTGTAAAGGTCTCGTGTAGTTCGGCTCCATTCATCCCTAAGCCAGTTTTGAGTAGGTCATAGGCTTCGGCAATCAACTGCATGTCGCCGTATTCGATCCCGTTGTGTACCATTTTGACGTAGTGACCAGCACTACCCGAACCGATATAGGTAACGCATGGCCCATCATCGACTTGAGCCGCAATTTTGGTGACAATCGACTCAATTTCTGCATAGGCAGTTCTCTGACCACCTGGCATCAGACTCGGCCCATTTAAGGCCCCTTCTTCACCACCACTTACGCCCATACCGATAAATTGCAGATCAGCTTTTTCTAGTTCAATGGTGCGGCGGTCGGTGTCAGGGAAGTGGGAATTTCCGCCATCGATAATAATGTCTCCAGGCTCTAGAAGAGTCTTGAGTTCACTAATCACGGCATCAACAGGAATACCTGCCTTGACCATAATCATTACTTTGCGGGGACGTTCAAGCGCAGCAACTAATTCGGGGAGAGTGAAGGCCGCTTTAAAGTTTTTGCCAGCCGCACGAGTCGCCATGAATTTATCCGTTACAGCACGGGTGCGGTTGTAAACGGCAATGGGGAAACCATTACGCTCAATATTCAATGCTAGGTTTTCACCCATGACCGCAAGACCGATCAGACCGAAGCTTTGTTTTGTGTCCGACATAAGCGCAGATTGAATTCTTCTTGAAGTTCTCAACTAGATTAACCTGTGTCAATTTGATCCCCTCACAGCACAAGCATTTAATTAAGATTTCGTTATAATAATTTCGACAAAAGTTATATCGAACCTCGAGCAGAATGTGATAGTTTCATATAAAAATATTAAGCATAAACAATGAACGGCACTATGTCTGTGATCGCTGCTTTAAGCATATTAATGACTCCAGCTAGTTATGCGAATCTAACTACAGAGAATCTTGCTATTACAGAGCCTAAATCGGGTGAACTAATCGCTCAAGCTAGGGTTTTTCGATTGGGTGACTTACTGGTAGAACTAGAAACAAACATCAAATGGTCAGCCGTCGAACAAAAATGGAGCAACCGACGTGAAGGCTGGATTCAAGAGGTGCGATCTGCATCTGACTCGGCTGGCGTAGCGGAATTGCTGGCTGAACTGGAAAGCAATATCAAGTGGGAAGCGGTAGATAAAAGATGGCGATCGAGACGCGACAGTTGGGTGCAAGACTGTGAATCAGCAAAAAGTCCAAGACGACTGGCAAAGCTACTTGCAGAGCTAGAAACCAATATCAAGTGGGAAGCGGTTGAGAACAAATGGAGATCGAGACGAGATCGCTGGATTGAGGCTGTGAGCCGAGAGTAATTTGGGCGGGTTAAAATTATATATCTACCCGAATCGATCGAATCTAGTTTTACGCAGGAATCCGCTTACTCACTCTATGACTACTGAAGCTTTGACGATCTCCGATTCTGAAAATAGCATCCAAACTTCAGCAATCTATGCCGACAAGTTGACTAAAACCTATCGAACTGGTTTTTGGATGAATCAAAAAGTCAGTTCATTAATCGATTGTTCGTTGACTGTGCCGCGTGGACAGACATTTGGCTTGCTCGGCCCAAATGGTGCGGGGAAAACAACATTATTCAAACTGCTGCTGGGAATAGTGCAGCCTTCATCTGGGACGGGCAAGTTACTGGGAGTGAACTTAGGCGATCGAAGTATTAAGCAACGGATCGGCTATTTACCTGAAAACGCTTATTTCTACGACTACCTCACAGGTTGGGAATTTCTCGAATTTATCGGCGGCATATTTGGGATTCCGCCATCGATTCGACGGCAACGGATTGCAGAATTATTAGATTTAGTTGGTTTATCGCAATCAGCCGCCCGCAAAAAGCAAATTCGGCAATATTCCAAGGGCATGACGCAACGAGTGGGTTTAGCACAGGCTTTGCTGAATGAGCCAGAATTAGTTTTTCTGGATGAACCAATGTCAGGACTCGATCCTGTCGGTCGATACCAGATTCGCGAAATCATTCTGATGCTGAAAAAGCAGGGTAAAACGGTGTTTTTTAACACCCATATTTTGTCGGATGTCGAGATTATTTGCGATCGAATTGGGATTCTAAATAAGGGTGAGTTGATTTGTTCTGGCTCCCTAGATGAACTTTTAGGTACAAGCCAAACTTTTCAGGTGAGAGGACATGGTGGTACGGTCGAGCAATTGGAAAAATGGCTGAAACCTCTGGAATTTCAAGGTGGAAGCTGGCATGGTCAGCTAGAAGACGACTCAAGTAAGTTCCTCTCATTTTTGAGCGAAATTGGGGCTAGTCTCACTGACATGAATTTGTCAAGACAAACGCTCGAAGAATTTTTTATCGACCAAATCCGTGGACGAGGCAGTAATTATTGACAATCGATCGTCACAGTGAAGGTCGTTCCCACGTCAACTTGACTCTCTACGGTAATTTGTCCACCGTGAATGTCCACAGCCCGTTTGCAGATCGCTAATCCCAAGCCACTCCCAGCAATTTTTTTGGTATTAGTGGCACGCTGGAACAGATCGAACATCGTATCTAGCTCGTTTGCGGGAATGCCGATTCCCCGATCGCTGACGCGGAAAGTCACACATGATGTCGTGGCTGTTGATTCTTGAGGCTCGCAGGTCACTTCCAAGTGAATCTTCCCACCGTGTGGAGAATACTTCACCGCATTTGAGAGGAGATTTGAGAGGATATGTTGCAGCAGTTTGGGATCGAGACGTGCTTCTTGACATCCATGAAAGTCAAACACTAGAACTGGTTGCTCGACATCGGGAGACGTTTGAATTTGGCGATCGCTGGTTTCTTCTATGAGATCGCGACAAAAACTTTCGAGATTTAACAGCGTAGGATTACACTTCAGGTTGCCAATTTCAAGTTTTCCTAAAGTGAGAATGTCTTCCAACATACTTGTCATCTTTGCGACTGACTGCCTAATTTTCTCTAGTCGTTGAAGCTTTTTCTCACTTGAGATGTCATTTCGTCCGAGAAATTCGGCGGAAAATAAAATATTAGTCAAGGGAGTTCGCACCTCATGGGATAGCATTGCCATGAACTGAGACTTGAGCGCGCTAGTTGCCATCTCTTGTGCTAAAGCTTGCTGGATCGCATTTCTTTCTACAGTCAGGGTTTCAGCTTTGCGTCGATCGCTGATATCCGAGATCACTAACACCACACCGTCGATGGCTTCTGGGGTTTTGCTTAGAGGAGATGCGCTATCACCCACTGGTTTCTTCAAACCGACTTTATCCACTAGAACCGTAGAACTACACAAATAAGCAACCTGTCCCGATCGAAGTACCACAGAAACAGGGTTCTCTACGCTTTCTCCACTCTGTTCATGCTCGAATTGAATTAGCGAGGTGATTTCCTGTCCCAGAGCCTCGGCTTTGTTCCAACCTGTTAGTTTTTCGGCGGCTGGATTCATATATGTGACTTTTGTGATGCTATCCGTCGCAATTATGGCATCACTGGTCGATCGTAAGATGGCCGAGAGGAAGGCTTCGCTTTCTGCGAGTTGTTGCTCCATCTTGTGTTTGTAGAGGGCGGTTTCAAGTGCAACCCGCAAGTCTCTTTCGTTAAAAGGTTTTACCAGATAACCAAATGGTTCTGTATTTTTTGCCCGCTCTAAAGTCGCGTCATCAGTATGAGCTGTGATGAAAATTACTGGTAGTTGAAATTCTTGTCGTAAAGTCGCAGCTAGGGATACACCATCTGATTTCGAGCCTTTCAGCACAATATCTACTAACACGATGTCTGGCTTCTGATCTCGAACGCTTGCGAGGGCGGCAACATCTGATGTAGCTATGCCTGTGACAATATAGCCCAAAAGTGCTAATTCTTCGGAGATTACTCTAGAGACGATCCATTCATCTTCAACTATCAGAACTTTTGTTGATTGCATCCACTACCTCTTCTAAGTTGCTGAATCTAGTTTCTTACAAATCTCGATCTTGAGATTGTTTGCTAAATTCAACTCTGAACCTCATTCCCCCATCATTATCAGCTACTACCACAGTACCATTGAGTTGTTGGGTGACCAGAGAGTGAACCAACTGTAAACCTAGTCCCTGTGAATTTGCAAGATCGATTAGTTCTGTGACTCCAACACCATTATCACTGACAATTAACACAAAATTGTCGGGACTGGGCGATTGAAATTCAATGCAAATTTCACCACTCATCCGATCGGGAAAGGCGTACTTATATGCGTTCGATACTAACTCGTTGACAACCAGCCCACAATAAATCGCGGTGTCGATATCCAGATGAATCGGCGGGGCTTGAATATTTAGGGATATGGTTTTTGAATCTATCATGTAGGAGGTTTCCAGATTCCTGACTAGGCTAAAAAGATAGGCAACAAAATCAATATTTTCTAAATCACTAATGCGATATAGCTTTTCATGAATCAGTGCCATAGACTGAATTCGATCGCGGCTGCTCTGGAGAATTGCTTGCATTTTTTTGTCACTTACCTGATGAGTTTGAAGGTAAAGCAGTCCTGAAACAATCTGCAAATTATTTTTGACGCGGTGGTGAATCTCTTTTAGGAGCGTGGCTTCACGAAGAAAGGCTTTTCGGAGTTCTGCTTCAGCAAGTTTACTATTGGTGATATCGGCTGCCACGCAACTAATTCCCACGATCGAGCCAATCCGATCGATCGTCGGTTCGATCGTCAAGTCGAAGTATTGCATTTCTGCATTCAAGGTGAGGCTTACTTCTTCGCGGATTCCTTTACCCTTGTCAAGCACCTGCTGTTTGAGCATTGTCAATTTCTGCGCTTCTTCCAATGGCAGGATTTCTAAATCGCTTTTCCCCAAAACTTGGCTGGCATCAAAACCTAGGGCGGGATTATACACCCATGTATATCGCAGATCGCTGTCCTGCGTAAACACAGTAATGGGTGAGTTTTTTAAAGCAATGTTAAAACGCTCCTCTGCTTGCTTACGATCTGCTACTTCTTTTTCTAATTCTGTATTCACCATAGAGATTTTGAGCGTGCGTTCTCGAACTCGGTCTTCCAGTTCGGCATTCAGTTCACGGATTTCTGCTTCGGCGCGTCTACGTTCGGCAATTTCTACTTCTAGCAAATGATTGGCAGCCTCTAATTGTCTAGGGCTAGGCAAAGCCAGTGCTTGTGGTATAAGCGGAATGAGGCGAATCGCTGTGTAGACCGATACAATGGCAGTAACCATTTTTAACGCACCAGACACCCAGTAGATCGGTAACCACAGCGTCAATATTGCCAGAAAATGGGTAGTACCGCAAAGGATGATGAAGATACTGAATAGCTGAAACATCCACTCAAAAGGCAGGTCTTCGCGTTCTCTGATAAAGTAGAGAATGCCAAAAGGAATAGAGTAGTAAGCTAGTCCGATCGATAAATCAGAGAGCAAGTGCAACCATACCAGTCCTGGCTTCCATAGATAACAGTGCCCATGAGGAATGAACCCTCCCGTGGAGAAAAATTCTTGTGCAAATTCCATAGTTGCTTAGTTTAGAAATAGTCCAAACCCTTCATAATTGAATGATTTAATAACATTTTAATTGTAATAGGACTTACGCAAAATGCCCTGAAAGCCCTATTTTCCCGTAGAGGCTCTCTAAGTCCTTTCTCAGAGGGAGATCGAGTTTGGAATTGCGGCTAAGACTGACTTGGCAGATAGCTTATCCTTAAACCAAACGATGATTGCAGATGTCTCACTGACTTTTACACCTGCTTTCTCTAGATTTAACCGTTCTGAGATCGCCAAGATCAAGTTATCACAACCTGATTGTCGAACTTGGGAGAACTTCTTGCGGAGATATTCTGGTCGCCAATAACCGACAATTTCCAAAATAAAAACGCGCCCATCAGGATGAACTAAGCGAAAATCTGGGATCATCACACTGCCTGGAATCGGAATGAGATTGACTTCTCGCTCTAGTTTCCATTCAGTTTTAAGCGAGTTCCAATTATCGACAAAAGATGCTTCCAGTTTACTGTCATAGGTTTTGCCTGGTGGATAATGGCTGACTAGATTGCAATCAGACGCTAAGGTGAATCTTCCTGTGCGCTTCTGTTTGGTATAGAGATCCTTCTCAATTAAAGTAGCCGTGAGATTCCATTTCGTCACATGTAAGAGCGCGGGTAACAACTTGGCGATTGCCAGCCCATATCTCGTACTCTCGCTAAACAGACTGGTGGGGCCATCTACCGTAATCGTGAAACCATGATCGGCATCACCTTCGATATATGCCATCAGTTGAAACAGTTTGAGATAACGAAATAGCAGCTTATATTCACCTGGGTCGTTTCGATCGACATTCAGGATAATGTCACGCGCTCGATAGAACACGCCCTGAACCTGCGCTAGGTTGTATCGATCGATCAGAGCTTTAGGCGGAGGAAGATCGAACTTGGTTAAGATCCGATTTTCGGCTAAGTCGGCATATAGTCCTGCGGTGATGTGGTCGGTTCTGACTTCTCTGCCTAATTCCTGACTGAGCGTATCTGCTAATTTTTCTAGAGTTAGGCAAGTAGATAATTGACTGGGAAGAGCTTGGGCGGACAAACTAAACACGCGCTGACGCAACTCTTGCGGTTCGAGTGGACTAATAATCTCAAATTCGCTGAAATCATGTTTGAGAATATGTGCTAGCCCTCGCTTGATCCGATAATCGGGACTATCTCCCTCCATTTCCAGTAACTGGCGATCTAGCTCTCCTTGGGTATGGCTATTTGATTGGGCCGCTTCAAAGAGCGAGATCGATTCCGTCGCGATCGATAGATTTTTTAGATCTAAATTCAATCGCTTAGGTACAATTTCCTCGCCACTGCGCCGATGGATCAGGAGGTCACTAGTTAGCATGATTGGATTACTTTGGCGCTCCTACTTCTTTAAAGACAACATCCCTAAAGCTTGCCAAAAGGATAGCTCTTGCCAATCTCCAGCATTCGTATTTTCTAGCTTGGTTTTGACCATGGCATGAAACGAACGGAAGTTGACTTTAACATTTGCTGGGGTAAATTCTAGATTCCGTCGTAGAAGTTCTACAAAGGTCAAAAGCATAACTAGGCTTAAGGATAAAGCTCTTCGCCCTGCGGTCGGGGTCAGCACAAAATCTGGCTCTAGGTGTGACCCATACCATAGAAACGATACCTCACACAGATCGCCTGCCGTAAACAGAGCCATCCGCTTGCGAATTTCTTTGCCCGACAATGTTTTTTCTGACATTAAGTAATGAATTTCTGTGATCGCGATTGCCAGTGTCCCCAAAATATACGGGCTGCGTTTGGGCATAAAAGCCTCTTCATTAATCTGCACCATGGCATTAGCAATAATTTTCACAGCTTCAAATCTAAATTCATGAAAAGAACGAGATTCGAGCAAGGTTTGCCACTTCGATCGTAACAATTCATCAATGTCTTTTCTCAGGGTTTCGACCCCACGAATGTCGAGTTTTATATCGGGATTTACTTCTGGATCGTAGCCAAATGTACAGGTAGGATAAATTTGAGAAACGCCCAAATCGATCTTCCACTGTTGAATCACCCGCTCTAAAACTATGGGCTTCCATTTGTCATATTCATCAATCTTATTAAAGACAACATAAACGAGATCGCATTGTTGGTTTAGATCGTCAAGGTGCTGCTTTTGGCGAGCATCGGATGAGCCATCCACCACCAAAACTCCGATATCAATCCGTTTAAGAAATTTTTGGGTAGCATTGCTGTTCGCAACCCGCACATCATCTAAACCAGGAGAGTCAATTAAGCGCACCCGTTCGTTGAGTCGAAGACTTTGCACTTCACTTGTTACGCCAGACTCCGCCCTAACTTTAAATAGTGAATTTTTGCGCGTTTTTTCTAGTAAGGCATTTACCAAAGAGCTTTTCCCTGAGCTAACTCTACCAATGACAACAATATTGAGAATTTCTGGACTCTCGTAAATTTCGGATTCAAACTTAGCGTTGCTGCTTTCAAAGAAAGACTCTAGGGGTTTATTTTCAGAATGGTCGAGCATTGCTAGTTAGTGGGTAAGAATTAGAATGAAGTTGTAATCAGCCAAATATATTGTAAATGCCGAACCATCTACTTTAATCCTATGACAGATGTTTATGAGTGGCTCGATCGAGCGATGCAGACGATCCATCAGGCAAATTGGTATCGATCGACAAAAG
>Ga0163146_10008091_pt1 | contig 11355 bp, 14 predicted proteins | sample OliLakLV19MP7G1_FD_148648 | JGI IMG/M metagenome (GOLD analysis project Ga0163146, IMG submission 148648) | Freshwater microbial mat bacterial communities from Lake Vanda, McMurdo Dry Valleys, Antarctica - Oligotrophic Lake LV.19.MP7.G1 | ecosystem: Environmental > Aquatic > Freshwater > Lake >... | reverse complement strand
ACGTGGGACCCGACCCGCTACGAAAACTATCCGACCCCTTGGCGAGACACCAGCGGCAACGGCACCTACGGCTACCCCATCGCGTCCAGCGACGGCACGAAGCTGCGCGTCCACCTGCACACGGCTGCCGGCATCCGCAAGGTCATGTCGTTTGGCCCGAAGTTCACGGTGGCGGGGCTGCCCGAGCGGTACGTCAACTCGGCCCGCATCGAGTTCCGCCTCCGGGCCGACGTGATGCGCGGTTACAAGATGGCGCCCCTCCTGTGGCCGCTGTCCGAGGTCTGGCCGCGCGATGGTGAGATCGACTTCCCGGAGGGCGACTTCACGGGCGGCACGGTCACCGCGTTCATGCACCGCCAAGGTGGGACGTGGGGCGGCGATCAGGACGCCTACACGACCACGGCCAAGCACACCGATTGGCACACCTACCGAATCGAGTGGATCGACGGCGTGTCCTGTGAGTTCTTCGTGGACGGCGTGAGCATCGGGCGCTCCACGAGCCGCGTCCCCAATACCCCGATGCGCTGGCAGTTTCAGCTGGAAACGAGCCTGAGTGGCATCACCCCCGACCCCGCGACGCAAGGCTATGTCGAGATCGACTGGCTGCGCGTGAGCGTGCCGTCGTGACGCATCGCTTCGTGCAGGGCATCGACTACGGCCCGCGACGCGGTACGCTCGGCTTCGCGATCCACATGGCCGAGGGTGGCGACGGCACGTTGCCATACCTCGCGAGGCGATCCGGCGAGACTGACCTCGCATGGCGCTCCCGGATCCGCGGGGTGTCGGCCAACTTCGTCATCCTCAGTACCGGTGAGGTAGTCCAGATGGTCGGCTGGGACCGCGCCTCGGGGAGCATGAACCCCTCTGACCGCGGCGGCACGACCGGCTTCTACCAGACGAAGCACATCCGGGCCGTGCTCGGCTCGCACTACGGCGACCCAAACGCCTACAGCCTGTCGGTGGAAGTGACGGGCTACCGGGCCGCTGGCCCGAACCGCGCCCAGGTCAACGCTCTGGTTGCGCTCGTGGCCGAGAGTCGCGACCGCTTCCCCGGCATGGTCGGAGCCTACGGCCACGCCGACCAGACCGACACCAAGGGCTGCCCCGGTACCGCCCCGTTGATGCTGGAAGCGTGGTCGCGCATCGGTCACGGCAAGTTCGACCCACAGGAGGACATCGTGAAGGTCTACAGCTCGCCGGGATCGGTGTCGGCCGTGTGGCCCGCCGGTACCGCCATCTACCCCGACCCGACCGGAGCGGCGACCGGCAAGACGACGGTCACGCGGCGCTTCCTGATCGTGGGACAGGACGCCCCCATCCCGACCCGCTACCTCGTGGATGGTGGCGCGAGCAACCCATCGGGCCTCATGGCATGGCTGGCCGCCGCGGGAATGGGCGGGACGCGTGACGAGACGTACAACGCGGGCGTCGCTGCCGCCGCGCAGCGAGCATCCGGCGCGAAGCGAGATGACTGACATGGACACCAGAACGTATTCCCCCCCTGCCGTGCAATCGCTCACCATCACAAGCATGGGCCCTGTCCTGGCCGACGAGCCGACGATCCTGGACACACCCGACGATCCCGGCGAGGACGACACGTCCCCGGCCCCAGAGCCCGAGCCTGCCGCAGAGCCGGCCGACGAAGACGTAGGAGAGTAGATGCTCGACTTCATCCGCGGTCTGCTCCAGCGTGAGCCCGCCCGCTTCGTGGCATATGGGGCCGCCGCTGCCGTGTGGGCCGTCACCCGTCTGGGAACGCAACTCAGCATCGAAGTGCCAGACGAGATCACCCTTGCCGTCGCAACCCTCGTGACGTTCGCGCTCACCGAGATCATCCGCCGACTCGTCTACTCCCCGGCTGCCGTAGCCGTGATCGTGGCCCAGACGCCACCCGGTGGACAGGCTGCCGTGGCAGCGGCGATCGAAGACGGCGCACCCCCGGCGGTCAAGCCCGAGGACCTGCCGGGTGCGGGATGAGCCGCCTGCGCTACCGACTCGCGCGTCGGCTGGTCGGGCGTTTCGTGACCGTCCCGGAGCCGGGTGAGCATCCGATCGTGGTCCTCGTATTCCCCCGGAGCGCCACAGAATACGAGGCATCCGTCGTGATGCAGCCGAAAGCGTTTCGGATGAAGTCGCAAATCACGCTAGCGAGCTTCGCCAACTCGGAGACGTTGACCCTCACGCCGAGCCGTACCCGCACGACGTTCGTCGGCGTAGTCGAGCGATGAACGAGTACATCCGGGTCTCCGGTCGCTCGCTGTCCTGGCACGTCGTGAGGGAGTGGACACGCAAGCCCGGCGTCGCCCTCACCTTGTGCGGTCGCCGTGCGACGGGCGCCACGGCCGCTGACTTCGGCGATGACAAGACGTGCGAGCTTTGCTATCGGGCCAAGGCACGGGAGGTTCCGGCATGAGCGTCGAGCTGTTCTTCTTCGTCGTCGTCGCCGTCATGGTCGGCATGTTCATCATGGGCCGGCTGCGCTAGTGACCACCTACCGCGGACCTAGCGAGGCGCAGAGCAACGCCGAAGCCCTGTTCCGCCGTGACACCCCGTACAGCGGTGCCTCGGGTGTCAGCTTCCGTGTCCAGTGGGACTTCCATCGGCGTGAACCTGAGAACCTGCGCGACGCCGTTAGGGCCGTTCGCCGCGCCTACCAGGACGAAGTACCGACCAAGCTCCACGAGGGATACGACAGCATCGGCGAGAGCGGCACGCCTAAGATGACCGCCAAGGCCGAGGGTTACTTGTTCGGCAACGCCCAGGCCAGCGACGCCAAGCGCAACCCCGAGACAGGCGAGTCGGACGCCGTGAGCTACTACCACGCGCCGTTTCGGGCGCAGCTCGACCGCATGGCCCACGGCAACGAGACGGATCGCAAGATAGCGGCCATCGTCCAGCGCGTCACCATCGGTTCACAGGGGCCGAAGGAGGCGTGCATCAGCGAGGGCATCCCGTCATGGGCGGTCGGTCTGGTCGCGTTCCCGGTCCTCGCCGCGTTTCTGCGCCAGCTATCGGACCTCAAGGTCAATCTCGCCAAGCGAGAAACGACATTGCCACAAGGTGCGAACGTAGCGTAGGATGATGCAGCGTACGCTCACCGGGGCCAGCCGGATGGCGCCTCGACACCACACGGTAGTTCGGCGACCCTAGATGCAGCGCCCCTGCCTATCCTGTGGCACCCCGACACCCCGTACCCGCTGCCCAGGCTGCGAGCGACAACGGGACGCACAACGCGGCAGCCGTCAGGCGCGGGGATACGACAGCCACCACGACGCAGCCCGCCGTGAGCTAGCCCGCGCGCTACCTATGCCATGCGGGTATGGGTGCGGTGCCGTGCTGGTGCCAGAGCGACCGTGGGTAGCGGCCCATCGCATCGACGGTGATCCGCGTGCTGGTTGGATCGCATCGTGCGTCTCGTGCAACCAGCGAGCGCGAGCGGCCTAGACACGTAGCGTACAATCCGCTCAATCCCGCACCGGGCACCGGATTCCCGGAGGCAATCGCCCAGCCACAGGGCCATCGGTAGGTTTGTCATGCCCGAACACCGCCGATACACCAAGCGCGAGAAGCTGGCGACGGTCATGGCCGCGGAGATGTCCGGGCTGACCGTGACGTCCGAGTCCACCGGCATCCCGAAGTCCACCGTGAAGTACTGGATGGACGATCCGGCCTTTGCACACGTCCGCACTAAGACCCGCGAAGACCTCCGGGAAGAGATCAGCACCGTCGCCCACCTCGCCTGGCAGCGCGTGGCCCGTGCCCTCGCCTCGGGTGAGATGGAACCCCGCGACGCCATCTTCGCTGCTGAGAAGGCGACCAGCTTGCAGCTACTCATGGCGGGCGAGGCCACAGCACGGAACGAGATCGTGAGCATCACCGATGGCCTTGACGACCACGAGAAGCGAGCCCTCAGTGATGCCATCCGGGATGAGCTTGCGCGACGTGCCGACGCACAAGCTGCTGTCCCTGCCGTGGGAGATACTGTCCCGGCCTGACCAGCGCGCACCCGAAGGCGACTGGCTGACGTGGCTTATCCTCGCCGGCCGTGGCTGGGGCAAGACGCGCACAGGAGCCGAGTGGGTCCACGCCAACGCCAAGCGCTACGGCCGCTGGGTAATCGCTGGCCGCACCTCCGCTGACCTGCGAGACATCATGATCGAAGGCGAGTCGGGTCTACTGCGGACCGCTCCCGCCGACAACCGACCGCTCTACCAATCGTCGCGCATGAGGTTGGCATGGCCCAATGGTGCCGTTGCTGTCTTACGTTCCGCCGACGAGCCAGAGGGCTTCCGCGGCCTCCAGGCCGAGGCTATCTGGGCGGACGAACTGGCCGCGTGGAAGTACCCGGACGCATGGGACCAGCTACAGCTAGGGCTACGTCTGGGACCACGGCCACGGCAGGTAGTCACGACGACGCCCAAGCCGACGCGCCTTGTCAGGGACTTGCTGAAGGCCAGCCAGACGGTAGCGACCCGCGGTAGCACGTATGACAACCGGGCCAACCTAGCCCCGGCGTTCTTTGCTCAGGTCATCACGAAGTACGAAGGCACCCGGATGGGTCGCCAGGAGCTGCACGCCGAGATACTGGACGATGTACCCGGCGCGCTCTGGACTCGCGATCTGATCCAGACGTTCATGCCACCGCGCATCGAACGCCACGGCATGGTGGAATACGACCTAGCCCGCGTGGTAGTCGCCATCGACCCTGCTGTGACCGCTGGCGAGGAGTCAGACGAGACAGGCATCGTGGTCGCTGGCATCGACGTGATGGGCCGGGGCCACGTCCTCGCCGATCGCTCGTGCCGTCTCTCCCCTGATGGCTGGGCACGGCGGGCCATCGAAGCCTACCGCGAGTTCGGAGCGGATCGCATCGTCGCCGAGGTCAACAATGGTGGCGACCTCGTGGAAGCCGTCCTGCGGGCCGTTGATACCAACATCCCCTACACCGCCGTACACGCCAGCCGGGGCAAGCGAGTCCGGGCTGAACCGGTAGCGGCGCTCTACGAACAGGGCCGCGTCACCCACGCCGACGAGTTCCCCGACCTCGAAGACCAGCTATGCAGCTACGCCCCCGAGTCCGGGGATAGCCCCGACCGCCTCGATGCGCTGGTCTGGGCCATCACCCATTTGATGCTCGGCTCCGGCACGACCGGCGAGTTCTCGCTAGTCGCCTAATCCCACGGGCGGGCACCCCGGCACCATCACGAACCGGAGTACCACCCCGTGCCGACGATCATCGACCGCCTGCTAGGGCGGGATACCTCGCTCAAGGCCGTCGTGACCGGCAATGGTGGCACCGGAGCGGGTGTCCTTGCCTATTCCAACGGGACGCCCCTGTGGTCAGCCAGTCGCAACCCACGACGGTTGATGCGCCAAGCCCAGGAGCTGTACCACACCGACCTCGTGATCCGTGCCGTCGAGCGTCGGGTGTCGGGAGCCGCCGCCGGTCTGCCCTGGACGCTCACCGACGAGAATGGCGACGAGGTAGACGACACCGCCACCCCTGAGACGAAGGCCATCCGCGACTGGATGGAGAAGCCCCAGGGCGCGCTGGAAGGTCGGGTGCAGATGACCCGCCGCCAGTTGTACTTCCTGACCTCACGGCACGTCGGGTTGTGCGGCAACGCCTTCTGGTACCTCGACCAACGCACCTACGGCTCCGGGGCACCGCTGACCACGCTCTACATCAACCCCGCCCGCATGACGCCCGCCAGCGACCGCGACGGGGTACTGCGCGGCTGGAAGATGGACGCCGACGACTCCGGCGAGGGTGGCGTACCCCTGGAGCTGGAAGAGGTCCGGCACTTCGTGATGGAGCCGCCCGATACCGGCTACTACGGGATCGGCCTTGTCGAGTCGGCAGGCATGGCCTCGCAGATGACCAGCACCATCGAACGTCACTCGGCTGCGGTCATCGGTGGCGGGGCGCGTCTGGCGGGCCTCATCTCGCCCAAGGTCGGGGTCACGATCAACGATGACCAGTGGGCCGCTGCGACGCGGGACTGGCGCAACATCCAGGGCGACCCGGACAGCGCCAAGCGCCTGCACATCCTCAGAGGTCCGGTGGACTACATCCGCACCGCCGCGACGATGCAGGAGCTGTCCATCGTCGACCTTGCCCATATGTCGCGTGAGGACAAGCTGGCGCTGTGGGGCGTGCCCGCCTCGCAGGTGCCGTTCCCGGCCTCGGCTGGACTCAACTCGGGCGAGACGAAGGGCTATGACGAAGCGGTCCTGATGCAGGGCGCAGTCCATGATCGGGTGACCATCCTCCGTGAGGTCATCCAGTTCCAGATATTGGACCCCATCGCCGCAGCGGGTGGGCCGAAGCTCGATCTCGTTATCAAGGAACCCGAGTTCGATGACGAGACGCCCCTGTTCGATCGCGCACAGAAAGCGCGTGACCTGCCCCTGACATCCAACGAACGCCGAGCGCAGGTGGGCCTTGACCCGCTGCCGGACGTTGACCTTGCGGGCGAGCCGCTGGGCCTGGCTATCTGGCTCCCGGTCGGTCTGACGATGGTCGGCGCTGGCCCTGACGAGAATGGAACCTTGACCCCACTGCCGGAGCCGGAACCCCAGCCGGTTCCGGTAGTGCCCTCCCCTGACGAAGCGCCCATGATGCCGATGGCTAAGGCGACCCTCCGCGAGACGGTCGATACCAAGTTCGTGGCCAGCACCAAGCGCGACGTGCAGCGGGCACTCAGCGAGCAGGCCAAGGCCATCGCGGGGCGCATCCGTGAGAAGGGCGCACACCTCGCCAAGCGACCGACCGATACCTCCGTGTGGTGGACCGCCGCCGAAGAGAAGCGGCTATCGTCCGTCCTGGAGACGCATAACCTGCGGATCGCCACGGCCGTCACCGAACAGCTCGGCGAAAAGCTCGGAGCCAAGAAGGCCGAGGACGTGTGGGTCGATAGCGTGATGGCCTACATCCGCAAGCGGACCGGCGAGCGCATCGTCGCCATCAACGAGACGACCCGCGAGGCCGTGTCCAAGCTCATCGCCGAAGGGTTCGCCGGCGGCCTTGGGCCTGCCCAGGTGGCCGACACCATCCAGACTGCGACCGCGTTCAACGAAGCGCGCTCGGAGCTTGTGGCCCGTACCGAGTCGATGCTCGCGTACAACGATGCGGCCCTGTCCAGCTTCCGCGAGTTCGATATCACCCACGTCGAAGCCATCGATGGCGACGACGATCCCGAGTGCGCGGACCGCAACGGGCGCGAGTACACGGTAGCCGAGGCCGAGGGCATCACGGACCACCCCAACGGCACGCTCGATTGGGCACCGGTCATCAAGGCCGGACCCGACCCCATGACCGAGATGTGGAAGGCGATGGTGGATGTCATGTCCCGCCCGGAGCCTGCTTCCCCGGTCATCAACAACTACATCACCCCACCGTCGTTCGCGCCCAACGTGACGGTGCTACCGGCTGAGGTCACCGTGAACCTGCCGGCGGGCAAGCCGACGAAGCGGACCATCCGACGCAACGCCGCGGGCGAGATCATCAGCATCGACGAGGAGCCCGCCTGACATGCCTCTGACTCCGAAGTTCAGCAACACGACAGTCAACGCCAAGGCCAACGTGAGACAGCCCATGCGATCCCAAGCTCTCAAAGCGACACCGCTTGACGATGACGCCTTCCGCCTGCTGGCCCTGCCCTTCGGCGGCCCCATCCCCTACCCCGGCGCGCCGCGTGGCGTGGACGTGGATCGGGAGTGGTTCACCGAGCGCACCGACTTCAAACTCGACTGGTTTCCGTTCCGCCTCGTGGACTGGCACCACCGCCAAGACACGTCATCCAAGGCCGACATCCTGGGCAAGGCCATCGACCCCGAGACAGACGACGATGGCGTGTGGGTCACGGTCTGGCTGAAGCACGGTGAGCGGCGCGTGAACCTGATCCGCAAACTCGCCGAGCAGGGGCAGGTGTTCGGATCGTCCGAAAGCGTGCCCAACCTCGTGCGCAAGGCGAGCACCGGCGAAATCCTGGTCTGGCCCTACGTCCGGCAGGCGCTCTCCACCTCACCACAGAACACCCTCTCCGTCATCCGCCCGCTGAAGGCGACGCTGGATGACATGGCGGCCACGGGCGACGCCCCGACCGCCACCTTCTTTGACGACCTCACGACCTTCCTCGACACCCTCGGTACTTCCTCGGAAACGGGCAAGGCCGGGCGCATCGTGGCGGCTCGTAACGAGGCTCGACTTCGCGAGGCACGCGAGGCGATGGACGAAAGCTACTTCGACCCGAAACGGCGTCGAGCAGCGATCGCCGCGCTGGATGCGGTCCTTGAGGAGATCCACCAGTTCATCATCGACTCGTAAGGCACCCGGCGGGTCCCCTGTCCGAAAGGGACTGACATGCCAGAGAACATCGAGCGGCCCAGCGACGACATCGCTGCGCTGCTCGGACGAGCCGGCGAGCTCAAGGCGCAGCTTGAAGAGAACAAGCTGGACCGCGAGGGCTTGCAGGACGTCCGCAACCAGTTCGACGCCATCCGCACCGACATCAGCGACCTCCAGAAGGTCGAGAACGATCGTCAGGCGGACAGCGAGCGCAAGGCCATCCTCACCTCCCTCGAAAACCTGACCGCCACGGTCGGTCAGATGCGCACCCCGTCCAAGGCCGACCTGATCCTGTCCATGCGTGGACCGGCCAAGGCTGACGACAACTTCTTCGCCGCGCTGGCGATGGCTCGCTCGCGTGACAGCGAGACGCAGGCTGTCGGCAAGGCGCGTCTGGACGACATGGGCTCGGCGTTCGCCGATGTCCCGTCCGCTTCCAAGGCGACCGTCGGTGGCAGCGATGCCGCGGGCGGCTTCCTGGTCCCGAACAACGTCGTGGCCGACATCAACATCCAGGCGCAGCCGGGGCGCTCGGTGGTGGACCTGTTCACCGTCATCGACGGTGTCCGCGGCTCCGCCGTCGACATCCCGTGGGAAGACTCCGGCGACACCCGTGCCGTCATCGCCGCGGCCGGTGCGACGAAGGAGAACAGCAACTTCATCGTCGGCAACTACACCGCCACCCTGTACACGCTGGCCCGCATCTTCGATGTCGGCAACCAGCTCCTCCGCCAGTCGGAGGGTGCATCCGAGAAGCTGGTTCGCAGCAAGCTCGCACGGGCGTTCGCGCTCGGCGAGGAGTACTACGCGATCCAGGGCTCGGGTTCCTCGGAGCCGTACGGCCTGCTGACCGCGCTCGGCACGGGCGGCGCCTACGTCACCTCACACACCCCGTCGGCGTCCACCGTGGCTGGCAACTGGGCGACCGCTCTCGCCAAGCTGGCCGGTGCCGTGGCCCAGCGTGGGGCGCTCCCCGACGCCGTGGTCATGAACTCCGGTGACTACTGGACGAGCCTGACCGCAGGCGATCCGGCAGGCCCCGGCTTCTTCGCCGACTCGATGGGCGGCGGGTTCAACGTCAACGCGGCGCAGGCGGGTCAGACCGCTGCCGGGCCGTGGGGTCTGCGCCTCCGCCATTCCCCGAACATGCCGAGCGACTCGGCCGTCGTGGGCGAGTTCTCGGCAGCCGTGTTCTTCCGCGGCGAGGGCTACCGCGTCGATGTCTCTTCGGAGGCCGGCGATCGGTGGGACAAGAACCTCACCGGCTTCCGTGGTGAGGAGGAGATCGCGTTCGACGCTCGGCCGTCGGTCTACACGGGCCGCTTCCAGCGCGCTACGAACATGCTCCCGTAAGCCAGCGATAACGCGGGCTTGGCTCGCGGGTTCTCCTCCCCTTGCCGTGGGCATCAGGCAGGACTAGTCGCCCCTACAGCGACTGCGGCGCTTAGTGGCGTGGGCTCAGATGTGGGTCCACGCCTCACGCCGCACGATGTACCCAAGCTTATACGTCAACCGTGGCCTTTATAACAGGCCATCCCCAAACGGAGGCCGATATGGCGACCAAGAAGACGGACGCGGTGGAGACGCCACCCCAGGACCGACAGCGATCCGATGCGGTCGCCGATGTCAAGACGCTGCTCCCCCTGCGGGGCGACATCGACTCGCGTCTGGCGGCCCTGCTGAAGGACCACCAGGCGATGGGCGCTCGACCGAAGTAAGCACATCCCTTCATGCAGGCGGGTTCGGGTGCCCTCGTCCCGCCTGCACCTCCTCTCAGGGCACGCACACGAGGGCACAAGACATGGACCGAAGTATCGGCTGCTCACTGCTCACGGTAGTCGTGGGCATCGCCACCAACGTCGCGTTCTGGTTCTGGCTTTATCCGACCATCCTGCGATGGATGGGGTGGCTCTGATGTACGCACCTACGCAACGAGCGTTCACGACCCCCGGCGGGCATCGCGTGATGATGCACTACCGGCGGGACACGAACGACTACAACACGCTCAACGCGAGCCTGGACGGCGACGAGTACCGCCTCCCATCGGGCCTGACGGGGACCGCCATCGACGTCGGCGGCTACCTCGGCTCGGTCGGCATCGCGCTGGCGGCGGACAACCCCGGACTGCGCGTCGTCATCATCGAACCAGTCCCGCCGAACGCCGAGCTGATCCGCCAGAACATCGACGCCAACGGCCTCGCCGAGCGCATCACGCTCGTCATCGGGGCAGTGGGCAAGGGCGGCGAGACGGTGGACGTGTGGTACGGCTACACGGGCTCCGAGTCTGCCGAGCATCACGCCTTCGTCGGCAACTCGACGTTGGCCTATGACCACGGCTCGATGCTGCCGCACCAGACCTCGACGTACAAGGCCATCAGCCTCGCCTCGCTGGTCAAGGCTCACGGTCCGCTCACGCTCCTGAAGATCGACACGGAGGGCGCCGAGTGGGCCTTCCTGAGCTCCCCAGCAATCAAGGACGTGGGCATCATCCTCGGCGAGTGGCATCCGGTCAGGGGCCACACGCAGGATGATATGGCCGCCTTGCTGGTGGCGACGCACAACGTGACGTTCACAGGCCCTGACGGCGGCCCAGGCGGCTTCACGGCGATCCGGTCATGACCCGCATCCTGCTCTGCCTCAGCCACAGCATCGAGGAAAGCCAGCAGCTCCAGCTCCTCCACGAGCTCGGGTACCAGGTCGCCAGCATCGGCGGCTACATCGACCCCGCCCATCCGCACGATCCGAAGCGCCCGCCGCTGCCGCAGGTGCCGATGGTGCAGGCCGTCAAGGACGCGGTGGACGCGCTCGGGACGGATGACAACCTCGGCGCCGCTCAGGCGCACATCCCCGACGCTATCCTCGACTGGCTGGGCGACGACGGCATCATCATCTATCACCACTACCTGGACCGGCTGTACGGGCAGTGGGACCGCATTCGGGCATGGCGTGACGCATCGTCGGGCCGGCGCATCATCTGGCGCTCGGTCGGCCAGTCGGTCACGAAC
>Ga0163146_10008080_pt1 | contig 11363 bp, 11 predicted proteins | sample OliLakLV19MP7G1_FD_148648 | JGI IMG/M metagenome (GOLD analysis project Ga0163146, IMG submission 148648) | Freshwater microbial mat bacterial communities from Lake Vanda, McMurdo Dry Valleys, Antarctica - Oligotrophic Lake LV.19.MP7.G1 | ecosystem: Environmental > Aquatic > Freshwater > Lake >... | reverse complement strand
CGGCTGCGGAACGGATCGTATCGACGCCGTCCGTGATGCTGCCCTGGCGATCGCCGCCGGACTTGCAGTTGATGATGGTATCACGCAGGAACTGCTCGACCGCGTGCGCACCCCGATGCTGACCTCAATCAGTGAACGTCGCCGCCAGAATGGCTGGTGGCTTGGGCTGCTGGCCCGCGCCAGCGAACAGCCGTTCCGCATGGACTGGCAGGCCGGCATCGAAGCGGATATCAAGGCAGCGACTCCGGCTGAACTGACGGCCCTTGCTAAGACGTTCCTGGTACCAGAGAAAGCGTTGATTGTAATCGGGGCCAGCCGGTAGACCAACCTCGATCATCGGGTCGAAACCGCCATGCCTACGGCCGTAGAGTCCACTTCGTTGAAGTCACCACCTCAGGATCCGATCCTGGGTTCCCACAGGTGGCTGATCATCCTTATTCCGGCCACTTTGGTGCTCGCCACCTATCTGTGGCTGTGCGTTTATGCCTACCCGGCAACCGACGATTGGTTCCAGGCGTCGGGTGGTCGGGATCATGGCGTCTGGACTTCGGTTGCGAGCTACTGGCATGGAACCGGTGGACGCTGGTTCATGGCCCTGCTGGTCTTCAGCCTTGGCCTCTTCCCCGACCTCTCGGCCGCATACCCGCTGCTGGTCCTGGCAAACATTGTGGCTCTTGTCGGCGCTGGCACTCTCATCGTAAAATGCTGGGGAATCAACGGGGCAAAGGCTCTCATTCTGGCGACCATGCTGTTGGCGGCGCTGCAATTCACCTGTTTGCCGATGCTCGATGTTGGCAATATCGGACCTCATACTGCGACTCCAGAAACCATCTACTGGTTAAGCGGCAGTTGGCCGTATGCGGGCGCCTACCCCCTGCTTGCCGTGGCAGCTTGGCTCATCCTCGGCTCAGTGCCTGGTTGGTTCCGCTGGTGCGGATGCATCGTTATCGGCCTCCTGGTATCTGGTCTCAGCGAGATGGCCGCCGTGGCTGGCGTGATGGTCGGGGCGACCCTTGGAGGTTGCGGACGTCGCCATGGATGGGTGCTGGCTGCCGCCTCGGCCGTCGGGTTCGGGATTTCGATGGCGTCGCCAGGCAACCTTAACCGTCTGGCAATGCTCCGGCAGGAGGTCCAGAGCGGCGCGGGCATCAGCAAACTTCCGGCGGCCATGCTAAATAGCCTTCAGTTTACCGCGATCCACCTAGTGGATTGGTTGACGCAGCCAGCCCTCATTGCCGCCGGGCTGCTGGTGTTCTCCCATTCCAGCCGTCAGCCGACGTCCCTGACCGTCCGACCGCGATGGTGCCTGTTCGCCGGCATCGGCACCATCGTCGGCGTCTGGGCCATGGCGATCCCCACGTTGGCCCTGGTCGGATTCCTTGAGGCGCGTCATGAAGGACTGGTCGGATTGTTTGCCGTGGCCGGATTGTTGAGCACCGCTGCCCTGGTCGGGCGGGCCTGGCCACTGCTACTCTCCGCATCCGTCAGTGTCCCACTGGTTGCCATCTGGTTCTCAATCGCCATTGCCACCCGGCTGTACTGGCCCTCGCCAATCTCGCCGCTTGGCAGGTGGTCAGATATCCTAGCGGCTGCCTGTTTGCTGATCCTCCTGATCGCCTGGATGCGACGGGATCAGCGTATTCTGGTTGCCCTGTCGGCCGTCACCCTGCTCTGGCAGCCTTCTTGGTGGCAGGCAATTGCGGATGCGACGGGCAAGGCCCCGACCCTGGACCGCAAAGTCCACGCAAGGGATCACGTGGTGAAGGCATTGGTCGATACCGGACAAACGCAGATCGTCATCCCGTGGCTGGGAGCACAGGAGATCCAACCGCGAACTATCCGCATCTACGAAGTGCAGCCTGGGTGGATGGCCGATGGATATGCCGCATATTTCCGGATTTCACGACTGATCATCTCTGAGCGTGTTGAGACGCCGCGTCCAGCCCGACTTAGCCCCACCGCGCCAGCAGCGGAAGCGCCGGCCGCTCCCATGACCATCCCTGCCCCCTAGAGCGCTCATCCCATGCCCACGTCACGGCTCACGGTCATTTCGCCCTGCTTGAATGAAGAGGCCGTCATCAGGCGTTTCGTCGAGATCGTTGGCGACGTCCTCGCGCAGGTCCCGGATATCCGCTATCGGCTACTGCTGGTGGACGACGGCAGTAAGGATGCGACGGCGGCTGTCGTCGATGAACTTCGCATCGGCAGACCCTGGCTGGAGCATCTGGTTTTCACTCGCAATTTCGGCCACCAGACCGCGTTGTCCGCAGGCCTGGAACATGCTCGTGGCGAGGCCGTCATCCTGATGGACAGTGACTTGCAGCACCCCCCAGCCCTCATCCCCGAGATGATTGCCCGTTGGCGCGAGGGTCACGATGTGGTTTCTGCCGTGCGCACCCACACGGTTGGCGCAGGCAGAATTAAGCAGCTTTCATCCGGCATCTTCTACCGCATCTTCAATCGGATGTCAGAGACGCGGATCACGGCCGGAGCCGCCGACTTCTGCCTGCTCTCGCGACGGGTCCGACTCAGCCTGGTAAAGATGCCGGAACGTCACCGGTTCCTCCGCGGTATGATCGCCTGGCTCGGCTATCCACGATGCGAGGTGCCCTACATTGCCGGTGACCGCGCGGCCGGAGTCTCCAAGTATCCGCTGCGGCGCATGGTTGCCCTGGCGATCGATGCCGTGGTGTCCTTCTCCGTCCGGCCGTTGCGGCTGGCCATCCGCCTCGGCTTGTTCAGCGTCGTGATCGGCATGGGCTACCTGGGTTTTGTCATCCTGAGCTTTCTGCGTGGGAACACGTTGTCGGGTTGGGCGTCGATCATCGCCTGCATCCTGGTAATGGGCGGAACGCAGTTGGTCGTTCTCGGCATCATGAGTGAATACCTCGCTCGTCAGACTGAACTCCTCCGCGGACGTCCGCTCTACGTCGTGCGCCAACGCTCGCATGCCGTGTGGGCCGAATCCGGCGGCAGATAGGTAGGCGCGATGCCTGATCTGTCACAGGGCGCGCGGTTTGTGTCCATCGGCGTCATCGTCACGGGATTGCACTCCCTCATGCAGTGGGGGTGGTGCAATGGTTTGGGCGTCAGCCCTTGGCTTGGCTACCTGCTTGCCCTTATCGTATCGTTCGCGGTCTCCTTCACTCTGCATCGCCGGGTGACGTTCGGATCGTCAGTGCCCATTGCCAAAACTCTGCCTGCCTTCGCTGTCCTGCAGGCGGGCCAGCAGATCCTCAATTACGTCATCTTCCTGGGATTCTGCTGGCTGCTTGATGGAGGGCGGTTCGGTGCGTATACGCATCTCGTGGCATTGGGTCTGGCTTGCGCCCTGGTCACCATCCCCGCCTATGTCGGTGCAAGCCGCATCTTTTATAAACGCTGACTATGTACGACCCAACCGAGATTGCCCGGCTGGTCGCTAGCTATCCGCGCCAACGTCCGCCGCTACCAAGTCGACAGGCCGCGTTGTTCGATCGGGAATATGCCATCAATCGGACTGGCGGATCGCTGATCAATCGGGTGGCCCTGCACTTGGAATCCTGGATGCATCGTGATGTCGCTCGTGGCGCCGCCTTACATCCGGGGGACGTACTCGAACTGGGAGCAGGCACGCTCAATCACCTCGACTTCGAACAGCACCTCGCCACCTACGATGCCGTGGAGCCATATACCAATTTGGTTGACCTGACCACAAACCGCCGCCGGCTGCGCAACCTGTTCAGCTCCATCGACGAGATTCCTGATGGTCAACGCTACGCTCGCATCATCTCAATTGCCGTTCTCGAGCATCTGGTGGACCTTCCCCGCGTGATCGCCCGAAGCGCCCTGCTGCTGGAACCGGGCGGCTTATTCCAGGCAGCTATCCCCAGCGAAGGCGGATTCCTCTGGGGGCTGGCTTGGCGCTCGACCACCGGACTGGCCTACCGCCTGCGTACTGGAGTCTCCTATGCTCCGGTCATGCGACATGAACACGTGAGCGATCAGTGGCAGATCCTGCAGTTGATGCAGAGCTGTTTCACGGACGTGACCATCCGACGTCACCCCGCGCTGGGCAGTCATGGCAGCCTCTACACTAGCGTGTGTGCGAGGAATCCGAATCTCATGATGGCCAACACATGGCTGGAGGTCGGCCGCGTTCAATCGGCAGGATGAGATGGCCGAACGAGCAGGGCCACCCAGCTGCGGCCGTATTCCCGCCGTTCGCGTTCGACCAGCCCATGTTCTGGCAATTCCTGACCACGTTCGCCGCGGATCAGGACCAAGCCGCCCTCGGCCAAACAGGCGCCCGACTGCTCCACCAGCTTACTAAGATACCCGCGCTCGTCACGGAACCACGGAAATGGCGGATCGCAAAACACCAGATCGATGCCGCTAAGCCCTGGCAATACCGTCTGAAAGCCATGCGAGTGTAGACGGACGCTGGCGGGGTTTCCGACCGCAGCGAGGTTTTCGCGGATGGTCGGTACGGCATGACGGGCAGGCTCGCACAGGTGGACCTCGCTGGCCCCGCGACTGGCACATTCGATGCCGAAGACGCCCGAACCGGCGCAGGCGTCGACCACCCGCCAACCATCCATGCTTTGACCCAACCAGTCGAACAGGGACTGCTTAATGCGATCAGTTAACGGCCGGGTCTCCTGGCCAGGCGGAGCCAGCAGCTTACGCCCGCCCCACACGCCGGAAATGATTCTTAAACTGCCTTGTTTGGCCATGTACCGGTTCCGTAGCAAGCCCGCAGGTCGTTCCAGAATCCCGGGTAGGTCTTGGCGACGCAATCCGGATCGCCAATCGTAATTGCCCCCGTCATGGCCCCCAGAACGCCGAAGCTCATGGCGATGCGATGATCTTTGTAGCACTCAACGGTGGCCGGTACGAGTGGTCGCGGGATGATGCGCATCCAGTCGTCTCCGTGCTCGACCTCCTGGCCAAGTCGGCGCAATTCTGTAACCATCGCCATCAGTCGGTCGCATTCCTTGATCCGGATATTGGCTACATTGCGGATGGTCGTCGGTCCGTCGGCTAGCGGCGCGATAGCCGCGAGGGTCATCACGGTGTCGCTGATGTGGTGCATGTCGCAGTCGATGCCTGCCAAGTCGCCGGCCCCGATCACCCGCGTGATCACAGCCCCGGATTCGACGGTCGCGCCCATGCGTTTGAGTAGATCAGTGAAGGCGATGTCGCCCTGCAGGCTGCGTGTTCCCAGATCGGGAACGGTGATGTCATGACCGCAGGCGGCGAGGGCGAGCGGGTAGCTTGCCGAGCTCGCGTCGGGCTCGACCCGATAGCCACGAGCACGGTACGTCTGGCAGCGCTTGGCGTGGAATCCACCGCGTGTCTCCTCGATCAATCCGCCGAAGTCGGCGACCATGCGTCGGGTCATTTCGACGTACGGGCGGCTGACCAACTCTCCGATGATCTCAATATCCAACGGCTGTTCGCCGAGGCCGGCGACCAGCAGGAGGGCGGTCAGGTACTGGCTGCTTTTGTCGCCGCGCAGACGGATGGAGCCACCGCGCAGCGAGCCGCCATGCACGGTCAACGGGGGGCATCCGCTGGCGCAATCGACCCGCACGCCAAGCTGACATAGACCCTCGACCAGATCGGCGATCGGACGTTTGGACATCGCCTCGTCACCAACGAAGGTGACCGGTCCCGGTGCCAGCACGGCGGCGGCGGCGAGGAAGCGCACCGTAGTCCCGCTGTTGCCGACGAAGATCGGGGCAGCCGGGGCGCGCAGACGCGAGCGGCCACCCTCGACCAGCAGCTGTCCCGGTGCGCCATCGCGGATGCCGATCCCCAAGGAGATCAGTCCTTCGCGCATGCGCCACGTGTCATCGCTGTCGAGCACGTTCTCGATCACGCTGGTTCCCTCACCCAACCCGGCGAGCAGCAGCGCACGATTGGTGATCGACTTGGAACCTGGTACCTGCCAGGTCCGGCGAACGTCGCCGTTCAGCCGCGGGATCAGCATGGACGATGCCTTGCGATGCAGTCGAGGGCGGCCTGATGGACCAGGCCGTTGCTAACCACCGCGTTGCCCGAACGGATCGACGGTGTCCCCGCGAGATCACTGAAGCGGCCGCCGGCCTCGCTGACGACCAGGCTGGTTGCGGCGACATCCCACACACTCAGTTGCGGTTCGACCATCAGCTCGGCCCGACCAGTGGCGACCAGCATGTGGCCATAGGCATCACTGAGACCGCGCGCCAAGGCTGTGGAGGCACAGAGCTCTGCGAAGCAGCCATCCAGCCGATTGCGGCTAAACCACGTCGGCGATTCGTAGCAAAACAGGCTGTCGGCCAAGGTCGTGACCCGCGAGACGCGGATGGCATGCTGATTGAGGCGAGCGCCGCCACCAAGCACGGCATCGTACCACTCGTCGAGCCCAGGTATGCCCACAGCGGCGGCGACAACGCCATGCTCGCGGTGTTCGCACGCGACCAGCACGGCCCATAGGGGGATGCCGCGGACGAAATTGCGTGTTCCGTCGATCGGATCGACGATCCATCGATAGTCCGAGGTCCCTTCGCTACTGCCGGTCTCTTCGCCCAACCAGGCATCCTGGGGCCGTGTAGCCCGCACGGTGGCGGCGATCGCCGCTTCGGCTTCACGATCTGCGATGGTCACCGGACTATCATCATGCTTGGTCTCGACCTGCAGGTCGGGGCGGCGGAAGTGACGCATCGCAGCCGCCCCGCCAGCGCGGGCGGCATCGACGGCCAGGGCCCGTAAAGCCCGCCACAATGGGTCCGTATCAACCATTCGGGTGTTCTCCGGGGCGCATGCTCTCGCTGCCTGCGGCTCTGCAAGTCGTTGGTGATACGGTTACCTGCTGGTGATGGCCTGATCGACAGGTTCGCTGAACCATCGCACCTGTTCAAACGTTGCATAAGCATATGCTCGCAGCCGTGGCTACCCCACCCATGATGACTCCGGCCCCAACCGAGGGCATTCCTCCGGGCACCGAACTGTTCGGCTACCGCTTCGAAGGGGTGCTTGGCAAGGGCGGCATGGGCACGGTCTACAAGGCCACCCAACTGTCGCTGCAACGCATTGTTGCGGTCAAGGTGCTGGGCCAGCGCTTTGCGCGCAATCCGACTCTGGCCAACGACTTCCTCAAGGAGGCCCGCGCGACCGCCAAGCTTACCCACCAGAACCTGGTGATGGTGCATGACGTCCACGCCGATCCTGACCGCAAGCTGTACGCCTACGCCATGGAGTACGTGCCTGGGCTGACCATGTCGGACATGGTCGCCCAGCAAGGCCCTTTGAAACGTGCCGCGGCCTTGCACGTCATCTACCAGATCGCCCAAGCCCTGGCGGCCGCCCATCGCGCCGACCTGATCCATCGTGATATCAAGCCAGACAACATCCTCATCACCCAGAACGGCTTGGCCAAACTTCTGGATCTGGGACTGGTGCGCGACCGCCTGGAAGGCCAAACCGCCCGACCATCGGGCAAGCGCATGCTCAGCATCGTCGGGACGCCCGAGTGGTCCGCCCCAGAACAGAGCCGCAATCCCGATGAGGCCTCGACCGCCAGCGACGTCTTCAGCCTCGGCGCGACCCTGTTCTTCGCCCTGACCGGCCAGCCCCCCTTTACCGGCGATACGGTAATCGATCTGATCGTGCGTGTCTGCACGGACGATGTGACCTATCCGACATCGATACCTCGCGACTGCCAGCAGTTGCTCGACCTCATGCTGGCCAAAGACCCTGAGCGACGGCTGGCTGACGGCGACGCCTTGGTGCGTGCACTGGAAGACATGTCCAAAGGCAAGGTGCCGAAACTTGATGAAAGCGGCGAACTTGCTGGAGTCGCGCCGGGTCGCACGCCACTGCCGGGCAGGCGTCGTCGCCTGCGCCGGTTCAGATATCGTAGCTGAACTGTCCTGCCCCCGTAATCACTCCCGTCGACGCGAGTCGATACAGATCGTGACCGGGCCGTCGTTGGTCGATGACACCTGCATATCCGCAGCGAAGACCCCGGTGGCGACCGTTCGGCCCAGCAGAGTAGACAGACGCTGGCAGAATATCTCGTAGAGCCGTTTTGCCTCCTCGGGTTTGGCCGCACGCAGGAAGTCAGGTCGATTGCCATGCGCCGTCGAGGCAAGCAGGGTGAATTGGCTGATCACCAGTGCCGAACCGGCAACATCCCCGAGGGCCAGAGACATCCGACCATCAGCGTCCGGAAAGATGCGCAGCCGGTGGATCTTGCCGCACAGCCAGTCGAGGTCGACTTCGCCATCGCCGTCCTCGACGCCAAGGAGTATCAGGAAACCGCGGCCAATCGTTCCGACACTGTCCGTTCCGACCGTGACCGAGGCCTGCCCGACCCGCTGCACCACTGCCCGCATCGGCTATTCGCCGCGATAGAGTCGGTCGGCAAAACGCGGATCAAGTTCTGGCGTCGCCCGGACCCGGCGCGCCACATCGTCGATCGCATAGGCGACCCGGCGGAAGTAGACGGCATCACCACTGAACAGGGTGTAGCAGGCCCGGGGATCACGGTCGCGCGGCTGACCCACCGATCCGACATTGATCAGGTACTTGCCATCTCTGACATCGTAGCCATCGGGCAGTTCGCCGCCGGCAAGGAAGCAGCGGTCAGCGGTGAATACGCCCGGGCGATGGGTATGGCCGACAAAGCACAGCCGTGGGATCGCCTCGAATATCTCTTCCATCTTGGCAGGATCAGAGCCCTCCCAGAGGTCGCTCTCCAGCACGTATTCCATCACCGGGTCGCGCGGGCTGCCATGCACCAGCAGCACATCATCGATCTCGTGGCGCACCGGCAGGGCTTTGAGTAACTCCTGGATAGCCTTGCGCTTCAGAGAGGGCTCAATGCCTTCGATCTGCTTACGCGTCCAGTCGATCGCCCGCTTGGCGCCAGAATGGAAGCCGAACGCGCCGTGCAGCACGGCGTGCTCGTGATTGCCCATGAGGAAGAGTTTGCAACGCGCCGTCACCGTGTCGATACACCACTCGACATCGGGGCCATAGCCGATCACGTCGCCCAGGCAGTAGATGCGCTCCACCGTGCCCAACTGATCAATATCATCGAGGACCGCCTGCAGGGCGGGACGGTTGGCGTGCAGATCAGAGATGAAGGCTATCACATGAGGCTCGGTATCAGGACTATGCAGGCAAACAGCGCTCGTCCAGCCTGGGAGTCACGGACCTACTTTGCGGTGACGATTCGAAGTGCGCCGACGCAGCCGTTCGGTGGTCAGGCGCTTCCAAGTGGTCGCTCCGCCTGCGGCCGTCCCGCCGATGGCGGCGCGATAGACGCCGAGCAGAGCGTCCCCGACAATGGCGATATCATGGCGTCTCGCCGACTGCAAGGCGCCAGCGGCCTGTGCCGAGCGGTGGTCGGCGGCAGCCAGCTGACGCAAGGCTCCGGTGAGGGCCTGGACATCACCAGGCTGGATCAGGATGCCACTGCGTCCGTCATGGACCAGTTCTGGCAGCAATCCTGCCGCCACCGCCACGACCGGACGGCCAGCGGCCAGGGCATCGACCACATGCCGCATGGGTAGGTCCGCGACGCACAGCTCGACCAGTACATCGCACTCGGCCAGGACGGCCTCAGGTGGAAGGATCCTGACACCGTCTCGATTCTCGGGGATCAGGCCATCCGGAGCGGACACCACTGCCGAAACTGCCAAACCGGCGGTACGCAGCGCGTCGACCGCCTCAACGAATTGACGAGCATCGGCCCGCCGGCGTAACCGGGCACCAATTACCAGGCCACCGTCGACCTGCCGCGGTCCGGGCAGCTGGGCATCCACTCCTGGTGGCACCACCACCACCCGGTCGCGAGCCAGGCGGGCATCGGCCAGCAGGGTCGAACGATATTCTTCGCCGGGCACGAGCACGGCAGCTATGACCGGGTCGCGCAGCAGGCGCTGGGTCGTCAGCTCGGCCATGCCGCCAGGATCGGCGACCAGCTGCGCGGCGATGCCGCGCGCCACATCGATGGCAGGACTCAGGGCGTTTTCGCCATGTGCGTGCACCACGTCTGCGCCCCAGGCTCCGGCCGCCAGGATGGCATCGCGACGGCCGTGGCGCCACCAGTTCCACCAGTCCGTCCGCCGGCCCAGGCACGGTTCGAAGCCTGCCTCGCTCGTTGGTTCACCGATCGCCACCGTCGCCACAGCATGGCCCTGAGTCTTCAGCCAGGGCAGTAGGCTGCCCAGGCCAGACCTGTCCATCGAGGCCAGCCCAAGATCAGCGACGTGAAGGATACGGAGGGGAATCATCGGTATCGAGTTCGTTGCCGGCTATCACCCGCTTACCGTCAAGCCAGGCGCCGAGATCGGTCAGCCGGCAGCGTGACGAGCAGAATGGAAAGCTGGCTGGTCTAGAATCGCCCCGGATCGGCACGGATCGACCGCAGGAAGGACAGCGCAGCTCAGGATCACTCACCTCGGCATCGGAATGCCCGGGAGCTGCTTGGGAAGCACCAGGGCCTATTTCACCTGGGCCAGGCTCAGAACACGCCAGCCGATCGGCCACCGGTCGCCTTCGATACGCATGAGCCGTCCTTCATAGGCCCCCTGCAATGCACGGTATGGCGGACGTCCGATATCGATCATCAGACTACCAGAGCGGCCTCGGAATGGCCGGATCACTAGTCGGGTCGGCAATTCTCCCTGATCCAGCAGACGCTGGGCGAAGGGTTCACCATCGCGAGGCGGAGTCCCCGTAAGCAGATCGGTGATGATGACGGCGTCATCGTCCGACACGGACAGCTTTTTCATCATCGTCTTGTGGACCACATGACGCAGGCGGGCGGCGGTCAACAGGCGCGAGGCCTCTTCCCCAGTTTTACCGGCAGCCACCCCACGGACTTTCTCCAGATCGGAGGCAGCGACCCACAGACCAAGGGCTGCGTCCAGGCGCAATCCCTTCAGTTCGGCAAACACGGGCTGCAGCGGTGTCAGTTCGATAATCCGTTCAGATCCCAACTCGGCATCGGCTAGATTCGAAGCCAGGACCGGACCAGATGGCATCGATGACGCCGAAACCAGCCAGGCTCTGGCGCGGACCACATCGCCCAGCACCGGATAGCGATTCTGGTCGAACGAAACCGGTCCGGCGTACGTGTCGATCGCACCGCGAACCGCACTGCGCAGGTTCAGCACCACGGCCAAGAGGAGGGCAATCACAGCAACGACGCCAACAATCAACCACAACTGTCGATGCTCGCGGTGCTGCCGTTCCCCCTGCCCGGTCAGCACGGCATTGCGCGCTGCCATGCGGGCGGTTTCGGGGTTCTCGCCCTTGGCGATGCGTTCGCTCTTGCGCTCTTCGCGTTTGGCGCTCTCCGAATTCGCCGCCTGGTGCGCGACTTCAGC
>Ga0163146_10008075_pt1 | contig 11367 bp, 8 predicted proteins | sample OliLakLV19MP7G1_FD_148648 | JGI IMG/M metagenome (GOLD analysis project Ga0163146, IMG submission 148648) | Freshwater microbial mat bacterial communities from Lake Vanda, McMurdo Dry Valleys, Antarctica - Oligotrophic Lake LV.19.MP7.G1 | ecosystem: Environmental > Aquatic > Freshwater > Lake >... | reverse complement strand
ACGGGGCGCTGATATTCGGGCTGGCTAGAAGCCGCGGCGAGGGCCGCCCTATTCGATCCGGCGTTCGTCGAAATCCATCAGGTCGGCGACGCTGATGATCTCCTCGGCGCGGTCGGCGCAACCCATATTGGTCAGCGCGGTCTTCAAAAAGTCGCGCCCGGCTACCGTCATGCCCTTCTGAACGTAGGAGCGGTTCCACTTGGCCGCCCGCAGATCGGCCGGAAACAGCGCGCGGAGCCGACGGTCGCGCTCGGCGTCGTCGAGCCCGGCCGCGAGGCATTCGAGGACGATGGCTTCGACGGCGGCGGGCTCGATTCCGAGGTGAAGACAGAGGAATTTATCCATGCCGCGTTTGTAGTTCTTGGCATAGCTGGCGGGCAGCGCGCCGTGCGCATGGATGTAGGCGCACTTGGCGAGGAAGCGTGGCAAGTGGAGCAGGCCCGTCGCGGGATGCGGCGTATAAGGCGAAGGCAGGGTGGTGAGAATCTCGCCGGAGGAACCGGGGATGGGCGTGGACGGCATGGCTCCAACAAATCCACTCCCCGAGCGCGCGCCAGCCAAAGTGCGAGTCGACGGCATCGGGCTTGCCGTGCGGCGGCGAGCGACATGACATCGAACTCTTCACCATGGACAAAGCCGAGCTGCGCCGGGCCATCCTCACCCAACTCGAGGCCGAACTCGCCACCCTCACCGCCGCCGCGCACGACGCGCACGCCGAGGCCACCGACGAGGAGAACCGCGCCGAGGACAAATACGACATGCGCAGCCAGTCCGCCGCCTACCTCGCCGCCGGCCAGGCCAAGCTCGCCACCGAGCTCACCGAGGCCATCGGCGCCTACCAAATGCTCGCGCTGCCGGCCTTCGGTCCCGACGACGCCATCGCCACCGGGGCCCTCGTGACGCTGGAGGTGCAAGGCAAACGCGTCGTGTATTTTCTCGGACCGCAACGCGGCGGGCTCGAGCTCACGCTCGCAGGCGAGACCGTGCTTGTCGTCACGGCGGCCTCGCCGCTCGGCCGCCAGCTCGCGGGCCGGCGCCAAGGCGAGAGCGTCATACTGCCCGGACGCGGCGGCCCGGCGTTGCAAACCATCACCGCCGTGGAGTGAGGCTGCGGCCTTACGGCAGGTCGGTCGAGCCCATCAGGAAGCGGTCGCACTCGCGCGCGGCGCCGCGGCCTTCGTTGATCGCCCAGACGACGAGGCTTTGGCCGCGGCGGCAGTCGCCGGCGGCGAAGATGCGCGCGACGTTGGTCGTGTATTTTTCGTGCTCGGCCTTGATGTTGGTGCGGGCGTCCACTTCGACGCCGATGTCCTTGAGGATCGATTGTTCGGGCCCGAGGAAACCCATTGCGAGCAACACGAGTTGCGCGGGGCGCGTCTGCTCCGAACCGGCCTGCTCTTGGGGGATGAACTGACCCTTATCGTTTTTCTCCCACTTGATCTCGACGGTTACGAGCGACTGGAGCCGGCCCTGCGCGTCGCCGACGAATTTTTTTACCGTCGTGAGATAGACGCGGGGATCGGCGCCGAACTTGGCGGCAGCCTCCTCCTGGCCGTAATCCATTTTATAGACCTTGGGCCACTCGGGCCAGGGATTGTCGGCGGTGCGCTCGAGCGGTGGCTTGGGGAGGATTTCGATCTGGACGATGCTCTTGCAGCCGTGGCGCATCGAAGTCCCGACGCAGTCGGTGCCGGTGTCGCCGCCGCCGATGACGATCACATCCTTGCCGAGGGCATGGATCGCGGCGTGATCGGCGCCGCCGTTGAGCACGGCCTTGGTGTTGGCGGAGAGGAACTCCATCGCGAAGTGGACGCCCTTCAGGTCGCGGCCCTCGATGGGGAAATCGCGCGCTTTGGTCGCCCCGGTGCAGATAACCGTCGCGTCGTATTCCTTGAGGAAAATCTGCGCCTCGACGTTTTCGCCGACGGTGGCGTTGCAGATGAATTTGATGCCGGAATCCTCCATCAGCTTGATGCGGCGGAGAACGACATCCTTTTTGTCCAACTTCATGTTGGGGATACCATACATGAGGAGACCACCCGGGCGGTCGGCGCGCTCGAAAACGGTGACGCTGTGGCCGGCCTTGTTGAGCTGATCGGCAGCGGAAAGACCCGCCGGACCCGAGCCGATGACTGCGACTTTTTTGCCGCTGCGCACGCGCGGCGGCTCGGGGACGACCCAGCCTTCGTCCCAACCGCGGTCGGTGATCGCGGCCTCGATGTTCTTGATGGTGACGGGCGGGTTGGTGATGCCGAGGACGCAGGAACCTTCGCACGGGGCGGGACACACGCGGCCGGTGAACTCGGGGAAGTTGTTCGTCTTGTGGAGCCGGTCGAGGGCCTCTTTCCAGAGTCCGCGGTAGACGAGGTCGTTCCACTCGGGGATGAGGTTGTTGATCGGGCAACCGCTGGCCATGCCGGCGACGAGTTTGCCGGTGTGGCAGAAGGGCACGCCGCAGTTCATGCAGCGCGCTCCCTGATTGCGGAGTTTCTTCTCCTCCATGTGGGGATGAAACTCCTTCCAGTCCTTCGTGCGCGCGAGAGGCGAGCGATCAACGGGAAGTTCGCGGAGGTAGTCGATGAAGCCGGTGGGTTTGCCCATGGGATTAAAGTTGAAGAGAGAAGTTTAAGATTAAGTGCTGAACTTCAGGTCGGAGGTGAAACTCGGTCGTTGGGTGCGGTTAGGAGCGCGGGTGGTTTAAACTTAAACTTTAAGCTTAAACTGCGCAGCTTAGTTTCCGCCGACGCGCGAGAGGTCGCGGGCGTTTTCTTCGAAGGCGGCCATGATGGCTTCGTCGCCGGTGAGGCCCTGGGCCTGCGCGCGGTCGATGCAGGCGAGCATCCGCTTGTAGTCCTTGGGCAGGACTTTCACGAACTTCGGCGCGAGCGCGGCGAAGTCGGCGAGGACCTCCTTCGCACGCGGACTCTGCGTGTAGTCGGCGTGTTTGGCGATCATCGCGCGGAGTTCGGCGAGCTCGGCCGCGGACTCGACTTTTTCGAGGCCCACCATCGAGAGGTTGGCCTGAGCGGGGAACGTGCCGGCCTCGTCGAGCACGTAGGCGATGCCGCCCGACATGCCCGCCGCGAAATTGCGGCCGGTGGGACCGAGCACGACCACGCGACCGCCGGTCATGTATTCGCAGCCGTGGTCGCCCACGCCTTCGACGACGGCGGTGACGCCGGAGTTGCGCACCGCGAAGCGTTCGCCGGCGCGGCCGTTGACGTAGATCTCGCCGGCGGTGGCGCCGTAGAGCGCGACATTGCCGATGATGATGTTGTCGGCGGCCTTGAAGCCGGCGTTGGCGGGCGGATGGACGATGAGTTTGCCGCCCGAGAGGCCTTTGCCGAAGTAGTCGTTGGCGTCGCCCTCGATTGAGAGCGTCATGCCGCGGGTGACGAAGGCGCCGAAGCTCTGGCCGGCGGAGCCGTTGAAGCGGAAGCGGATCGTATCCTCGGGGAGGCCGGCCGCGCCGTGCTTCTTGGTGATCTCGTGGCTGGTGATGGTGCCGACGACGCGGTTGACGTTGCGGATCGGCAGCTCGGCGATGACTTTCTCGCCGCGCTCGATGGCGGGCTGGGCGAGGCCGAGGAGGGTCGTGAGATCGAGGGACTTTTCCAAGCCGTGGTCCTGCTTGATCGAGCAGAACCGACCGACCTCGGGACCGACGTCGGGCGAGTAGAGGATTTTCGAGAAGTCGAGACCCTTGGCCTTCCAGTGGTCGACGGCGCGACGGGCTTCAAGGCGATCGGTGCGGCCGACCATCTCCTCGATCGTGCGGAAACCGAGTTGGGCCATGAGCTCGCGGACTTCCTGCGCGATGAAGAGCATGAAGTTGACGACGTGCTCGGGCTTGCCGGCGAATTTGGCGCGGAGGCGCGGGTCCTGAGTGGCGACCCCGGCGGGGCAGGTGTTGAGATGGCAGACGCGCATCATGATGCAGCCGGTGGCAACGAGCGGCGCGGTGGCGAAACCGAATTCCTCGGCGCCGAGCAGCGCGGCAATGATGACATCGCGGCCGGTCTTGAGCTGGCCGTCGGTCTCAACGGCGATACGGGAGCGGAGGTTGTTCAGGACGAGGGTCTGGTGGGTCTCGGCGAGGCCGAGTTCCCACGGGAGACCCGCGTGTTGGATCGAGGTCTGTGGCGAGGCGCCGGTGCCGCCGTCGTAGCCGGCGATGAGGACGACATCGGCGTGGGCCTTGGCGACGCCGGCGGCGATCGTCCCGACGCCGACCTCGGAGACCAGCTTCACGCTCACGCGGGCGTGGCGGTTGGCGTTCTTTAGGTCGTGGATGAGCTCCGCGAGGTCCTCGATGGAATAGATGTCGTGGTGCGGCGGCGGCGAGATGAGGCCGACGCCGGCAGTGGTGCCGCGGGTCTTGGCGATGGGCGGGTAGACCTTGGAGCCGGGGAGTTGGCCACCTTCGCCGGGCTTGGCGCCTTGGGCCATCTTGATCTGGATCTCGCGCGCGCTGGCGAGGTATTCGGCGGTGACGCCGAAACGGCCCGAGGCCACTTGCTTGATCGCGGAGTTCCTCGAATCGCCGTTGGCCATCGGGACAAAGCGCGCGGGGTCTTCGCCGCCCTCGCCGGTGTTGGACTTGCCGCCGATGCGGTTCATCGCGATCGCGAGCGTCTCGTGCGCCTCGGTGGAGATGGAGCCGTAGGACATGGCCCCGGTCTTGAAGCGCTTCACGATGGCTTCGATGGACTCGACCTCCTCGATCGGAATCGCGGCGGACGCCTTGAACTCGAGCAGGCTGCGGAGCGTGCAGAGTTTTTTCCCCTGATTGTCGACGATGGCCGAGTAGTCCTTGAACGCGGCGTAGTTCGTCGTGCGCACGGCCTTTTGCAGGCGGTGGATCGACTCGGGCGTGAAGAGATGGGCCTCGCCGTCGTTGCGCCAGGCGTAGAGGCCGCCGGCGGGGAGCACGGCGTGGCCGGCGGAACGCTCGGGATAGGCGGCGCGGTGGCGGGCGAGCACCTCCTGCGCGATGATATCGAGACCGATGCCGCCGACGCGCGACGGCGTCCACGTGAAGTAGTGGTCGATCACGTCCTGACGGAGGCCGAGGGCTTCGAAGACCTGGGCGCCGCGATAGGACTGGATCGCGGAAATGCCCATCTTGGACATCACCTTGATAACGCCCTTCGAGGCGGCCTTCACGAGGTTCTTGCAGGCGGTCTTGTGGTCGATTCCGGTCAAGAGTCCCTCACGGATGAGGCCGTCGATGGTCTCGAAGGCAACGTAGGGATTGATCGCCGAAGCGCCGTAGCCGATGAGCAGCGAGAAATGATGCACCTCGCGGGCGTCGCCGGTTTCGATGACAAGCGAGACGCGCGTGCGGAGTCCCTCGCGGATAAGGTAATGGTGGAGGCCGGAGACGGCGAGGAGCGCGGGGATGGGCGCGAATTCCTTCGTGACGCCGCGATCGGAGAGGATGAGCACGTTGGCCTCGTCTTCCTCGATGGCGCGGCGGGCGATCATGCAGAGTTCCTCGATGGACTTGGCGAGGCCCTTCTCACCGCGGGCGACGCGGAAGAGGATCGGGAGCACGCTGACCTTGAGTCCGGGTAAATCCGTGCGGCGGATCTTGGCGAACTCCTCGTTGGTGAGCACGGGATACTTCAGCTCGACGCGGCGGCAGGCGGTCGGCTGCGGGTTCAACAAGTTGCCCTCGGAGCCGAGGCGGGTTTCCGACGACGTGACGATTTCCTCGCGGATGCTGTCGATGGGCGGGTTGGTGACCTGCGCGAAAAGCTGCTTGAAGTAATCGTAGAGCATCCGCGGCTTGTTCGAGAGCACGGCGAGGGCGCCGTCGTTGCCCATAGAGCCCATGGCCTCGACGCCGTCCTTGGCCATCGGCATCAGGATAACGCGTTCGTCCTCGTAGGTATAGCCGAAGGCGATCTGGCGCTGGGTGAGCGTGTCGTGGTCGGGCGACTCGAGCTTCGGCGCCTCGGGCAGATCGCTGAGGTGGACGAGGTGCTGGTCGAGCCACGCGCGGTAAGGCTGGGCGTTGCAGACCTCGCGCTTGATCTCCTCGTCGGAGATGATGCGACCCTGCGCGGTGTCCACGAGGAACATCTTGCCCGGCTGAACCCGGCCTTTCTCCACGATATCTTCGGCGGGAATGGGCAGCACACCGGCCTCGGAGGCGACGACGATGAAACCGTCCTTGGTAACGTAATAGCGCGAGGGGCGGAGGCCGTTGCGGTCAAGGATGCCGCCGATCTGCACGCCGTCGGTAAACGCGATGGCTGCGGGGCCGTCCCACGGCTCCATCAGGCAGGAGTGGAATTGGTAGAACGCGCGGCGGTCGTCGGCCATGGTCTCGTGGTTGGACCAAGGCTCGGGGATCATCATCATCATCGCGTGCGCGAGCGGGCGGCCGGCGAGGACGAGGAGCTCGAGGGTGTTGTCGAACATCGACGAGTCCGAGCCGTTCGGGTTGATGATCGGGAGGATTTTTTTGATGTCGTCGCCGAAGACGGGGCTGTCGAAGAGCGCCTGCCGGGCGTGCATCCAGTTGATGTTGCCGCGGAGGGTGTTGATTTCGCCGTTGTGGGCGATGTAGCGGTAGGGGTGCGCGCGCTCCCAACTGGGGAACGTGTTCGTCGAGAAACGCGAGTGGACGATCGCGAGGGCGGACTCCATCGCGGGGTGCGCGAGGTCGGGGAAATACTGGCCGACCTGCTCGGTGAGGAGCATGCCTTTATAGACGAGCGTCTTCATCGAGAGGCTCGCGACATACCAGGTCTCGGAGCCCGCGATGGTGGAGGTGCGGATGTCGTTATAGGCGCGCTTGCGGATCACGAAGAGCTTCCGCTCGAACTCGAGGTCGCCGGTGATGTCGGGGCCGCGGCCGATGAAGACCTGGCGCATGAACGGCTCGCAGGAGATCGCGGTGCCACCGAGGGTCTTGTTGTCGGTCGGGACGGTGCGCCAGCCGAGGAAGATCTGGCCCTCGGATTGCACGACCTGCTCGAAGACTTCCTCGACCTTGCGGCGGACGGTGCGGTTGCGCGGGAGGTAGATGAGACCGGCGCCGTATTGGCCGGCCTCGGGCAGGGTGATGCGCGCGGCCTTGGAGACCTCGGCGAAAAACTTGTGCGGCATCTGGATGAGGATGCCGGCGCCGTCGCCGGTGTTGGGCTCGCTGCCGGCGGCACCGCGGTGGTCGAGGTTGGTCAACACCTGGAGGGCGTCCGCGACGATCTTGTGGGATTTGCGGCCCTTCATATCGACGACGAAGCCGACGCCGCAGGCATCGTGCTCAAAAGCGGGATCGTAGAGGCCCTGTTTGCCCGGGCGCACGGCCAACGGGCGGGTATCGTCGAGGGAATCGGAGGTGGTGTCGGTATCGTGGTTCACAGGCTTAAGAAGTGGAAAAAGGTCGGTTTGGTAGGCAGGGCGCGTGCCGAACGTGCAAAAAAAAGGGCCGACTCGCTGGAGTGCGAGAGCGGCCCGGAAGTTATGCGCGGTAGGCTCTCAGCTTCAGAAGAAACGGACGGTTTTAGTGGCCATTTTGGCGTGCTCCTCGTCCGAGCAGCCGGCGTTGAGGGCGGCACCGGCGGGGGCCGCGGAAGCTTTTACAAGGTCGTTGCTGAGCAGGTAATTTTCCACCTCTTCACCGGAGATGTCGGCCAACATCACACCGTCGATCTCGACACAGGGCGAAAGGGGCTGTCCGGACTTGGCGACCATCTCGGCGTAGTTGACGCGATTGTTGATGATATCGATGTCCTCGAAGGCGAGACCGTGCTTGTTCATGACGGCGCGAACGCCGTTGGACCAGCCGCAGGAGGGCTTAAGATAGGCTTTGATCTTCATGGTTGGAAACGTGGCTGCGAGCAAACGGAGCGCAAGTGATAGGCCGCGTTTTTCACCAATCAAGCCCGCTCTTGGGTCGCGACACAGTTTTTTTGTCATAGTTGGGCGGCCGGAAATTGCGCGTCGGGGCTGGCTAGCGCGTAGCGGGCTGAACCGGCGATATCGCCCGCAACCCGGCCCCGGCATCGGCCGCGGTCCGCACCCGCTATGAAAACTATTCTCCTCCTCACCGCTTCGAACATCTTCATGCCCTTCACTTGTATGGGCACCTGAAGTTCAAGTTCCCCGAGGCCAAGCCGCTGTTTTTCATCATCCTCTTTTCACGGGGCATCGCGTTCTTCGAATACTGCCTGATCGTCCCGGCCAACCGCAGCGGTTACCCGAGCGGCGAATTCAGCGGCTACCGGCTCTAGATTCTCTAGGAGTGCATTACGCTCGTGAGGTTCGTGGTCTTCGCGTGGCTCGTGCTGAAAGAGAAGCTCACTTGGAACTACGCTGTGAGCCTCGGCCTGATCGTGCTCGCGGTGTGGTTCGCGCCGGCGTTCAAGCCCGCCGGTCCCGGTCCGGGGCCCTGAAACTCCGCCTGGCCGACGACGGCACCGTCACTTGGCGATCATGTCGGCCCACGAATAGTAGTGGAACACCTTGCCGTTGCTCATCGCGACGAACAGGCCTTGGGGAAACCCGGGTAGCGCCACGTTCGTCACGTCGCTGCCGTCGCTCTCGATCGTGGAAACATCGACCTTCTTAAGGAGCGGGTGCTCGTGCGGGTTGGCCGCCGTGCCCTCGCGCGGGTAGAGGTTGAAGGAGTTGTCCTGCTGGTTGGAGACGATGATGTAGCCCGTGCCGGCCCCGGTTTTGTAGATCGAGATGCCTTCGCGGTCTTCCCGGAAACCGTCGAGCCCGATGACGGCGATCTGGTCCTCGGCGTCCTCGGCGGCCGGGTCGGCGTGATACTTGCGGATGCCGTAGTTTTCGTCGGCAAAATAGACATAGCCCAGCTCGTTATCGACGGCGATGGCCTCGATTTCCTTGGTGCCGCTCCACTCGCCGAACGAGCGCGTGAACACGCCGCGAAGCACGCCGTTGCCGTCGTCGACGAGCCGATATTGATGGAGGTAACCCTGCCGCGGCGCGCGGTAGTCGGAGCGGGAAACGATGGCAAAGACCGCGCCGTCGGCCGCGCGCGAGTAAAGGGCGATGCCCATGCAGTCGCGGGCCGCCTCGCCCTCAAACACCGGAATTCCGCCGCCGTCGACCGGCGCCATGTCGGGCAACCGGTAAGCGCGGAGACGGTGCGCGTAACGCTCGGTGAGGACCGCGATATCGATCTTCTTGCCGCCGAGCATGACCCCGTAGGCGATATCGACGTTGTTGGGGCGAACCAGGCCGCGGATGACCTTGTCGTGTTTGATTTTGCCGTCGAGGCCCCAGACATAGAGCGCGCCGTCGGTGTTCTTGTCGGTGCCGAGCACGAGGCTCTCGGCGGGATCGGCGGGGTTGATCCAGATGGCCGGATCGTCGGTGTCGTGTTTGGTCGGCTCGGTGACGACCTTCGGCACAAGAGCGCCGGGGACCGGGCCGGTCTTGCCGGGTTTGGCCATGGCGAAACCGCCGGAAAGCAACGCGCAGAGCAGCAGGACGACGGATTTGTTCGTGGAAGCCATGGAATCGAGGCCGCCATCGTGACGAAAATCACGGCTGGGAAAACCCCGGCAGATTACAATGAGGTTACATTTTTCCGCCTGCGGAAAAGACGCGTGCGCAAAATCCGGCGGCTACACGGGGCGCAAAAAAGCGGCGCCGGGTTTCGGAGCCGCAGGAGTGGGCACAAGATAACTCGCCTGTCGTCGGCCGGCCTACCTCAGCACCTTGCGCAGGAACTTCAGGCCGTTGAGCGCGATGTCGTCGCGCTTAGGCTCGATTTTGCGCCAGATGGCGGCGGCGCGGGCGATCACCTTCACATCGGTGGTGAACGACTCGATCACGACGTCGCCCTTGTAGCCGATGGCCTTGAGCGCCTTCACTATCTCCGGCCATGCGATGTGGTCGCCGCCGGGCGTGCCGCGGTCGCTACCGCAGGCGTGGAAGTGCCCGAGGAGTTTGCCGGCCTTGCGGATCGAGGCGGCCTGATTCTTCTCCTCGATGTTCATGTGAAACGTGTCGAGGTGGAGCAGCACGGCCTTCGAACCGACGGCCTTAACAAGCTTGAGGCCCTGATCGCAGGTGTTGAGGAAATCGGTTTCGAAACGGTTCAGCGGCTCGATGCAGATCGTGACGCCCTTGGCCTCGGCGTGCTTCGCGAGGACCTTGAGGTTCTTCACCACGAGGGCCCACTCGATCTTCTGCTGCGCGGGCTCGACGGCATCGGCCTTGCCCACGACGGAGTAGACGGGCCCGATCAACTTCGGGCAGCCAAGAGCGACCGCTTGGTCGATAAGCGCCACGCAGTAGTCCATCGCGGTCTTTTGGTCGGCCTCGGAGCCGCGGAAATCGCGCCCCGGGCCCATGCAGGCGCAGACGGTGCCGATGGCGAGGCCGGCCTTGTCGGCGGCGGCCTTGACCTTGACAGGGTCGATGTGACTCGGGTCTTCGATCGGGATCTCGACGGTGTCGAAACCCCATTTTTTGAACTTGGCGAAGAGCTTTACGCTCTGGGTCGTGAACGGGGACGCGTAGAGGAAGGAATTAAGGCCGATGCGCATGGGATATAAGGGGGAGGTTGCGGAAACCCCGCGACACAGAACCGGGCCGCAGGACGGCTCAAGCCGGAAAGCACGCCGACACCAGACCCGGGCGTTCTCCGAGTCCGCGGTGGTTCGCCTCGACTTCCGTAGGCAGCTCGCTTGCGAGCGCTCGGCGACGGGAGCGCTTGCAAGTGACCGGAGCGCTCGCAAGCGAGCTGCCTACCGCCAACCGGCAGATGCACCCACCGGACCGGCCCGGCCCGAAACCGCTCCCCGAGACCGTGGTCCCAACGCCTAAACGACCTTCGTCCTAAATTTTTCAACTTTCATCTTGATAGCTAAGACATCGTCTGTCTCATGTATCAATCGTAGCAACCTAAACCAATCCCTCAGCCTTCAATTCCTAATCCCATGTCCAAAGCCGCTCCCGTCAAAACCGCCTCCGTCGCCGGCGCGCCCGTCGCCCACGCCCGCGAGAAAAACATCGAACTCGCGCTCTCCTCCATCACCAAACAGTTCGGCGACGGCTCCATCATGCGTCTCGGCTCCAACGCCAAGATGAAGGTCGAGACCCTCTCCACCGGCTCCCTCGCCGTGGACCTCGCCCTCGGCGTCGGCGGCCTCCCCAAGGGCCGTATCATCGAGATCTACGGGCCGGAGTCCTCCGGCAAGACCACCTTCTGCTTGAGCGTCATCGCCGAGGCCCAGAAAAAGGGCGGGCTCGCCGCCTTCATCGACGTCGAGCACGCCCTCGACCCCAAATACGCCCGCGTCGTCGGCGTGAATCTCGACGACCTCCTCGTCTCCCAACCCGATTCCGGCGAGGACGCGCTCAACATCATGGAGA
>Ga0163146_10008074_pt1 | contig 11367 bp, 8 predicted proteins | sample OliLakLV19MP7G1_FD_148648 | JGI IMG/M metagenome (GOLD analysis project Ga0163146, IMG submission 148648) | Freshwater microbial mat bacterial communities from Lake Vanda, McMurdo Dry Valleys, Antarctica - Oligotrophic Lake LV.19.MP7.G1 | ecosystem: Environmental > Aquatic > Freshwater > Lake >... | reverse complement strand
TCACTGCACGGAGCGTCGGCGGATATTCCCAGGCGATGGTCGTCGGTGACTTCGGTTTCACTCCCCCTTGGAATGATGGGCTCGACGCGGGGCGTGTGACGGTCGTCGACGAAGGCAGCAACAAGTTTTTACGCATGAGCTATCCAGCCGGTCAGTTCGGTCCTACTGCCGGCGGGGTCCAGTTCCTGGTGCCCTTCGGTCAGACCTACCAAGAACTCTATTTCTCCTATCGAGTCCGCTTCAAGGCGGGCTTCGACTTCGTGCAAGGCGGAAAACTTCCTGGTCTGGTTGGCGGTTCGATTCCGAGCGGCTGCAGTCCGAAGAAAGACGGGTTTTCAGCGAGAAACATGTGGCGGACAGGCGGAGCCGTCGTTCAGTACGTCTATTGGCCGAACCAACCGAAAACCTGTGGCGACGATCTGAAGTACATGAACGGAGCGACCCAGAAGCTCTTCCCAACGGGACAGTGGGTCACCGTCGAGCACCGAGTGAAGATGAATACGGCGGGGACCCCGGATGGCGTCCTTCAGGCATGGGTCGACGGCGTCCTTTATTTGGAAGACAACGCGCGCCTCTGGCGCGATACCGGTTCGACCTTCGGGATCGACACCCTGTACGTCTCGAGCTTTTTTGGCGGCAATAACGCGTCCTGGGCTCCGGCCGTGGCACAAATCGCTGACTTCGACGATCTCATCGTCGCAGACAAACCCATCACACACTGAGAACCTCAAAGACCCGCGGCCAACTCTGTTACACCCCGCCGAGCGGTTCGTTCATACCTCGCCCTTCATAGGCGAGACGAATGGCATATTGCTATGGTTGGCAGCGACGTTGCGTGGCACGAAATGGTACGTGTGGGCGCGCGGGTGGTGCTCGCTGTGACGCGGACACCAAAAATCCTTGCCTGCCGAGGTGCGACGCACGTCCAAACAAACGGGGCACGGCGGCTCAATTTCGGGCACCCTGGGCGTGGACTCCGGTGCGCGCACCACCAGCACCGGGCAATGGGCCATGCGCACAACACCCTCCGCTACTGACCCGAGCAGTATCCGCTCCACACCTCGTCGGCCATGAGTCCCCAGAACCAGGATATCGGCTTCAAGATCAGAAGCGAGCTGTGCGATCTGCTGGGGAGGGGCACCAAAGGCAATGTGAGTTACCACTCGCGCGAGCCCTCCAGCGTCCGCTACCTGCGCCACCTTGGCCTCCGCATAAGCCTTCAACTTCTGGGCGGCATCTTCGATCGTCATCGCGAGCACGCCTTCGGAGGAATCGACGAACACACCGACAGCAGCAGTTCTTGCGACGTTAATGAGGTGCACCTCGGCCTGAGCCTGACCCTTCGCCAAAAGGAAGGCCTGCGCTACGGCAAGATCGGACAACTCGGAATAATCTACGGCGGCTAGAATCACATACGACCGTACGCTGGAATTGCTCATGGCTGATCCTTTCAGAGAAGAGGCACCCTACTCGAAACACATCGGGTTCAGAGTCAGCGCTGCACATCACATGCCATCAAACGAGCTCACGGCCTCTGAGAAGTTCTCGGCGAATTCGGTTCCACTAAATCCTCGAATGTCGGATTCGAGGGCAGCGCGTTTCTTTTGCGCCAGCACCTCGAATCGGCGCAGCATTTTCGCGAATGGCCGAGACGTGTTGGGTGGAGCCTCAAAACTAGGTCACACTCACGCCGATGAACGAAAACTCTTGGCTCGAAGACGTGTTCGCTCGCATGGCAGGCAGGGTCAGTCAGGCTACTGGCAGCTTCTGGACGTTTTCCGTTGCCGTGCTCGTCGTCCTCATATGGGCAGCGACGGGGCCATTTTTTGGATATTCTCAGACTTGGCAGCTCGTGATCAACACAGGGACCACCATCGTTACCTTCTTGATGGTGTTCGTGATTCAGCACGCACAAAACAAAGAGATGCGTGCCGTTCAGCTCAAGCTCAACGAGCTCATTGCGGCGATCGAGGGAGCGAGCAACCGACTGATCGATGTCGAAGACCTGACCGACCGAGAACTACAACAGCTCTACGGGCGCTTCCAACACCTGGCGCAGTCGGCACAACGCCTTTCGCATGGCGTCAAGCTCACCGTCGACACGGAAGACGACCCCTAAACCACGCGCCTGCACGGAGCTTCGTATTCCGGGTGCTGCCCCCCTCCGCGCCGCTTAACGCTGCGCGACTCCCCCCAAAGCGCCGGCTGCGCCGCCACTGGGGGGAGCCTCAGTCCACAGCTGTCGTGCAGGCACCGCGAACGAAGCGAACGCTCCAGTCGTCGCCGACTTCGGTCGTGACTCGGGGATGCTCTGCGAGCACTTGGCGAAGGGTGTCGGCGAGCTCTTGGTCGCGCTTGTCGACGCGTCTGCGGTTGAGCGGCGGACCAGGCTCCACGACGCAGAGGTTGACGTTGACGATAGCGGCAGTCGCTCGAATCCCAGCGGATACTCGGGACACGAGCGCCAAATCACCGCTGGAGCGCGTGAGGGCCTCGGTAGGGATCGCCACGTCCACAATCTGGACCTCGCGGCTCAGGGCGGCTACGAGGCCCCGCCCTAGGCTCTCCACCGCGTCTGAGCCGAGTGCCGCGCCGAGGTGGACGACTCGCACCCGGAGCGGCCCGCTCTCACTCGTTCCGACCTCGATCGCGATCGCTTCTCCGGCAGCAGCGGCCGGCCAGAGGCGACGGACGCTGGTTCGGATCATGCTACGCCCGATGTCGAGCTGCTGAGCAGCCGACGGTGGAGGAGGCGTCAGCGGCAGCAAGGGATCCTGAGACGAGCGCAGTGTGGACTGGAGACCAGCGAACGCCGTCGCGTCAGGGATCGCCAGGACCTCAATGCGAGGCATGACGCCGGACGCGGACTTGAGTTCGGTGTCGAGGCGCCCGCGACAGGCTTCCCCGTCCGCGGTATTTCCGAGCAACACCACGCGAAGATCGACCTCGTGCCGCTCAACGCGAACGCGACTCTGGACAATCTCGCGGGGCTCGCGGGTCAGAGCATCCTGGACGGCCGCGCGGACCCGGACCTGCCAGGCCACCTCGTCCAGTGCCCGACGAAGCGGTAGGTACACCACGGCGAGAAGAACCAGCGGCATGAGGAAGCGGAGAGCGGGCCCGGCCTTTGAGGCAAAGAGTAGAGAAAGCCGGCGCGCGATCGCGGCAGTCACGAAAGCGTTCTGACTCTTCGTGAGCTCATCCCTCTCCAAGCTCACCGAGTTCACGCGGTTGAACCCAGCTCCTACGAACGAGAGTGTGCCGACGAAGATGATGGCGACGAGATTCGTCAGAAAGAGGAGCGCAGCCCCGCCGGCGACCGGCCACATCGCCGCGCCCAGGCCGTAGCCGCTCGCGCAGAGCGGAGGGACGAGTGAGATCCCAATCGAAGTTCCCGCCGCGGTGGTCGCCGTGTCCGAGCCTGGCCGCAGCGAGGCATAGACGCCAGCGAGCGCGCAGAAACCCGCGGTCAGGAGGTCGAGAACGGTCGGCGACGTTCGCGCCGCGATCTCGCCGTTGAGCTCGTGGAAAGGAGGACGGTGATGGCTGCCGCGCCACCAATCGCGACCGCAACGCTGAGAACGATTCGGCCTGCCGAGCGTAACACCAGGAACGGTGAGCCGGTCGCAAGACCCATGGCCAGGGCGAGGATCGGGCCCATGAGCGGAGCGACCAGCATCGCACCGATGATGACCGCTGCGCTGCCTACGACGAGGCCGAGCGTCGCGATACCGATCGAGACGCCAAGCTGTAACCAGTACGAGGTGGACTCGTTGGCGTTCCGCGCCAGCATGCCGGCGACGAGGCCTGAGCGAGCCTCGACGCTCGAGCCGAGGAGATGTAGGAGACGGTCCTGGGCCGTCCTCAGCCGCCGCAAAGCCCGAAAGATCCAGGCACGCCGCTCACGGGCGGCGCTCCCTTTCGGCCGATCGAGGTCAGGCGGAGCTCGTCGCTCCTCCTCGGTTTGTTTGCTTTCGGGCGTCAAGTCTTCGGTCGCTCCTTTACCATAAAGTTGCGGACGGCTCTTCCGTCGCTTCCTTGGCGTTTGGCATGGCTTTCGCACATTGTCACCATCTGACCACCTGAGCGCCTGAAGCAATCAAGACATGCCCGAAGAACTTCAATTCCCGTTGGCGTTCACCGTGGTCGGCACTCTGCTGATCGTGACGACCATGACGAGCTCTTTCATCGCTCGCCTCCCGTTGAGCACGGCCATGCTTTACCTTGCGGTTGGCATCGGTATCGGGCCTGCGGGCGTTGACCTGGTAAGACTGGACCCGCTGCACGACGCAGGCCTACTGGAACGGTTGACCGAAATCGCGGTGCTGATTTCCCTATTCACCGCCGGCTTGAAACTCAAGATGCCGCTCGGCGCCCGGCGCTGGCGCGTTCCGTTGCAGCTTGCGTCGATCTCCATGGTGCTGACAGTGACGGCCATCACGGCCCTTGGCGTCTGGGTCCTGCGGCTGCCGCTGGGGGCGTCGGTGTTGCTGGGCGCTATTCTCGCACCGACCGACCCAGTGCTGGCATCGGACGTGCAGGTGGCAACGCCTGAAGACCGGGATCGCCTGCGTTTTGGGCTCACGGGCGAGGGCGGTCTCAACGATGGAACAGCGTTTCCCTTCGTCATGCTCGGCATGGGTCTGCTGTCGTTGCACGACATGAAAGAATGGGGCTGGCGCTGGTGGGCGGTCGATGTGCTGTGGTCGGTGGTCGGTGGCCTCGCTATCGGTTATCTCCTTGGCGCGCTGGTGGGCCGGTTCATTCTCTACCTGCGGGTTCACCATCGCGAGGCTTTGGGATCCGATGAGTTCATTGGGCTGGGCTTGATTGCTGTGGCCTACGGCGTAGCGCTGATGTGCCACAGCTATGGCTTTCTGGCTGTCTTTGCCGCCGGGTTGTCGTTGCGCCGGATCGACGAGCCAAGGGCTTCCGACAACATTGCCGCGGAGGTTCAACAGGTGGCGGCCGAGGCGCCGGCGCTCATGATGCAAGCCGTGGAACGCTTCAATGCGCAACTTGAGCGTTTCGCCGAAGTCTTCATCGTGCTGGTGGTTGGCGTGCTGTTGACGGTCGTCGAGTTCCGAAGTGAAATCCTCTGGTTTATCCCGGTCCTATTTCTGGTGATTCGACCGCTAGCGGTCTATGTCGGCCTCATCGGCACGCGCGTCGAGCCCGCGCAGCGTCGATTGATGGCCTGGTTCGGGATCCGCGGCATCGGCTCGATTTACTACCTGATGTACGCTATCACGCACGGGTTGGAGCCAGCTCTCGCGAACCGGCTGATGGCGATTACCCTCGCTGTGGTCGTCGCTTCGGTGGTGTTTCACGGCGTGTCTGTCACACCGCTCATGCTGCGATACGAACGGCGCAAGCGAAAAGGGCCCCCGCAAGGCAAGCCCTGAGCCGCGCTGCGCATGCCCGCGCCGTCGCCGCGGGCCCCGGGGAAAAGCTAACCGGCGCAACAGGCTGGCTTTCGTGCGCACATTCAGGCACGAGAGTGGGTATGCCGGGGCCAGTGCTCGTTGCAGATTTGGCTGTCGTGTTGGGCGTAGCCGCGGTGACCAGTGTGGTCGCGCGCACGCTGAAGCAGCCAACCATTCTCGGGCACCTAGCGGCCGGGCTCATTGTGGGCCCGTATTTGCCAATCCCCGTGTTCGCCGATCCGCAGCGCGTGGCCACCCTGGCCGAGCTGGGTGTGATCCTCGTGATGTTTGCCATCGGTCTGGAATTTCGCATCCAAAAGATGCTCGCCATCCTGCCGCGTTCAGGGCTAACCGCGACGATTCAGGTGAGCGCGTTGTGGTGCACGGGCTTCTTTCTGGCGCGGGCTCTTGGGTGGGATGTCGTGGGCGCCAGCTTTCTTGGAGCCTGCTTGGCGATTTCCAGCACGATGGTGGTGAGCAAGGTGTTCGAGACTCAGCCTGTGGAGCAAGGAGTGCGCGAACGGGTGCTCGGGATCTTGGTGTTGCAAGATGTGGTCGCCATCGTGCTCGTTGCCGTGATGACGGCTGTCGCCGCGGGAGGGACCCTGAGTGCGTTGGACCTAGCCCAGCTGATCGGGAAGCTGGTCGCCGTTCTGTTGGGGTTGGCGCTGGGCGGCCTTTTGATCGTGCCGAGGCTGGTGCGTTACGTGTGCAAGCTCAACAACGCGGATGTGCTGGCGGTGGTGAGCATCGGCATTTGTTTTTCGTTCGCGTACCTGGCTGAGGCGTTTCATTTTTCGGTGGCTCTTGGCGCGTTCGTCGCGGGTGTGGTGGTGAGTGAATCCGGCGAAGGGCAGCGCATCGAGCACTCGATTCAGCCCATTCGGGACGTGTTTGCCGCGATTTTCTTCGTTTCGGTCGGTATGCAGGTGGACCCCGCGCAGGCCTGGGCGGCGTTGCCGGTCGCTCTTCTCGTGTTTGTTGCGGTCGTGCTAGCTCAGGTCGCAAGCGTTACGGTGGGTGGCTTGCTATCCGGTGTTGGGCTACGCCGTGCGTTAACGTCCGGCCTCGCCCTCGGGCAGATTGGCGAGTTCTCCTTCATTATCGCTGGCATCGGCGCCGCCACCTCGGTGATTCCTCCATCTTTGCAAGCCATCTTGGTCACCGTGGCCGTACTGACCGCGTTCACCACGCCGCTGCTCCTCCGGCACGCCGGCTCAATCGTGAAGGCATTCGAGAAGGTCATTCCTTCACGCATTCACCACCTCTTGGGGATCTATGAACGCTGGAGCGACAAACCGCGCTTGGAGAACGAAGGGCCTAAGTGGCGGCACGCAGTGCGATTGATGGCGATCGACGGCATCGGGCTCGTCGTGCTGATTGGTCTCAGTGCGCGCGGTTTCAAGCCCGCGGTGGCGGCGCTGAAAGAACAGCTACCCCTAGGGCCCGTCGCGACCAGCGTCCTCTTCTGGTTCACCGTTGGCCTGCTAGCGCTCCCACTGATCTGGGGGCTCGCGCGCAACGCCGCGGCGCTGGCCGACGACGCTGCCAGCGCGATTGCCACCATGGACGATCGAGAAGAGCGCTCTCCGTGGCTCGCGCTCCGCCAGGCTTTCAAAACTGTGGTGTACATTGCGGTGGCACTTGCGGTGGGGCTGCCCGCGTCTGCGTTGCTGGCTCCGGTGGGAGGAAGCTGGCCGGTCGTGGTGCTGATGGGGATCGGTGCGGTGGCATTTTCCGTGGGGCTTTGGCGGTCCTCGGGGCGAATGGATCGTGAGCTCCAATCCAATGCCGCCTCGCTCTTTCGGTCGTTACTTCCCGCCATCGCACCCCAACAGGATCGGGATCACTCTTCAGCGGCAACAGGAGAGGAACCTCGCACCTCACTGCTCTTGCCAGGTCTGAAACACGTCACTCCTCACGAAGTCTCCCAAGGCACGGTTGCGATTGGGGCGACCCTGGCAACGCTCAACCTACGCGTACTCACGGGGGCCAGCGTGGTGGCCATTCGTCGCGGTGCGGAAGGTCTTCTGCTTCCTACGGGGCGCGAGAACCTGAGAGAGGGCGACGTTCTAGCTCTCACCGGCGAACCAGAGGCGGTGGCGGCGGCGGTTGAGCTGCTGAATGGCCGCACGAGTTGAGCTCCTCACCCTCAGGAAATTCCTCGGATCGCACTCGCCACCATTCGTCGAGCCCGGGCCACTCGAGTTGCGTTCGAGCGATGCCCCACTTCTTTCATCACAGCGATAGCGTCTTGATGCTCCTTCAACGCGCGCTCCAGTCGGGGTAGATCGCGCTTCAAGGCGTTCAGTTCTGGCACGATCTTGCCCGGATTTCGTGAGATACGATTTCCAGTTTGTGCAAGCTCGGCACAGAGGCGTTCTTCAGGATGGAGCGGCCGATAGTAGCTGATTTCGAGCGTGAGCTGCATCGCCCGCTGCAGGCGGCGCATGAGACCAGGAAGGCCGTCGAGCGGCTGATTGGAGAGGGCGCGTTCACGAATTGTCAGCGTCGTATCCTGGGAAAGATCGACAAGCGGGAGATCGATGAAGGTGGTGAAGGTGTCCCCGTCGTAGTTTGTGTGGCCCGGCTGGGGTCGGTGGCTCTGCGGCAACTTCTGTTTCCCCACCTGCACGGACTCCGGTGGTGCTGCCAGATGAATGCGAACCCTCACCGGGCGTTTGCACTGAAAACCTGTAAAGGTGCCCTTGGCTTTGCTGATGCGGATCGTGCGCACGCCCTTGGCCTCTGTGTGCACCAGCTCAATCTGTGCCTCATCACCGCGGGTGTAGCCCAGCGTTTCCCCATCGTCCTCGAAGAGCGTGTAGCCGCCGTTTCCTCCCGACCATACATCGACAAGGAGCGTTGGGTAGCTGCCAGGTTTCAGGCGAGCAGCGCCATAAAGCCCAGGGATGACGGCGCCGGGTCGAACGTACACGGGGACCTCAGCCAAGGTCGCTGAATGCTCGTGCCAGCCCGACCCGTAGGCTTTGCCCGTGGAGGTCTCAATCCACGAACCAGCTGGCAGCCATGCGGAAAAACGTGATTCTTCGGTGTCGGGATCGGCCGCTTGAGTCACGGGGCGAACGATCATTTGTGAACCAAAGTAGTACTGACCGTCGCAGCGGTACGCGTCGTCTTCTTCGGGATGCTCATGATACATCGGGCGAAGGAGTGAGTCGCCGCTTTCGATCAACGTGCGCCACTCACTGGCAATGTACGGCACCAGCTCGTAGCGTCGGCGAATCGCCTCCCTGCCGAGGTTGCGATGGGGATCCTTGAGGTCGTAGATGCGACGTTCGTTGGTGTGTGATTTGGTGGAATGGGTGCGCAAGATGGGTGAATACGCGCCGAACTGAAGCCAGCGTACGTAGACCTCGGGGTCGGGGAGTGAGAAGTGGCCGCCGATGTCGTGGCTCCAATGTCCAAAAAGGGCATTGGCTGAGCGCGCCGTGAAGCCGGGCTGGTAGGCGAGCGTGCTCCAATTCGACGTCGTGTCGCCGGAGAAACCAACGGGATGGCGCCCCGAACCGAGCCCGCCGTAGCGCGTAAAAACGAGTGGACGAATGTTCGGTTGCCGTTCGGCTTGATCGCGATAGTGCGTGTAATTGAGCCACGGCAAAGGGTCGAGCCCCGGAACTTTCGACGCCTGACCCTGCTGCCAATCCATCCACCAGAAATCGACGCCCTCGCGTTCCAACGGATGGTGCAACACGGAAAAATACGCCCGCATGAAGTTCGGATCGGTGCAATCGAAGGGGATGGATCCGTCTTTGGTCTGCACTTTCTTTGCGTTCGCTTCTCCCATCGCTTTGCGAAACTCGGAATAGCGTTGCTCTTCTTTGGAGACTCCATCCGCGGGGTGCAAATTCAGCGAGATCTTCATGCCGTGCTCTCGCAAATAGCCGAGCGTCTCTTGGTGATCAGGGAAGAGCTCTTTCGACCAAGTGTACCCAGTCCAACCGAGCTGATGCCAATCCATGTCGATGACGAGCACATCCAACGGAATGCCAAACGCGTCGTAGTCTCGCACGAGCTCTTCAAGCTCGCGATCAATGTAGGCCCAATAGCGGCAGAACCAGTAACCAAAGGCGTAGCGTGGTGGCAAGGGCTGACGCCCAAAAACGAGCGCTGCGTCGCGGAGTGCCGCCTTATAATCTCGGCCGTGCAGCAGCAGGTAGAGGTCCTGTCGTTCGCCGGGCGGACGAGCAGTGCACCAGAGCGTCTTGGTGTCGGGGAGGGGAGTGAGCAGGATCCCCTGGGTGTCGTCCACCGTCACGAAGCCGTCGCGTGACAGCAACCCGGGCTCGATCGTAAGCGGGCTCGTCTCGTCGGGCACGATTTGGTTGTTGCGCCACGCGCACTTGAACGGGCCGTCGCAACCGTCGAGTGTTCGAGCCGTGCCTCCCAGGTTACCGCTTTCGGCTTGGCCGAAGCGATACTGGCCCTTCTCGGAAGAACCGGGAATGAGCGTGAACTCAGCGCTGAGTGTTTCGGGTGTGAACGCTCGGCTGGTATCACTACAGGTTAGAGTGACGTGTTCTGTATAGATCACGACTCCGAGCTCGGATTCATCCAATCGAAACTGCGGAAGCGGTGTGTTGCGATGCACCACAGTGAGCGTCGCTCGATCTTCAAACGCACCGTCGGCTGCGAACTCGCAGCGGATCAGCTGACTTGAGAGGATGGTGAAGCGGCAGCTACCTTTCTTCACGATAGCGCGCGCCTGAGCCTTGGGCTCGGCCTGGAACATGGTTGAGCGTTTCATCGGGGGCACGCTAGCTCAGAGCCCGTGGTGCGAGAAGCGAGCGGGCGAGCTTTGGGCTCCGCCAGCTCTCCCCCCAACCCGCCGCGATCATTGGCCGATGGATCGGACATTGCCCCGAGCGACGGGAGGGCTCGCGTGCAGCCCGCTGCAGCTCACGGGCTCGAGGCTAGAAGGCGTCGGAGAAACTTCGCGTCGGCGAGGTCCTTTTCGCGAACGCTGTCCGCCTTCATTCTGAGCAGGAGTTTGGGGGAGGCAAAGGGGATCTTCACTCCTCGAATGTCGTGAAGATCCACCTCACCCGCAGCTTGGTCGTAGGTAACGCCTGAAGCCGACTGCATGAGGTCCACCACGATCTCATCGGCAACACGGACCACGACGTACTTTGAGATCTCCCCTGGCGTGAGCTCGGCGGCTGCGTGATCGGGAAGCTGGGCTACCGCGCCGATGACTCGCGCCTCATTCTCCAAGCTGCCATCGACCAATACATCGACATCCATCGTTCGCCGGTCGTAGCCAGCTGCCCTTACGGCAAAGCCCCCAATGATGACGTACTTCGCTCCCGCCTGATTCAGGCGCTCGCAGAGATCGACGAGATCTTCGATAGAAGGCTCACGGGATTCTAGGGACGTTTTCTCGTGAGCATCTTCCATAACCACTCGTCCGCTTCTTCATGACTCGTGAACCTGTAGACGCCCTTGGGCACGAACGGAGTGGGCAATGCACGCCGCCAAGCACGTGCGCCTTCCTTGGTGTCATGCGCGGGATCCATGGTCCGGGGGACACGCCGGTTGCCCACAATTTTGCCGGGAATATCGGAGCTGCTATCGGCGGCTTTGGATAGGGCAGACACGATGGGAGTCCAGCACACGGGCGCACAGCTGTCGAGGGAGAAAGCCTCGGCGCGATCGGGCAACGCGGCCGCCCCGAGTCCAGCTGGAACAACGGTCTTCTTAAATTCGGGCCGCGGAGTCGCGGGCGGCCGATGATTTTTGGGGGCCCTGCGCACTGAGCTCGCGCAACAGGTGCCCCCAGCTTTCCCCATGGTTCACGTGGAGTTCGGCGGCGATTTCCGCGAGCACGCGATCCTGGCCGGGAGTCACTGCATCCGGCTGGTCCAATGCCTCGGCAGTGCTGCGCGCAATTCCCTCGGCATACGAGAGAAGAGCGGGAAGT